>Ga0213826_1000989_pt1 | contig 12793 bp, 9 predicted proteins | sample MC6MC0899MG_FD_180668 | JGI IMG/M metagenome (GOLD analysis project Ga0213826, IMG submission 180668) | Enriched soil aggregate microbial communities from Iowa State University, Ames, United States - MC6-MC0899-MG | ecosystem: Environmental > Terrestrial > Soil > Unclassified | place: USA: Iowa...
TTCCGATAGGTGTAAATGACCTATGCAAATCTGGAGATATTGATCTCGTCGCACTAGGGATCACAGGACAGACCGGTTTCGCAAAGATCCTGGTAGGAAGCAATGCCATTACCTTAATGGACATCTGCAATAAACCGATGTTGATTGTCTCCCATAAAGTAAATCCGGCTGTTCCAAAAAATGTATTGGCAACCACTGATCTGAAAGAAGTTGACAGAAAACTGAGCCTATTTAACCTAGATCAAGTCCTCGACACATTTTCAGCACAGCTATATGTTTTGAATGTTGCGAAGAAAGAAGGCTCCGCCGCAGATTTGGCGCAAGAATTAAAACATCTACACGAACGGCTGGACAAATATAAACCAATCTATGATTACATCAGTCATGACGATATTACAATGGGAATAGCAGAATATGCGAAAGAGAAACATATAGACCTCATTCTATCCTTTCACAAGAAACAAGGTCTACTGGCGAGCTTATTTAAAACAAGTATATCCAAAAAAATTGCTTGGAATGGCGCGGCAAACTTATTAGTTATTCCTATGGATAAGTCATAAATAGCATAAAGGGATGGGGCAAAAGTATCTCTCCAAATATTCAATATTCAGGATATACTTTTGCCGTTTAGGGTTGTTGCCATTTTACATAGATTTCTATGTACACGATCTATTTCTTGTCTACAGAATGTTTCCCCGGACCGATAAAGACGAGTCCCAGAAATACAAAGAACAATTCAATAGCATGAGATGCGCCAGAGACACCATCACCTTTGGAAAGGTGCATCAATCCGGCAACCACCATGGTAAAAGCAAGTAACAAGGCTGAAGGTCTAAAGAAAAGACCCAATAGTAAGAAAAGACCACCAATAGTTTCCGTTGCTGCGGCCATAAAGCCCCAAAATGCCGGAATAAAATTGATGCCCATATTACCCATGGCTTTTCCAACACCCGCCCAGAGTTCAGGCCCCCCTTGCAGCTTCGGCAAACCATGCATAATCATCATGACACCTAATCCGATACGAAGGATCAATAAACCTGTATCTCTATATTTTCCCAATGAATTCCAAATTGCCATAAATAGTAAATTATAATGTATTAAAATGTTAATTACTGATTGATATTTCTAAAATAATCAAATTTTATTGATTTGTGTTTATTTCTCAAAGGTATCAATAAACTCATTTCATTCACTAATTAGTGCCTATTTATCTTACAGTCGTATCGGAGAACTTCCTCCTTCATGCGACGCACTTTATCTACCCTTAATGAGGTCAAAATTAGGCCAAAATGTGTTACCTCTTCTTGATATAGATTAAGATATTCTACAAAACAGATCTGTTCGAGCTAGGAAAAAAAGACGAAATGGGGTAAGAAGCCTAAAGAAAAATAGGGAAGCCGACAGAAAAATATTGTATTTATGATACTAAATACGTAATTTAAGTCTCATAGACCCGATTATAAAATTATTATGAAGAATCTTCTCTTGTTAACAGATTTCTCGGACAATGCCTATGCTGCGGCTCAATATGCCGCAAAATTAGCTCCGCTTTGGGGCATAGAAAGGGTTGTGCTGTACCATACTTATGAGGTTATACCAACGGTTGGAACAGAACCTGTTGTCCTCAGCAATTTGGATATATTAGAAGAAAAACAAAAAGATCTCAACGTGTGGCAAGAAGATCTCATCCAACTCTTTCCACAGGGAATAGCATGGAAAGTGGTACTGGAGGAGTATGAATTGAGCTATGGCGTCAACCGTACTTGTGCTGAGGAAGATATTGATATTGTTGTCGTCGGAACTGCTGGAAAAAGTGGATTTAAAAAGCTTCTCTTGGGCAGCAACACGCTAAAATTAATCGAGAATTGCCACACCCCATTGCTGGTTGTGCCAGCCAAAGCCGAATTCAGAATCCCTAAAAAGATGCTGATCGCAACCAATCTCAAAGAAGTGAAGCTTAAGTTAGACCGGCTTTTAATCAATGCAGCTGAAGTACTCCGAAAGAGTGAGGTCTATGTAGTTCATGTTACCAAGGAAGATCCTGCCAGTAAAGTTGTCAGCACAGAGATTAACATTATGAACGATCTATTGGCCCCCTACCATCCCATATACAGCTATATCTTACACTCGGATATTGCCGTTGGCATCAATCAATATATTAATGAAAACCACATTGATATGATGGTTACCTTCCATCGCGACAAAGGATTACTTAGCCGGATTTTCAACACCAGTATTGCACAAAAAATGGCCTGGAAAAGTCAGGCGGCCATGATGGTTATTCCTGTACATTCAGGATAATATAAAAATATCGACAATTAAACCGTAGCATCCCGGACACAAGTATTTAATTGTCGATAGGGTTAATCATCTATAAATAGATGAGCTCCGTTTTATCGGCACTCGTTACCAATTTCACTTTCCGGCCTAATACCAGTGCATGGTTATCATCTATATGTCCTGCTGGATAACCAAAGGCGACCGGAAAATCATATTCTTTGACTTTATCCCAGATAATCTCCTCTACAGTCTGTCCAAATGCAGGATCGTTGTCTTTCATGGATGAAAAACTGCCCACAATAAGACCTTTCAGTTTTTTGAATTTGCCAGCACGTTTCAGCGCCCACAGCATCCGATCCACGGAATAATAAGCCTCACCCACATCCTCGATGAAAAGAATCTTATTTGCATACTTGACATCTGAGTCTGACGCCAAAACAGACAATAAAATAGCCAAATTCCCACCAATTAGCTTGCCTTCAGCCTCACCGGAGCGGTTTGGGAATACAGATTGCTCATAACTAAAGTCTGTGGAAGCACCAAACAACGCATTTTTTAATGTCTCTAAGGAAGCTTTCGTTCCTGATTCAAAAGATTTGGGCATCTGCCCATGTATCGTCGCAATTTTATAGTTACGTTGGATATGGCTATGCAATACAGTAATATCGCTAAAGCCTACCAACCACTTGGGATACTGCTCAAACTTAGAAAAATCGATCTCGTCGACAATGCGAACACAGCCATAGCCCCCTCGGGCAGCAAATACGGCTTTAATGGATGGATCATCCAGGGCCCATTGGAGGTCTGCAGCACGTAAGTGGTCATCGCCGGCAAATTGATGATAAGATGTCCCTACTGTCTCCCCTACCAGGACTTCAAGTCCCCAGCTCTTCAATGTTTCAATCCCTAGATCAATATTCCCACGGATAAAGCTTGCAGGGCAAACGATGGCGACTTTGTCGCCTTCTTTAAGAAAATCAGGTATTTTAGACATATTTATTATGTTTCATATATAATTTGATTCTTTATGGCTATGAAGCGATCATTAGCCAATTCATTTCATTTTAACCCAAAGTATTTTGTTCCAACTCATGATGGTTTCCTCCAATAAAAATTTTCAATGGATGAAGAGACAACAAATTTATCTTAGTATTATACCGCAAATTGAATTATCTTTGTGAAAGAAACAAGTAAAAACTTTAATATACTTTCAAGCATTGAGTATTCTAGATAAAAAACGTTATACAATTACTTCGGCATTACCGTATGCCAACGGTCCTTTACATATCGGACACCTTGCCGGAGCTTATATTCCAGGTGATATTTTTGTTCGCTATTTGCGTTTAAATCAAAAAGATGTGGTCTATGTATGTGGTTCGGATGAACATGGTGCAGCCATTACCATCCGTGCAAAAAAAGAGGGAATTACCCCACAGCAGATCATTGATAAATACAACAAACAAATCAAAGAAAGCTTTGAGGAGTTTGGTATTTCTTTCGATATCTACCATCGTACCTCCGAACCGATTCACCACCAATTGTCGCAAGATTTTTTCCTGAACTTATACAATAAAGGTGAATTTGTTGAGAAATTTTCGGAGCAATACTACGATGAGGAGTACCATCAGTTTTTGGCGGACCGTTATATTACCGGGACCTGTCCAAACTGTAAATCCGAAGGTGCCTATGGTGACCAATGTGAAAAATGTGGCACCTCACTAAGTCCAACAGACCTGATCAACCCTATTTCGACTTTAAGTGGGAAAACTCCCGTATTAAAAGAAACGAAGCATTGGTATTTACCATTGGACAAATATCAACCTTGGTTGGAAAAATGGTTAATCGAGGGTAAGAAAAACATGCTTAAATCCAACGTTTTTGGCCAATGCCAGTCTTGGCTCAAGTCAGGTTTGCAGCCACGTTCTATGACCCGAGATTTGGATTGGGGGGTAGATGTTCCCCTGAAAGAAGCAGAAGGAAAGAAACTTTATGTATGGCTGGATGCACCAATAGGCTATATTTCTGCAACGAAGCAGTGGGCAATCGACCACGGAAAAAATTGGGAAGATTATTGGAAAACCCATGACAATCCAGCGGATGATTCAACATTGATCCATTTTATCGGAAAAGATAATATTGTATTCCATTGTATCATATTCCCGGCGATCCTTCATGCTCATGGAGACTATATCCTGCCAGAAAATATACCTGCAAATGAATTCCTTAATTTGGAAGGCGATAAGTTATCGACATCCAGAAACCATGCTGTTTGGTTACATGAGTATCTACAGGAATTCCCAGACAAACAGGATGAATTACGCTATGTATTAACCTCTATTTTACCTGAGACCTCGGATGCTGAATTTACCTGGAAGGATTTCCAAGCGCGGATCAACAACGAGCTAGTAGCGATCTTTGGTAACTTTGTCAACCGTGTGATGGTACTTTCCCATAAATATTTCGATGGTAAGGTATTAAATGGATCTCCATTAACAGCAGTGGATCAAGCGGTATTGGATGAGTTAAAATCCTATCCGGCGTCTATCAAATCATCACTGGAGCAATTCCGTTTCCGTGAAGCGCTGGCCGAGTTTATGAATGTGGCACGCCTTGGAAACAAGTATTTAGCTGACGAAGAACCTTGGAAAGTAATCAAAATGGACGAGGAACGCGTAAAAACGATCCTAAATGTAGCGTCTCAGATTGTTGCTAACCTTGCCATGTTGGCACAACCTTTTTTACCAAAAACAGCAATCAAATTATTTGAAATGCTCAATTTCCCGCAAGGAAATTGGAACGATGCAGGTAAGGAAGATCTAATTCAGGATGGTCATCAGTTGGGTGAAGTCCAATTGTTGTTTGAAAAGATAACAGACGAACAAGTGGAATTTCAATTAAACAAACTTGCGGAAGCGAAACTAAAAAACCGTGCAGACAACGCGAAGGTCGCCCCTGCTAAAGAAAACATTAGTTTTGACGATTTTGTCAAAATGGATATCCGTGTAGGGACAATTTTAGAAGCTGAAAAAGTTGCGAAAACAAAGAAATTACTAAAATTAACAATAGATACAGGTATCGACAAACGCACCGTTGTATCTGGTATCGCGGAGTTCTTTAGTCCAGAAGAGATTGTAGGACGCCAAGTATCAATTTTAGTCAATCTAGAACCTCGTGAAATCAAAGGCATTACCTCACAGGGTATGATCCTGATGGCCGAAGATGCTGATGGTAGACTGGATTTCGTCAAACCGGATACAGCGATCAAAGTCGGTAGTACAGTACGTTAGTCAAACGTAAAATATAGCATAAACAAAGCATGCCTGTCTTTTGCGACAGGCATGCTTTGTTTTCAAAAGCCATCCGGTATTTCTATTCCCTTTTAATGATTTGCTTTAGCTACGGATACCAAGCCATGAAAGATCAGAATAAGACATTTTGCAATCTCTTTTTAAAATCTTCCTCATCCATCCAATCATAGACAGTATCTTTTAACTTTTTTATAATCTCCGTTTTAGATTCGGCAACAACCTTCTTCTTTTTAGTAAGTACATTGGACACCGGAGTATTGGTAACCTCGACCTTCGTTGCAAACATATTGATATTCATACTGGGGATAGATATCCCCAAGATCAAGCCCGGCAGCCCATGGATTAATTCTGGCCCCCCTGACAGCGGAATCTGTCCCGCAAAAAATGCGACAACATAGATTGAATCTTGTATGATTCCATTTGCTCGCCTACAATCATAGCCTGCGATGTTGCGATATTCATCTGTATACTTCCATTTCACTGCTGGCAGAGAATCCTTCATCAACAGTTGCTCATCGCCAAAAGGCAATAATTTGATGAATTCTTGGTCCTTGAAATTCAAATAAGTTTTTGAATCAGTCACTGCCGGATTATACCAGGAGACATTTCGATAGTTAGCAGGATAGTCTTCCTGTACAGTTTCAAACAAAGTCTCGGTATCATAAAACTTCAGCGTATGGTGGGTGATCATTTCAACGGGTCCATTTTTGACCGCATTCTCTACCCCCAGTTTATCCCAGGTATCCAGATCCGGCTTACTCAGATAATTTCGTTTCAAGTAGTTCTGCACATGGAATTTCCGTTCGAAAGTCACCATACCACTGCTCGGAAAGAAAGCATGCTGTGCCTGTATAGTAGTGATGGACAGGCATAAAAGCCACATCATTAATATTATTTGCTTCCTCATTTGGCATCTCCTTTCATCTGTAAATAATTTTTTCTTCCATCGGCCAGATGGAGCTTACCATGATTAAAATTCACCTTAATCTTGGACAATAAAATTGATAATTTAATCATGGACGGTTCATTGTTGTAAAATTGTAGATCACTTTTAACATCCCATAACGACGCAATACATTGTTGCTTGTCTGGATAAATGCCGTACCATCTTGATAGCGACGCACCCCGATATTTTTATTTAATATATCGTTGACGAATAATTGCGCTTCCAAAGATTTGTCCTTTAAGAACTTTTTAGAGATATAGCCATTCATGTTCATCATATTAATGGATTGCAAAGTCTTTGTTGCAGCCTGATAATTCTGTTGCATGGATAGCGAAATCTTAAAGTCTTTGGGTAAGTAATAGGTGACTTGCGAATAAGAATTGAATTTAAATGTTGTCTGATTCAATTCGGGCTGCAAATAGGAATCCATTTTTTCCAGGCCTGGACTCAAGTTAATATAAAAGTCCATTTTATTTGCTTTATAACGGTTAAAACCTATATTAGGACCTACGCTCCAAGTTTTGTTACGGTTTAGCTGTGGTTCTTGATTCAATAAAGAAAGATAACTATACTGACTATTATAGTTAAGGTCCATACCAAGGTTCATCTTTAACCCCCATTTCTTTTGTATCGGAAAACTATAGCTTCCACCTCCATACACAGACCAATTATCCTTATCGATATTGACATAGGAGATTTGTCGGGTCCCCTCTTCCAAGTTATAGCGCACACTACTATTAATATTGCGTTTTCCCTGATAAGCGCCAACATAAAAATACATATTTTGATCTTTTAGCTGCTTATAAGAGTTATAATTGACAGAATAGGAATTATTGAAACCAGCTTTCAGATCTGGATTGTCCAAGTATTCTACGAGCGGCTGGGCATTTTGTTTGAGTGGTTCGATCTGTGTCAATGAAGGTTGCGCTGTCTGTCCACTGTAACGGAAGCCGATGTTTTTACTTTTAGAAATTTTGTAATTTACCGAAAGTGAAGGCCTCAAAGAAGTCTGATCGCGCTGCAATACTGTATTTAAATTATTATAGGTTCTTTTCACAGCCTCAAATTCTGTTTGGTTACTCAGATTGATTGTCAAGTCATTTGTTTTATAGTTCAGCGAAGTATTGATACTATTTTTTAAACTGGAAAAATTAAAATCATTCAATACACTTTCATCCAGCACGGTATATTTTTGTGTGATAGGATCTCTATTGAAGGATTGATTGAGTGTCTCTGATTTATTGCTGGAAAAAGAGTACCCGATTGATCCTGTAATCTTTTTTGAAAGGGGTTCTGTATAGGTTATCGAAGTGCCATACGTATTATTTCTGAATTCATCTTTTTTAAATTGATCGATTGTCTCAGTACGAGGATCATTATAAAACTTGTTTTCGGAAAAGTACTGCGTCTTCGAGAGGTTCCGATCCGTATTTGCGTTGACATTAAATGTGATGGAGCGACGTTCTTTTTTAAACCTTCGTGTCAAAATAGCATTCACATTGAATTTATCCTGATCACTATTCCGATCCGTACGCGATTTGGTATTTGTAATCGGCTGCCCACTCAAAGTTCTCTGGTAAGCTTCCGCTTCGGAGAGATTATCCCTATTGGATTTATTAAAGCCCATATTCACAGTCAGATCAGCTAGCGAGTCCAACTTATAGTCGTACCTCAAATTAGCAACATTTGCTCTGTTTTCATTTTCCGTTCTGGTTGTATTACTGTCTATTTGTGCCCTTTCTGGCAAGTTATTCTGCGCATTATACGTACTTGTATTATCAACATTGATCTGACTACGTTTGTAATTGACATTAATTTTGTGCTTATCATTTTTAGATTTATCGGAATAGCTTAGCCCCATATTTAAAGCTTTAGGCACACCTCCACCCCTGTATTGTCCATCCCATCCGCCATCAGTTTCGTCTCCACCGGAAGAGATCATGATACCCCCGCCGTCCATCATCTGGATATTGCTACTTCCACCCACACCATATTTTTGGCTGTCCTCAAAGCCCAACCCCACCATGCCGTCATTGGCCAAAATACCATAAACGGCAATCTTCTGTGCCCCTTTAAACTTATTGAGCATGACTTTTCCAGCATAATACTTATCTGTTCCTACGCCGGCGATTGCCTGACCAAACATGCCCTTCTTTTTATCCTCCTTGAGTTTTATGTCGATAGTTTGTGTACGCTCGCCGTCATCCACACCGGTACGCACAGCCAAATCGGATTTCTTTTCGTATACCTGCACTTTGCTCACCATATCCGACCGGATATTCTTGGTGATCAGGGTCGGGTCGTCCCCAAAAAACTCCTCCCCATCCAGCAGCACCTTTTTCACCTCTTTTCCCTGTGCTATAATCTTTCCTGTCCCATCGATCGTAATACCGGGAAGCACCTTGAGCAAATCCTCAACCTTAGCATCTTTCTCCACCTTAAAACTACCGGCATCATACTCTATGGTATCCCCCTTTATAACAACTGGAATTCGTCCATTGACCTGTACCTCTTCCAAAAGCAATGCTGCCTTTGATAGTGATATCATGCCAAGATCAAGACCTTGGGCTGTAATATGGATATCTTTCACGAGATCTGCATATTGCGGATAGGACACAACCATTTTATAAATACCTGTATCCAGATTGGCAATTTGGAAAGTCCCATTTTCTTTTGTTCGATCGAACTTAATTAAAATAGAATCTTTTGGGTTAAGTAAGGCAACAGACGCTTGATGGAGTTTAGCTTTGTCTTTGGCATCAACAACTGCACCTATAAGCCTCTGTTGGGCATAGGAAATAGCGCTTATGGCTGAAAGTACAAGAAACAAAACTAAGGAATAGGTTAGTCTCATAAATTTCCGTTTATATATTGTCGCAATAAAGATATCAATGTTGCTACGGAAAATTCGTAAAATAATGTTAAATAATCATTTAATTAAAAAAATAAATACAAATAATGTATACCGCCAGATCCCCAAAAGGACAGACGAAACTTATTCCATACAAAAAAACAGCAGTAAGCTTGCGCCACTGCTGTCTATACGATTCATTGCAAACAAGCTTTTTTGCCTAGTCTGCAGACGGCATCGAACAAGTCAATTATTCGACGTTTAGATTCAACTCTTTTTCTTTATTGATTAAATGTGCAATGCTGGTATCATTCAAGATTTGCAACATCGCATTCCGCACTTCCACAAATGTATCACGGATGCCACAGGCATGCTCTTCGGTACACTCTTCACAGGAACGATAGAAATTTAGACTGACACAAGGGAGTAAAGCAATCGGTCCATCGATCAGACGCATTACCTGAGATAAAAATACATCTTCTGGAGCTTTATTTAAACTATAGCCACCACCTGCACCTTTTTTACTATAGAGAATCCCTGCGTTGCGCATTTCAAGGAGAATCTGTTCCAAGAATTTTTTTGGAATATTTTCTTCCTGTGCGATCTTAACGATCTGCATAGGTTCATTTCCGTAGTTACGACCGAGCACCATAAGTGCCTTAATTGCATATTTTGTCTTTTTGGAAAGCATAATTTGTTAACCCCCTGTTGAATTGCAAATTTACGTTTTTTATTCAATAGAATAAAACCTATAAAACTAGCCTGTAAAAGAAAAGCCCTTAGCACAATTTACCCATTGGATATCTTATGCTAAGGGCGAATATTATTTGATAACCGAATCGTTATTGGCCCAATACTGCTGTAATGGGTTTACCGATACTTCCATTGGGTTCGGTAATATGCAATAGTGATGAAATTGTAGGCGCAATATCGACAATATGGACCTCGGTATTGGACACACCTGGCTTAATACCCCAGCCCATAAATACCAATGGGATATGGGAATCATATCCCGACCAAGTACCATGTGTCGTACCCGTAGATCGTGGGGTACCATCATACCACTGTGGTTCACAAACAATCTGGATAACACCACTTCGTTTGTAATTATAACCATTGATCATTTTTTCACGGACAGGCTCCGGAATCATTAAGCCTTCGCTCTTATCCATATCTGCAACATACGCAACACCTTCGGTGTGGCGCAATTCGCGAATAATTGTCTCTTTAATTTTATCCCGATCCAATTGAAGCGAATCAATGATTTGATTATTCAAATGAACCTGATAATTCATCATACTCTTGACGATTTTTTCCTGTCCAAATTTCTCTTTCAACTTTTTGTTTAGATCCGAGATAATCTGACGGGAATAGAAATAACCGCCATTTCCTTTCATATCCATATAGAATCTAGAGTTGTAAGAAGCACCATGGTCAGCTGTCAGAAAAAAGGTATAATTGCCTTTACCAACAGCGTTATCCAGATAAGCAAAGAAATCAGCTAGTTGTTTGTCCAATTGCAGATAAATATCTTCAATTTCAACAGCTGTCAATGAGTAGCGGTGTCCGACATAATCTGTCGCCGAAAGACTGACACAAAGGAAATCAGTGTTTTTAGTTGGGTTATTTCCCATCTGCTCATTCTTGATGGCTTCCATTGCCAGATCTAGGGTAAACTGATTACCCATTGGTGTTGTTTTTATCAACTCAAGACCTTCGTCTTTCATCAACTTCGATGTCGCACGCGGCAAGGTTGGTTTCTCTTCACCTGGATATTTTCCCTCATAGCTATTATCATCAGCAATACTATTCGCTGCATAAGTACTTACATCGTACATCGGCTTCCAGTCTGCCTTTAGGTATTTTTCCGCTAACTTTTTCTTATTGAAGTCAACGACCCACTTCGGTAATTGATCCATATAAAAATTGGAGGTAATCCAATTGCCTGACTTCGCCTCAAACCAATAAGCAGCGTCCGCAAAGTGACCGGCAGGTAATATACCGCCTCTGTCTTTAATTGCGATACCAATGACTTTAGATTTAAAATTTGACGCCAGTTTCAACTGATCCGTCACTGTAGACGCCAGCAAATTACGCGGGGATTGTTTCCCTTCTTTCTCTGTAGTACCTACACCAACGACATTGTCATCTTGGGTACAATACATATTCTTGCCTGTAATCTCCTCGATCCAATCATTACCCGCAATACCGTGGATTGAAGGAACGGAACCAGTGTATACCGAACTGTGTCCTATAGCTGTATAGGTCGGAATATAATTGATCAAGGTATTCTCACAGGAGAAGCCTTCTTTCAAAAGTCGCTTGAAACCATCATTTCCATATCTGTCCGCAAAACGATATAGATAATCCCAGCGCATCTGATCCACCATCAGACCGACGACCAATTTGGGTCTTTCCGGTTGTTGTGCCATGGAGGAGAGTGCAGCTATTCCAAATACGACACTTAAAAAAAATCTTTTAATCATAATAGTATTGAGTATTGAGTATTGAGTATTGAGTAATTAGTATTTAGATTTTAGTTGTGCAAACCTTTGGTTTACTAACATGATCTTTCATTCCTTGCTCTTTAATCTTCTTCCCAAACTTTAGCGCCCGTTATGCAGGTCCCATCGTTTAATAACGAATGCTAATGTAGGGTTTAATCTTTTAAATGTGTTTTTAAAAATTGTCCTGTATAAGAATCTTTACAATGCGCAAGATCTTCTGGAAGCCCCGTAAAAACCACCTTTCCACCTTTATTACCTCCTTCAGGGCCAATATCAATTACCCAATCCGCCGACTTGATCATATCCATATTATGCTCAATGACCAAAATACTATTGCCGAGAGCAATCAAAGCATCAAACGATTTTAGCAATTTTTTAATATCCTGAAAATGCAGACCAGTAGTCGGTTCGTCAAAGATAAACAGGGTCTTCTTGCTGTTATTGCCTTTGATCAAAAAGGAAGCAAGTTTAATCCGTTGGGCCTCACCACCTGAGAGCGTACTGGAAGACTGCCCGAGCTTTACATACCCTAAACCAACATCTTGTAATGGCTGTAACTTAGCCAATATTTTAGGCTGATCGCCGAAGAAGACAATGGCTTCATCCACGCTCAGTTCAAGTATATCTGCTACGGATTTACCTTTATATTGCACGTCTAGCACAAACTGCTTGAAACGTTTTCCACCACAGGCCTCACATGGGAGTACGATATCTGCCATAAATTGCATTTCGATCTTCACTTCCCCCTCACCTTGACAGACATCACAGCGGCCACCCTCGACATTAAAAGAAAACGCAGCTGGTTTCAATCCCGCAGCTTTGGATGCGGCTTGATTGGCATACAATGCCCTGATCTCATCCCAAGCCTTAACATAAGTCACTGGATTGGACCGTGAAGAAC
>Ga0213826_1000993_pt1 | contig 12781 bp, 10 predicted proteins | sample MC6MC0899MG_FD_180668 | JGI IMG/M metagenome (GOLD analysis project Ga0213826, IMG submission 180668) | Enriched soil aggregate microbial communities from Iowa State University, Ames, United States - MC6-MC0899-MG | ecosystem: Environmental > Terrestrial > Soil > Unclassified | place: USA: Iowa...
GAGTGAAAAGAGTCGAAGGAGGAATTGCGCTGAAACGTTTACGACAAATCGTGACGAAAGCAGTAGTTGCCAAAGGGAAGAAGAGAACGGAAGAACGTGTAACATTATGTCCATCAAATAAACCGACGAGTATTCTGGGTTGCTGGGTCATCAATCATACTTGCTCCGCAAAAAAAGTCGGTAAATTTGTAGAAGTATCAGGGAAATTTGATGTAAATGTCTGGTATGCCTATAGTAATCATTCGAAAACAGCAGTGTTTTCTGAAACGGTTCACTATAAAGACAAAGTGAAGCTCCATTTTAGAGATGGCGAAGTGAGTGTTAGTGATGAAGTTCGAGTGCGTGTAGTTCAAGAACCAAACTGCATAGAGGCAATCATTTCTCCATGCGGCACGAAATTTGAAATTGTAGTAGAACGCGAAGTCGTTGTAGAGGTAATGGGTGAAACGACGATTTGCATTAGTGTACATCCACTAGATTTCGAAGAGGAATGGAACTTTAAAGATGAGAGCTCATCTTCGTCTTCATCTAGCTCAAGCTCTAGTTCAAGCTCATCGTCGAGTTCTAGCGAAGAAGGCAGGTTTGTTTTAGAGTCCTCATCGTTTCCTGGTGAAAAATCAAGATAATACTAATAGCCATATTTCTTTCATACATGCGAAACGCTAGCATCTTAAAAAAGGTGAATGAAGCGTTTCGCATGTATCTTTTGTTATAATAAAAATATCTATATGGCAAGAGCGAGGTAAATATAAAAAATGACAACTTACACACCAATGATGCAACAGTATTTGCAGGTAAAGGAAGATTATAAGGATGCCTTTTTATTTTTTAGACTAGGCGATTTTTACGAGATGTTTTTTGAGGACGCAATTAATGCCTCACAAATTTTAGAAATAACATTAACGAGCCGGGATGCAGGCGCAAAAGAGCGTATTCCAATGTGCGGCGTTCCTCATCATTCGGCGAAAAATTATATTGAAACACTTGTGCAAAAGGGCTATAAGGTTGCCGTTTGTGAGCAGACAGAAGATCCGAAGCAAGCAAAGGGTGTAGTGAAACGTGAAGTCGTACAACTTATTACACCGGGTACGATTATGGAAGGGAAAGCACTCGATGGTAAAACCAATCATTTTATTGGTGCGGCAGAGCAACTTGATGACACAACATTCGGCTATGCATATTTAGACTTATCGACGGGTGAGGCAGTTGCTTCCTCTATTGAGGGCGATGGCAAAGCACTCTTAATGCAAATGCAGGCATATGGTATTCGTGAACTGATTGTAACGGATAGTTTACAGCTTTTGTTAACGGAGCATGCAATCAATGCTAGTATCGTGCTTTCTGTTGAAACGGATGAAATGACAATGGACAAAGCAGCAAGCTATTTAGAAGCGGTGCCAAATGAGTTACATGTTGTTTGTCTTCGTTTGCTTGCTTACATCGATAAAACACAAATGCGTTCGTTATCACATATTCAAACATTTACGTACAATGAAATGAAAAATTATTTACGAATTGACTCTAGCTCAAAGCGTAATTTAGAGCTTATTCAATCTATACGCGGTGGCGATCAAAAAGGTACCCTATTATGGCTATTAGATGACACAGTAACTGCAATGGGTGGGCGAAAGTTAAAGCAGTGGTTACATCAGCCTCTTGCAACATGTTCTGCCATTGAAGCAAGATTAGCAATTGTGACTGATTTATTGGAAGAGTATTTTGTAAGAACAGAGCTACAAGCCTCTTTAAAACAAGTATATGATTTAGAGCGTTTAGCTGGTCGTGTAGCTTTCGGGAATGTTGGTGGACGAGATTTAGCACAGCTACGTGATTCGTTACGTCAAGTACCTGCTATTCAGCAACAATTACTTAGTACCAATAAAGAAACGTTGCAAAAGCTAGGTGCAGCATTGGATATGTGTGAGGATGTAGAGGCATTATTAGCTCGAGCTATTACAGATAATCCACCAATTACGATTAAAGAGGGTGACGTCATACGCGATGGCTACAATGAGCGATTAGATGAGCTACGCTATGCTTCTCGTAATGGAAAGGATTGGATTGCGCAGCTAGAGCAAGAAGAACGAACGAAAACTGGCATTAAAAACTTAAAAATCGGCTATAATCGAATTTTCGGCTATTATATTGAAATTACAAAATCGAACATCCATTTAGCTGATTTAACACGCTACGAACGTAAGCAAACATTGGCAAATGCCGAGCGTTATATTACACAGGAGCTTAAGGAAAAAGAAGCATTAATATTAAATGCTGAAGAAGAGAGTTTAACGTTAGAGTACAACTTGTTTGTAGAAATACGCGATGAGTTAAAGGCATTTATTCCACGTGTACAAGCGTTAGCGGCAAGTATTAGTGAATTAGATGTGCTTTTAAGCTTTGCGAGCGTTTCGGAGAAATATCGTTTTACGAAGCCCGAATTTCATGAAGGTCGTTCCCTTGAAATTATTGAGGGGCGCCATCCAGTTGTTGAGAAAATGCTCAATAAGCAAATGTATGTACCAAATGATTGTGTACTTGAGGATACTAACAATATGATGCTTATTACAGGACCGAATATGTCCGGTAAAAGTACGTATATGCGTCAGGTTGCACTGATCGTTGTCATGGCACAAATGGGCTGTTATGTGCCTGCTGAAAAAGCTAGGTTACCAATTACAGATCAGATCTTTACACGTATCGGTGCAGCGGATGATTTAGCTGCTGGACAATCAACATTTATGGTGGAGATGTTAGAATCTCAGCACGCTATTATGCATGCTACGAAAAATAGTTTGATGTTGTTTGATGAAATTGGTCGAGGGACATCTACTTATGATGGCATGAGTCTTGCTCAATCGATGATGGAATATATCCATGATAAAATTGGCGCAAATACACTGTTTTCAACGCATTATCATGAATTAACAGCACTTGAAAAGGAGCTTCCTCGACTGCAGAATGTACACGTATCTGCTACTGAAAAAAATGGCACAGTTGTCTTTTTACACAAGGTGAAAAAGGGAGCTGCCGATCAATCTTATGGAATTCATGTAGCACAGCTTGCTCAATTGCCAGCGGAAATTTTAACAAGAGCACGAGTTTTGCTTGAAAACTTCGAGGCTGGAAAGGTAGTAGCTGAGTCACAGGAGGAGGTTGCTGAACAGCCAATGCAAATGTCACTATTTGCGGAGGCGGAACCAATCGCTCCAGCAGAGGCAGAGGTGCTTAAAAGCTTAGAAAAGGTAAATATTCTGGGCACTTCACCAATGCAAGCGATGAATATTTTATATGAATTACAACAGCAATTATTAAACGCAAAAAAGTAAAGGAGTGATGCGCTATGGGAAAAATACAAATTATGGACGAGTGGCTGTCTAATAAAATCGCTGCAGGGGAAGTAGTTGAAAGGCCAGCCTCTGTAGTCAAAGAGCTTGTTGAAAATGCCATTGATGCAGGAAGTACGTCCATTGATGTTTTTTTACTAGAAGCGGGCCTCACTTCAATTCAAATAATTGATAATGGTAGTGGCATGGATGAAGAGGATGCATTAATATCATTCTCTCGCCATGCAACAAGTAAAATCCATCAGGAGCATGATTTATTTCGAATTCGTACACTTGGCTTCCGCGGTGAGGCGTTAGCATCAATTGCATCGGTGTCGAAAATGACACTCATTACATCAAATGGTGAATCAGGTACTTATTTAGAGCTTGAAGGTGGACACGTCGCTACACATAAACCTGGTCCTTTGCGTAAAGGAACAGATATTACAGTGGCACAGTTATTTTTCAATACACCTGCTCGATTAAAATATATGAAAACAATACAGACCGAGCTTGGGCATACCATTGACCTAATGAACCGTCTTGCACTTGGGAATCCACAAATTGCGTTTAGATTGCTACATAATGGTCAGCAATTGTTACAAACAAATGGACGAGGTGACGTGCAGCAAGTATTAGCTGCCATTTACGGTGTGCATAATGCTAAGAAAATGGTGTCCTTCAATGGAGAGTCACACGATTATAAAGTTTCTGGCTTCGTGTCACTACCAGAGGTGACTCGTGCTTCGAAAAACTATATGTCGTTGTTTGTTAATGGTCGCTGGGTGAAGCATTATTTAGTACAAAAAGCGATTGTAGATGCCTATCATACGTATTTACCAATTGAGCGCTTTCCGATTGTAGCACTCTTTATAGAAGGTGATCCTTATTTAACAGATGTCAATGTTCATCCTGCTAAGCATCAAATACGTTTAAGTAAAGAACCAGAGCTTCTTAAACTGATTGAGGAAACAATACGGGAGCAAATACGCCATGTTATTCGCGTGCCGCAAATGGAAAAGAAGGAAAAAGTCGCGAAGCCTGCGACGGAGCAGTTAAATATATGGAAGCCGGCACCAAAGCTTAATGTGGAGAAAATGAATGCCATTGTAGAAAAGCTTTATGATGTACAAACTGTTCAGGAGCAAAAACAATTAGACCCTATAGTGCCAGAGCCCGTCCCTACTGTTATTGAAGATAGCTGGCAGCCAACACCAATGATGGAAGCAAATCCACCTGAAGAAATGACGCTAGAGGAACCAAGAGAAGTTTTACACGATGAGTCTATTAAAGAACCATTCCCTGCGCTTGAAGTAGTAGGGCAAATTCACGGTACGTACATTGTTGCACAGATGGAGGATGGCTTTTATTTAATCGATCAGCACGCGGCACAGGAGCGTATTAAATATGAATTTTTCCGTGAAAAGGTCGGTCAGGTAAACCCGAATGAACGACAGGCTTTATTGCTCCCATTGACCTTCCATTATGCAGCTGATGAGGCGCTTCTTTTAAGAGAAAATAGACAGGAGTTAGAGGCTGTCGGCGTATTTTTAGAGGAGTTTGGACAGTCCTCATTTGTCGTGAGAGAGCATCCTAGCTGGTTTCCTAAAGGGGAAGAACAGGAGATTATCGAGGACTTAATTGAACAGGTACTGACAACTAAAAAGGCGGACGTTAAAAAAATGCGTGAGGCAGCAGCGATTATGATGAGCTGTAAAAAATCGATAAAGGCCAATTATTATTTAACGAAAGAGCAAATGGAAACGTTATTACAAGATTTACGTAATGCTGATAATCCATTTACCTGCCCACACGGACGTCCAGTACTTATTCATTTTACAACTTATGAAGTGGAGAAAATGTTTAAACGGGTAATGTAGTTGTAACGCCTGACATTTTAGAAAGGGGGACAATGTATTGCCACTCGTACATTGCTGTATAATATCTACGACTTGAAGTGGGAAGAAGAACTTTGTACGCTATTAAATATTCCAATGTCAATGTTACTAGAGGTGAAAATTTCTCCAGAGATTTATACAAAGACTGCGCTAAGTGTATTCTTTGGTGAGGATATTCCGCTAGCAGGTACAATAGGTCTTGCGTCGAATAAGGAGACAATATCCGTATTATGAATGAATAACCAAACTTATCAATCAGAAATGGATGCACAATAAGGACCGGCTCTTTAAGCGATCTAGCAAAAAGTTGTAGAGGTTACATGTATTTTCAAATCATAGCTAATGGGGGAAAAAGGTATGTTTTCATTTGAACATCGTCCTAAAATTATACATTTTTTAGAGCAATATAGCTTTGACGTATTAGTCATTGGTGGCGGGATTACTGGTGCTGGCATTGCGCTTGATGCTGCATCTAGAGGTTTATCAGTCGCTTTGATTGAGAAGCAGGATTTTTCTGCTGGCACATCAAGCCGTTCAACAAAGCTTATTCATGGTGGACTTCGTTATTTAAAGCAATTAGATGTAGGTGTAGTAGCTGAGGTTGGGCGTGAGCGTGAAATTGTTTATGACAGTGCGGTTCACGTTACAACGCCAGAAAAAATGCTACTGCCATTATATAAGAAGGGCTCACTTAGTCCATTAACAACATCACTGGCATTGAAGGTATATGATCGATTAGCAGGTGTCAAAAAGCATGAACGTAGAACAATGCTGAGTGCTCAGGAAGCAGCAGCACTAGAGCCTTTACTCAATCGAGATGAGCTTGTCGGTGGTGGTTATTACGTTGAATATCGTACGGATGATGCCCGTCTGACAATAGAAGTGCTGAAAAAAGCAGTGGAATACGGGGCACTTTGTCTAAATTATGCGGAAATGACAGAGTTTTTATATCAAAAGAAAAAGCTTGTAGGAGTTCAAGTAAAGGATCATGTGACAGGGAAAATGATCGAAGTGCATGCTGCGCAAATCGTTAATGCTACTGGACCTTGGGTAGATGAGGTCCGCCACAAGGATAAAGTAGCAGACAAAAAGCAATTACGACTCACAAAAGGAGTTCATATTGTCCTTGATCAAAAGGATTTTCCATTAAGACAAGCAGTATATTTTGATATAGTGGACGGACGTATGGCCTTTGCAATTCCACGTGATGGGAAAACCTATGTTGGGACAACAGATACAGTTTACGAGGGAGACCCTGCACATCCTGTCGCAACCAAAGAGGATGTTGATTATTTAATGGATGCTGCAAAAACTGTTTTTCCAACTGCAAATATTTCAAGTGAAACGATTGAATCGTCGTGGGCAGGTGTACGTCCACTTATTTTTGAAAAAGGAAAGGATCCATCTGAAATTTCACGAAAAGATGAAATATGGACAGCTCCAAGTGGACTAATGACAATTGCAGGTGGCAAACTAACAGGCTACCGTCAAATGGCAGAAACGATCGTTGATAAAATTGTGAAAACACATAGATATAAGCACGCAGGTCCATGTATAACACGTGAGTTATCGCTTTCTGGTGCGAAAGGCATCAACGCTCTCAATTTCCCTGACTATACTGCGTATAAAGCAAGAGAAGGCGTTCAATATGGCCTTAATTATGATGAAGCTAAGACACTCGTTCAAAAATATGGCACGAATGTAGATGCGTTATTTAACCAGGTGAAATATTTGCATGAGCATGGAAGTACGATGCCCCTTGCCTTACATGCAATGTTACTTTATGGCATAGAAGCAGAAATGGTGTACACACCAAGTGATTTCTTTATTCGCCGTACAGGCTTATTATACTTCGATATTGATGCGGTAAAACGTTATAAACAGCAGGTCATTCAAGTTATGCAACAACATTTTCACTATACAGAGTCACAAAGAAATACTTATGTCGCTCAACTAGAGCAAGCTATTTTAGATGCAACAAGTTTTGTATAGGAAGGAGTGTAGGTAATGGAGCGCTATATTGAAATGTCAGATGGCCATTTCCTGTTTACTCGAACATTCAAGCCGTCGAATCCATGTATTGGTCATATTCATATTTTACATGGTATGGCGGAGCATAGTGGACGTTATGTGAAATTTGCTCGTACTCTTAATGAAGCTGGCTATGCAGTGACAATGCATGATCATCGAGGACATGGAGAAACGGCCGCCTATAATGGAACTCTAGGTTTTTTTGCTGAACAGAATGGGTTTGACCGTGTAGTAGAGGATGCTCATGAAGTCGTTACGTCATTACATGCACAGTTTGCCGATGTACCTTTGATATTATTTGGTCATAGTATGGGGTCGTTCATTACTAGAAGATATATTCAATTGTATAGCGAGCAAGTGGATAATGCGATTCTTTGTGGAACAGGGAATGTTACAGCATTGCATACGATGGGGAATTTAGTAGCAAAAGCATTGGCCAAGCAATTTGGTAAAGAGACGGAGAGCAAAATATTAAATAAGCTCAGCTTTGGTAGTTTTAATAAGCAGTTCCCAAGTTCGAAGACTGCGTATGATTGGTTATGTTCGGCAGAGGATGAGGTGCAAAAATATATAGATGATCCATATTGTGGCTTTATCCCAACAAATCAATTTTTTGTGGATTTAACAACTGGTTTTAAGTCGTTAAATCGTAAAAAAGAGATAGCGAAAATAAAGAAAGAGTTACCGATATTATTGATAAGTGGTAGCAAGGATCCAGTTGGAGAACAAGGTCAAGGCGTATACTCTGTGGCAGAACAATTTGCAGAAGCGGGCTTACAGGATGTGACGGTCTACTTATTTGAGGATAAGCGTCATGAAATTTTGAACGAAGATAATCAAGAGGCAGTCTATCAAGTTTTATTACGGTGGTTAGAAAAATATGATACAAGATAAAATACAGCGAGCAGAGGTTGTAGCAATCGTAGGACCTACTGCTTCTGGTAAAACGGCACTAAGCATTGAGTTAGCGAAAAAATATAATGGCGAAATCATTAATGGTGACTCCATGCAGATTTATAAAGATTTAGATATTGGTACAGCGAAAATTACTGAAGAAGAGATGGAAGGTGTGCCACATCATTTAATTAGCTTCAAAGAGCCAACGGAACCTTTCTCAGTAGCTGACTATCAAAAATTAGTGCGTGCTAAAATTGCGGAAATTCAAGCACGCGGCAAGCTACCGATTATTGTAGGGGGCTCAGGCTTATATGTACAGGCAGTGCTCTATGATTTTCAATTTACTGAGGAGCAGGTAGATGAAGTAGCAAGAAAAGCCTATTATGAAGAACTGGAGAAATTAGGTCCAGAGGCTATGCATGCTAAACTTAAAAACCTTGATCCACAAACAGCAGAGACCATTCATCCAAATAATACTCGCCGTGTCATACGTGCGTTAGAAATGATTGAACTAAGTGGCGTTTCAAAGGCAGCAGAAGCACATAATCGTGGAGAAGTTCCACTTTATAATCATGTGATTATAGGGCTTGGGCAAAATATGTCACGTGAAGAGCTCTATGATCGTATTAACCTTCGCGTTGATATAATGATGGAAAAGGGGCTTTTGGAAGAAGTAAAGGGTTTATGGCATCAAAATATTCGAGATGTGCAGTCAATCCAAGCGATCGGCTACAAGGAATTATATGATTACCTAGATGGAAAATGTTCTTTAGAAGAAGCCATTGACAGTTTGAAACAAAATTCTCGCCGCTATGCGAAAAGACAACTAACATATTTCCGCAATAAAATGGATGTTTACTTTCTTAAAAATGAAGAACAACTTTAGTTGATTGATCTCGCCTTATCGTAGATATTGTTTTTATACTTTTGATAAATTTCTAAAAATTACTAATTGATAAATTGGTAGAACGTGCTAATATAGGAATGAAGAGGTAGGAAGAGAGCAAGGGGAGGCATATTTGATGAAATCAATTAACTTGCAAGATACATTCTTGAACCATCTACGTAAAAATAGTGTTTTTGTTACTGTGTTTCTGTTAAACGGATTCCAGTTAAAAGGGACTGTGAAATCCTATGATAATTTTACAGTGTTATTAGTAGATGTTGAAAGTAAACAGCATCTTATTTACAAACACGCTATTTCTACATTTGTTCCAGCAAAGCAAGTCGATTTTTTAGAGACAGAAGAATAGAAACATTAGAGTAAAACAGTTAGTGTTCATGACACTAGCTGTTTTTTTGCCTTCAGGCTATAATGTAAAAGGAAATCGATATATTGGAGGACTACACAGATGAAAACTATGGAGACAACAGAAATATTAGAACTATTAGATGCGAACGAAGATTTATTCATTATCGATGTTCGTGAAGATGATGAGGTAGCACAAGGCATGATTCCAGGTGCTCAGCATATTGCTCTTGGGACAATCCCTGATCGCATAAACGAATTAGATGCTTCTAAGCCATACATTATCGTTTGTAAGGCTGGCGCTCGTTCAGCAAATGCTTGCTCATACTTAGAAGCTCAAGGATTTAACGTGACAAACCTTGAAGGCGGCATGCTTGCGTATGATGGAGAGTTAGAATTTAAATAATGACATACTTTAAAGAGAAAGAGCCTATTAATATTTGCTCTTTCTTTTTTCTTGTTCTTATTTTTTTAGTAAGTTCATGATGAGGCTAAAAATTTTTTCGAAATTATTGTATGGATATCCTTTTTTTGCTCACGAATCTTTAGGTTATAACTGGCAAAGTTTAAACTGGTATATCTAATACCTACGTCCATGATGCTTCATTATTATCTCTTACACCTAATGATCCTTATATCGATAGACCACTCGCCCAAATCCCATTTAAACCAACTTCCTCTACAACTTTTGCGGAAAGACCGTTATGGGTATCCATTAAAAATTCAAGTGTGTCTGAATATATTTTTTTATTAAAAAATTTCGTTGTTTTTCTGATATCTTCCATCTTCTAACTCGACATTATCATATGACTAAAAGTAAATATTAGCAGGGCAGGTATATTAGAAACTAATGATGTTGAAATCAAAAAATGGATGTATTGAGAACAATCATAATGCTACTTTTCTAGTGTAGTAAATTTAATTATGGGACTCAAAAAGAAAAATATGAGATATCGCGTTACCAAGTCTCACCCACCTATGCAAGATAAATCTATTTACATACAATACAGTAACCTCCATAAGTGGAGAGGACTACACTATCAATACAAAAGAAATAAAAATATCTAACTAAATGAGGTGAGTTTATTGAAAAACGGACTTGGTAAATGGGAACAATGCTTACTTTTAAAACAAAATCCTTTAACAACTAACTGCATGCCAGAATCAACACTGTACAGTCTAGAAAACCTAATCTATTTATTAAATAAGTATGAGTATATTTATGTGAAACATAATACCACTGGACAAGGAAGAGCAATGTATAAAGTCTACAAAAGAAAAGATGGACACTATTGTTTTAACGGATTTACCATGCAAGGTGAAGAAATAAGTAAATGTGTAGCAGCAATTGAGGATTTCCACCAAGTTCTACATCCATATGAGAAACACGGTAGATTAAGCGGAATTTATATTATACAAGAGGGGGTCAAAAGTCTAACCCCTGATGGGAATTCAATATCTATTCGTGTTCATGTTCAAAATCTAAAGGGAAAATGGGTAATTGGTGGGATTTACGGAAGGGTGGCAACTGAGGATCATGGGATTGTCAATTCAAATCGGGGTTCTAAAGCAATATCGATTGAGGAATTATTATCAGGTTATTTGATGATGGATAATACAAAGAAAGATCAAACAATAGATTCTCTAAAAGAGGATTCAATTTTAGCAGCTGAAGTAATAGCATCCCACTTTCCTTGTAGAGAATATGGCATTGATTTTGGAATAAATCTTGAAGGAAAACCTATATTATTTGAAGTAAATACAACGCCAAGCATACGTAGTTTTGCCAAAGTTGATAGGGCGATCTGGAAGAATATTGTTGAGATTAGGAAAATGCAAAATGAAGGCTAAGTTTGAAATGTAGTTATTTTTCATGTTAGTCATCAGCATATTTTTATTCACTAGACATACATCAAAAAAATACTTTCCCTACTATTTTATAGGAAAGAAGAAACTTAATTGCATCCGTTACTTGTGAACGATTAGGAATTTACCTAGAAAAAATGGATTATGGTTGAGTAGGCGCGTTATGAATCAATTTGCTATTAGAGAAGATTCAGCATGGGCTCAAATTGCCAGCCCTCAGGAACCTGAATTCGCGTACGTTAGATTTATTTGGTTATTCGAAGTGTTAAAAGATTCCTTTGCTGGCATTCACTCTTTTGGAGCGAATGCCAGCAAAGGAATCCTTGGAACAATTTTTCATTTAATCAAATATATTGACACAAAAAACACTTTATCGTAAATTTAAAATAATTGCATAAAAGCATTAGGTGCCCATTGCGGGAGAATAGGGAATAAAGTGAAATGCTTTAGCGGTCCCACCACTGTAAAAGAGAGTTTCATAGAGAATGCCACTAGCATAGTCTGGGAAGGTTCTATGAAATGTTGAAATTGAGCCAGGAGACCTGCCTAACTGCTTCGTATTATATAGACGATGGAAAAGTCTGTAGTTTATTTGTTATGAAATAAACTACAGGCTTTTTATTTTTTTCTCTAAATCATATCTTCGAGTAATGGGGCAAAAAAGAAAGGGGAAATTTTCATGCAATTATTACAACAGACGATTCAAAACATTCAAAGTACTGACCACAAAATGATGGAGAAGGCAAGAGAACGCATAGATGCACTTTGCAAGCCTCCTGGAAGTTTGGGAAGACTAGAAACCCTTGCTGTGCAACTATCTGGGATTACAAGAGAACTATTTCCTGCGATTGATAATAAAGCGATTATTGTATGTGCCGCAGATCATGGTGTTTGTGATGAAGGGGTGACATCTAATCCACAAAATGTGACGGTCTTTCAAACATTAAATTTTCCTAGAGGTGGAACTGGTGTCTGTGCTATCGCAAGAATCACAGATGCTAAAATTGTCACAGTAGACGTTGGCGTAAAAGAAGATATTCCGCATGATGCTGGTGTTATCCTAAAAAAAATTAAATATGGAACGGACAATATGGCAAAAGGTCCTGCCATGTCAAGGGAAGAAGCCATTCAATCTATTGAAGTCGGAATTGAAGTAGCTACGGAAGAAATAGCAAAAGGGGCGAATGTACTCGGGACAGGTGAAATGGGGATTGGAAATACAACACCGAGTGCTGCAATATTATCGGTTCTTCGTGCGTGTCATCCGATTGAAGTGACAGGGGTCGGTGCAGGTGTTGGGCCAGGTGGAATCGACCATAAAATAGAAGTTATTCATAATGCTATTACATTAAACAAACCAAATCGTGATGATGCTATTGACATTCTTGCAAAAGTTGGTGGTTTAGAAATAGGTGCTATGGCTGGAGTTGTACTCGCTGCAGCTGCAAATCGCAAGCCTGTTGTGATTGATGGCTTCATTTCTACTATTGCTGCACTTATTGCATACGAACTCGAAC
>Ga0213826_1000994_pt1 | contig 12775 bp, 12 predicted proteins | sample MC6MC0899MG_FD_180668 | JGI IMG/M metagenome (GOLD analysis project Ga0213826, IMG submission 180668) | Enriched soil aggregate microbial communities from Iowa State University, Ames, United States - MC6-MC0899-MG | ecosystem: Environmental > Terrestrial > Soil > Unclassified | place: USA: Iowa...
GTTGCAGGCCGTAGCGGTGATGCTCACCGTCGCGCTACTGGCCTTTGTGCTTTTCCAATACGTCGGCGACCCTGTCACCATCATGCTGGGGCAGGACGCCACCGATGCCGAGCGCATCGAACTGCGCGAACGCCTGGGCCTGAACGAGCCCGCCATCGTTCAATTCGGCCACTTCGTGGCCAACGCCGTGCAGGGCAATTTCGGTATCTCCCTGCGCCAGAGCGAACCCGTTTCAACGCTGCTGAAATCCCGCCTGCCCGCCACCCTTGAGCTGTCCATGGTGGCCGCCTTGCTGGCGCTCGTCGTGGGCGTGCCGCTGGGCGTGTACACGGCGCTCAAGCGCAACAGCCTGGTCTCGCAGATGCTGCTGGCCGGGTCGCTGCTGGGCGTGTCGCTGCCGACCTTCCTGATCGGCATCCTGCTGATCCTGGTGTTCTCGGTGCAACTGGGCTGGCTGCCCAGCTATGGGCGCGGCGATACCGTCAGCCTGGGCTGGTGGACCTCGGGCCTGTTCACCGCCACGGGCTGGAAGCACCTCATCCTGCCGTCCATCACGCTGTCGCTCTTCCAGATGACGCTGGTGCTGCGGCTGGTGCGCTCCGAAATGCTGGAGGTCCTGCGCTCGGACTACATCAAGTTCGCGCGCGCCCGGGGCCTGAAGCGCCGCGCCATCCACTTTGGTCACGCGCTCAAGAACACGATGGTGCCCGTCATCACCATCACGGGCCTGCAATTGGGCGGCATCATCGCCTTCGCCATCGTGACCGAGACCGTGTTCCAGTGGCCGGGCATGGGCCTGCTCTTCATCCAGGCGGTCCAATTCGCCGACGTGCCGGTGATGGCCGCGTACCTGTGCCTGATCGCGCTGGTGTTCGTGGTGATCAACCTGATCGTCGATCTTCTGTATTTCGTCGTGGACCCGCGGCTGCGTTCCGGGCTGACTCGCGGCGGGGGGGCTCACTGATGCGTGCCGTACTCAAACGCTGGTGGGACAGCGACATCGCTTGGGCCTGGCGCCGGGCGCCCGTGGCCATCGTCGCCACGCTGCTGCTCGCAGCCCTGTTGATCGGCTCCTTCGGGGCCGGCTGGGTCGCGCCGCACAATCCGTTCGACCTGACCAAGGTCGAACTGCTGGACGCGCTGCTGCCGCCGGCCTGGGAACCCAACGGGCAGGCCACATACCTGCTTGGCACCGACAGCCAGGGCCGCGATCTGTATTCGGCCATCCTGTACGGCACGCGCGTGTCGCTGCTGATCGGCCTGGCCTCGGTGCTGCTGTCGATGGTGATCGGCATCGTGCTCGGGCTGGTGTCCGGTTATGCCGGCGGCCGCGTCGACGCGTTCATCATGCGTGTCGCCGACGTGCAACTCTCGTTCCCTGCCATCCTGATCGCACTTCTGATCGACGGCGTGGCCCGCGCGGCGGTACCGCGCGAGATGCACGAGATCATCGCCTTCCCTGTGCTGATCGGCGCGATCGCGCTGGCCGGCTGGCCGCAGTACGCCCGCACGGTGCGCGGTTCGACGCTGGTGGAAAAGAACCGTGAATACGTGCAGGCCGCCCGCGTGATCGGCGTGGCCTCGCCCGTCATCATGTTCCGCCACGTGCTGCCCAACGTGCTGGGTCCGGTGCTGGTGCTGGCCACGGTTCACCTGGCCACCGCCATCATCACCGAGGCGACGCTGTCGTTCCTGGGGGTGGGGGTGCCGCCGACCGCGCCGTCGCTCGGCACGCTGATCCGGATCGGCAACGATTTCCTGTTTTCCGGAGAGTGGTGGATCACCATTTTCCCGGGCGCGGCGCTGGTGCTGCTGGTGCTGTCGGTCAACCTGCTGGGTGACTGGCTGCGCGACGCACTCAACCCGCGTCTGAACTGAGGGTAACCATGAGCGCATTACTCGAAGTCCGCAACCTGCGCGTGGAGTTTCCCACGCGCCGCGGCACGCTACGCGCCCTGGACGACGTGTCCTTTTCCATCCAGGCTGGCGAAGTCCTGGGCGTGGTAGGCGAATCCGGCGCCGGCAAATCGCTGACCGGCGCCTCCATCATCGGCCTGCTCGAACCCCCGGGCCGCATCGCGGCCGGCGAGATCCTGCTGGCCGGCCGGCGCATCGACAACCTGCCCGACGAGCAGATGCGCCGTGTGCGCGGCCGCGAGATCGGGGCGGTGTTCCAGGACCCGCTGACGTCGCTGAACCCGCTGTACACGGTGGGCCGGCAACTGGCTGAAACCATCGTCACCCATCTGGACATGACGTGGTCGCAGGCGCGCAACCGCGCGGTCGAGCTGCTGGCGTCCACGGGCATTCCCGCCGCGCGCGAACGCATCGACCACTATCCGCATCAGTTTTCCGGCGGCATGCGACAGCGCGTCGTGATTGCGCTGGCCCTGGCCGCCGAGCCCAAGCTGGTGGTGGCGGACGAGCCCACGACCGCGCTCGACGTGTCGATCCAGGCGCAGATCATCGAACTGCTCAAGCGTCTGTGCCGCGAAAACGGCACGGCCGTCATGCTGATCACGCATGACATGGGCGTGATCGCCGAGACCGCCGACCGCGTGGCGGTGATGTACGCCGGCCGCGTGGCCGAGATCGGCCCGGTGGCAGACGTCATCCACAAGCCGCGCCATCCTTACACGTCGGGGCTGATGGGCTCCATTCCCACGCTCGAAGGCCACACCGAACGGCTGGTGCAGATCGACGGCAGCATGCCGCGCCTGAACGCCATTCCGCCGGGCTGTGCGTTCAATCCGCGCTGCGGTCAGCGCCTGCCGCGCTGCGCGCACGACCGTCCCGAGCTGATGCCCGCAGGCACGTCGCGCGCGGCCTGTTGGCTGCATGACAAAGGCAATACGTTGGAGGTGGCCGCATGAGCACGCCCTTGGTTCAAGTAAAGGACGCGGCCCGCTGGTTCGACGTATCGCCGCCCTGGCTGGAGCGCGCGTTGGCACGCAAGCCCAAAGTGATGCTGCGCGCGGTGGACGGTGTGTCGTTCGACATCGCCCGCGGCGAAACGCTGGCGCTGGTGGGCGAATCCGGCTGTGGCAAGTCCACGGTCGCGCGCATGCTGGTCGGGCTGTATGGCCTGACGCGCGGCGACATCAGCTTCGATGGGCAGCCGCTGTCGCGCATGTCCGAGCCCGGCGGGCGCGCCCTGCGCAAGCGCCTGCAGATGATTTTCCAGGATCCCTATGCCAGCCTGAATCCGCGCTGGCGCGTGGGCCGCATCATTGCCGAGCCGATGCTGACGCACACACAGATGTCGCCTGCAGACCGCGTGGCGCGCGTCGGCGAACTGCTCCGGCAGGTGGGTCTGGATCCCGCTGACCAGAGCCGCTATCCGCACCAGTTCTCGGGCGGGCAGCGCCAGCGCATCTCGATCGCGCGCGCGCTGGCGGTCAATCCGGAATTCCTGGTGTGCGACGAGCCCACCTCGGCGCTGGACGTGTCCGTGCAGGCGCAGGTGCTGAACCTGATGAAGGACCTGCAGCGCAAGCTGGGCCTGACATACCTGTTCATCTCGCACAACCTGGCCGTCGTGCACCACGTGGCGGATCGCGTGGGGGTGATGTACCTGGGCCGCATGGTGGAAGTCGCGCCGCGCGACGAACTCTTCGCGCGGCCGCGGCATCCCTACACGCGGATGCTGCTCGAGGCGATTCCGGACATCAACGGCGCGGGCAAGCCGCGTACCGCAGTGGCGGGCGAGGTGCCAAATCCCCTGAATCCGCCGTCCGGATGCACGTTCCATCCGCGCTGCCCGCACGCCAACGACCGTTGCAAGGCCGAGGCGCCGGTCGCGAAGCTGGCGGGGGTGTCGATCGTGGCCTGCCACGCTGTCGAGGAAGGCCGGATCACCGTGTGATCCTGCAAACGCCGTGGACCGGGCGCCTGCCCGGGCCGCGGCGCGCCGCTCAGTGGCGGTGGTTGTGGACCTCGTCGTACGGCGTGTCGTCGTCCGCGTCGTCTTCCTCTTCTTCCTCGTCTTCCTCTTGCTCATCGGGATCCGGCTGCGGTTCCTCGGTCAGCGCAAAGGGCAGCACGTCTTCCAGGTTGTCGGACCAGGCGGACTCTTCGCCATCGTGGTCCAGCTTGATGAAGCGCTCGCCGTCGTTCAGCGAAATCTGGATCGCCCACAGGTACAGGCAGTCGTAGGTGTCGTCGTCGGACTGCGGCAGGCCGCCGCGATTGCCGAGCAGGCGCGCGCCCGGCCCGCCCATCTGCACGTGTGTCTGTTCCTCGTCCGTCTCGGCCTTCTCGTCCATTGGGACGCCGTAGGTCACCCATTCGGTGCCTTCGTCGCCCAGCACCACTTCCGCCAGCACGGGTTTGCCCAGATAGGCACTGAGTGCATCCGCGGTCTTGGCCAGCATGTCCAGTTCGGGAGGGCTGAAATGGGTCAAGGAAGCGGGGGGGGTGGCAGAGGCGGACATGAAGGTTCCTGGGCGCGATGAAGCCGCGACGGCACGGCAGATACGTCAGGCGCTATTGTCGCGCGAACGGCGTTGCGGTGCATCGGGCGCTTGGATTACGAAGAAACGCGGGCGGTATCCGGATGGCGTGCTAGGGCGCCAACTTATAAGTGACATATACAGCGAGTCGGACGGGGCCTACACTGGCGTGCTTTCCGTATTTCTGCCTTGCCGTTTCAATGATGCGCTCCGACGCCCCGCAGCTTCCCCTCCGCTTTCTCCTGTTTCCGCTTCTGGCGGCGCTGATCTGGTCGGTCAACATGATCGTGACCAAGATGGCCGCTGGCGTCATCGCGCCGGCCGCCATCGGCTTTTACCGCTGGGCGCTCGCGGGCATCGTGCTGACCCCCTTTGCGTTGCCGGGCGTATGGTCGCAACGCCGCCAGGTGCTGGCGCATCTGCCGAAGTTCGCCGTGCTTGGCGGCCTGGGCATGGCGTTGTACCAGGGCCTGGCGTATGTGGCCGCCGCCTCCACCACCGCCACCAACATGGGTTTCATCACCGCGATGATCCCGCTCATGACCATCGCCGTCATGGCGGTGATCATGCGCGAGCGTCCTTCGGCCATGGCGCTGTTGGGCAGCCTGGTGTCGCTGGCCGGCCTGGCGCTGCTGATCGGCGAGGGCGATCCGGCCCGACTCCTGTCCGTGGGCGCCAACCACGGCGACGTGCTGATGGGGCTGGGCGCGCTGGCCTATGCGCTGTATGGCGTGCTGTTGCGGCGCTGGGCGCTGCCCGTGGGGCCGTGGCAGTCGCTGTACGTGCAGGTCGCGTTCGGCATCCTGTTCCAGCTTCCCGCCTTCCTGCTGGCGGCGCCGTCGCCGCTCAATGCCGCCAACGTGCCGCTGGTGCTTTATGCCGCGGTGTTTCCGTCGCTGTTCGCGCCGTATCTGTGGATGCAGGGCGTGCGCCACCTGGGTCCCAATCGCGCCAGCATCTTCCTGAACGTCATGCCCGTGTTCACCGTGGCCATCGCGGCGCTGTTCCTCGATGAAAAGCCGCATCTCTTTCACATTGCCGGCGGGGCGCTGGCGCTGGCCGGTGTGATGCTGGCCCAGATGCGCACGCCCGGTCTGCCGGGCCGCGCCGCGAAGACCCACTGAAGGCGGGCCGAGGCCCAAATCAAGGCGGGATGGGGCCGGATCACCGCTTCCGCACGCCGGTCAGGGTTCCGGCCTACAATCAACGGTTTCTCAGCTATATCTCACCTACGAGCCCATGGCCCAATACGTCTACACCATGAACCGCGTCGGCAAGATCGTGCCGCCCAAGCGGCAGATCCTGCGCGATATCTCCCTTTCGTTTTTTCCTGGCGCCAAGATCGGCGTGCTGGGCCTGAACGGCTCGGGCAAGTCGACGCTGCTGAAGATCATGGCGGGCGTCGACCGCGAGATCGAAGGCGAAGCCGTGCCCATGCCGGGCCTGAACATCGGCTACCTGCCGCAGGAACCGCAGCTCAACCCCGAGCACACGGTCCGCCAAGCGGTCGAGGAAGGCCTGGGCGCCGTCGTCACCGCCAAGAAGCGCCTGGACGAGGTTTACGCCGCGTACGCGGAACCCGACGCTGACTTCGACGCGCTGGCCGCTGAACAGGCCGATCTTGAAGCCATCATCGCCGCCGCCGCCTCCAGCGGCGCGGACGACATCGAACACCAGATGGAAATCGCCGCCGACGCGCTACGCCTGCCGCCCTGGGATGCCACCGTCGGCAACCTGTCCGGCGGTGAAAAGCGCCGCGTGGCCCTGTGCCGCCTGCTGCTGTCCAAGCCCGACATGCTGCTGCTCGACGAGCCCACCAACCACTTGGACGCCGAAAGCGTGGAGTGGCTGGAGCAGTTCCTGCACAAGTTCCCCGGCACCGTCGTCGGCGTGACCCACGATCGCTACTTCCTGGACAACGCTGCCGAATGGATCCTGGAACTGGACCGCGGCTACGGGATCCCCTGGAAGGGCAACTACAGCTCGTGGCTGGAACAGAAGGAAGACCGCCTCAAGCAGGAAGAGTCCTCGGAGTCGGCGCGCCAGAAGACCATCAAGAAGGAACTGGAGTGGGTGCGCCAGAACCCGAAGGGACGCCAGGCCAAGGCCAAGGCGCGTATGGCGCGTTTCGAGGAACTGTCTTCGTACGAATACCAGAAGCGCAACGAAACCCAGGAAATCTTCATTCCGGTGGGCGAGCGCCTGGGCAACGAGGTCATCGAATTCAACAACGTCAGCAAGGCCTACGGCGACCGCCTGCTGATCGACAACCTCAGCTTCAAGGTGCCGCCGGGCGCCATCGTCGGCATCATCGGCGCGAACGGCGCCGGTAAGTCCACGCTGTTCCGCATGATCGCCGGCCGCGAGCAACCGGATTCGGGCGAAGTGAAGATCGGCCAGACCGTGAAGCTCGCCTTCGTCGACCAGTCGCGCGACGCGCTGGAAGACAAGAAGACGGTGTTCGACGCCGTGTCCGATGGCGCCGACATCCTGACCGTCGGCAAGTTCGAGATGTCGTCGCGCGCCTATCTGGGCCGCTTCAACTTCAAGGGCGGCGACCAGAACAAGGTCGTGGGCCAGCTTTCCGGCGGCGAACGCGGGCGCCTGCACATGGCCAAGACGCTGATCGCGGGCGGCAACGTCCTGCTGCTTGACGAACCGTCCAACGACCTCGACGTCGAAACGCTGCGCGCGCTGGAAGACGGGCTGCTCGAGTTCCCCGGCAGCATCATGGTCATCAGCCACGATCGCTGGTTCCTGGACCGTATCGCCACGCACATCATGGCCTTCGAAGGCGATTCGCAGGTCGTGTTCTTCGACGGCAACTATCAGGAATACGAAGCCGACAAGAGGCGCCGCCTGGGCGAAGAGGGCGCCAAGCCCAAGCGCCTGCGCTACAAGGCGTTGAAGTAAACAGCCGATTCTTCTGGTGTCTGACACCCAGGTGGCACAGTCTTCAATTCAAGACGCCGCCGCAAGGGTGTCAGACACCAGCCGAGAAGGAACACCGCCAAAAATCCCGGCCAAGCGCCGGGATTTTTTTTGGCATCAAAGATCCTCCGAGGTGTCTGACACCCTGGTGAGATTCGCGTCATACGAAGTGCGTCTCCCAAGGGTGTCAGACACCGGCCCGAGAGACATCACCGCCCCACAGCGTTATGCTGACCCCTTGCCCCCAGGAGTTCCTCACCATGCTGCTGTCCGCCTCCGATTCCACTCTGCTGATCGTCGACATGCAGGGCCGCCTGATGCCGGTCATCCACGACGGCGACGCCGTGCTCAACGCCGCGCACAAGCTGGCGCAGGCGGCGCGGTTGCTTGATGTGCCGGTCGTGGCCACCGAGCACCACAGCAAGATGCTGGGCGTCACGGTGGACCCGTTGCGCGAGCTGGTGCAGGCCTCTTTCCAGAAGATGCACTTTTCGTCAGCCCGCGAACCGGGTTTCGACGGCTGGCTGCCGGCTTCACGCAAGACGGTGCTGGTGGCCGGCTGCGAGGCGCATATCTGCGTGCTGCAAACCGTGATCGGTCTGGTGGATCTAGGCTACAAGACGGTGCTCGTCGCGGATGCGGCCGGTTCACGCAAGCCATCGGACCATCATGCCGCGCTGCGCCGCGCGCGCGCCCATGGCGCGGAGATCGTCACGACAGAGATGGCGATTTTCGAGTGGATGGAGACGTGCGAGCACCCGCGTTTCCGTGACGTGTTACGTCTGGTCAAATAGCGGCTGGCCCTTGCAACATCGTTCCCTGGGGAGTGCAAAAGTTCGCTCTCCCTTTGACACAATTCCTGGGCAAACCTAACACCCCGTCCCCGGATAATTTGCGATCCTGAAAGCTCTAAACCCCTAAAGGTCCGCGCGCTCGCGTTTTGATTCTCCGGTGCGGCCCCGGGTAAAAGAACAGGAGCTACATCATGAAAATCGCATCGCTTTCCAAGATCTGTGCCGCTGTGGCGTTGGCTGCCACCATGGCGGGTTGTTCATCGTGGGATGGCATGAGCCATCGCCAGAAGAGCACCGTGGGGGGCGCCGCACTGGGCGGCGTCGCGGGTGCGGTGATCACCAACGGCGGCGTGCTCGGCACGGTCGGCGGCGCGGCGATCGGCGGTGTGATCGGCGACCAGGTCGGCAAGCGCTAATCCTTCGTCGTACCAAAAGCAACGCCCGGCAATGCCGGGCGTTTTTTATGTGCGACGCGCGCCGGCAAGGCCGGCGCACAGCGGAGACATCAGGTCTCGTTCTGCGGCATTTCGATCTTCACTTCCAACACTTCCAGCGTGTCCTGGCGTTCCAGGTGCACCTTGATGTCTTCGGGATTGATCTTCACGTACTTGGAGATGACCGCGATCAGTTCCTGCTGAAGCTGCGGCAGGTAATCGGGCGAATCCCCGCGGCCACGCTCGTGGGCAAGGATGATCTGCAACCGTTCTTTGGCGACGGATGCGGAGGTCTTCTTTTGACCGAGCAGAAACGACAGGAAGGACATCGCTTACTTGCCTCCGAACAGGCGTTTCAGGAAACCCGGCTTTTCGTAATCGGTAAAGCGCAGGGCCTTGTCTTCGCCAAGGTAACGGCTGACGACGTCCTTGTAGGCTTCCGAGACGTCGGTGTCTTTCAGGTGAATGGCCGGCAGGCCCTGGTTCGACGCCTGCAGCACGGCTTCGGATTCGGGAATCACGCCGATGAGCTTGATGCGCAGGATGTCTTCGATGTCGGTCAGCGACAGCATCTCGCCGTCGGAGACGCGCTTGGGGTTGTAGCGGGTCAGCAGCAGGTATTCCTTGACCGGCTCGTCGCCATCGACCGCGCGCTTGGACTTGGCGGCCAGGATGCCCAGGATGCGGTCCGAGTCACGCACCGACGAGACTTCGGGGTTGGTGACCACCAGCGCGTCATCGGCAAAGTAGGCCGCCATCAGCGCACCGGTTTCGATGCCGGCGGGGGAATCGCAGACGATGTAGTCGAAACCCATTTCCTTCAGGTCGTTGATGACCTTTTCCACGCCTTCCTGCGTCAGCGCATCCTTGTCGCGCGTTTGCGAGGCGGGCAGGATGAAAAGGTTTTCGAGCTGCTTGTCCTTGATGAGCGCTTGCTTGAGGGTCGCCTCGCCTTGGATCACATTGACGAAGTCATACACCACGCGACGCTCGCAACCCATGATGAGGTCGAGGTTGCGCAGGCCGACGTCGAAGTCGATGACAGCGGTCTTGTGGCCCCGCATCGCGAGGCCCGCGGAAAAACTGGCGCTCGTCGTGGTCTTGCCCACGCCGCCTTTGCCGGAAGTCACCACAACAATGCGTGTCATGACGATCAAACCCTTATGTTCGAATAAATCGCGTTATCGTAAAGCAAAAAGCCCGTGTAAGGCTTCTTACAGGATGTGTTGAGATTTGAGCGGGCCGCGGCCGCGCCGCCGTCTCGCAGGATGCCGCGCACCGGGCGCGGCATCAGGCCTTCAGCGCTTCGATGCGCAGCGTGTCGCCATCCAGGCGGACCAGCGCGGGCTGGTTCTGCAGCGTGCCATCGAGCTTGTCTTCGACCACGCGGTAGACACCCGCCACGGCCAGCAATTCCGCATCCAGATGCGTCGTGAAGATGCGCGCCGACGTGTCGCCGCGCGCGCCGGCCATGGCCTTGCCGCGCAGCGGACCGTAAACGTGCACGTTGCCGTCGGCGATGACTTCGGCGCCTTGGCTGACCATGCCGATCACCACCAGATCCGTATGCCGTGCGTAAACACGCTGGCCCGAGCGCAGCGGCCGCGTGACCACCAGCGCCGACGACGAGTGCGGGGCCGCGGCCGTCGGACTGGGCGCGGACGTGGTGCTGCTTGCGGCGCGGGCGGGCAGGGGATCGGCTTCGGCTGCGGGCTTTTCGGCCTGCGTTTCGGCCTTTGCTTCGGCAACGTCAGCGGCCGCAGCCTTGTCTTGCGATGCGGCATCCGCGGCAGGCGTCTGCGCGCCAGCTGCCGACGTGTCGGTGGGCGCGGGCGCGATCTCGACCGCGGCTGCCGGCACCGACGGCACGGGCGTGGCGACATCGTTAGGTGGCGCGGTGTCCACCACGGGGGCGGGGCGCGCGGCGGGCGTAGACAGTTCGACCGGGGTCAGGCCGGCATCGCGCGCGGCCTGCAGATTGGCGCCTTCGGCCACCACGCCGATCGGGGGCAGGTTGTGGCCGCGCAGCGACGCCACCAGTGCCGGCCAGTCGATCGGTTCCTCGACCCGGCTGGCGTCGATGACGACGGGCTCGTTTTCAAAGAAGCTGCCGGCGTCCGCCATGCGCTTGGCAAGCGCTGCGTTCAGGCGTTCGGGATCGGCGCTGTGCAAAACCACCCGAATGGCATACAGGGTGGCGCTCTTGAAGTCCAGGGCTAGGGATTCAGTGTTCATCTTGATTGTGGCTGGCGGTCCGGGCGGCGAAAAACGGCGCGCGCAACCGGCTGCGGGATGTCGGGGATGATAACCCGCCCGGGGCGGCCTGCGCCGGGCGCACGGCGAAAGAAAAAGGCGCCGCAAGGCGCCTTTTCCGGGTATTGCGCACGCGGGCGCGTCAGCCCTGGGCCCAGGAATCGCGCAGGGTCACGATGCGGTTCAGCACCGGCGCGTCCGCCGTCGAGTCCTTCAGGTCGGCCGTGAAATAGCCCAGGCGCTCAAATTGCCAGGTCGCGCCCGGCGTGGCCACGGTGCCCGGTTCCAGCCAGGCCGTGACGGTCTGCTTGGAGTTGGGGTTCAGGCAGGTCAGGAAGTCCTTGTCGCCGCCGTCCGGTCGCGGATCCGCAAACAGGCGGTCGTACAGGTGGATCTGGGCGGGCACCGCGTGCGCCGCGCTGACCCAGGTGATGTTGCCCTTGACCTTGACGCTGTCCGCGCCCGGCGTGCCGCTCTTGGTGTCCGGCAGGTACTCGGCCTGCACTTCGACGACCTCGCCGGCCTCGTTCTTGGTGAACCCGGTGCAGCGCACGACATAGCCGTACTTCAGGCGCACGGTGTTGCCGGGGAACAGGCGGAAATATTTCTTGGGCGCTTCCTCGCGGAAGTCGTCGCGTTCGATCCACAGTTCGCGCGACAGCGGGAACTCGCGCACGCCGGCTTCCGGGTCGTGCGGGTTGCGCGGCGCGGTGCAGGTCTCGGTCTGGCCTTCCGGGTAGTTGGTGATGACCAGCTTGATCGGGTCCAGCACGGCGACCGAGCGCGCGGCGATGGGGTCCAGGTCGTCGCGCACGGCCTGTTCGAGCAGGCTGTAGTCGATGCGCGAATCGGACTTGGACACGGCGGTGCGGTCGCAGAACAGGCGGATCGACGCGGGCGTGTAGCCGCGGCGGCGCAGGCCGAAGATGGTGGGCATGCGCGGATCGTCCCAGCCGTCCACATGGCCTTCCTTGACCAACTGCAGGAGCTTGCGCTTGCTGGTGACTACGTAGCTCAGGTTCAGGCGGGCGAATTCGTACTGGTGCGGCAGCGGTTGGGCCAGCTTGCCCAGTTCGGCCAGACGGGTCAGGATCCAGTCGTAGAACGGGCGCTGATCTTCGAATTCCAGCGTGCAGACGCTGTGCGTGATGCCTTCCAGCGCGTCTTCCACCGGGTGGGCCCAGCTATACATCGGGTAGATGCACCACTGGTCGCCGGTGCGATGGTGCGTGGCGTGGCGCACGCGGTACATGACCGGGTCGCGCAGGTTGATGTTGGGCGACGCCATGTTGATCTTGGCGCGCAGCACCAGGCTGCCGTCCGGATGCTTGCCGTCGCGCATTTCGCGCAGCAGCGCGATGGACTCGGCGGCCGGGCGGTTGCGCCAGGGCGAATCCGTGCCGGGCTCGGTCAGCGTGCCGCGGTTGGCGCGGATTTCTTCCGCGCTTTGTTCGTCGACGTAAGCGTGGCCCGCTTCGACCAGGGCTTCGGCGAACTCATACATATAGCCGAAGTAGTCGCTGGCGAAGTACAGGTTCTCGCGGCCGTCGGCCTTCCAGTCAAAGCCCAGCCAGTGGACGGCCTCGATGATGGCGTCGACGTATTCCTGGTCTTCCTTCTCGGGGTTGGTGTCGTCAAAACGCAGATGACAGACACCGCCGAAATCGCGCGCCAGACCGAAGTTCACGCAGATGCTCTTGGCGTGGCCGATGTGCAGGTAGCCGTTGGGCTCCGGCGGGAAGCGCGTGCGGATGCGCGCCGGGTCCGCGTCCCCCTGCTGCTGCAAGGCCGCCGGGCCAGGCTTGCCCGCCCAGCGCTTGCCCTGGAAGCGGTTGGCTTCGAGGTCGTCTTGGACGATGTTGAGCAGGAAGTTTGATGCGGCGGGGGTCGGCGTCGGGGCGGTGGTCATTCT
>Ga0213826_1000996_pt1 | contig 12771 bp, 13 predicted proteins | sample MC6MC0899MG_FD_180668 | JGI IMG/M metagenome (GOLD analysis project Ga0213826, IMG submission 180668) | Enriched soil aggregate microbial communities from Iowa State University, Ames, United States - MC6-MC0899-MG | ecosystem: Environmental > Terrestrial > Soil > Unclassified | place: USA: Iowa...
TTATAGATTATTTTGTCTACCTTTTTTATAAATATTGGAATATTGTCTTTATTACCTTCAATGTTATATTGTATCATTAATAAATACATGGGTAAATACACGAAATCGAATTGGGTCTGTTTTATTTCTCGTTTTTTGGAGCAGTTAAATTTTTTGATGTGAAATAATATGTTAATAAACAAGGAATAATTATTTTAAACATATCTATGACAATGTTAGAGTTAGTTTTATAAAAATCAGTAAATAATTTCAACATATTATATCACCTCAAAGATTTGATATAGCAAAGTGTATCATAGAACTTGTGAAAACACAAGAAAAGTGTAGTTTTATAAACTTAGAAATAAATAAAGAAAACTGTTGACAAGCACCGAGATAGGTGTTATCATTATGAATGTACAGATAAATAAAGAAAACCAAAAGGAGGTGACAAGATGAAAGGTAGCAAAACAGAGTATGCAAAATTCAAAAGTATCATGAGCAAGGTAAAGAAGAACAGGCCAGAGGTCGCAGCCAACGGAAAGGTTAAATGGGGAGCTGGTAAGTAGAGAGGGGGTACATAATGAAGGACTTAAAAGGGTTCATAGTATCCGTTGGTAAGGTTACTGAACTGCTATTTCAGTTCATGGTATTGTTCGTGTTATACATATCAACTTTCTGGGCGGTTATGGTAGCAAGAGCACTTCCGATATTCGGATTGTTAGGTATATTATTAGCTCTTTCTACTATGATAATTGCTTGGTTCTGTAATAGGAGAAAAGACGATGATAAAGGAGTTGAGGAAGTATGATGGCAGTAGTGTGTATTTTACTTGGAGTGGCGCTAGAGGTAGTTAAAGCGAATAACTGGTTCGCCGTACCAGAAATAGCTACATATGTATTGTTTGGGCTCGGTATAGGTTTGGCTTTGTGTAAGGGGATTGTGTTGTTTGGAGCAAGGCGATCTGTTAGCAAAATGTCAAAAAGATTCAGATAAACTTGTGAATTTATTCTGATATAAAAGGAGAGAAAAGTTGGGGATTAATATTAATGGTAATGACTTTACCGACATGAATAAAGCAACAGAGTATTTTGAAAAGAAAAAAGAGGAGTATATGATTCCATTTGATGTTATTAAAAGTGAAACCGCAAGACAAGTTTCTATTGTCAATTTAGAAAAAAATAGTTTATCAAACGTACTAAGAGGTGCGGATGAAATGATAAAAAGCGCATCATCTGATGGTAAATTTAGTTGTCTGCTACATCAAGCAAATGGACTAAACGAGGAAGATTCTACTGAGCTATTTCATATATTTAAAACTCTTGGATACAACTGTTGTATTTCTAAATCTGGATTAGTTATTCAGTGGTATTAAAAATCTTTATTAATAAGATTTTCACGTAAAGAAGGTGAATCATGTACGAAGAAATGGAAGAAGAATTTCAGCAATTTCTAATTGATATGGAAGAAGCTGAAAATGCAATGGTGTTCGCCCAATACATGGACGAAGACGATTATGAAGATGATTATGGAAACAACGAAATTTATGAATGCCAAGAAAAGTTCAAAAAGAAAGTAAGAGACTGGTTAAGAGAAAACAAGCCAGGAAGATACATAGTAACTGGTGGATATAATGTTTCTGTAATGACATTAGATGAAGCAAGGAAAGATTGATCTCAGAAGATTGGATTGAAGAAATGATTGCAGAATAATTATCTAACCCGTAAACAAGTCAACTTACATAATGGAGGAATTTAATAGTAACGCAAAAAGTATGGATAATACCGTTTTTGGTAAGGTATTTCGGATACCTTATTATTTTTGCACCTTTTTTAAGGTTTAATATAGATTTTCCATAAGGTGAGGCTCATGTTATCGCCGGTGAGAGCTGGTGTTTACATAGAAAACTAATAACAATTTTAATTTATAGGAGGTACATATAGTACATGAATTTTGAAATGGTAGGAAGAATTTCTTTATCAAAGGAAACAGATAAGTTTAAACCATGGAGTGAAAAACAGTATGATTCTGGCTGGGTAAAAAGAAGAATCATGTTTAATGTTACATGCGGAGATAATAGGCACTTATTAACAGTTGATGCAGGAGCATTTGCTGATGGTCATGGAGATGTTTGGACATTTTCAAAAGGGTCTGTAAACGAAAATGGGAAAAAGGTCAAAGGTGAATCATTAAAGATTCCATTCAAAGATAGACTTACTTCTAAGAAATTAGCAGAGGTAGCGGAGTTTAAAAAATTCATCTTTGATACAGAAAAGCCAGGCAGAAGATATAGGCTTGAAAAGGCTGCTGAAAAGGTTAAAGAGGGGACGTCACTTACAGATGAAGAATTAAAGGATATGGAAATTGCAAGTGAATCTGAATTAGATGAGGCTCTTGCCAAGTCTAACAAGAAAAGACACGAATTTATTTCTGAATGGGATTTTGCTGAATTTATCAAAAAGGTGATAGATAGTGGCAAATTCAAAGATAAAAAATTTCTGATTAGGGGAAACGGAAATTACTCATATTCGGAAAACAAAGAAAAGGTGTATGAAAATTATATCCCATCAAGAATCTACTTAGCAGCAGACGATTCAGAAGAGCATTCTACTGCAACTCTCAACATTTTGTATAACAAAGACAGTTTTGACGACATGAGTGCTGATGAACTGGGAAAATATTATGTAAATGGTTTTATGATGGAATATGACAACAATAGAAAATCAAATATTCCATGTTCTGTTACTATCACAATTCCAACGTGTCCAGAAGGAGCATCAGAAAAAGATAAGAAAAAGACTGAATCTATCAAGAGGAAGTTTATGGTTGATGATGATTCATGGAAAGAGTATGGAGCTGTTGTATCTATGTTAAATGGAGCACAAAAAACAGAAATTACAGAAGATATGCTCACTGATGATCAGAAAGAAGATCTTGAGTGTGGACTAATTACAATTGAAGATATTCGTGCAGAGCTTGGTGGTAGCGTTTATGGAGATAGAATCCAGGAATATCAGTTTATTAAGCCAGCTAAAGGCTTTACCAAGGGAAGAAATGATACTGTGTACACAGATGATGATATGGTAATCAAATCTATTGAAAGAGAGCTGCCTGAAGGAACTGAAGACCTTTTTGATGATGAAGATGATGATCTGTAATTATCAAAACAAATAAACTAATTACTACATAAAAGGAGATATAGTTAATGGCAAAGTTTGGAAAGAAAAATAAGGTTAGCACAAAATTAGAGGATTATAACATTTGCTTGCTTGGTGAGTCTGGAATTGGGAAAACCACATTGATGAAAGAAGTCTGCGAAGATTTGTTTGGTGGCGATGGGTATATGATTTTTAACTGTGGTAAAGAAGACGGTGTAAGTTGTTTAAAAGATGCTTCATATGAGGATATTGATTCTTATAAAAAATTTGATGCAGTTACAAAAGATATTATTCAAAATAAAGAAACAGATTATCCGGAATTGAAAGTTATCGTAACCGATACATTAGACCAGTTATTTGAAATCGTAGAACCAGAAGCTGTGCGAAGATGGAATGCGGAGAATCAAGGAAAAAAAGATTTCATTTTAGCAAAAACACTCAATGCATCATGGGGTGGTTTTGGTAGAGGAGAAGAAAAAGTAATTGAAATTATTCTTGATAGAATGTGGGAATTAAAGAAAGTCGGAGTGGCGTTCTGGTCTTGTGGTCATGTTAAGACACGTGAAATTTTAGATCCTCTTACTGGGCAGACATATACAACCCTTAGTACTAACATGATGCAGAAATATTTCAATGGAATTAAGACAAAAATGCATGTGGTAGGTGTTGCTTGTATTGATAGAGAGATTATTAAGGAATCCACAGGAAGAAAGAACGTTGTAACTAAGAAGGAAATTACAAAGAATAAGGTGGTCTCTGAAAGCAGAAAGATTATTTTCCGTGACGATGACTATGGTGTTGATTCTAAGAGCAGATTTGCCAATATTGTAGATGAAATTCCATTAGACAAAGATGAATTTATTAAAGCATTAAAAGAAGCTGTTTTAAATGCTGGTGGAAAACCTGTAAAAAATAAGGAAAACATAAAGGCATCAATTCCAAAAGAGGAGAAACAACCGGAAGAAGACGCTCCTTTTGAAGAAGAAAATTCAGAAATTGATGATGACATTGTGGAAGACGATACAGAACTTGTGGAGGAAGTTGAATCTGACTATCCTGAGGATCTAATTGGAGTCATTAGAACGATGTTTAAAGAATGCTCCGACCCTAAGATAAAAGCAGAAGTAAAAGGTATGATTGCTGAGCATGGAAAACTCAACAATGTTCCAGAAATTGATTTAAAGAAAATTTATGATGTATTGAAGTAGGTGAAAGAGAGGGATTCCCCTCTCCCCCTATAAAAGAGAGGTAATCACATGTTGGTTAAGTGTCGTGTTTGTGGAAATAAAATTGAAAGAAATGCCGCATATAAGGTTAGAAATAAAAATGTAAATGAATACTATTGCAACCAAGAAGAATATTCGGAGAAACTTGAAAAAATTAAAATTAAAGATGATACATATGGAAAAATATTTGATATTTTTGGAAGAAGAATAACAAATACTGCATTATTCAAAGAAATTTCGGAACTCGAAAGCGTGTATAGATATGAAAAAATTTACCAGTATTTGTGTGAAAATGAAAAAAAACTTACCAATATTCTTAATAAAGATTTTAAAAATGAATATGCTCAAATTAGATATTTCTCAGCTATTCTTAAAAATAATCTAGCAGATTTTAAAATTGAAAGCAGTCAACAGGAAAAGAAGATTGAAATAGATATGCCAACCGTGAAATATGCTCAAAGAAAAAAACGTAAGTCATTGTTAGAAATCGAGCAGGAAGTGGAGGGAGAGAAATAGGCGAGTTTATTACTGGAGTAAAAGAAAAATACCCACAGCAGCTATTGAAGGGCAGGATTGAGGCAGAGGGAAACGTAGTGAGTTGCTTTTTCAAAGATATGTTGTTACTTGATGAAACTACTTTTGAGCAGAAGGATTTTATATCAAGTGACGGACTGTTTTACTTTTCACTGCTCAGGCAATTAAGGGCAAAAGGGTTCTATTCATTAGATGAAGTAACGATTCTTTCAAATTTGCAAGAAGATGTCATTGAAAGATATGATGCCATTGGAGGCTGGGACACAATACAGCACCAAATTGATATCATAAATCTACAGAATTTTGATACATATATAGACATTTTATATCGAGAGAATATCTTGATTAATATGCACGACGATGGCTTTAATTTATTGAAAGAAATTGGCCTAAATGGAAAGAATATTGTTCCATTGAAACTATTTCGCAAGATGAGCGCAGAGGAAGTAACCGACTGGTATGAAGCCAGAATCACTTCTTATGGCACAGGATATTCAAGCAAAGTTATTGAAGAAGAGGAAATAGATTTTGATGACGAGTTTATTGAAAGCTGTAAAGAAGGTCTTGAAAATGGGATACCTTTTGATATTGCGGGATATGACATAAATGGAAATGAAATTAATTGTTTTCCATTCCTTTCTAGACAAACAATGGGGCTATTGGAGGGGACTCTCACTATGCTTGGTGGATTCTCGTCGTCCGGGAAGAGCACATGGTGGATTACTGTAATTATGGCATTACTATATCATGACAGAAAAATACTAATTATATCAAACGAAGAGCGAATTAAAAAGTTCAAAACTAAATTTATGGTTTGGTTGTTAGCAAAATATAGTCGCTACTTTAAATTAACAAAAGGAAAATTTACCGCAGGAGATATAGATACCGCAAGTCGCGAAGAACTAAAAAAAGTTCAAAAATTTTGGAAGGATAATTATAAAGGCAAGGTTAAGTTTGTAGCAATTAATGATGCAGACATGAGTATTGTAAAGAAAAAAATTAGAGAAAATGTATTGAGATATGGATATGATACAGTTCTTTACGATACTTTTAAGATTCAAGAATCAGATTTTAACGGTTCTCGTCAGGATTTATCCTTGGTCAAGGATAGCAGAGATTTAGATAAGATGGGTAAAAAGTATAACATTATTATGTTAGCTTCAGTCCAATTAGCTGAATATATGAAAGGAAAATTATTCCTTGATAGTTCAGTTTTGTCTAACTCAAAACAAATTAAAGAAATATTAGAAGGTTTGTTCCTAATGCGGAATGTATTTGATGAAGAGCTAGATGAAAAAAGTAAATATTACTGTAAGCCATTTATAATCACGAGAGAAAATGATAAATGGATTGAAGAAGAATATAAGCCAGATAGAACCGCGGTATGGAGAATGCTGTTTGTTGAAAAAACTAGGAATGGTAGAAACTCATCAGATACAGGAATTGCATATCTATTAAAATTCGATGGAGATCATTGCATATTCAGAGAGACAGCTCAGTGTCGTCCAAAACATGGTGAAATAAAATAATAGAGTGGTGATGTATGCTAAATGACATTAAGAAAGAATTGATAAATCACCCAGACAAACTGAAAGATGTTCTTGAACACTTTGGTTATCACAATGTAGTGATAAGACCTAAATACTTACAATTTGGCAGAGCAATTGATGCGTCGAAAAAGTCTATAATAATCAAGCTTGAAAATAATCAGTATCTGTATGTTCATGATTTTGCAAGGAATATAGAAAAAGATTTGTTTGGATATATAAGTGAACAAAGAAGAGTATGTTTTTCGGAAGTACTCTCTATAACAAAAGATGTCTTGCATATAACAGATTACTATGACTTCTTCGATAATAAAGGAATTTTCGGAGGATTTTATGAAAGAGTAAGAAAGCGCAATATAAACAAGATTACAACATATGAAAATTCAATATTATGTCACTACATAAAGTGTGGGAATTTACGATTTCTTAATGACAATATATCACTTGAGGCGCAGAGATTCTTCAATATCATGTATGATGTGGAATCACAAGGAATTGTAATTCCTATATACAATCAACTCGGACAGTTAATGGGTGTAAAGGTTAGATGTAATTATGATGTTCCAGATGGTGAAATGAAGTATTATTACTTGGTTCCATGTGCAATGTCACAGACGTTATATGGGTATTCCCATAACTACAACTTTCTTGTTGACAATGTTGTATTGATTTTTGAAAGTGAGAAAAGCGTATTACAGTGCTATTCATATGGGATTAGGAATTGTGTGGCTATTGGTAGTGGCTCTATAAATCCAAAACAAATCCAAATGCTGTATGAATTAAATCCAAAAGCATTGATATTCATGCACGATGTAGGGTTTGAACTTGACAGCATAATGCGGAACATAAACATCTCAAAGTCATATTCAAGATTCTATGAAATAGATTTTGGTTATTGGGATAACTTCAACAAGAATTATAAGAACAAGTTTTCTCCGTCTGACTTAGGGAGAGATGAACTTTTAAGAATATTGCACAGTGAAATAAAAATGATTGGAAGTGATGATGACGACGAATTATAACATTTTGAATGATTGTCGTGGAATGTATGAGGAAGAGATTTTTGAAACAGTATTAGAATCAAGAGGAATAATCGATGCAGATAGATTTTTGTATCCAGATGAAGATGATTTATTACCATTAGATTCGCTAAAGAATATAGATGAAGCGTTTGGTGAATTAAATACTGTACTAAGTAGTTCTGGAATAATTGGAATTCACTTTGACGTGGATTGTGATGGGATTGCATCGGGCACTATCATGACAAGATACCTAAAAAATCATACTAAAAAAGAAAACGTAGAAACGTTTATCAATGATGGTAAAAAGCATGGATTGAAGTCTCAAGATCTTGATAAATTTAATGGACTTGAATTATTGATTGTTGTAGATAGTTTGGACAGTGATATTAAACAATATAAAAGGTTAAAAGAAAAGGGAGTTAAAGTTATTGTTTTAGACCACCATGCAGTAAAGAGCGATATTCCATATGAAAAATATGTGACGCTTGTGTCGTCTCAAATGGATTATGAAAACAAAGCATTATCTGGTGCAGGTGTTGTGTGGAAGTTTTGTAAATACATAGATGAGCAATATGGAACCGACCATGCCGACTCCTTGATGGACTTAGCAGCGTGTGGAATTATTGCAGATATGATGGATATGACAGTTATGGAAAACAGGTACATAGTATCAAGGGGGCTTGACAAAATATATAATCCTGCAATTAAGAAAATTGTAGGTGGATTTGAGTTTAATAGTACAGCAATCTCATTTAGTGTAGCCCCTTTGATAAACGCAGCGAACAGAATGGGGCGGAATGAATCAGCTATGAATGCTTTTCTAGCTGATGATAACAAAGAAGTTTTAAAATATGTTAAGGAACTAAAGAAATGTAAGGAGCAACAGAACGAAGAAGTGAAACTTCTATTACCAGATATATTAGAACAATGTGAGAAACAGATTGACAAAAAGATGCTTGTTTCATTGATAAATACTCCATATGGAATCAGTGGGTTAATAGCAAATAAATTACTTGAGAAATATCAGCGTCCGATATTGGTCATAAAAGATGGAAATGGTGTGTTTGCTGGATCTATGAGAGCGATTGGTGTTGATGACTTTAGAAAAATCTGCAATGAAAGTGGTTTGGCGAAAGCCGACGGTCATGAATTGGCAAGTGGTATAGAAATTGAGAAAGTTAATTACAACAAGTTTATTGAATATATAGAGATGAATTTACCACAGTTAAAAACAGACTTTTCAGTTGATGTTGATATCAGAATTAACGTTGATGATTTGACAAGAAAACTTGTAGACAGAATTAAAACTATCGACAGAGTGTCTGGTGAAGGATTTAAACCAGTCAAGGTATTTATAGACGGTATTGATGAGTATGAAATTGGGCATATGAGTGATTATAAACACTTGGTAGTTAAACCAAATAATTACACCAATATAATCAAGTGGAATTTTATGGGTTCTTTTGATGATATGGAAGAATCTAGCATGATGAACGATGAATTAGAAATAGTGTGTAATCTTGATTCTGGGTTCTTCGGTAGAAACTTTGTATTAAAGGCGATATGCGATGAGATAAAGGTGGTGAATTAGATATTTACACATTTACATGTTCATTCATTGTATAGTTTATTGGATGCAAATATAAAGATTGATGAATTGCTTGAACGTATTCTGGAACTTGGCCAAAAATCAATTGCAATTACAGACCATGGGAATATGTATGGTGCTGTTGAGTTTTATAAAAAAGTTAAAGAAAAAGGTATAAAACCAATAATCGGATGTGAGTGTTATATCTGTTCGGACGTTACAGTTATGAGCAGAGAAAATACAATGTACCATCTAATACTATTGGCAAAAGACGAAACTGGACGACAAAATCTACAAAAGTTAGTGAAAGAATCTACTAAGTATAAATTCAATAAGCGACCACGGATTGATTTTAACATGTTGCAAAAATATCACAATGGACTAATATGTTTAAGTGCTTGTATGGCGGGGGAAGTATCGAGAGCGCTCACATCAGGAAATCTCGAAATGGCAGCAAATATTGCAAAAAAATATAAAGATTTGTTTGGTGATGATTATTACATAGAGTATCAAGCACACGAAGAGTCTGCCCAGCAGGAACTTAACAAAAAATTGGTAAGATTGGCTAATATGCTTGATATCAAATACGTTGTAACGTGCGATTCTCATTATTTAACTGTAGAAGATCAAAAATATCATAGTATATTCGTAAAAATAGGGCAAACAAGAGAAGCCGGAGAAATATACAATGACTGTTATGTACAGTCTGAAGATGAAGTCAAAGAAAAATGCCAAAGCACATTGGAATATAACTTGATTGCAATAGCAAATACTCAAGAAATAGTAGATAAATGCAATGTAAATTATCCGCTTTCTGCTCCAATTATACCACACACCGATATTCCGAAATCTTATAAATCTGAAAAACAATATTTGAAGAGCCTGTGTAATACTGGTTTTAAAAATAAAGGTTTTTTTGATTGGAATTTAGAACAATGGAAACAGTATATGACTCAAGTTGTATCTGACGAAATTGGTAATGAGACAAAAAAAGAATTTGTACACTTCGATACAGTAGAAGAGGTTGTTAAGATTTACAAAGATAGGGCTAAATATGAGATAGATGCTGTATTGAAAATGGGGTTCGAAGGTTATTATTTATTAGTTCACAGTTATATTGCATCTGCAAAACGGAGGGGAATAGCGAGGGGAAGTGCAGGTGGCTCTTTATTAGCATATCTCATTGGCATAGTAGATATTGATCCCATTAAGTATGGATTATACTTTGAAAGATTTATTGACGTTGGAGCTTTGGATTTACTTGAATCAAACCAGATTACAAAGAATGAGTTAAAAATACCAGATGTAGATGCAGACTTTTCTCCTAAAGATAGAGACAAGGTAATGAAATACATTATAGACACTTATGGTTGGGAGAACGTTGTATGCCTTGGGGTATTTCAATACATTTGGGCGAAAGGTGCAATTAAAGATATTGGCAAAGTCCTTGGTATACCATTTGAAATTACAAATGAAATGACAAAATTACTTGATGACGAAACAATTGATGAAGCACTGGAGAATGGAGTACTGGACTCATATAAAAACGACTATCCAGAATTATTTGAATATGCCTCTAAGCTGTCTGGATTACCTAAATCATTTGGTATGCACCCTTGTGGAAAGGTGATTTGTATGAAAAATGCAGATTATTACAGCGCACTTGAGTATGTTCCAGATAAAGACGTTTGGGTTTTACAGGGGGATATGCACACAGCGGACGATTTAGGGCTTGTAAAGATAGATCTCCTTGGTTTACGTACATTAGATGTAATATATGATGTACTTGAAATGATTGGTAAGGATTATGAATTTATAGCCCCGCATAAAATCAATCTTTGTGACAAGAAGGTTTGGAATGAATTCATGAACGGAAATTCACTTTTAATATTCCAGTTCGAGTCACAGGGAATGAGACAAATGCTTTCAGATATGAAATGCAATAGTATTGAAAACTTGTCAGCAGCTAATGCGTTATATCGCCCAGGAGCAAAGGCGTATATTCCAAACTATATAGCAAGAAAAAATGGTTTGGAGCCGATTACATATTTACATGATGACTTGATACCGATATTGGAGAGTACATATGGAATTATAGTATATCAAGAACAGTTGATTGAAATTGGAAAACTTGCTGGATTAAGAAATCCAGACGAACTTAGGCAAGCCACTGCAAAGAAAAAACCTAAGTTAATGGCAAAGATTGAGCCAGAATTAAAGAGTGGATTAACAAATTTAAGATGGACTAAGGAACAAGTGGATACTTTGTGGGATGATATATTAGTCTTTGCAAAATACTCATTTAATAAATCGCACTCAGCAGCTTATGCATTAACTGCGTATATAACAATGTATTTAAAGGTACATTATCCTACAGAGTTTATTACAGCATACATCAATTCATATGATGGTGATACAAATAAAATTGCCGAAGTCTTAGATGAGGCAAAAAGAATCGGGGTGGTATTTAAGTTTGACGATTGGAAGATTATAAAAGGAAAAACAATGTGTGATGACGGAATTGTATATTTAGGAATCAATACCTTAAAGGGGTTTGGAGAAAATGTATCAAACGGGTTGCAAGAAATAGGAAGACAGTCATACAGCACATTTGTGGATCTTATTAAATTATTTGAGACGCATCCAGATGTTGATAAATCACAATTTGAGGTAATGATTAAACTCAATTTCTTCCGCGAATATGGAAAGCCAGGTAAATTGTTAAAAATTTATAAATTGTATAGCGACATATACAATGCAAAAGTTTTTAATAAAGCAAAACTTCCAATTGATGAAAATATCATCAGAAAATATGCAAGAGAGACTGCAAAACAATTTCGAGACATAGACAATATTGGATTGTTTAATGAGTTATACAGTGTAATCGAAGATAAGGATTTATCATTAAAAGCAAAAATCAAAAACAAATTTGAATACCAAGGTATTGTCGATTATGTTGATAGTAGGCTTTCAGATTTCGCCTATGTATTAAAAACTAACACTAAATATTCCCCAAAGATAAAGCTATATTATCTTGGCAATGGTGCAACAGAGGTGTGCAAGATTTCTAAAAAGAATTTTATAAATAATCCTGTGGACGTTGGCGATGTGATTCATCTGATTGATATAAAGAAAAAATTCAAGTATGAAAAAATTGGTGACGAATTTATTCAAAATACAAGCGCATATGATACTTGGATTGAAAAATATATAATAAAGTAGGTGAAAAGTATAAAATATTATTACACAGAAAAACAATTGAAAGAACTTGTTTCACATCTCATTATATTACATACATCTAATGAACAAAAGAATCAACACATTCTTGATTACTTTGACAAGAAGAATATAAAACACAAGTCGAGGGCTTTGAAAACTGGTGACTATTCTTTTATGATTGAAGCGTGTCCGGAATTGGGATTTGTAAAAGATACATACTTTACAGACGAATTATGCATTGAAAGAAAAAATTCAGTTGACGAGCTGGCGGGGAATATTAAGGAGCATGATGAAAGATTCTTTAAAGAATTGAATCGTATGATAAATATTAAGAACTGTTATATCTTAATTGAAGATAATTGTTTAGATGACATTATTAATCATAATTATAGGTCAGAATATAACGAATCTGCATTTTTAAGAAGATTAATTGGTGTACAAAAGGTTTCAAACTTTTACCTTAATTTTATTAAAAAAGATAACATGGGATGTATGATA
>Ga0213826_1001006_pt1 | contig 12695 bp, 9 predicted proteins | sample MC6MC0899MG_FD_180668 | JGI IMG/M metagenome (GOLD analysis project Ga0213826, IMG submission 180668) | Enriched soil aggregate microbial communities from Iowa State University, Ames, United States - MC6-MC0899-MG | ecosystem: Environmental > Terrestrial > Soil > Unclassified | place: USA: Iowa...
CGAGCAGGCACACCAGCACCGCCTCGATCAGGAACTGCTGGCGGATGTCGCTCTGCCGCGCGCCGACGGCCATGCGCACGCCGATTTCGCGGGTCCGTTCGGTCACCGAGACCAGCATGATGTTCATCACGCCGATGCCGCCGACCAGCAGCGCGATGGCGGCAATGGCACTGATCAGCAGGGTCATCGTGCGGGTCGTCTGTTCGATGGTCTGGCGGATCTCGGCGCTGTTGCTGAGGAAGAAATCCTCGGTGCCGTGGCGCATGATCAGCAGCTTGGAAATCGCGGCCTGCGCGGCATCCATCGGGGTGGCATCGTCCACGCGCACGGTGATGCTGGACACATGGCTCTGGCCCAGCATCCGCGACATCACCGTGGTGTACGGCACCCACACGCTCAGGCTGGTGCTGCCGCCGAAACCGAAGCTCTGCCGCTGCGCCACGCCGACCACGCGCACCGGCACGTTGCCGAGCAGGATCACCTGGCCCACCGGGTCCTCGCCATTGGGGAAGAACTGGGTGCGGGTGTTCTCGTCGATGATCGCCACCTGGGCCAGGCTGCGCACCGCATCGGTATCGAAGAAGCTGCCGGCGACCAGGGTCACGCCCTTGACCCGGAAGAACTGCTCGCCCACGCCGTTGACCTGCGCGGTGGCCGACTGGTTGCGGTAGCGCGCGGTCACCGAGGAGGAGACGCTCGGCGTGGCACTGTCGATATAGCTCTGCCGGCCCAGTGCATCGGCGTCGCTGGCCTTGAGGGTCTGTACGCGGGCCGAGCGCATGTCGCCGAACCCGCGCCCGGGATACACATCGATCGTATTGGTGCCCAGTGCGCTGATGTTCTGCAGGATCTGCTGCTGGGAGCCATTGCCCATCGCCACCACCGAGACCACCGAAGCGATGCCGATGATGATGCCGAGCATGGTCAGGAAGGTGCGCAGGCGGTGGGCGTTCATCGCCAGCAGGGCCATGCGGAACGCTTCGGTGAAGCGGTCGCGCGCGGCCCGCCAGCTGTGGCCCTTGCCGGCGGCCACGGTGGGCTGGCGCTGCGCGCGGTAGCGCGGTGCATTCGGATTGGTGCGGTCGGCAATGATCTCGCCGTCGCGGATTTCGATGATGCGCTGGGCGTGTTCGGCCACGCTCATGTCGTGGGTCACGATGATGATGGTGTGGCCTTCGGCATGCAGCTCGCCGAGGATGCCCATCACTTCCTCGCCGGATCGGGTGTCCAGCGCGCCGGTCGGTTCATCGGCCAGGATAACCTCGCCACCGTTCATCAGCGCCCGTGCGATCGACACGCGCTGCTGCTGGCCACCAGACAACTGGCCGGGCTTGTGGTTCATGCGGTCGCCCAGGCCGAGCCGCTGCAGCAGCTGTTCGGCGCGTGCGGTGCGCACCGGGCCGGGGCTGCCGGCGTACACGGCCGGCACGGCGACATTGCCGCGCGCATCCAGATCGCCGAGCAGGTGGTAGCGCTGGAAGATGAAACCGAAATGTTCGCGGCGCAGTTCGGCCAGCTCGTCCGGCTCCATGCGGCCGGTCTCGCGGCCGGCGACCTGGTAACTGCCACGGGTCGGCCGATCCAGGCAGCCGAGGATGTTCATCAGCGTGGACTTGCCCGAACCGGACTGGCCAACGATGGCCACCATCTCGCCGGCGGCGATGTCCAGGTTGACGTCGCGCAGCACTGCGATGGTCTCATCGCCCGCCGGAAACTCGCGGCGCAGGTCGCGCAGCCGCAGCAGCGGCGTGCCCGTCGAGGCGCTGCTCATCGGCGCGGCCCGCCCATGCCGGGGCCGCCGATCCGCACCGTGCTGCCGCCGCGGTTGCCGCCACCGGTGCCCTGCAGGCCGCCGCCTTCGCCGACGATCACCTTGTCGCCCTCGGCCAGCCCGGACAGCACCTCGGCATTGGCGCCGTTGTTGATGCCGATCTTGACCTTGCGCGGCGCCGGCATGCCATCGGCATCGGCCACGCGCACCATGTACTGCCCGTCGCGGGTCTTGGGGCCGAGTGCAACGGCCGGGATGATCAGCACGTCCTTGGCCTGCTTGAGCATCACCGAGACCTGCGCGGTCATGTCGATGCGCAGCGTGCCGTCGGGATTTTCCACGTCGAACAGCGCGTTGTAGTACACCGCCGTGCTGGAGCTGGAACTGGACGAGCTGGAGCTGCTCGAGCTGTCGTTGGCGATCGAGGCCGGCGCCGGATTGATCTGGCGCAGCGTGGCGTGGAACTTGCGGTCCGGCTCACCCAGCGTGGTGAAGTACACCGGCATGCCGGCCTTGATCTTGACCACGTCCGCTTCGGAAACTTCGGCATTCACCGTGACCAGGTCCAGGCGGGCCAGCATCACGATCGTCGGCGCGGTCTGGTTGGCGTTGACGGTGCGGCCTTCTTCGGCGACCACGGCGACCACGGTGCCGTCCATCGGCGCGGTGATGCGGGTGTAGGCCAGGTTGGCGCGGGCGGTGCCCAGTTCGGTTTCGCGGCCCTTGATCTGTGCATCGAAGGACTGGATCTGGGCGCGCGCGGTCCTGAGCTGGGCATCGGCCGCATCGAACTCGGCGCGCGAAGTGGCCTCGGCGGCGAGCATCTGCTGCTGGCGGGCGAACTCCAGCTCGGCTTCGCGCAGGCTGGCCTGCTGCACCGCGCGCTGCGCCTTGACCTGGTCCAGCGAGGCCTGGGCATTGAGCACCTGGTTCTGCTGGGTGGTGGCGTCGATCTCGGCGATCAGGTCGCCTTCCTTGACCGTATCGCCGAGCTGGACCTTCAATGATTTGATCTGGCCGGAGGCCTGCGCGCCGACACTGACCAGCTTGTAGGCGTCGATCACGCCGGTGGCTTCCACGGTCTGTTCGATGTCGCCGCGGCTGACCGGTGACGTGGCCAGGGTGGGGGCGGCCGGCTTGCGCAGCATCCATGCCACAATCGCGGCGATCAGGATGACGACCACGAGCAACAGCAGCAGACGGGCACGGCGGGTTCTGGGCAAACGGGGCTTCACGATGATCGTCAACTCGGCAGGCCGGTGCATCGGCGTTGTCAGCATTGTGAAGATCGTTCACCGCCGGCTCAATGCTCGCCGTGTACCAAGATGTATCCCTGCGGTGCACAGCACATTTCGTTATGTATCTGCATGACCCTTTGAAACAGACGTACGCAAACCAGGAGATGCGGTTCAGCTCCCGACAGGGGATGATCACCGCATGGAGACTGCCAACAGCATGCATAGACTGCTGATCGTCGATGACGACAACGATATCCGCCAGCTGCTCGCCGAGCAGCTCGGCCGCGCCGGTTACCTGGTGAGCACTGCCGGCGATGGCCACGGCATGCGCCAGCTGCTGGAGCGCGAGCACGTGGACCTGATCGTACTCGACCTCAACCTGCCGCGCGAAGACGGCCTGACCCTGTGCCGGGATCTGCGTGCGCGTTCGAGCACGCCGGTGATCATGTTGACCGCGCGCAGCGAGCCGATCGACCGCGTGCTGGGCCTGGAGATGGGCGCCGACGATTACCTGGCCAAGCCGTTCGAGCCGCGCGAACTGCTTGCCCGCATCCGCAACGTGCTGCGTCGCACCGAGGCGCTGCCGGCCAACCTGGAGCCGCTGGCGATCCGCCGCGCGCGCTTCTCCAGCTGGATCTTCGATCTGGAACATCGCCACCTGGTCGATCCCGACGGGCGGGTGGTGGTGCTGTCCGGCGCCGAGTTCCGCCTGCTGCGGGTCTTCGTGGGGCATGCCAACAAGGTGCTGTCCCGCGAGCAGCTGGTCTCGCTGAGCAGCGGCCGCAACTACGAGTCGCAGGACCGTGCGATCGACCTGCAGGTCAGCCGCCTGCGCAACAAGCTGGCCGATGACGGGGGCAGCGATGGCCTGATCAAGACCGTGCGCAACGAAGGCTATGTGCTTGCGGCGGCGGTCACCCTGGAATGACACGCCTGCGCCGTTTCTTTTCCTCGATGGTGGGACGATTGTTCGTCATCCTGCTGCTGGGCATGAGCGTGGCCGCGATCGGCGCGACCATGCTGGCCAGCACCAAGCGCCAGCAGGAATTCGAACGGCAGAACCTCAACCGCATCGCTGATCGCCTGCAGGGCTTCGTCAACCTGCTCGACGGCGATCCGGAACTGCGCGAGCGCCTGCTCACCAGTGGCGGGCCAAGCGTGCACCAGCTGCCCGAGGGCGCCCGCATCGGCCGGCCCGACGCGGCGTTGATGGAGATCCTCGATGACCGGCCCGGGCCGGTGGCGAGCAGCCAGGTCGCCTTCACCTCGTTCCGCTCCTGCCTGCCCCGGCTGCCGGAACTGCTGCCGCCGCCGCCGCGCGACAAGGAAAAGATGCGGCATCCGCCGCGTGAGCGTGACCCGTCTTTCATTCCGCCCAAGTGCCGTGTGGTGACCCTGCAGCTGAGCGATGGCACGCCGCTGCGGCTGGCGCTGGATTCCCCGGCGGTTGCGCATAACGGCGTGCTTGCCGTGGACCCGCTGTTCCTGACCCTGCTGGTGGTGGCGATCGCGATCCTTGCCTACATCGTGGCGCGGATGGCCAGTGCACCGCTGCAGCGCTTGGCTGATGCCGCCGCGGCGCTGGGCGATGACCTGCAGGGCGCGCCGATGCCGGTCACCGGCCCGTTCGAGGTCCGCCGCGCCGCGGAGGCGTTCAACGCCATGCAGAAGCGCCTGCAGCGCCACCTCGGTGAACGCACCCAGATGCTGGCGGCGATCACCCATGACCTGCAGACCCCGGTGACCCGCCTGCGCCTGCGGCTGGAGAACGTCACCGACGAGACCCTGCGTGAGCGCCTGATCGGCGACCTGGGCGCGATGCAGGCACTGATCCGCGAAGGCCTGGAGCTGGCCCGCAGCGCCGAGAGCGCCGAACAGCGGGCCGCGCTGGACCTGGATTCGCTGCTGGAAAGCATCGTGGAAGATGCCGCCGAGGCCGGTGGGGATGTGCGCTTCGAGCAGCCGAGCGGGGCGGTGCTGATGCTGCGGCCGCTGGCGATGCATCGCCTGTTCTCCAACCTGGTCGACAACGCGGTGATGTATGGCCAGTCCGCCCGGGTGCGGGTGAAGCAGGTCGGGCAGGACGTCGAGGTCCGCATCCGGGACAGCGGCCCGGGCCTGGCCGAGGACGAACTGGAAGCCGTGTTCGACCCGTTCGTGCGGTTGGAAACCTCGCGTTCGCGCCAGACTGGCGGGGCCGGGTTGGGGCTGACCATCGCCCGCGCACTGGCCGAGAAGGATGGGGCAAGCCTGCACCTGCGCAACCATCCGCAGGGCGGGCTGGAGGCCATCGTGCGCTGGAGCTCGCCGGCGCGGGCCCCGGCCGGATCCCGCGGCGGCTGACGCCGGCTCCCCCAAAACGAAAGGATTTGCCTACTATGGGCATCTCTTTCCAGCGTCTCCCCCATGAGAGCGTACGACTCTGCCAGCCCCCACGCTGGTGCACGGCCGTTCCCCCCATGCGCACGGCGCCTGCCCAAGGCTGATCCATACGGATGAGCGATCGGGGGGGCAGGCACCGGTGGCGGCCGGCACAACTGAAGTTTCCGGGCATGCCGACCCTGCAGGCGGCTGCGCTGTGGCTGATGCTGCTGTGCGCTGTCCCGTGGCCGCTCTCGGCCCAGGATGGCCCGCCGCCGCTGCGTGACTATGCGATCGATGTCTGGACCTCGCGCAACGGGCTGCCGCACAACTCGCTGCGCGACATCGCCCAGACCCCGGAAGGGCATCTGTGGTTCGCCACCTGGGAAGGCCTGGTCCGCTACAACGGGCTGGATTTCACGGTATTCGACCGCAGCACCACGCCGGGCCTGCGCGACAACGGCGTCGGCGCGCTGCTGGTGGACCGCAGTGGCGGGCTGTGGATCAGTGATTCGCGCGGCAATGTGACCCGGCGCGGCGCGGACGGCCGTTGGCAGGTCTGGGAGCATCGCCCCGATACCCCGCAGGTGCTGATCCAGGCGATGCAGATGGACAGCCATGGGCGGCTGTGGCTGCTGTACGAAGGCAAGGGCATCGGCAGCCTGGGCCCGGACGGCACGTTCGACTATCAGACGCCGCCGGCCGACGTGCCGATGGCGATGAGTTTCACCAAGCTGGTGGTGGATGCGCAGGACCGGGTCTGGGTCGGCACGCTGGACGGCCTGGTCGTGCGCGACACCGATGGCGTGCAGCGCCGCGCGCCGGACAGCTGGGGACTGGGGCGCGGCCTGGTATGGCCGTACCGCGCGCCCGATGGGGTGATGTGGGTGGTGGCCGGTGAGCGCATCTACCGCATGCAGGATGGCGCGCCGCTGCTGCAGCACCGCCTGCCGGGGGTGACCCACATCACTGCGATGCTGCAGGACCGCCACGGCGACCTGTGGCTGGGCACCGAGAACCAGGGCCTGCTGCGCTTGTCGCGGCACGGGCTGGAGCGGTTGCCGACCGGGCTGTCGCTGCCCGGGGGGCGCGTGGTCAGCCTGCGCGAAGACGCCGAGGGCAGCATCTGGGTGGGCGCCAATGGCGGCCTGTACCGCTTGCGCGAAACCTTGTTCAGCAGCTTCACCGAGCGCGACGGGCTCAGCGGCGACTACGTGCGCACGGTGTTCGAGGATCGCCTGCGCCAGCTCTGGATCGGCAGCGCCAGCGGCCTGGACCGGCGCGACGCGCAGGGGCGCTTCAGCCCGGTGCCGCTGCGCAACAACGTTGGCAAGAGCCCTTCGGTGCTGAGCCTCGCCCAGGATCGTGAGGGCAGGTTGTGGGTCGGCACGTTCGGCGACGGCATCTTCCAGATCAACGAACAGGGCCAGCGCCTGCACGTCTACGGCAACGCCCAAGGGCTGCCAGGCGGCAACATCCGCGCGATCAGCATCGACCGCGACGGGGTGGTCTGGGCCGGGACCCAGAAAGGCGTGATCCGCATCGAGGCCGGCCAGGTCGGGCAGCCGGCGATTCCCGGCATGCCGACCGGGCTGATCACCGCGCTGGCGCACGATGCTGAGGGCGGGCTGTGGATCGGCACCATCGAGGGCATCCGGGTGCTGCGCGGCGACCGGGTGCAGGCCATAGACCTGCAGCGCCTGGGCGGCGGGCGCAGCGTGTTCGGCTTCCAGCAGATCGGCGATGCGATGTGGATCAGCACCGACCGCGGCCTGTACCGCTACCAGCAAGGCACGCTGGCGCGGGTCGGCCTGGAGCAGGGCATGCCGGTGGATACGGTGTTCCAGCTGGTGCCCGACCGGGTCGGCAATGTCTGGATCAGCAGCAACCGCGGTGTGCTGCGCACCGACATGGCGATGCTCAATGCCGTCGCTGACGGGCGCGCCGCGCGGGTGGAGGTCGAGCATTACAACGAGATCGACGGCATGGCCAATTCACAGGCCAACGGCAGCTCCGGGCCATCGGCGATCCTGCGTCAGGACGGCACGTTCTGGGTGGTGACCGCTGGTGGCCTGAGCACGGTCGACCCGCTGCGGCTGCAGCGCTTCCGCGAGCGCCTGGCGCCGCCGGCGGTGATCGAGAGCGTGCAGGTCGATGGGGCGCCGCTGCATTGGCAGGGCAGCGACCATAATTCGATTCCCGGCGGGCGCCGCTTGAGCGTGAGTTACGTCGGGCTGAGCTATCTGCTTTCCGAGCGTATCCGCTACCGCACCCGCCTGGATGGCCTGGACAAAGGCTGGATCGAGCGCGGCCAGCAACGCAGCGTGGAGTTCATCGGCCTGCCGCCGGGCGACTACACGCTGCACGTGTCCGCTGCGCATCCGGGCGGTGCCTGGAGCGACAGTGAAGCGGTGTGGGAATTCACGGTGGAACCGTTCCTGTGGCAACGCCGCAGTGTGCAGCTGGTCGCCGCGCTGATGTTGCTGGCCGGGCTGATCGCGTTGTACCGGTATCTGATCAACCGTTACAAGGCCAGCAATGTACGGCTGGCACGGATGGTGAAGGAAGCGACGCTGGATCTGCAGACGCAGACGGTGAACCTGCAGGCGCTGAATCTGGAGAAGACCGAACTGGCTGACCGGCTGGCAGTGCAGGCCGAGGCCTTCGAGCGGCAGGCCCGCGAAGACGCCCTGACCGGGCTGCCGAACCGGCGCGCGTTCGATGAAGCGCTGGCGCGTGATTTCGCGCGCTCGCAGCGCAGCCACCACCCTCTGTGCCTGGTGGTGCTGGACATCGACCACTTCAAGGAAGTGAACGACCGGCACAGCCATTCGGTGGGCGATGTGGTGCTGGTGGAAGTGGCACGGCTGCTGGCCTCGGCCTGCCGTGATTCGGACATGCCGGCGCGTACCGGCGGCGAAGAATTCGCGTTGCTGCTCAATGACACCCGCCTGGACGAAGCCGCCCAGGTCTGCGCGCGCCTGCGCGGGTTGTTCCATGACCACCCCGACTGGGCAGGCATCCCGGGGCTGACGGTCACCTTCAGCGCCGGCCTGGTCGAACTGGATGCCGCCGACCGCACGCCGATGCTGCTCTACCAGCGCGCCGACCGCGCGCTGTACCGGGCCAAGAGCGAAGGGCGCGACAGAACCGCTATCGGTTGATGCCGCTCAGGGGCGCGGCCAGCTGTTGGCAACCTTGCAGAACAGCTTGGCGGTCTGCTCGGTGTCATACACCGCGCTGTGCGCCTCATCGGCATCCCAGCCCAGCCCGGCTGCGGTGGCCGCGCGGGCCAGCACGGTCTGGCCATAGGCGATACCGCCGAGGGTGACGGTGTCGAACACGCTGAAGGGGTGGAACGGGTTGCGCTTGTGGCCGGTCCGGTTGACCGCCGCATTGACGAAGCCCAGGTCGAAGTGGGCGTTGTGCCCGACCAGGATCGCGCGCTGGCAGCCGTACTTCTTCATCGCCACCCGGATCGGGGCGAAGATGTGGTCCAGCGCGTCGCGCTCGACCTTGGCCAGCCGGAAGGGGTGGTCCAGGATGATGCCGGTGATCTCCAGCGACTTGGGATCGATCTCCAGGCCTTCGGCGGGTACCACATGGGCGCTGGCGGTCTGGCCGGGATAGAGCAGGCCGGTCTCGTCCATCTCGATCGGCACCGCGGCGATCTCCAGCAGGGCGTGGCGATCCGAGTCGAATCCACCGGTCTCCACGTCCACCGCCACCGGCAGGAAGCCGCGGAAGCGGGTCGCCATCAAGCGCTGGGCGGCAGCGGGCAGTGCGTCGGCAGCAGCCGGCACGTCGGAGCGGGGGAGGTCGTCAGTCATCGCCCCAGTTTAGCAGAGCGACCTGTATCCCCCCCTGCGCTCAGGCGCTGCGGCGGCCAGCGTCCGGGGCCGGTCCGATCACCCCGCTGTCGTGACATTGCCGCAGCAGGGCGGCGCCTGGCAGCAGCAGGGCATCGGCAGCCATGCCGTGTGCCTGCGCAAGCTGCTGCAGATACGTGGTGCCGGTGCTGCCGGGATGCTGACCGATCAGCTCCAGCAGCTGCGCGGCCATCGGGCTGACCGCGGCGAAGCGGACCTGCCCATCCGGGTCGCGCCGGACCAGCAACCCGGTCGGCTCGGGGCCGGGCTGCGCGGGCGCGTCATCGGTGCCGAGCCGGTGCACCGGCCAGCGATAGCGCAGCGGCCAGGCCAGCGGTGAGCGCTGCAGCGCCGCGCGCATCGGGTCCAGGCCGGGCGCGGGCGGCAGCGGGGACGCGTCCAACTGGTAGAGAGCCGTTTCCACCCACTCGTAGTGCGCCAGTTCGGCCAGCGCCGGATGCGGCAGCGTGGCCTGGCCCTGCAACCACTGCACGAACTCGGCGGCCAGTTCGGTGAACAACGGGGTCTGCGCACGGTGTACTGCGAGATACCGCCGGACCAGGGCGGCCCACGCTGCCTCGCCGAGCAGGCGCACGCAGACCGGGAAACCGTTGCCCAGCAGCCCGAGCACGTTGTTGAACACCAGCCGCTCATGGATGCCCAGCCGGCGCGCGTCCAGACCCGGCGGGGCAGGGACCTGGGCCGGGTCGCGCAGGTGCGCGGTGAGGGCTCGCTGCTGTGCGTGCAGGCGCGCCGGGGCGTCAGTCATGCCGGCCTCCGGCATGAGCGGCCATCCGCTGGCGGATGGTCTGCAGCTCGCCACGCAGCTCGGCATACGGGGGGAAGTTGAAGTCGCGTTCCAGCAGGGTCGGGCGGGGCCCGATGCGCGCGTAGGTGCGGCCGAGCAGCGCCCAGACCGGATCGATCACCGCGCTGCCGTGGGTATCGATCTTCAGGTCAGGAGCCTCATCGAGGTGACCGGCCACATGCAGGCAGACGATGCGCGCAGCCGGCAGCCCGGCGATGAAGGCATCAGCGTCGTAGCCGTGGTTGCAGGCGTTGACGTAGACGTTGTTGACGTCCAGCAGCAGGTCGCAATCGGCCTCGGCGAGCACCGCCGTGGTGAAGGCCAGTTCGTCCATGGCCGGCTCCGGGGCGAGGTAATAGGACACGTTCTCCACCGCGATGCGCCGGCCCAGCAGGTCCTGCACCCGGGCGATACGCGCTGCGGTGTGACGCACTGCTTCCTCGGTGAAGGGAATCGGCAGCAGGTCGTAGAGGTGGCCGTCATCGCTGCAGTAGCTCAGGTGTTCGCTGTACAGCGGCACCTTGTGCCGCTCCAGGAAGCGTCCCACCTGGTCGAGCAGGGAGGTATCCAGTGGCGCGGTGCTGCCCAGCGAAAGCGACAGCCCATGGCAGGTGAGCGGGTAACGCGTTGCCAGTTCGGCCAGTGCATCTCCGGCCGGCCCACCGACGCCGATCCAGTTTTCCGGCGCGCATTCGAGGAAGTCGAGATCTCCCGCGGGCGCATCGCGCAGATCCTGCAGCAGGGCGCGGCGCAGGCCAAGTCCGGTCGCCGCCGCAGGCAGCGGCAACCAGTCCAGCCCAGTGGCGGGAGCGTCAGTGCCTGGCACCGCACTTGCCTTCGCCGCACTTGCCTTCCGCCGCCTTGCCGTCGCCGGCGGTCGTTGCCTTGCCGCCAGCGGCCTTGCCCTTGTTGGCACCGCACTTGCCTTCCCCGCACTTGCCTTCGGCGGTCTTGGCACCGGCGGTCGCGGGCTTGTCGCCCGCCGTGCTGCCGGCCTTGTCGCCGTGCGCACCACATTTTCCTTCGCCACACTTGCCTTCGGCCGCCTTGGTCGCCGCTTGGCCGGCCACCAGGTAGCCCTGGGCCAGGTCGGTCATGCTCAACGCGGACGCCGAGGCGGCCACGCCCAGGCCGGCGGCCAGCGCAGCCGCTGCCAACAGGGACTGCGAGCGGGTGGGTGTGCTCATCGGGTGGATCTCCTTGCAAGGGGCCGGGGCCCGGGATGGCGGCGTGGGGGCAGCAGGTGCGGCCATGCTCGACCAGCCCGGCTCATCGAATCCTCACACAGGATTCAACGTTTCGTGAAGTGCAGCGCCTCATTCCCGGAGCGCCCGGACGCTCTGGCCACAAAAAAACCGCCACCCGAAGGCAGCGGCTTTTTGCTTTGCTTTTTTGAAGCGCTCGCTCAGACGTGATCGGTACTGCTGGTCTCGTCGCGCTTCTCGCGCGGTGGCAGGGCCTGCTCGCCATGCACCAGGAACCACACGTTCTCGGCGATGTTGGTGGCATGGTCGCCCACGCGCTCCAGGTTCTTGGCCATGAACAGCAGGTGGGTGCAGGGTGTGATGTTGCGCGGGTCCTCCATCATGTACGTCAGCAGCTCGCGGAACAGCGCGGTGTACTGCGCGTCCAGGCGGGCATCGTCGTCGCGCAGTTCCAGCGCCGCGGCGGCGTCGTTGTCACGGTAGGCTTCGATCGCGCGGCGCACCTGCTGGGCGGCCAGCCGGCCCAGCGCCCGCAGGCCCTGGATCTGCGGCAGCGGCGGCACCTTGCTCAGGGCGATCGAGCGCTTGGCCACGTTGGCGGCGTAATCGCCGATGCGTTCGATGTCGGCCGGAATGCGCAGGCCGGCCAGGATCTCGCGCAGGTCGCGCGCCATCGGCCCGCGCAGCGCCAGGCGCATGACGTCGTGGCTGATGTGCTGCTCGAGCGCGTCGATCGCTTCATCGTTGGCGATGATGCGCTGGGCCGCGTTCTCATCGCGCTTCTCGATGACGTCCATGGACGCCTCCAGCTGGGCGACGGCCATCTCGCCCATGCGCACGATCTCGGCCACCAGGCGCTGCTGTTCTTCGTCGTAGCTCTTGACGATGTGGTCGTTGGGAAGATTCATGGTCTGCAATCCGGGTAGCGCCAGGCCGTGCCTGGCTGGGACAGTTGGTGAGGGAACAGCACCGATCAACCGAAACGACCGGTGATGTAATCCTCGGTCTGCTGCTTGTTGGGCTGCGAGAAGATCACTTCGGTGCGGTCGTGTTCGATCAGGTCGCCCAGGTACATGAAGGCGGTGTAGTCGGATACGCGCGCGGCCTGCTGCATGTTGTGGGTCACGATGACGATCGTGTAGTCGTGCTTGAGCTCTTCCACCAGCTGCTCGATGCGGCTGGTGGAAATCGGGTCCAGCGCCGAGGTCGGCTCGTCGAGCAGCAGCACGTCCGGGCGCAGGGCCACGGCGCGGGCGATGCACAGGCGCTGCTGCTGTCCACCGGACAGGCCCAGCGCGCTCTGGTTGAGCTTGTCCTTCACCTCGTCCCACAGCGCGCCCTGGCGCAGGGCCTGCTCGACGCGGTCGGTCATCTCGGATTTGGAGAGCTTCTCGTGGTGGCGGATGCCGTAGGCCACGTTCTCGAAGATGGTCATCGGGAACG
>Ga0213826_1001021_pt1 | contig 12551 bp, 15 predicted proteins | sample MC6MC0899MG_FD_180668 | JGI IMG/M metagenome (GOLD analysis project Ga0213826, IMG submission 180668) | Enriched soil aggregate microbial communities from Iowa State University, Ames, United States - MC6-MC0899-MG | ecosystem: Environmental > Terrestrial > Soil > Unclassified | place: USA: Iowa...
TTCCACATCACTTGGAAGCTTCACATAATATTCCACCGGCTTTAATGTTTCCGGGTCACGGTATAATCCGACATGGCCTACCTTCGCCGCCGGAATTAATTTCAGCATACCATCGACCATGCCAATTCCTGCTCGTAAAATCGGCACCAACCCTAATTTTTTCCCCGACAGGACCTTTGATTTTGTTTTGCATACTGGTGTTTCAATCTCGATATCTTCAAGCGGCATATCCCTTGTGATTTCAAACGCCATCAATGTTGCCACTTCGTCGACGAGCTCGCGGAACTCCTTTGTTCCCGTATTGATATCGCGTATGTACGTAAGCTTGTGTTGGATCAGCGGATGGTCGAAGACGTATACCTTTGCCACAATAATCGCCCCTTTTATAAAATTAATCATGCATCCGTCTCATTTTACAGAAAAAAAAGCCGATGAGCAACTCGCATACTCTGCTAAAAGGTAAAAAAACTTGCCGACAAAAGCCGGCAAGTTTCATTTAAGCAGCCTGATTACTTAAGACTGGCTCCTTTTTATCGACCACGACCGTCAAAACAGCACCTGCCATAATGAACACAGCAAAGATGATATAGCGTTTCCTCTTTTGGAGACAATTCGGCTTCAATAATATATGCAGCCACATCCCAAAGCGGGTCGTTCATGCCGGAAAATTCCCAGTCAATCAGGAACATACCCGCTTTCCACAGAAAGGCTACTTATTTTTGCTAACGATTTTTGGGAAATTTCAGGATTCTGTGTCAATGCGTCTAACAATTGAAATCGATCCATAATTGACCGCAACTCCTTCTTGTTTGAATTTTGAAAAATCGAATCTTTCCATATATTTCAATATCTGTATGAAGGGGATTTTTCAAGGATGTGACGCCGCTTAAACACTTCTCTGATCGCCCTTTTAGGGGACGAATATTTTATTTAAAAAAATCGACCCCCATTTTATTGAAGGTCGATTTGCTACATTTAATATTCTGGATAAAGGGTAAATTTATTTGTTAATGCTTCAACGCGTCCACGTGCCTCTTCAAGTTTGGCTTCGTCTTCATGGTTTTTCAATGTGAAGGCGATGATGGAGGCGATTTCATCCATTTCTTCTAAGCCAAAGCCGCGGCTGGTGACGGCTGCCGTCCCGATGCGGATACCGCTTGTGACAAACGGACTTTGCGGATCGAATGGAATCGTATTTTTGTTTACCGTAATGCCGATTTCATCCAATACTTTTTCCGCAACCTTACCGGTTAAGTTCAATGTTTGGACATCGACCAGCAGCAAATGGTTATCGGTCCCACCGGACACAAGCTTTAAGCCTTCCTTTTGCAGACTTTCCGCTAGGCGCTTGGCGTTGTCGATGATATAGCCTGCATATTCTTTAAAGCTCGGCTGCAGTGCTTCACCGAAAGCAACAGCCTTTGCGGCGATGACGTGCATAAGCGGGCCACCTTGGATTCCAGGGAAGATGGATTTATCAATTTTCTTGCCGAATTCCTCTTTGCAAAGGATCATCCCGCCGCGAGGTCCGCGTAAGGTTTTGTGTGTCGTTGTGGTAACAAAATCTGCGTATGGCACTGGGTTTTGGTGCAGGCCTGCGGCCACAAGTCCGGCGATGTGAGCCATATCCACCATTAGATAGGCGCCGACTTCATCGGCAATTTCACGGAACTTAGCAAAATCAATTTCACGCGGGTAGGCACTGGCACCGGCCACGATTAACTTTGGCTTGTGTGTGTGCGCTTTTTCGCGGACATCTTCATAATTGATGCGGTGGGTTGTTTCATCGACACCATATTCAACGAAATTATATTGAATACCACTGAAGTTGACCGGGCTGCCGTGTGTTAAGTGGCCGCCATGGGAGAGGTTCATCCCTAGAACGGTATCGCCTTGCTCAAGGATGGTAAAGTAGACAGCCATATTGGCCTGTGCCCCTGAATGCGGCTGGACGTTCACATATTCCGCGCCGAAAATTTCCTTCGCACGGTCGCGAGCGAGGTCTTCAACCACATCGACGTATTCACAACCGCCGTAATAGCGACGGCCAGGATAGCCTTCCGCATACTTATTGGTTAAAACAGAACCCTGTGCTTCCATGACCGCTTCACTAACAAAGTTTTCTGAGGCAATCAGCTCGATTTTCGAGCGCTGACGTCCTAACTCCTGCTGAATCGCTTGAAAAACCTGCTCGTCCGCTTGAGACAAATACTTCATGATAAATCCCCCTTTATGTATGCAAATCACAAACAATTAGAAAATTCCCTCTTTATAATAGCACGTTTTCGGGTGCCTGACACCCTTAATAACCTAACCATAGGTAGATTGGTAAAATTGGTGCCTGTCACCCTTAATAACCTACCGATAGGGGAATTGGTGCCTGTCACCCTTTGCACTATGTGCAGCTTAGATTCTCTGTTTCTCTTTCGTAAACGGCTCTGGCGCCGCCGATTAGTTTTGGCCGTACTTTTGCCAAGGTGACGTAGGCATGTCCAACGGTTTTTTGCTTGACGCGAACCGGCACGGCGACATGTTTTAGGTGCATGCCAATTAGCGTGTGGCCGATGTCAATCCCGGCATCTGCCTTCACGAACTCCACCACGATGGGATCGTCCATTTTCGCAAAGGCATGTGTTGCCATTGCCCCGCCTGCTTTCCGGACAGGAACGACAGAAACCTCTTCGAATCTGCGGGTGGCGGCAACGGATCGTTCAATGACCAGCGCTCTGTTTAAATGTTCGCAGCATTGGAAAGCCAAATGAATGCCTGTTTCTTCTTGAAGCTTCTTTAGTTGGCGAAAAATCATCTCGGCTACTTCAAGGGTGCCAGAGGTTCCGATTCGTTCGCCCATGACCTCGCTTGTACTGCAGCCGATGACCAATAGCTGACCAGGCTTAAACGCAGCCTGCTCTTTGAATTCTATTACGATCGTTTCTAGCTCTTTTTCCCATGCGTGAATCATCAGCCTCGACCTTTCTTTTAATAGAAAACTATTGTTTTTTATTTTGGCTTTTTGATAATGAAAACGAACCTCTTGTGGATACCTTTTCTATGGGTCCTGGTGCTTATCGGAACCCAATAACCTCTATTGCAACCTTTTCTACGGGTCCTGACGCTTTTCGGAATCCAATAACCTCTATTAGCTACCTTTTTCGTTAGTCCTAACGCTATTCTGTCTCCAATAAGTAATCAAAGAGGCTCCATTCGTACCTCATTAACAACTCGCTATATTTTTACGCGTGCTCATTTTCATATTCAGTAATTTTTCCCACACGTCCTGCATGACGGCCGCCTTCGAATTCCCCTGTCAGCCAAATTTCTGCGATATCACGAGCCAACCCTGGTCCGATGACACGTTCACCCATTGCAAGCATGTTCGAATCGTTATGGGCACGCGTCGCTTTGGCACTAAAGGTATCATGCACAAGGGCACAGCGGATGCCTTTCACTTTGTTGGCAGCAATGCTCATGCCGATTCCCGTTCCGCAAATCAAGATCCCTCGGTCAAACTCACCGCTCGCTACCTTTTCGGCAACAGGCAATGCGTAATCCGGATAATCCACCGATGTTTCACACTCACAGCCGAAATCAACATACTCAATCTTTAATTCATCAAGTAAACGGGCAATTTCCTTGCGAATATTGATACCGCCATGGTCTGATGCTAATGCTACTTTCATGTAAAAATCCTCCTGTTCCTTTTCCATAAATCTGCTTTCATTTTGACACACTGCCCCAAAAATATAAAGCAAAATAATTGCCCCCTTTTTGAAGAGAGCATCAGTTTGATTGCAATTTTTGATTAGCGGCAGAGGCTAAACTTTTTCAGCAGCATTCCGCTTCGGCTTTATGTTTCTTGCAGCAACCTCCGCCAGCCTTTTTTTTAAATCGCCTCGTACTGATTCACCTACGATTTTAGTTTTTCAATCGCCTTCTCAATTAATTCATTTAATTCGCGATAGGTGGCCTCGTACATTCCCAGGCTCCCGCCGTATGGGTCGACGACATCGTGATTGAAGGATTCGCCGGTGTATTCCTTTAAGGTGAAAACTTTTACGACAGCCTGAGGGAATTGCTGCTGGATTGCGAATTTGTGGGATGTGGTCATCGTTAAAATGATGTCTGCCCATTCCACCGCCGCACTCGTTAACGAGATTGATCGATGATTGTGCGGGATCATATTGTCGTCAAGCACCTTCTTCGCATGTGTTGACGGCTCACTGCCCGTTGCGGCATAAATTCCTGCCGATTTAACTTCAATTCCATCGATGTGTTTATTTTTCAAAATTGCTTCGGCCATTGGACTCCTACATGTATTTCCCGTACATACAAACAAAATGCGCTGCATTGTATTTGTCCCCCTTTCCTCTTATTATAGAACAATTAGGATTAATTCCATTCAACACAGCACCACTGTTGCCATTGGTCACGATAATATCTGTCTTTGCCGCTTTGATCCTGCTAATAAAGGAAAAATTACTTACTTGTCTATGTACTTCCTACACATCATACAACTTCATCTGCTACTTGGTGTTTGCAGCATACATTGCAAGCTCCATTTCAAACCATTCTTTTAGCATGTCTTAGATTCTATTCTATCATAATGTAGGTAGGATTTTTGGAGGATTTAGGCTGATTCTTACCAAAAAGGTGCGAGCAGTTTTAAGCCAAAGGCAAGTAAAATTGCACCGCCAAGGGCCTCACTATAAGTCCCGAGCCAGCCTTGTACCTTTCTTCCTAGCAGCAGCCCGGCCCATGTTTGCACAGTTGCAACGATACCAAAGCATAAAAGAACCATTATCGTTTTTGCCCCGTATATGCCAAGGGTAAGGCCTACTGAAAAACTATCAAGGCTCACGCTTAAGGCAAATACCAATAAACCGAAGCCTGCAGGTGTAATGACTTTTTCTTCTCCTTTTTTCAAGGTCGACCAAACCATTTGCACTCCTAGCACGATGAGGAGCAATCCGCCGATAAAGGTGGCAAATGTGCCAAATTTTTCAGATAAAAATTTGCCTGCTATTAAGCCTACGAGCGGCATCCAGACATGGAATAAGCCAATCGTAATGCCGATATGAAAAATTTTTTTCAGCCGTAGTTTGTACATCCCCATGCCAAGCCCGACCGAGAAGGCATCCATCCCCAGAGCAAATGCCATTAATACTAGTGTAAACACTTCGCCAACCACCCCTGACATCCATCCCCGCCCCCTTGGACTAACTAACCTAAGCATATGCACGTCCAAATTGATTTAGAAGTCCCACTGGCGAAATCAATGGAGCTGCCTTCAATAGTTGGTGCCTTCAAGGATGGTACCTGACACCATTAACTACCTTTCTATAATAGATAGATTAAAAAGGGTGCCTGACACCGTTAATCATCTATCTATAGTAGATAACTGATAAACGGTGTCAGGCACCCATCTCTTATTCGATTATGAGTTTATTTCCTGCTGCTTTTTGCAGGCGGTTCATGATGGCGTATCCTACGCCGGTATTTGGGAATATCTCGCTGAAGATCACGTCGACGTTATCCTGATTAAACCTCCGCAGCACGTCATAAAGCGCGGAAGCTACCGTCTCAAGCTCTGCCCGTCTGCCACAAGCGAGCACAAGATCAGCATGGTATAAAGACACATTCTCTTCCGTTGTCAGTACACCTACCCTTAGCCCTTCGGAACGCTTTTCTTCTACTAAACTTTGGAGAAACCCCGCTGTGCCTGACACCATAAATAGTGGGGCATCCGGCGCGTAGTGGCGGTATTTCATTCCTGGGGCTTTTGGCCGGACTGCTTCGTCTGTTAAGGCTGCATCCACATGAACTTCCCCGACCACAGCCTCAAGCTGTTCCTTGGTCACGCCGCCCGGTCTTAAGATGACCGGAATTGTTTCCGTGCAATCGACGACGGTGGATTCGACGCCAACCCCGGTTGCACCGCCGTCCAGCACGCCGGCAATTTTCCCAAATAAATCATCCAATACATGATCAGCATTCGTTGGGCTCGGTTTGCCTGAGCTGTTAGCACTTGGCGCCGCAATCGGCAGGCCGCAGGTTTTCAACAGCGCCAACGCCACTGGATGGTCCGGCATCCGCACCGCTACCGTTGCAAGTCCAGCCGTTGCTTTTTCCGACAGTGCGCCTTCTTTCCTTTTAAAAATAATCGTCAGCGGCCCCGGCCAAAACGCGTCCATTAACGTTTCTGCCATCACAGGAACTTCAGCAACAAATCTAGTAAGCTGCTCCCGTTCCGCGATGTGAATAATTAATGGATTATCCCCAGGCCGTCCCTTGGCTGCATAAATTTTCACTACCGCTTCGTCGCTTTCGGCATTGCCGCCAAGGCCGTAAACAGTCTCTGTCGGCAGAGCCACCACTTCATTTATTCGTAAAAAATTGGCCGCATCCACAACTTGTGGATTATTTTCAAGATTATCCACATACTTATCCACTTTCCATACCATTGTGTTCATTGTTATCCACCTTTATCCTCAATGAGTCTTATATCGAAATTTGGCGAATTTAGACGGAAAGACTCATATTTTTTCGCTGAGTACGTTTGAAAGTATAAAAGAAGGTGGGGATAAAAACAAGTTTTATCCACAAATTGTGCATAAGTTCCTTGAAAAAGTGGATAACTTTGTGGATATATCCACAACTAGAGGGAAAATTTTAAGAATAACGAGTTATCCACATTTAAAACGTGTCGAATATGCTCGGAGTGGTTAAAGTCGGCGGGCAATTCCTCCCTCTCCATCCGTTGAAAACCCATTAATTCAAAAAACGGCAAGGCCACGCTTTTATTAGTTGCCAAAAACAAACTATGCATCCCTTTTTCTTTTGCCAATTGCACCATTTGGTCAAACAGAACGAAAATTTCCTTATCAGCTTGTCCAGGTGAGACCACGAGCGAGCGCAAGAGCCCATTTTCCCCAAATGCCTCCATCCCCAGCGTGCCTCGGAGCGTACCGTCCTCATTCTCTAGCAATAGAAAATAGTCAACGGTTTCGTCTGTTAGGCCATCCGTCCCAAGCTTGGCCCTTGAAAGAAACTCTCGTAAATTGCCCAAATCCTGTTTATTCGCCTTGCGAATCAATGCCTGCATCCCATCCACCTCTTTTTCAGATTCTACTCTATTACTATGAAAAAATAGGAAAAATAGAACAAGCGGATGCGCAAATCTATTAAAAAATCCAGTCCCTCACACAACAAGGTATTTTTCAGCGATTTCTTGTCGCTCATCTGGAGGGAAATCCTCCTTTATCGGCGGATTTTCCAGTTTCATTTGCACAAGTTGCTGCCGTTATTTTTTTAAACATTTTGCTATGTTAAACTTACCTGTTGATTTGCGCTGCAGGCGCTTCTCTTTCCGCGGGCGGTCCAGTGAGCCTCCTTAGCGCTTAGAGATGAGCAGGGTCTCCCCAGTCTCGTACTCCCACAGGAGTCTCGCTGTATCCACGGCCAATCAACATAGCTACAAAATCAACAATGACCTTTAACACCAGCCAATAATTAAAAACCAGTCCCGCTCTGGGGAACTGGCTGTTAATTAAACATTTTCTCCCACATCTCTACGACGAAAAACTTCACCTTCACCGGCTCTTCATCTTCGGCTGTATACACAGGAGCAGACTTTTCCGCTTGCTTCTTAGGCTTTTTCCCTTCGGCATCTTTTGCAGGCACTGCTTGTTTTTCGATGACCGGACTGTTTTTGCTATTTTTGCTGGCTTCAACCTCTGCCTTTTCCACATCTGTTGAAGCGGCTTCTTTTTTCACAGGCGTTCCTTCTTTTTTCGTCGGTACTTCTTCGTCTTTCACCGATGCAACATCCTCTTTCACTGGCTCGACTTCCTCTTTTACAGGCGTCATACCCTTTTCCACTACCTCTTTTACCTGCTCCACTTCTTCCTTCCGTTCCGGCACAGCTTCCTTCTTACTTACCGTTTTTGCCTTCGCCATCTGTTTTTCTTCTTCAAAACCCTCACTCACCGCAACCCCATTTGAAAAATCAAGGAAGCATAACGGCGGGTAGAGCACACACCACCAGTTCGCGCCTTCCCCTTTGCCTAATGTAATCAAAATTGCTTGGTACTCGCCTGCCGGATATAAAAACTGACCATATAATTTCGTTGGAAACTGAACTTTACCGAACTCAACCTTTACCGACTGATCTGAACCCTGTTCGCGCACTACTTTTTCTGCAATCGCTTGAATTTCAGGAAGTCTCGAAGTCATGACCTTCCTCGCTTCCTGCATCGAGGTCAAATCCTGTACCCAAAGGGTAATTTGCGCATTGACCGCATCTCGCACCTTGCGTTTTATCGCTTGATCCTTTTCAAAATCACTATTGGCCAAAATCCTGAGGCGAATCGCTTCCCCTGGAATCACGATCGATTCCTTTGACGCCGCTTCCGTTTTTGGCATATATAAACTCAACATCGTTCCCAATGATAACACCACTAAATATCCCCAAACTACTAGTTTACTTCTCATTCTCTAGCACCATCCCTTCGCTATCTACATTGTGGACAAAATGCCAGAATCTTAAACTAGTAAATTTACATATTTTTAGTGGAAAAGGGACGATTATCAGAGAATCGAAAAAAACCTCGGGATGTTACACCCCGAAGCCAATTTCCGCAAAAACCATGCGATCCTTTCCATTTATATCATTAACGATTTCAACTTTTACATCGCCGAATGCCTGTCGAAAAAGCTCCGCTACCGCTTCGCCCTGACCGGCTCCAATTTCAAAACATACGAGCGCGAGCGGTGCCAGTACCTGTGGCAGCTCGTCCATAAAACGGCGGTAAAAATTTAAGCCATCCTCCCCCGCAAACAGGGCCCGATGCGGCTCATGCTCTGTCACCACCTCGGACATCGTAGATATATCTTCATCAGGTATATACGGCGGATTCGAGACGACCACATCGAACGCTCCACCAATAAACGGCTTTAATAAATCACCCTGAACAAATTCTACCTCCGCCTGAAGGCGACGGGCATTGTCCTGCGCCACCTTCAGGGATTCCTGGGCAATATCAGAGGCAAACACCTTCAGCAACGGCTTTTCAGTCTTGGTGCCTGTCACCCTTTCTACTTCCTCAACAGTGGTATTAGTGCCTGTCACCCTTTGCACTACCTCAATAGGGGTATTGGTGCCTGCCACCCTTTGCACTACCTCAATAGGGGTATTGGTGTCAGGCACCCTTTGCACTGCCTCAATAGGGGTATTGGTGTCAGGCACCCCAGCTGATTCCCATTCGAGCTTCAAACTGATGGCAATCGCACCGCTGCCTGTGCCGATATCGGCGAGCTTGATTTCCCGACAGCCACCGCCATATCCGCCAAAAATCCGCTTCATCCTTTGGAGCGTTCCGTCCACAAGTTCCTCTGTTTCGGGCCTTGGAATCAGTACCTCTTCATTGACAATAAATCTCCGGCCGTAAAATTCCTCTGAGCCGATGATATACTGCACCGGCACACCCTTCACATGCTCCAATACCGCACGCTCAAAATCCACCCAAACCGCCAAAGGCAATTCATCCCGAACATTAGCAAACAACTGCGCCCGCGACCACCCAGTGAAATGACGCAGCAAAAGCTCACCCGCATTCTCATCCCGATTCGCTTCTATTAAAAAAGAAGAAGCCCATTTCAGAGCTTCGAATACTTTTTTACTCATTTGATGCCTCTTCCAGTCTCCTTGCCTGGTCATCCATTACCAACGCATCGATGATTTCATCAAGCTTACCTTCAATGATTTGATCCAATTTTTGAATCGTTAAGCCGATGCGGTGGTCCGTCACCCGGTTTTGCGGGAAGTTATATGTCCGAATCCGCTCAGAACGGTCCCCCGTCCCAACAGCCGATTTACGCACTTGGTCATATTCCGCCTGCGCCTCTTGTTGAAACTTATCATACACACGCGCACGCAATACTTTCATCGCCTTATCCTTGTTCTTATGCTGCGATTTTTCATCCTGAATCGATACAACGATACCTGTTGGAAGGTGAGTCAAACGAACGGCTGACATCGTCGTGTTAACAGACTGACCGCCGGCACCACTGGAGGCAAATGTATCAAACCGGATATCTTTATCATGAATTTCAACTTCCACGTCCTCCGCTTCAGGTAAACAAACAACCGTTGCTGTTGAAGTATGAATTCGCCCGCCAGATTCCGTTTCCGGAACACGCTGCACCCGGTGCGCCCCGTTCTCAAATTTCAATTTCGAGTAGGCACCAGAGCCATTAATCATAAAACTAATTTCCTTGTAGCCGCCAAGACCAGTTGGGCTGGCATCAATCAGGTCCGTCTTCCAGCCCTGTGCTTCCGCATAGCGGCTGTACATACGATAAAGTGTCCCAGCAAACAGCGCTGCCTCTTCCCCGCCGGCAGCACCGCGGATTTCAAAGATAACGTTCTTATCATCATTCGGATCCTTTGGCACAAGAAGAATCTTCATTTTTTCTTCTAGCTCGACGATTTGCGCCTCTAACTCATGAACCTCTTCCTTCACCATTTCGCGCATCTCAGCATCCAGCTTCTCCTCAAGCATCGCCTTCGCATCCTGGAGCTGCTCGCGCGCCTCTTTATATTGGCGGTACGTTTGTACAGTTTCTTGTATATCTGCTTGCTCTTTTGAAAAATCACGTAGTTTTTTTGTATCATTAATAATTTCGGGGTCGCTCAAAAGTTCATTCAACTTTTCATAGCGATCCTCCACCGATTGTAGACGATCAAACACAGTCATTCACCTCAAGTTTTAGTCCATAACATTATAATTATAGTATAGGTGAAAACCAGCGTCAAAACCAAATTGCAGGAGATAATTTTTTGTTGGCATATGTTGGGGGGATTTTTTTTGAAAAATATGCCTTGAGGCCGTCACAGAAAAAGTGAGTCGATTTACAACGTCATCAACTTGGGACAAAAATCACCTAACAAAAAAGGCGGTGTAAGCTGAACCTCACTCATTCAACGTGAAAAATCTACTTTGTTTTTTGTGACACTTCGCACCTTACCGGATAAAAAAACATGCCCTAAAAATCAGAGCATGTTACCGTCGATCTTCCTTTACCCTTACTTCAATATTATATCTTGGCAATGCCTGAACAAGTTTCCGATGAAGGCGTGCCTCTGCATCGACCCTTCCCCGATCCGATAGCATTCCTTTTTTATAAACAGACACCCACATCCGGTCGCCATTTATCCAGACAGAGTCGGTCACGAACTCCTTTGTATCGGCAATGACCTGTTTGGCTTTGTTGATATCGTTGCCTTGATTTCCGGCACCAGCCTCTCCGCCGCTTCCCGTGTGCTTCAAATCCAGGAAGTTTGGATTTTGATTGGTGATATCATCCTCAACCAAATGCTGCTCGTTCTTACCACGGCCTCGGTTGGTTATGTTATCTGCAATATTTTGATCATTACCGCGATTGGTCATATTTTTGGGAATACTTCGGTCATTCGCACGATTAGACATATAATTTGGGGCGGTACGGTCTTTACGCAGGTCGTAGGCTCCCTCTTCCGCACTGCGATTAATTTGACATCCGCTCACAACAAACAGCATAATCAGCGAAAGAAACATCCACTTTTTCAGCATATTACACCTCCCTAACACTATCATGCCCGAGAGGAGGTCCACCTTGCCGAGTGAAATCTTTCCAAAGCCTAATTCGAGAAAACAACACAAAAAACTGCCCAAGAAACCAACTCTCAGACAGTGTTTACATTATAAATATGGTGTAAATATCATTATTGGTGTCAGGCACCAATTACTGCTTCTAGACAGTGTTAATGTTGTTATCGGTGTCAGGCACCATTTATCGAAGGCACCTATCGAGCGGTGACGGGTGCGGTTTTTGGGACTTCATGGTGGTGGCGACAGCGTGGCTCATAGGCTTCGGATGCGCCGACCAAAATGACTGGGTCATGGTAGGATGCGGGACGCCCGTTAATTAGGCGCTGCGTCCTGCTTGATGGCGATCCGCATACTGTGCAGACTGCCTGAAGCTTCGTCACCGATTCCGCGATGGCCATCAATGCTGGCATTTGACCAAACGGCTCGCCGCGAAAATCCATGTCAAGACCTGCACACACGACGCGATGGCCGCTGTCAGCCAATTGCTGAACCACCCGGACAATCCCTTCATCGAAAAACTGAATCTCATCAATCGCAATAATATCAATATCTGCCTCAACATGATGCAGAATCTCAATCGAATGGGAAATTGGCTTCGCCTGAAAAGAAGAACCATTATGGGAAACTACAGATTGTTCACTGTAGCGATTATCAATTTTTGGCTTAAACACAGCTATCTTTTGTTTCGCAAATTGAGCTCGTCTGACACGGCGAATCAATTCCTCCGATTTCCCAGAAAACATACTGCCGCAGATAACCTCAACCCATCCGCTTTGCTTCATTAAATACATAAAACGGCGTCTCCTTCCTTTAACCAAGCCTTTATACAATCATTTTATGTTAAAAAGATATGCTGCCGCCATACCGTTTGCACCAACAGCCTGCAGCAATATCCATCATTTT
>Ga0213826_1001022_pt1 | contig 12539 bp, 8 predicted proteins | sample MC6MC0899MG_FD_180668 | JGI IMG/M metagenome (GOLD analysis project Ga0213826, IMG submission 180668) | Enriched soil aggregate microbial communities from Iowa State University, Ames, United States - MC6-MC0899-MG | ecosystem: Environmental > Terrestrial > Soil > Unclassified | place: USA: Iowa...
TGTGCGAAAGCGAAGCGACAGCAACAAATGTTTTCTGTGCGAAAGCGAAGCGACAGCAACAAATGTTTTCTGTGCGAAAGCGAAGCGACAGCAACAAATGTTTTCTGTGCGAAAGCGAAGCGACAGCTACAATTACGCCAAGGCGAAATTGATTTTATCAAGGAGGGTATATACATGGAAGAGCAATTAAAGCAGTTAGAGCAAGAAGCACTTGCTAAAATTGAAGTGGCAGCAAATTTAAAAGAGTTAAATGATGTGCGAGTAGCGTATCTAGGAAAGAAAGGACCTATCACAGATTTATTAAAAGGGATGGGTAAATTATCAGCAGAGGAACGCCCGAAAATGGGTGCATTAGTGAACACGGTTCGTGAAAATGTAACGGCTGTGTTAGAAGCTAAAGTGACTGTACTAGAAGAAGCGGCAATTGCTGAAAAATTAGCAAGTGAGTCGATTGATGTCACTTTACCTGGCCGTGAAATTAAGGTTGGAAATCGTCATCCACTAACGCGCGTTATTGAAGAAATTGAAGATTTATTTATCGGTATGGGCTATGAAATTGCAGAAGGTCCTGAAGTAGAAAAGGATTACTATAACTTCGAAGCACTGAACTTGCCGAAGGGACACCCTGCTCGTGATATGCAGGATTCGTTCTATATTTCCGAGGAAATATTATTGCGTACGCATACATCTCCGGTGCAAGCTCGCACAATGGAAGCGAAAAAAGGTGAATCTATACGCATTATTTGTCCAGGGAAAGTATTCCGTCGTGACAACGATGATGCCACACACTCACATCAATTTATGCAAATTGAAGGGTTAGTTATTGGCGAAAATATTCGAATGAGTGACCTTAAAGGTACATTAGATACTCTAGCGAAAAAAATGTTTGGTGATGACCGTGAAATTCGTTTGCGTCCGAGCTTCTTCCCATTCACTGAGCCGTCTGTTGAAATGGATATTTCTTGCTTCAAATGTGGTGGTTCAGGATGTAACGTATGTAAAGGTACAGGCTGGATTGAAATTTTAGGTGCAGGTATGGTACATCCAAATGTACTTGAAATGGCTGGCTATGATCCGAAGAAAGTTTCAGGTTTTGCATTCGGTATCGGTGCAGAACGTATCGCAATGTTGAAATATGGTGTCGACGATATTCGTCATTTCTACACAAGTGACACCCGTTTCTTATCACAATTCGAGCGAACAGAGGCGTAAGGGGGATAAAAAATGTTAGTATCATTAGAATGGTTAAAAGATTATGTAAATACACAGGACTTAGCGCCTGAACAGTTAGCTGAAAAAATTACGCGCTCTGGGATTGAGGTAGATGCAGTAATTGATCGTGCTAAAGGAATGGATAAAGTTGTTGTCGGCTATGTTGTATCAAAAGAGAAGCATCCTGAAGCGGATAAATTAAATATTTGCCAAGTGGATGTAGGTGAAGCTGAGCCACAACAAATTATTTGTGGTGCTCCAAATGTCGATGCCGGTCAAAAAGTTATTGTGGCACGTCCAGGTGCACATTTACCAGGTGGCATTAAAATAAAAAAGGCAAAACTTCGTGGACATGAATCAAATGGTATGATTTGTTCATTGCAAGAGCTAGGGATTGAAGGAAAACTTGTTGCTAAAGCATACTCTGAAGGTATTTATGTACTTCCTGCTGATGCTGAAGTCGGCTCGGATGCCCTTGCTATTTTAGGTCTACGTGACACAGTATTAGAACTTGGTTTAACGCCAAACCGCTCAGATGCACTGTCAATGTTAGGCGTGGCGTATGAAGTCGGTGCAATTTTTTCAGAGGAAGTAAAGTATCCAGAAATTTCTTATAGCACATCTTCTGAAAAAGCTGAAGACATGTTAAAACTTCGAGTAGAAGATTTACAAGCAAATCCAATGTATGTTGCAAAAGTTGTGAAAAACGTAAAAATTACAGAATCACCAATGTGGCTACAAAATCGTCTAATGGCGGCAGGGGTACGCCCGCACAACAATGTTGTCGATGTAACGAACTATATTTTAATGGAATATGGTCAACCGCTTCACGCCTTTGACTACGATAGTCTAGCGACTGGCGAAATCGTGGTTCGTAAAGCAACAGAGGGTGAAAAAATCACGACATTAGATGACCAAGAACGTACATTAAAAGCGACAGATTTAGTTATTACAAATGGTAAAGAGCCAGTAGCTATCGCAGGTGTAATGGGTGGTTCAAACTCTGAGGTAACTGAATCTACTACAACGGTTGTTATTGAATCTGCTTACTTCGACGGCTTAACTGTACGCCAAACATCGCGTCATCTTGGGCTCCGTTCAGATGCTTCAGCTCGTTTTGAAAAGGGTGTTGACCCTAACCGTGTGTTACCTGCTGCAGAACGTGCTGCTGCACTACTAGCTGAATTAGCTGGTGGTGAAGTGTTAGAAGGAACATGCATCGTGGATGAACTAGATAAATCACCAGCACGTGTTGTTGTCTCTCCAGATTTTATCAATGAACGTTTAGGTATGAAAATTTCATTAGAAGATATGCTGTCTATTTTAGAGCGTCTTAAATTTGGTGTAGAAGCTGCAAATGGTTTATTGATCGTTGATGCCCCAACACGTCGTCAAGATATTAAAATTGAAGAAGATATCGTAGAGGAAATTGCTCGTCTATACGGTTATGATGAAATTCCGATGACATTACCAGAAGGAGCCAACCAGGTAGGTCGTCTAACACCATACCAAGCAAATCGTCGCGTGGTGCGCAATTTCATGGAGGGTGCAGGTCTTTACCAAGCTGTAACATACTCATTAACTTCTGAAGCATTGTCACAACGTTTTGCATTGAAAGCGGAGCCGGTAACACGTTTACTAATGCCGATGAGTGAGGAACGTTCAACACTGCGTCAAAGTCTTCTACCGCATTTAATTGAAGCGGGTGCTTATAATGTTGCGCGTAAGGCTGATACTGTAGCATTGTATGAAATCGGTTCAGTTTTCCTTGGTCAATCAGAAGAAGGGCAACCATATGAGGAAGAGCATGTGGCAGCAGTATTAACAGGAAAATGGCTAGATCATGCTTGGCAAGGCGAGAAAAAAGCGGTAGATTTCTTCGTTTTAAAAGGAATCGTAGAAGGTGTTATCGGTAAGCTAGGTTTAGAGGATCGTATATCATTTGTGAAAGCTGAAGTAGATGGTTTACACCCAGGACGTACAGCTAGCATTCTTTTAGATGGTGAACAAGTCGGCATTATTGGCGGCTTACATCCAGCAGAACAAAAAACATGGGGTGTAAAAGACACATATGTAATGGAAATGAACCTAATAGCATTATTAAATGCTACTGCTAAAGAAGCACCTCTTGCCTATACGCCAGTGCCTCGTTTCCCAGCCATGTCTCGTGATATTGCACTTATTATGGATCGTGCAACAACGGCAGGAGAAGTCATTACGGCTATTCGTTCAGCAGGTGTGAAATTATTGAAAGATGTTCGTGTATTCGACTTATATGAAGGTGAAAAAATGGAAGCTGGTAAAAAATCAGTTGCATTCTCCCTAACATACTTCGATCCAGAGCGTACGTTAACAGACGAAGAGGTTGTTGCAGCACATAATAAGGTGTTAAAAGCCATTGCAACAATTGAAGGTACAGAAGTACGCTAATTTAATTACTTTTGCAAGCTGTCTCGTAATGAGGCAGCTTTTGTTTGATTGGGTAACTTCATAAAACTATTACATAGATAATTCGAACTAAAGTATGATTGAAAGAGAGTACGGGAGAGTAGATATTCTTGGTATTTTTTCTATATTTTGGGTTTAATAATTGTTAGAAATAACAAATTATTGATAATTATTATTTATTTTATGTATAGTAGAACTTGGATAGAAAATTTTACTATGGGGTGATACATATTTTGAAAAATCATCGAAAACAAAGAAGCCTTTCCGTAAGAACTAGATTAATATGGGCGTTTACATTAATACTTTTAATCCCCAGCATTGCTATTGGTACGTTTTCATATATGAAGGCGTCCGACCAATATCAACAGGAATTAAGTAATAGCTCACGCAAAAATGTAAAATTATTAAATACATTAATTTCAGATGAGATATCACCTATACTTAGCGATGCGGAGTATTTAGCTAATTTTTTTAATAAGAATGTGCAAGATGCAGAAGCTTTAAAGGAATTAGAAAAATATAATGCATTACATAGCAATGTTTCTGTCGTTAATTTAGCGATTGAAGGACATAAATTTTTACGTGAGCCATACGTTAAACCTTCAGCAGATTATGATCCATTTACCCGACCATGGTACTTAAAGGCTATAGAATCGCCAGGCAAGGGAGTAATGGTCGATCCTTATAAATCAACTATTACAGGGGAATTAATACTAGCAGTTTCAGCTGGATTACAGGATCAGTCAGGGGTTCTTTCTATTGGCCTAAATTTAGAGGGAATTTCCGATCTTGTGAAAACAGTGGAAATTGGTGATAATGGTTACGCCTCATTAGTAAATGCCAATAATCTTATTATTGCCGATCCACAGGCAGAGGTAGGGTCAGAGCTCAAAAAGTCCTATATAGAAAAGATGCAAGGAAAAGAAGAGGGTAGCTTTTTCATTGAGGAAGATGGAAAAGAGTATCAAGTATTCTTCACTACCAATAAACTAACAGGTTGGAAAATTATTGGCACAATGGATTTAGCAGATGTAGCAACTGTCACAAAACCAATATTAATAAACACAATAACGGTTATTGTCATAGCTCTTATCATATTTGGAATCATTGGTGCTGTCATTATTAGAACAATCATTAGACCTCTAAATGAGCTGTCTACAGTAGCTGAGCAGGTAGGGAATGGTGATTTGCGCAATCTCATCGAAGTTAAAACACAAGATGAGATAGGCAATTTGGCGAATATATTCAATAAAATGATTCAATCCTTACGTGAAGTAGTTGGTAACATTGGTGAGGAATCCAATCAGTTGGCTGCATCCTCGGAGCAACTGACGGCAAGTACTACAGAAAATAAACGAGCTACATCGCAAATCGTTGATTCCATTCAAACATTTGCCGAGACGGTTGATATACAAGCAGAAACAATTAATGACAGTAACAGTTCTGTACTAGAAATGTCATCATCCATTCAGCGTATTTCGGTAAAAGCAGATGCTGTTAATGAGATGTCAAATAAAGCTATGGATGCTGTTTTGAGTGGTGATGAGACTATTCAAACGGCCGTTCAACAAATGACCATGATTCAAAATACTGTACTAACCCTTGAAAAGACAGTGCAAACATTAGACAAGCGTTCTCACGAAATTGAAGACATTGTGGAGGCCATAACTCAAATTGCTGAACAAACTAACCTATTAGCTTTAAACGCAGCAATTGAAGCTGCCCGTGCAGGTGAGCAAGGTAAAGGCTTTGCGGTAGTAGCTGACGAAGTGCGAAAGCTCGCTGAACAATCTGCACAATCTACACTACAAATTAAGGAAATTATTTCTAGGATTCAAGCAGATACAGGGCTGGCAGTTGAATCAATGGCTGCAGGTTCAGCTGAGGTCGTGAAGGGTATTGATGTAACAAATATGGCAGGAAAGTCGTTTGAAGAGATTCGTACGAATGTACAAAGTGTAACTTATGAAATAGGACAAATTTCGGAGGCATCTAAAGTCATTTCTCAACATGCCAATCAAGTGGCAATGGGGATTGAAACGGTGCTTGAGCAAACAAATGAAAATACAGCAAGTGCACAAAATATTTCCGCTGCAACAGAGGAACAGCTTGCATCTATGGAAGAAATTGCAGCATCAGCCGAAGCGCTTGCTGACATGTCTGAAAATCTTCAACGGACGATTCAACAGTTTAAATATTAAGCTAGAACAAAAGACTTCAAAAAAGATCATAATAAATTTTTGATACAAAGAATTTCGCTAACTACAGTCGAGGGCAAGTCGTATAAACTTGTAATCTGCTGGAGTATAGCGAAATTTTTTTTAAGACCAGATTGATCTCAAATTAACTGCTCGTAAAAGTAAGACAAATAATCAGTGGAGAATAACAGAAAACCCTACTGATTAAAATTTCTTTTATTTCATTTTCCTCGCTTTTTCTGTATTAGCAAAATGCCATTTCGTAACGGATCGTAAAAATTCTTCACCTTGCCCACGCCAAATACGTGCTGCTAATGCATCTACCTTTGCTGAAGCTCCCTTCAATAACTCAGTACCGGCAATCTCACTTAGTCGGTCCATTTCTTTTAAAAATGCCGCACGAGCTAATATCGATGCTGTTGCTACTGAAACATGTAATTGTTCAGCTTTCGTAGAAAATAGTACATCATCTCGAACAATTTCTCGCTCATTTTTTAAGTAATTGTAATAGACACCACGTTCAGCAAACTGATCGATCAAAATATGTTCAGGTTTTTCGGGTGCCATTTTTGACAGTGCATTTTTAAGTGCCTTATTGTGCATCATGGCCTTCATTTTACCTTGAGAGTAGCCTCGGGATTGTAATTCGTTATATTTTTCATTGCGAAGTACTAGCACGCTGTGAACACAAGTGGCACGCAAATCGGGAGCTATTTTACGCATATAATCATCTGTTAACATTTTTGAGTCCTTGACACCTAGTTCGTTTACTAGCTCAATTTTTGATGCAGGCACATATACTGCGGCAACTGTAATTGGACCAAAATAATCACCAGTACCAGTTTCGTCTGAGCCTAGCACCGACATCGAAGCAAAGCCATCTGGCAGAACATCACCCTTTGCTCCGATTGCTGATGATTTCTGTGTATTTGTTATTTCGATGTTTCCCCAACGTGCAGCTTCACGCTCAGCCCCTCCCCCTTGGAACATTAATTTACCTGATTTATACATCGTAATTGCGGTATCTGGGAGTTTTGCGGCAAAGATTACACCAGGTGCTTTACGTTCCACGAAATTGTTTGCATAGAAAGACATCACCTCTTTTTGTAAATTTGTTGATAATAAAAGTACAATATTTGACATTTAATCGTTCCTTTCTGTCCTCATTGTTCACAATTTTATACCTTTCATGGTATGATAATAAATAGCTTTTTTGTGTGATACTGCACATAATCAAAAAAATTGTGTGCACAAAGACTTTAAAGGAGGGTGCGACTATGGAAAATCAAGAAAAGAATAAAATTTCTGTGGAAATTTATGGTCATACATATAAAATGGTCGGTTCTGAATCCATTGGACATATGCGACTTGTCGCTTCGATTGTTGATGACCGTATGCGCGAAATGAATGTACATAATCCCTCACTTGATAGCACAAAGCTTGCCGTTCTTACAGCAGTAAATACCGTTCATGATTATTTACTATTAAAAGAACAAATAGAGCAACTAGAAGAAGAATTGAAAAAATTAAAGGGTTGAAGTGAATGTTAGATTTAATCATATTAGTGGTGCTATTTTCCGGGCTCATCGTTGGAGCAAAACGTGGTTTCATCGTACAGATGATGCACATCGTTAGCTTTGTAGTTGCCCTAATTGTTGCGTATATTTATTATAAACCATTAGCACAAAAATTTGTGTTTTGGGTACCGTATCCAGGTATAACAGATTCAGGTGGTCTTGGGATAGCGATCGATAGCCTGGATGTAGACCGTACTTTTTACCGAGTCATTGCCTTTGCTGTTATTTTCTTTGCGGTGAAAATTACATTGCAAATTGTTGCATCGATCTTTGATTTTATAGCGTATTTACCTGTGTTAGGCACAGTGAATCGTTGGCTTGGAGCATTGTTTGGCATAATTGAAAACTATTTAATTATGTTTATTTTGCTATACATCCTTGCTTTATTGCCGGTCGATGGTATCCAAAGTTTAATGTCGAAGTCGTTATTAAGTGGTCTCATTTTGGAGCATACACCAATTATTACGAATATGTTCCAAAACTGGTGGTATATTTATATGCAATAGCAAACTGTGCACTTCTCTCGGTTTTGAGGGAAGTGTTTTTACGATAGGAGGAATTCCGAGTGAACAAAAAAACAATTATTCGCACACTTGAAAAAATTGCATTGTATATGGAATTACAAGGGGAAAATCCATTCAAAGTGTCTGCCTTTCGAAAAGCTGCCGCTGCACTTGAAGGAGACGAGCGCTCGTTAAGCGAGATGGAGGATGTAACAAAGCTTAAAGGCATTGGTAAAGGAACAGCTGCTGTTATTGAGGATTTAATGACAACTGGGGAATCAAGCCTATTAAAAGAATTAGAGGAAATTGTACCAAAAGGGTTGCTCCCATTATTAAAACTTCCAGGCTTAGGCGGTAAAAAAATAGCCAAGCTTCATCAAGAGTTAGGCATTGATTCTGCGGAAAGTTTAAAGGCTGCTTGTGAGTCATGCAAAGTTCGTGAACTAGCAGGCTTTGCAGCAAAAACCGAAGAAAAAATATTAAAGGAGCTTGCAAATTTAGCAAATCGTTCAGAACGTTTACCGATTTGGCAGCTAGAACCTGTCGTTTTACAAATTGAAGCACTTCTAAGTAGTATGGAAGAAGTGGAACGTTTTTCTGTTGCTGGCAGCTTCCGCCGTGCTGCAGAAACAAGTAAAGATATTGATTTTATTGTTGTCACTGAAGCAGTTGAAGCTGTACGTGAAAAATTACTGAATGAGCTTTCTATCCAAGAGGTAGTGGCAGCTGGTGATACAAAGATTTCAGTTATTTTAGATCTAGAAGAGCCGGTGAGCGTAGATTTTCGATTAGTGAAAGATGCTGAATATGCAACAGCCTTGCATCATTTCACAGGCTCGAAAGATCACAATGTTCGCATGCGCCAAATTGCTAAAGCCCGTGGTGAAAAGATTAGTGAATATGGCGTAGAGCAAGCAGATGGTACCGTATTGACATTTAAGGATGAAGAGCAATTTTTTGCGCATTTTGATTTACCATTTATCCCGCCTAGCTTGCGCACAGGTACAACGGAATTTGACAAAACGAAAGACATTAAAGGTCTAGTAAAACTAGAGGATATTCATGCAGATTTGCATATGCATACGACGTGGTCTGATGGTGCGTACTCTGTAGCGGAAATGGGCGAGGCATTGATAGAGCGAGGCTATCAATATAGCGTTATTACTGACCATTCACAATTTTTAAAAGTAGCGAACGGCTTAACACCAGAGCGTTTAAAAAAGCAACGAGCTGAAATAGAGGCATTTAATGAAGCGCATGCAGATTTTCATTTATATACAGGGACAGAAATGGATATTTTGCCAGATGGTTCTCTCGATTTTGAAGATGAAGTGCTAAGAGAATTAGATTTTGTCATTGCCTCCATTCACTCTAGCTTTACACAATCGCAGGAAAAAATTATGGCGCGTCTACTTACGGCGATGCAAAATCCTTATGTTCATATGATTGCACATCCAACTGGTCGCATTATTGAGGATCGTAATGGCTATAATCCTGATATGGAGCAATTAATTACGTGGGCAAAGGAATATGGTAAAATTTTAGAGTTAAATGCGAATCCTTATCGTCTTGATTTATGTGTTGAGCATTTAGAAATGGCTTTAGCTGCCGGCGTGCCCGTAGCAATCAATACAGATGCCCACGATATTGCTCATTTACGCTTTATGGATATTGGGGTGCGCTACGCAAACAGAGCATGGTTGAAAAAGGATATGATTGTAAATACATGGACGCGAGAACAATTTGAAGCGTTTATTCGACGAAATAAATAGGTTGAGGAGGTGTTCTCAGTGATTGCAGAACGCGCATTGAAAACACTAGAATATGATAAAGTACGTCAGCAAGTGGCTACATTCTGTACTTCATCAATTGGCAAATCAGCCATTGATGAGCTTGTACCACAAACAGACTATGAAAAAGTTGTACAATTATTAGAAGAAATGGATGAAGGACTTTCTATTTTACGTGTAAAAGGCAATGTGCCGATGGGTGGTATTTTTGATGTACGACCAGCTGCGAGACGTGCACAAATTGGTGGCATGCTTTCAGCGATAGAATTAATGGAAGTTTCAAGTACAATTCGAGCTAGTAGAATTCTTCGCAATTTTATTGAAGATATCGAATCAGAAGAAGTGATTGAGATTCCTCATTTCATCGCCAAAAAGGATTCAATGCCTGTTTTAACAGGTTTGCAGCATGAAATTAATAACTGTATTGATGACAACGGCTCAGTGCTAGACTCTGCAAGCCAAACTTTGCGTTCCATTCGCCAATCTTTGCGCGCTGAGGAGGCTAAAGTTCGTTCTAAGCTTGAAAGCCTTACACGTGGGAGCAATGCTTCAAAAATGCTCTCAGATACACTTGTAACGATTCGTAATGATCGCTTTGTTATCCCAGTTAAGCAGGAGTATCGTCATCATTATGGTGGAATTGTGCATGACCAATCATCTTCTGGTCAAACATTATTTATCGAGCCAGATTCTGTTGTCCAAGCGAATAATGAAATTCATCGATTAAAAATGAAGGAACAAGCTGAGGTTGAACGCATCTTACTTGCTTTAAGTGCAATGGTAGAGGAAGTAGCGCCTGATTTATTTAACTTAGTAAAAGTACTAGGTGAAATAGACGTCATTTTAGCAAAAGGCAAGTACGGTCAAGCGAACAAATGTACAATGCCTAAAATGAATAACGATGGCTATATTCGACTTGTGCGTGCACGTCATCCACTTTTACCGATCGAAACTGCAGTTGCCAATGATATTGAATTTGGGAAAGACATTACGGCCGTTGTAATTACAGGACCAAACACTGGTGGTAAAACTGTGACTTTAAAAACAGTTGGACTGTGTACATTAATGGCACAGGCAGGGTTACCAGTGCCTGCACTTGATGGTTCAGAGCTAGCCGTTTTCAAGCAGCTTTTTGCGGATATTGGAGATGAACAGTCCATTGAGCAATCACTGTCAACATTCTCATCTCATATGGTCAATATTGTAGACATCTTAAAAAAGTTTGATCACGAGTCACTAGTACTATTTGATGAATTAGGGGCTGGGACTGATCCTCAGGAAGGGGCAGCTCTTGCCATCTCCATTTTAGATGAAGTACATGGTAGAGGCGCCCGTGTTATGGCGACGACGCATTATCCTGAGCTAAAAGCATACGGCTATAATCGTCCAGGGGTTGCCAATGCAAGTGTGGAGTTTGATATTGAAACACTGAGTCCAACATATCGTCTGCTTATCGGTGTACCAGGTCGCTCGAATGCATTTGAAATTTCAAGTCGCCTTGGCTTACCAGAGTCGATTATTGACCGCGCGAAAAGCTTTACAGGCACAGATCGCCATGAGGTAGAGTCAATGATTGCTTCACTTGAAGCGACTCGTCGCCAGTCTGAAGATGATGCAGAACGCTCTCGTGAATTACTGATAGAATCTGAAGACCTACGCAAAGAGCTGCAAGAAAAAGTACTTGCTTACGAAGAACGCAAAGAAGCACTCGATAAAAAAGCGAAAGAAAAAGCTCGTAAAATTGTTGATGAAGCAAAAATAGAAGCAGAATCAATTATTGCGGATCTTCGGGAAATGCGCAAAAATGCAGACCAAGTTGTCAAGGAGCATGAGCTTATCGAAGCTCGTAAACGATTGGAAGAAGCTACACCGCTTGAAAACAATAAAGTGCTGAAAAAAGCAGCACAAGTAAAGGCCCGTGCACAAAACTTAGTTGTCGGAGACGAGGTAAAGGTGTTAAGCTATGGTCAACGGGGTACATTGCTTGAAAAAGTATCGAATTCCGAATGGGTTGTCCAAATGGGTATTTTGAAAATGAAAATCTCGGATAGTGATCTAGAGTACATTAAACCAGAAAAGGAACCTGTTCAACGTATTACGGGTGTGAAAAATCGCAATAGCCAAGTAAAATTAGAATTAGATTTACGTGGCGAGCGATTTGAAGATGCCATTATACGTACAGAAAAATATATTGATGATGCCTTACTTGCAAATTATGGGCGTGTGTCAATTATTCACGGTGTCGGTACAGGCGCATTACGTCAAGGAATTCAAACCTATTTGAAAAAGCATAAGCGTGTAAAATCCTTCCGTTTTGGTGAAGCCGGTGAGGGGGGCTTCGGCGTCACGGTTGTGGAATTGAAATAAGCTGTAAAGGGGACGGAGAAAATGCTGAATTCTAACTTTTGGCGATATCCAATTATCGAAACGGCAGGATATTTTAGTGTGGTTGTTTTATGTTTAGTCGTCTCGATGGCATTATTCGAAGTCGTTACGAAATATAAAAATTGGGAAGAAATTAAAAATGGTAATATCGCTGTGGCGCTTGCAACAGGTGGAAAAATACTGGGGATTTGTAATATTTTTCGTTTTTCCATTGCGCGCCATAGTAATTTAAGTGAAATGATTGGCTGGGGTCTATTTGGTTTTATATTACTTATTGTGGCGTATTTCTTATTTGAATTTATGACACCACGCTTTAATGTTGATCAAGAAATCGCAAATGATAATCGTTCAGTCGGCTTCATATCCTTTACTATTTCAGTCGGTCTATCGTTTGTTATTGGGGCAAGTATTGCATAGGAGTGTAAT
>Ga0213826_1001038_pt1 | contig 12424 bp, 11 predicted proteins | sample MC6MC0899MG_FD_180668 | JGI IMG/M metagenome (GOLD analysis project Ga0213826, IMG submission 180668) | Enriched soil aggregate microbial communities from Iowa State University, Ames, United States - MC6-MC0899-MG | ecosystem: Environmental > Terrestrial > Soil > Unclassified | place: USA: Iowa...
GAACGTGCCCGTGGGCATCGTCGGTTTCATCGCCGCCGCCCGCTTCGTCCCCAAGCTCGAACGGCATCAGCACCGCTTCGACTGGCTCGGGGTGCTGCTCAGCGCCGTCGGCATGTTCCTGCTGGTCTTCGGCCTGCAGGAGGGCCAGAGCTACAAGTGGGGCACCGTCACCCCGGGCATCACCGTCTGGGGTCTGATCACCGCGGGCATCGTGGTGCTGGTGGTCTTCGTCATCTGGCAGTCCGTGTACCGGCGCCGCTACAACGGTGAGCCCCTCATGCCCCTGGACCTGTTCAAGGACCGGAACTTCAGCCTCGCGAACCTGGGCATCAGCCTGATGGGCTTCACCATCAGCTCCATGATGCTGCCGATCATCTTCTACATCCAGATGGTCCGTGGCCTCACCCCCACGCAGTCCGCGCTGCTCATGGCCCCCACCGCCGTGGTCTCCGGTGTCCTGGCGCCGTTCGTCGGCAAGTGGATCCCGCGGATGAATCCCAAGATCGTCATCCCGGTGGCCTTCGGCCTGATGTCGCTCTCGCTGTTCATCTACTCGTTCCTCACCACCCCGGACACCCCGGTGCTGATGTACCTGATCCCGGCCGCGATCATGGGCGTGGCGAGCTCCGGCATCTGGGCTCCCATGAGCGCCACCGCGCTGCGGAACCTGCCGCCCCGGAAGGCCGGCGCCGGATCGGGCATCTACAACTCCACCCGTCAGGTGGGCGCCGTGCTCGGGTCCGCGGCCATCGCGGCCCTCATCCAGGCACGTCTCGCGGCGGAGCTCCCGCAGGCCCCCGGTGGCCAGGGCGCCCCGAGCGGCGAGATGGCCACGGGCACGCTGCCCGAGTTCCTGCATGCCGGGTTCTCCTCGGCCATGGCCCAGTCGATCGTGCTGCCGGCCTGCGCCATCCTGGTGGCCGCCGTGGCGTCCCTGTTCTTCATCCGACCCGCGGCTCCCGCCCCGGCCCAGGAGCAGGAGAAGGTCTCGGCCGACTGACGCCGTGCCCGGCCGGCCGATGAGCGGTGGTCTGCCGGGCGCTGACATGCACAGTCGGGGAACTGACGAAGGACGACGACGGCGGGTGCGCACCCGCCGTCGTCGTCCTTCGCTGTGTTCCGGGTCCTCGTTCCGCCCGGGCGGCGATCAGCCAAAGAGGACGGCCGCTTCCTCGTATCGGTGCAGCGGGACAGTCTTGAGGCGGCCCAGGGCGTTCTCGAAGGTGACGTGCTCGATCTCGGTGCCCTTCAGGGCGACCATGGTGCCCCAACGGCCCTCGACCACGGAGTCGATCGCGGCCATGCCCAGGCGCGTGGCGAGCACACGGTCGAAGGCGCTCGGCACGCCGCCGCGCTGGATGTGGCCCAGGATGGTGGCCCGGGTCTCAATGCCGGTGCGGGCCTCGATCTCGGGGGCGAGCTGGTCCGCGATCCCGCCGAGGCGGGGGCGTCCGAACGTGTCCAGACCGCGCTCGGAGTGCGGCGCCTCCAGGTGCTCCGGCACGAATCCTTCGGCCACGACCACGAGGGGAGCGCGGCCACGTTCGTGGGCCTCGGTGACCCATTCGGAGATCTGCTCGATGCTGACCTGCTGCTCGGGGATGAGGATGGCGTGGGCGCCGGAGGCCATGCCGGCGTGCAGCGCGATCCAGCCGACGTGGCGGCCCATGACCTCGGCGATCATGCAGCGGTGGTGGGATTCGCCGGTGGTGCGGAGACGGTCGATGGCCTCGGTGGCGATCTGGACGGCGGTGTCGAAGCCGAAAGTGTAATCGGTGGCGTCGAGGTCGTTGTCCACGGTCTTGGGGACGCCCACGATCTTCAGCCCGGCGTCGGTGAGACGCCGCGCCGCGGCCAGGGTGCCCTCCCCGCCGATCGCGATGATGGCATCGATGCCCAGGCGCTCCATGTGACGCATGATGGTCTCCGGCCCGCCGCCGTTCTCGAACGGGTTGGTGCGGGAAGTGCCCAGAATCGTGCCGCCCTGCTTGGCGATGCCGCGGACCATGGTGCGGGGGATGTCGATGACATCGCCTTCCACCACGCCTCGCCAGCCGTCACGGAAGCCCACGAATTCGTGGCCGTGGATGGCGATCCCCTTGAGGACGGCGCCGCGGATCACGGCGTTGAGTCCGGGGCAGTCGCCACCGCTGGTCAGGATGCCGATTTTCATAGCTCAGAGGCCCTTCGTCGATGAAGCAGTGTTGAAGAGCGCCCCGTTGAGCCCACACCGATTCTACGGTTTTCTGTGACCCAGATGACAAATGGCCCCCCGTTCATGAACGGGGGGCCATTCTCGTCCCGGGTCTCCCCGGGCGGTTCCACGGGTTACTTGACGCCGCGGTTCTGCAGGAAGCCCTGCAGGATGATGCGCTCGTCCTTACCGTCGGGCAGGAGGAACCACGCGGCCAGGTAGACCACGAAGGCCGGGCCTGGCAGGAGGCAGAAGAGGAGATAGCCGATGCGGATCCAGGCCACGTCCACGCCGAACTTGGCGGAGAGCCCGCCGCAGACGCCGCCCACCCAGCGTTCCGGTCCACGCTTCAGGCCGAGGCCCCTGATGATGCTGAAGAACTTGTCCATGTCTCTAGCCTTCCGTGTCTGGCGTGCTTTGTCACGCGATGCCGGAGCCGCTGCCGGGCATCCGGTGGTCGTCGGTGTCCCCGTGGCCCGGGGCTTTACGGGCGGCGGCGGACAGGAGCCCGCCGATCACCAGGGCCACGCCGGTGCCGATCATGAGCCCGATCAGGACATAGCTCCCGTTCAGCGCCACCAGGCCCAGTTTGGAGACGATGATGAGACCTGCGAGGGCCATGATCAGCAGTCCCCACACGACGGTGCTGACGCGGGGCCCGCGGCGGCGCTCGTCGGAGACCGGAGCGGGGACCGGCGCGGTGACAGGGTTTGCCGAAGGCGCTGCCGCAGCGGTGGACTGCCACGGTCCGGCTGCCGCCTTGGCCGCCGCATTGTCCCCTGCCTTGTCCGCTGAGCGGTCCGTCGTGCGGTCCCCGACGCCGGGAGTTGCCCTGGGAGCGGCATCGAGCCGGTGCGTCTCGGGAAGCTCCGTGCTGAAGGCCTCGGTGCGGGGGAGTGCGGCGTCATCGGGGTTCTCCTGTCCCGCGTCCCGGGGGAATTCGTGGGTGCTCATCAGAGGCTTCCTTCCTGGACGGTGATGTTGCTGAAGGTTCCGTCGAGTTCGATGACCAGAGGCTGGCCGGGCTTGTCCCCGTGGTAGGTGTGAGCACCTTTGTCGGCCACATGGCCGGCGTCGGCGCCGTCCTGATCCAGGTTGGCGAAGGTCAGATCGGAGCGGATCTCCACCGGGACGTTCTCCGGGATGATCAGGGTGAGGTTGCCGGCGGTGACGTCCACGGGGACCACCACTCGGCTCGTCAGGGGGGCTCCGCCGCCCAGACCGCTGAGGTCCACGGTTCCCTTGCCCCCGGTGAGGTCGAATCCCTGCCGGGCCTGCTCGACGCCTGCCGGGGTCCAGTCCTGGTTCTGGAAGTGCAGGCCCTCGGCACGCGGTGCGATCGTGAAGAAGGCACCGATGATCAGGCTCACCACGGCCAGGAACCCGAGGAACCCGGAGGTCCGGCCGCGGAGCCCGGCGATCAGGATGCCGAGACCCAGCACTGCCGCGCCGCTGGCCAGGATGACCGCGGTGGACGCTCCGCCCAGGTCGATGACGCGTGCCGCGTCCAGACCCTTGAGGGTTCCACCCACCAGCAGGGCGAGACCCACGAAGACGGCGACGAGTGCGCTGCCCGGACCTTGCCGGTGCCGGGGGACGCGTGGCGGCCGGGGCTGCACCGGAGGTGCAGCGAAGGCGGGTTCCGTCAGGGAGGGCGCCGGAAGGGGCGGGGCAGGCAGCGTCGTCGGCGCAGACTGGAAGGACGGCGTCGCCGGGCTCCAGGAGGGCGCGGCGGGGTGGCCGGCGTCGTTCCCGTGTCCCGCTTCCGGACTCGCCTCAGGTGCGACGGCCGCGGACGACGACGTTCCGGCCGGAGATGCCTGCCCGGTCTGCTGCCACCACTCGTCAGCCGGTGAGCCGGCCGGAGGCGGAGTGCTGCCCGGCGCGGTGAAGCGCCGTGAGTCCTTGGCCCGCTGGCGCTGCACCAGGTAGTAGATGCCGAAGGCGAGGGCGCCCACCCAGAGGAGTGTCCAGAACAGGGCATTGAGCCCGTTCCAGCCCCAGGCCCAGAAACCGCGGCCCAGGCCGGGCAGGCCGATCACGGTGGTGATGAGTGCACCGGTCATGCCGCCGCTCCACCGCCCCGCGGCCGCTTCCTGAACGTGGATGCGGCCATCCGGCTCGGGGAGCAGTGCCCAGGCGATGCCGTAGGCGAGCACGCCGACGCCGGCGAAGACCGACAGGACGATGAAGATGCCGCGGACGATCAGCGGATCGATCCCGAAGCGGTCCGCCAGGCCGCTGCACACGCCACCCAGCCACCGATCGCTGCCGCGCCGGACGCCCAGGCTACGGATCCAGGAGAAGAAGTCCTGGGACGCAGGTGACGTGCCGGGCGCCTGATGCGGGGCGCCCGTCTCCTGCTGACCGGCCTCGGCCGTGGCCCCGGCGGGCTGCCGGGGCTCCTCTGGTGTGGTGCTGTGCGTGTTCATATCTCGATCCTCTCGTCCGGGGTGCTTCCCCCTCTACTGGGGGATACCCTGAAGCGCCCCTGAGAACGCCCTGAGATCCCCGTCCGCCCGGCCAGGGAGCCCCTGTTCCGTGGTTGGATTGATCGCATGAAGACAGCCGCCGAGCGCCCGCCCCTGGTCCGCAGCGGCGACCGCGTGATCGCCGGTGTCTGCGGCGGACTGGCCGCGCATCTGGGCTGGCCGGTCAAGTTCGTGCGGCTCGGGATGATCGTCGCGGCGCTCGCGGGCGGCGCGGGTCTGGTCTTCTACGGCTGGCTGTGGACCATGGTCCCGACGGCGGACGAGGACGCACAGCGCAGGGCGCCCCGGCCGGCGTCGCCGATCGCTCCCGCGGTCAGCGCTCCCGAAGTCCCGCCCGACGGCGCGCAGACTGCCCAGGCTGCGTCGGGAGAAGGCCCGGGGACAGCCCGGAGAAGGTCCTGGCACCCTCCGCAGCGCGGCCGGGACCGGACGATCCCCTACGGCAAGGAAGTCCTCCTGGGGGTGGGCCTGCTGCTGCTCGCGGCGATCCTCATCGCACGGCAGCTGGGGGTCGAGGTGCCCCTGGGCACCCTCATCCCGGTCGCGGCCATACTGGGCGGTGCGGCCATCGCCTGGATGCAATTGGATGAGACCCGCAGGGCGCACCTCGTGGACCGCACCAAGGCCGATCAGGCCGGAGGCTGGGTGCGCCTGCTGGCCGGACTGGCCCTGGTGATGGCCGGGGTCCTGGTCATGGTCTCCGGCGCCGGATCCTGGGAACAGACGTGGCTCGCGCTGCTGGCATCGGTCACCGTCCTGGGTGGTGTGGGCCTGGTGCTGCTGCCCTGGGGACTGAAATTCTGGAAGGACTTCGAAGCCGAGCGGGCCGGGCGCATCCGGGAGACGGAGCGCGCGGAGATCGCGGCCCATCTGCACGACTCCGTGCTCCAGACGCTCGCGCTGATCCAGCGCCGCGCAGGCTCCGAACAGGACGTCGTGCGGCTGGCCCGTGCCCAGGAACGCGAATTGCGCACCTGGCTGTTCGGGGACACCAACCGCGACGCCGGCCTGCTGGCCGAGCGGATCAGGGCGGCCGCCGCCGAGGTGGAGGACACTCACGGGCACGCCGTCGACGTCGTCTGCGTGGGTGATGCTCCCCTGAGCGAACGCCACGAGGCGCTGGTCCAGGCGGCGCGAGAAGCGATGCTGAACGCGGTCAGGCACGGTGGCGGCGCGGTGTCCGTCTATCTCGAATGTTCGGACCGGGGCGCCGAGGTCTTCGTCAAGGACCGGGGACCCGGCTTCGACCCCGACGCCGTGCCCGCAGACCGGATGGGTGTGCGGGAATCCATCATCGGCCGGATGCAGCGTCACGGTGGCACGGCCGTGATCCTCAGCGATGAGGACGGCACGGAGGTGCGCCTGAGCCTGCCCGCGCCGCAGGGTCACGATGAGCCGGAACCCGCGAAACCAGAGCCACGGAATGGAGACCACGCATGACCGAACAGAACCCCGCCGCGGACGCCCGGACCACCGCCCGGGTGGTGATCGTGGACGATCACGCCATCTTCCGCTCGGGCCTCCGGGCCGACCTCGCGGACACCATCGACGTGGTGGGGGAGGCCGGTTCGGTGGATCAGGCGGTCGAGGTGATCTCCCGGGAGCTTCCCGACGTGGTGCTCCTGGACGTCCACCTGCCCGGTGGCCTGGGCGGGGGCGGGCGTGAGGTCCTCAACCGCTGCGCGTCGCTCCTGGGGCAGGTCCGTTTCCTGGCCCTGAGCGTCTCCGACGCCGCTTCGGATGTCGTGTCCGTGATCCGGGCGGGTGCTCGCGGGTACGTCACCAAGACCATCTCGGGGGAGGAGATCTCCGCCGCGGTGCACCGCGTGGCCGGCGGCGACGCCGTGTTCTCACCGCGTCTGGCGGGTTTCGTGCTGGACGCCTTCGGCACCGCGGTGGAGGACATCGCGGACGATGAACTGGACCGCCTCTCGGCCCGGGAACTCGAGGTCATGCGCCTGATCGCGCGCGGGTACAGCTACAAGGAAGTGGCCAAGGAGCTCTTCATCTCCATCAAGACCGTGGAGACTCACGTCTCGGCCGTGCTCCGCAAGCTGCAGCTCTCCAACCGGTACGAGCTGAGCCGCTGGGCCGCCGAACGCCGCCTCCTCTGAGCCCGGGCCACACCCGGGTCCCACCCACGGCACACTCCCGCCCAGCACGAACGTTCTCACAGCCGGCGCATAGCTTCGGCCGTCTCCGCGCACAGCGGATCCCTGCACTCTGAGGTGAGCAGTCCGCGACCGGCGGACCCGTCCCGAGGAGCACAGTGAACGTCCTTGCCCGGAGCGTAGGCAATGCCTTCCGCAACACCATCAGAACGACGGCGGTGGTGGCCGTCCTGGCGGTCGCCATCGGCCTCGCGCTGGCCATGCTCGTGGCCAACCAGGCCGTCGGGGACAAAGTCCAGGAGCTCAACGCCTCCGTGGGGACCGTCCTGACGGTCAATCCCGCGGGCGGCCAGGGGTTCGAAGGCGGCGGGGAGCCGCTGACCGCTGCCACGGCGAAGACCGCCGCGGCGGTCCCTCATGTGCAGTCCGTGGTGTCCACCAAGGCTCTGCGGCTGCGCACGGCCAGTTCGACGTCGTCCGACACGCAGGGGCCCGGCTCGGGAGGGCCGGGCGGCCAGGGCGCCGCGGTGACCACCAGCCTCCAGCCCGCCATCGACGCCGGCACCCTCGGCAACCGCAACAACTCCGGCTCCACCGGGGGCACGGGGAACGGCGGGGCCACCCAGAACCGGACCTTCCGGCTGCCCATCACCGCCACCGGGACCGGGGCGGAAGTGGACAGCACGGGCAAGGCCCTGAACATCACCTCGGGCGCCGGGCTCGGGGACTACACGAAGGCGAGCACCAAGGCCCTGGTCGGGGCCACGCTGGCCACCAAGAACAGCCTGAAGCCGGGCTCCACGTTCACGATCGACGGTAAGAGCTACACGGTGGCGGGCATCTTCGACGAGGGCACCGAGTTCGGGAACAACGCCGTCTACCTGACGCTGCCCCAGGCACAGGCGCTCGCGGGCACCACCGGCGAGGTGTCCAGCCTGATCGTGACCGTGGACTCCATGGCGAACGTCGACTCGACCCGCACCGCCCTGCAATCGGCGCTGGGCACGGACAAGGCCGATGTCACGCAGGGCCAGAGGAATCTGGCCACGGCCGTGAGCTCGCTGGACAGTGTCAAGAACATCTCGATGGTGGCCTTCATCGCCTCGCTCGCCACGGCGGGGCTGGTGGTTCTGTTCATCATGGTTCTGCTCGTCCGGGAGCGCCGCCGGGAGATCGGCGTGCTGAAGGCGATCGGTGCTCCGAACCGCACCATCGGCCTCCAGTTCGTCCTGGAAGCACTCGTCCTCGTGGCGCTCGGCAGCGTCGTCGGCGGTGTCATCGCCTCCTTCGCCAGCAGCGGGATCGCGTCGGCGCTCGTCAGCTCCAACACCGCGTCGGCAGCCGGATCCGTGGGCCGCCGGGGCCAGGGCGGTGGGTTCGGTCCCGGCGGTGGCGGCGGCTTCCTGGGAGGCGCCAATCAGCTGCTGACCTCGGTCAACGCGACCGTTTCGCCGGGCGTGATCGCCCTGGGCATCGGTGCCGTGTTCCTCGTGGCCATCATCGGCGCCCTCGTCCCCGCGCTCCTGACAGCGCGGATCCGCCCCATCGAAGTCCTCCGAGGAGAGTAGTCATGATCGAAGTCAAGGACCTGGTCCGTCAGTTCACCTCGGGGGACCGCACCATCAAGCCGGTCAACGGTGTCAGTTTCACGCTGGAACGCGGGGCGTTCGCCTCGATCGTGGGCAAGAGCGGCAGCGGCAAGAGCACCCTGCTCTCGCTGCTCGGGGCTCTCGACAAGCCGACCAGCGGGGATGTCGTGGTGGACGGGGTGAGCCTGGCCGGACTGCCCGACTCGAAGCTCACCGCGTACCGCCGGAAGGACATCGGTTTCGTGTTCCAGCAGTTCAACCTGGTGCCCAATCTGAGCGCACTGGAGAACGTCATGCTGCCTATGGAGTTCGCGGGCCTCGGCCGCGCCGCGCGCAAGACCAGGGCTCAGGCCCTCCTGGAGCGTGTCCAGCTGGATCCGGAGAAGCACCTCCGCAAGGCCAACCGGCTGTCCGGCGGTGAACAGCAGCGCGTGGCGATCGCCCGGGCGCTCGGCAACGAGCCCAAGCTGATTCTCGCCGACGAACCGACCGGCAATCTCGACGAACAGACCGGCGAGCACATCGTGGAACTGCTCAGTTCGCTGAGCTCGGAGAGCCGGACCACCGTCCTGGTGGTCACGCATGACCGGGGACTGGCGCAGAAGACCCAGCGGCGCTTCCGCTTGCAGCAGGGCGTCCTGCGGGAGGAGGCGCCGGCGGGGGCCTGACGCTGGTCGGTTGCGCACCGGCGGCTCACCGGCGACGACGGCGGCGCCCTCCATTGGGGGGAGGGTGCCGCCGTACCGGTCCAGACGACCCCTTGACAGTTCAGTCGATCAGTTGACATTTTGTTCCTGGGCGCGGTGGAGTGGCGTAAAAGCCGCCTTCCGCCGTCGGAGCCCTCTCGTCTCGCCAACCCATGAGAACTCAGGAGCACAGCCATGACTGATCGTCAGGAACCCTCGATCCTGCCCAGCCGACGGACCATCCTCGGAGGTGGCCTCGCCGTCGCCGGCCTCACCGTGGCAGGGGTCGCCGCCGCACCGGCCGCCCAGGCCGCGTCGTATGTCCGTCCCGTGAAGGACCCTGCCGCCCACCCGATCACGGCGCAGTGGCGCCAGCCCGGCTCCTGGGCCGCCGGATATCACACGGGAGTCGACATCGGGTGCCCCGTCGGCACTCCGGTGTACGCGACCATCGGCGGCGATGTCCGCACCGGCCGGGCCAATTGGGGCGCGGCCTACGGCACCATGATCCTCATCAATGACAACGTCGACGGCTCGGACTGGGGGTACTGCCACCTCTCGCGTTCCGTGGTGAGCGAGGGACAGCGCGTCGCCACCGGCCAGCTGATCGGCTACTCGGGCAACACCGGGAACACCACCGGGCCGCACCTGCACCTGGAACGCCGCCCGCGCTACGGCGGCTACGGCACGGACAAGAACCCCAACCTCTGGCCGTGAGCCGGCCCTGAGGTTCCCGGGGCTTCGTGAAAGGGCGACGTTCCCGGCCCCCGAAGGAATGCCTGAATCCCCGGACGCGTTCCGGTGGATGTGACGGACACTCAACCTCAGTGGGAAGCCAGCGCTTCCGCCGTGTTGGACCTCTCCGAGGGTGAAGCCCTTCCCTGGGCTTCACCCTCGGTCTGGTTCCTGGTGCTCTCCGGAGCCGTGGTCCTGCGCTGGAACGCGGAGGAGAGGACTCTGCCCGCCTCCGCGGCCGTGTTCATCCGCCAGACGGCCCGTTTCAGGGCCAGGGCCGTGCCGGCGAGCCGCGTGCTCCAGGTCGATCTGGCGGAACTGAGCGGTGCCGCACTGCCGGAGCCCGCCATAGTGCCCGACTTCAACGCCCGGCACCACGGTGTCACCGACTTCATCGCCGCCTGCCCCTTGAGCGGCAAGCCGACGGTGCGCGACTTCAACCGCGGGTACGGGCACCTGATCGGCGGAGCGATGCTCGTCTCCCTGGCGACGGAGGATCCCCTTGCGGTCTGGGACCCGGGGGTGTGCCGGGCCGCCTCCGCCATCCGCCAAGATCCGGGGCATCCCTGGACCCTTCTTCAGCTGTCCCGGCTGGCGCTCCTGAGCCGTTCGGCGCTGGCCGAACGTTTTCGTGAGCAGACCGGTGTCACGCCCATGCAGTACGTGCGCCAGGAGCGCCTCGCCCGTGCCGCCCATCTGCTGCGGCACGGTGATCAGCAGATCAGCCAGATCGCCGCGAGCGTCGGCTACGCGTCCGATGCGGCGTTCGTCCGGGCGTTCTCCGCAGAGCTGGGCACGACGCCCGGCCGCTGGCGCGCCTCCGCGGGCTGAGCGGGCAGGGCGGCGAAGCCGACGCCGGCCAGCAGCGCCGCCGTCGCCGCAGTGAGGAAGACCGCGGCCAGTCCGGAGTGGTCCAGGAGCAGACCGCCGACGACGGCGCCCAGCGTGATCGCGGCCTGGAACGCGGTGACCTGGAGACTCACTGCGGCTTCCGCGTCGTCCGGTTCGACCGTGGTGACCCAGAGCTGGGTGGTCACGGGCACCAGATTGAACCCCAGACCCCAGGCGAAACTCGCCACGGTGAGCGACGCCGTCGTCCCGCTCTGGGAGGCCAGCAGGAGCGAGGCCGCCAGGACGAACGGCCCGAGGGACACCGCGAAGCGCAGCCTGCGCGAGATGGCGCCTGCCAGGATGTTCCCCAGGAGGCCACCCACGCCCCACAGCAGGAGAAGCCAGCCCAGGGAGCCCGGGTCCACCATCTCGATCGCCAGTCTGACGTAGGGGTACGCGGTGAAGTTCGCGAAGGCGGCCAGTCCCACGCAGAGGATGCCGATCATGAGGCGCCGATGGCCGACGGCCCTGCGCAGCATGGCGAATCCGGCGGAGGGATGGGCCGGGACGGACGGCAGGGTCAGCGCGAGCGTGAGCGTGGCGAGGACGCCGATGGCGGCAGCCGCCCAGAAGACCTGTCGCCAGCCGAGCGCGGTCCCGCCGACGGCGGCGAGCGGCATGGCTGCGATGGTCGCGACGCTGGTTCCGGTCGCCAGGGCCGTCGAGACCAGAGCGGCGCGCGACGGGACGATTCGGACGCCGGCCCCGAAGGCGAGCGACCAGTAGCCCGCGATCGCCACGCCCAGCGCCAGCCGCCCGAGCAGCAGAACGGGGAAGGACGGGGCGACGGCCACCAAGACGTTCGCTACGGTGCCCACCCCCAGGAGGGCGATCAGGACGTGGCGGCGATCGGTGCGGGGCACCAGGCTGGCGAGGCTCGGAGCCGTCAGCGCGCCGGCCAGCGACGTGGCTGCGACGGCCAGACCCGCGGTGCCGTCGCTGATCCGCAACTCGGCGGCGATCAAGGGCAGCACGCTCGCCGGGAGGAACTCGCTGGCCACCAGCATCGTGATGCCGAGGGCCAGGGCGGGGATCGTGAACGGTGCACGTCGAAGAGCTGTGGCTGTCATGAAGTCCACTGTGCCGGGCGGAGGTGCGCCCGGATTGACCCGGCGTCCGCGGTGATTGCCCGGGCGTCCGTGAAAACACGACCGCCCCGCACCGTGTGTCACGGTACGGGGCGGTCTGCGGTCGCGGCGCGGCCGCTGAGGCTCAGGCGGCCTTGCCGAGGAACTCCTGCAGGCGGCGGACGCCCTCGGCCAGATCGTCATCGCCCAGTGCGTAGCTCAGGCGGAGGTAGCCGCTCGGGCCGAACGCCTCACCCGGCACCACGGCCACCTCGACCTCATCGAGGATGAGGGCCGCCAGCTCGGCGCTGGTCTGCGGCGTGACGGTCCCGCCCGCGGCGGTGGGGAACGACTTGCCCAGCAGTCCGCGGACATCCGCGTAGGCGTAGAAGGCGCCCTTCGGTGTCGGGCATTCCACACCCTCGATCGCGTTGAGGCCGGCCGTGATCGCCTGACGACGGCGGTCGAAGGCCACCTTCATCTCGTCCACTGCGGTCAGCGGGCCGGAGACGGCGGCCAGGGCGGCGATCTGCATGATGTTGGAGACGTTGCTCGTGGCATGCGACTGGAGGTTGGTCGCCGCCTTGATGACATCGGCAGGGCCGATCATCCAGCCCACGCGCCAGCCGGTCATGGCGTACGTCTTGGCCACGCCGTTC
>Ga0213826_1001044_pt1 | contig 12382 bp, 1 predicted proteins | sample MC6MC0899MG_FD_180668 | JGI IMG/M metagenome (GOLD analysis project Ga0213826, IMG submission 180668) | Enriched soil aggregate microbial communities from Iowa State University, Ames, United States - MC6-MC0899-MG | ecosystem: Environmental > Terrestrial > Soil > Unclassified | place: USA: Iowa...
GTCCACCTCGGCGATCGGCGGGGACGTGATCGCCGTGGCCGACCCCTCCAAGGGGAAGGTCTGGGCCATGAAGGCCGATGCCCTCGGCGGGTATTCGCCGGATTCCGCCGAACCCACGGTGGTGGGAAATGCCGGAATCCGCGCGGCCGTGAGCTCCGACGGCAACGTCTCCGTGGTGGACCCGGACAAGGGCGCCGTGACGCAGTTCTCCCTGGACGCCTCCGGCACGGTCACCGACCGTTCCAGCCGGGACTGGAGCGAACTCAAAGGCGCCGGCGACGTCCAGCTGGCCGTTCTGGGTCAGAAGACCGTGGTCCTCGACCCCGCGCGGGGCAAGCTCTTCCTGCCGGACGGCCGCAGCGTGACCGTCCAGGACGCCCGGAACGCCCGCCTGCAGCAGAGCGGGCCGGATGCGGATCAGGTGGCGGTGGCGACTCCCACGGCACTCATCCTTCAGCCCCTGGACGGCGGCAAGGCCACCGTGGTGGATGCCGGGGGGACCGGTGTGGCCGCGGCCCCGGTGCAGCAGGGCGGCTGTGTCTACAGCGCCTGGAGCGGCAGCAACCGCTATGTGCGCAAGTGTGTGAGCCCCTCCGATGACCAGCAGAGGGACGTCCCTCAGGCGAGTGCGTCGCCGTCGTTCGTGTTCCGGGTGAACCGTGACCTGGTCGTCCTGAATGACATCAACGGCGGCAGCGTCTGGCTGGTGAACCAGAACATGCTGCTGGTCAACAACTGGGATGACGTGATTCCGCCCAAGAACACCTCGCAGGATGCGGACAAGGACTCCGCCGATGAGGTGCAGCAGACCACGCTGCCGGACCGGACCAAACCCAACACCCCGCCCGTCGCGAAGCCGGACAGCTACGGTGTGCGCGCGGGCCGCACCACCATCCTCAGCGTGCTGGACAACGACTCGGACGCCGACGGCGATGTGCTCAGGGTGCGGGCCGAAGGCCAGCCGTCGATCGGCCGGGTGGAGAGCATCTACGGTGGGACCGGCTTCCAGGTCACCGTGCCGGCGGACAAGCACGGCAGCGCCGAGTTCAAGTACGTGGCGGACGACGGCCGGAACGGCCAGGCGGCGGCCCAGGTGACGCTGGACGTGGTCCCGCCCGAGGTCAACCGCAAACCCCAGCTCAAGCCGGGACGCGTTCCGGTCCTGGTGCTCCAGCAGGGCAAGCAGCTCGTGCAGAACGTCCTGCCGGAATTCATGGACCCCGACGGGGACGACATGTTCCTCACGGGCGCCACCAGCAGCAACGCCGGGGACGTCGTGCGCACGCGGCCGGACGGCCAGCTGACTCTCCAGGACGCGGGTTCCTCGCCGGGCAAGCGCACCCTGACGCTCCGGGTGTCCGACGGCCGCGACACCGCGGAGATCCGCGTGACGGCCGATGTGCGTCCGCCGAGCGCGCTGGCCCCGCTGGCCAATGCGGACTCGGTGATCGTCCCCGCCGGGCAGAAGATCACCGTGGCGCCGCTGAAGAACGACGTCGACCCGCTGGGAGGCTCCCTCCGCCTCGCCCGGGTGGCGCCGGACGCCCAGTCCACCGCCGTCATCGGCGCTGATCAGCAGACCTTCCAGTTCAGTTCCACCGTGGTCGGCACCCACTACGTCACCTACACGGTGACGAACGGTCCGGCCGCGTCCCAGCAACTGGTGCGCGTGGACGTGGTGCCGTCGAACGCGGACGGCCCGCCCATCGCGGTCCGCGACGTCGCCCAGCTGCCCAGTGGCGGCAGCACCCTGGTGGACGTCCTGGGCAACGACTTCGACCCCGCCGGCGGCGTGCTGGTGGTCCAATCGGTGACGCTCCCGAACGGCGCGCCCGTCAGCGTGTCCGTGCTGGATCACAGCGTGGTCCGTGTGACGGATCTGCACGCCCAGGGCACCGTGACCCTCAAGTACTCCATCTCCAACGGCAAGGCGTCGGCGACGGGTGAGATCGCCGTCGTCGTGATCCCGTCGCCGTCCAAGCTTCCCGCGCCGCAGGCCAAGGACGACGAGGCCACCGTCCGGGTGGGCGATGTGGTGACCATCCCGGTCCTGGCCAACGACGTGGACCCCAACGGCGGGAAACTGACGCTGGATTCGAAGCTGCCCGAGGTGCCGGACAGCGCCGACGGCCGGATCTTCACCTCCGGCAACACCGTCCGGTTCCTCGCGGGTCCCACACCCAAGACCGTCTACGCGACGTACAAGGTGATGAACGAGTCCGGCCAGGCCGACTCGGCGCAGCTGACCATCCGCATCCGGGCCCGCGATGACGAGCGCAACGCCCGTCCCGAGCCCAAGAACGTCACGTCCCGGGTGCTCGCGGGCATGAAGATCAAGATCGCCATCCCGCTGGACGGCATCGACCCGGACGGCGACTCCGTGGAGCTCGTGGGCATCGACAAGGCCCCCGCTCTGGGCACCGCCGTGCTGGGGGAGGGCGTGATCGAATACATCGCGGGCTCAGCCTCCGCGGGGACGGACACCTTCACCTACCGGGTGCGGGACCGCATCGGCGCCGAGAACACCGGAACCGTGATCGTGGGTGTGGCGCCGGCGGCCACCGTCAATCAGAAGCCGCTGGCCGTGGATGACTTCGCCGAGGTCAAGCCGGGCCGCCGGATCGCGGTGGACGCTCTGGCCAACGACTCGGATCCGGACGGAGATCCGATCGCGCTGGTCAAGGACCGGTTCGAGAGCGAGTCCAATCTCGGCGCCTCCGCCACGGAGAACGGCCGGGTGCTCCTGACCGCGCCGGGCGCCGAAGGCACCCACAACATCCGGTACACGATCGTGGATGACAAGGGAGCTCAGGCGAGCGCCGTCGTCGTCCTCAAGGTCAACCCGAAGGCCGTGCCCAAGGCCCCGATCGCCAATGACGATCACGTGACCCTCGCCCAGACCCTGGGCAAGACCGCCGTGGACATCCCGGTGCTGAAGAACGATTCGGATCCGGACGGGGTGACCGAGGATCTGAAGATCACGTTCCCCGACGCCAACCCGAACGCGAGCCTCGCGACCGATGGCAAGGTCCGGGTGAAGCTCGCGGAGACCGCGCAGCTCATCCCGTACACCGTCACGGATCTGGACGGGCTGACCGCCACCGCGATCATGCACGTGCCGGGCCAGGGCAAGATGCCGCCCGCGCTCAAGAACGGCCAGGTGGTCGAGGTGACCGCGGGTCAGAGCGTCGACCTCAAGCTGTCTGACTATGTCGCCGTCCGGTCCGGCCGGACGCCGCGCATCACCGTGGCCGAGAAGGTCAAGGTCATGGGCGCCTCGGCGGACAAGGTCGTGGGGTCCGACGGCGCCACGCTGCACTACGCCGCCCTGAAGGACTTCGTGGGTCCCGGCTCGGTGACCTTCGAAGTGACGGACGGCAACGGCCCGGACGACGCCGACGGCCTCAAGTCCACCCTGACGATCCTCACCCGGGTCAAGCCGGATCCCAACGCCAACCACCCGCCCACCTTCCTCGGAAGCCCCCTGGACGTGCCCGACGGGGAGACCGTCTCCCTGGACCTCGGACGTCTGGCGAAGGACGTGGACGACGGCGACCAGGACAAGCTGCGCTTCGCCCTGGACGGCACGCCGTCGGGCGAACGCTTCGGGATCGCTCTCGAAGGATCCCAGCTCAAGGTGACCGGTAAGGCCGAAACCGCGGCCGGGGCCCGGCAGGTGGTCGGCGTGACGGTGACCGATGGCCGCTCCGCACCCGTGCGCGCTGAGATCTCTCTTCAGGCGGTCGCGTCCACGCGTCCGCTCCCCGTCGCCAACGACGATGTGGTGGACAAGGCCGACGCCGGGAAACCGGTGACCGTCAAGGTCACCGAGAACGACGTCAACCCCTTCCCCGGCAGTCCGCTGAAGGTGGTCGACCCCCAGGTGGAGACCGGCAGCGCGAGCGGCTCGCCCGTGATCAACGGGGAATCACTCACGGTCACTCCGGCCGCGGACTACCGTGGCGTCCTGGTGGTGCGCTACTCCCTGGAGGACAAGACCCAGGATCCGTCCCGCCGTGCCACGGGCCGCGTGAAGATCACGGTCCGGGCCGCTCCGGACGCGCCGTCAGCGCCCACCGCCACGGACGTGCGGAACAAGACGGCCGTGCTGCACTGGTCGCCGCCGTCGGACAACGGGGCTCCGATCACCACGTACAAGGTCAGCGCGAACAGCGGTTTCAGCCAGGAGTGCAGCACCACCACGTGCACCCTGACCGGCCTCACGAACAACGTGCCGTACCGCTTCACCGTGATCGCCGTCAACGAGGTGGGCCCGTCGAAGCCGTCGGCGGAGTCCAACGAGGTGCGCCCGGATGTGAAGCCGAATCAGCCGGACGCCCCCACCGTGAAGGCCGGCAACCAGGACATGGCCATCACGTGGGCCCCCGCCAAGACGGAGGGTTCGCCGGTCGAGAGCTACAACCTCGAGATCTCGCCGCCGCCCGCCAGCGGGGTGGGAACCAAGACCGGCGTCACGGGCCTGAAGTACACCTGGACCGGCCTGACCAACGGCACCGAATACCGTGTCCGCGTCCAGGCGGTGAACAAGGCGCCCACGCCGTCCGAGTGGAGTTCGTACTCGGCGTCGGATCACCCGGCGGCTCCGCCCGCTCAGCCCGCTGCGCCCACCACCCGGGTTCTCCAGGCAGTGAATTCGACGAATCGGATCGCCGTGGACTGGGTCGCCCCGGATCCTCATGGCGACCCCGTGAAGTACTACTACGTGACACGGCACGGCGGCGGACAGGCCGACCTGACCTCCACGGTGTCCGGCAGCGCGCTCACCACGGAGTTCACCGTCTCGAACCAGGAGACGGATTACACCTTCACCGTGCAGGCGGAGAACAAGGCGGGCAAGAGCCCGGTCTCGCCGCCCAGCGCGCCGCGCCGGGCCACCGGCAAGCTCGGCACGCCCCAGAACGTCCGGGCGACCCCCGCCAACACCGGCGGAAACGGTCACCAGCTGCAGGTCTCGTTCACCCCGCTCGACCAGACCGGACGCAACGGCTCGTCCGCGTCGGAGGTGAGCTACCAGTACATCGTGACCTCGGGCTCGTGGAGGGACAGCGGGCCGATCCCGGCCGGCGGTGGGACCATCGGCGGGGTTCCGAACGGGGCCTCCGCATCGGTCACGGTGCGGGCCGATTCCACCGTGGCGCAAAGCTCCGACGCCAGCCAGGCAGCCAACGCCACCCCGTATGGCTCGCCGGGCACACCGAACGCCAATGGCCAGGACGGGTCGCTCAACAGCACGAACGTGACGTTCAGCTGGTCATCGCCCTCCGGCTCGACCAACGATGTGGCCCAGACCAAGATCAACATCAACGGCGGTGGCTGGGAGGTCGTCGCCGCGAGCGGAAGCCGGACCTACAACACGGGCGGGTACAGCAAGACGGTCAGGATCCAGGTGCAGACCTTCAACTCGGTCGGGACGGGCGGTGGCATCGGCTCGGCATCCGCCACCTCGGGCGCGCGCAAGACCGAGTGGCAGACCGAGCTGGCGTACGACCCCCAGACGATGGCCCGCAGCTGCACCTACGATTACGGCGGAGCGAACTGGAATGCGGATTCCCACACCTGTGATGGACAGGGCGGAACCAACTTCCCCTGGATGGGGCCGAACCGGACGTTCACGGTGACCTGCTGGCTGTCCTTTGAGAACCGGTACCGTACCAGCTCGGGCGGCACTGGAAGCCTGGGGATGTTCAACTGGTACAGGATCACCTCCGGCGCCTACAACGGCCGGTACATCGTCACCGGTCACACGAGGCTGGGTGAGCCCGGAGGCAACGACGTGCCGCACTGCTGAGGCGGCGTCAGGCAACGAGCAAGCCTCCGGCATGGGGAGCAGTCCCCATGCCGGAGGCTTGCGCCTGTTATTCACACGAAGTTACTTTTGAGTCGGCGTGTTCACATGGAACACTCGAAGCGGTGTCACAGGCGGCGGGGGCACGTCCACGGATCACCGCCCACAGACACCGAACAGATCAAGCGGAGGACCAGGATGGCGAGCCTTGGCGGCAGAGCCCCCAGAATCGGCAGGAAAGGGCGCCGCGCCATCGCGGTGACTTCCGTGACCGCGATTTCGCTGTCCCTGGCAGCAGCCGCGATCGCCTACCCGGGTTTCAAGACGGCGGACGTCGATCTGAACGACGGCGGCGTGTGGGTGACCTCGAACGCCCGCAACGCGGTGGGCCGGCTCAACTACGCCTCCCGAGTCCTTGACGGCGCTGTCACACCGGCGAGCAACAGATTCGACATCCAGCAGAACGGTGGCCGGATCCTGGTGCAGGACGGCACCGGAACGAGCCTGAACACGGTGGACCCCGCGATCGTCCGCCTGGGACCCGATTACAAGCTTCCGCCCACCACCTCGGTGTCCATGGGAGGCCAGACGGTCGCCCTGACCGAGGTCTCCAGTGGCAAGGTCTGGCTGACCACCCCTGACGAGCTCTCCGGTTTCAACCCGGAGAATAGCCCCGTGGCCATCCAGGGCGCCAACGGCCAGAACACCGTGACCGGGCAGGACGGCACGGTTCACAGCCTCAATCGTTCCAAGGGCGAGCTGACGGAGCTGCGCCAGGCCTCCGAGGGCGGCGGCATCGACCGCCAGACCCGGACGGTGTCCGCGCTCAAGGACACGGGGGACCTCCAGCTGACCACGGTGGGGGACACCGTCGTCGCCTTCGAGGCCACGAGTGGACGTGTCATCCGGGAGGACGGCTCCAGCATCACCATCCCGGACTCGCGCGACGCGAAGCTGCAGCAGCCCAGCTCGGGCGGGGACGCCGTCGTGCTCTCCACCAGCACCGCGCTGTGGAAGGTGCCGCTGTCCGGCGGCGAAGCCAGCAAGACCGACGTGGACGGCTCCGGCGCCCCCGCGGCCCCCGTCCAGCTGAACGGCTGCACGTACGCCGCGTGGGCGGGTATCAACAAGTACCTCCGGAAGTGCGTGAATCCGGCCGATGACAAGCGGCAGGACATCCCCCAGGCCAGTAAGAGCCCGCAGTACGTGTTCCGCGTCAACCGGGACAATGTGGTGCTCAATGACGTGAACTCCGGCGTCGTCTGGCTTGTCAACCAGGACATGCTGCTGGTGGACAACTGGGACGAGGTCATCCCTCCCAAGAACCACAACTCGAACCAGGACGACAACTCGTCCGACACCACCGCCCGGAACGTCCTGCCGGACCGCACCAAACCCAACAGGCCGCCCCAGGCCAAACCCGATACCTTCGGCGTGCGCCCGGGGCAGACCACCATCCTGCCGGTGCTGGAGAACGACTCCGACCCGGACGGCGACGTCCTCACCGCCTCGGTCGACGGCAACGGCCCCAAGACCGGAACGGTCGAGAGCATCTACGGCGGCACGGCCTTCCAGATCTCCGTCCCGGCCACCGCCACCCCCGGGACCGAGACGTTCCGCTACACCGCCGACGACGGCCGGACCGGAACGAACTCGGCTGCAGTCACCCTGCGTGTGGTGGGCCCGAAGGAGAACGCCGCCCCGCGGCTGAAACCGGAACGCAGGACCTCCCTGGTGGTGGAGAACGGCAAGCAGGTCAGCCAGAATGTCCTGCTCGACTGGATGGATCCGGACGGCGATGAGCTGGTGCTCATGGACGCCAAGGCGGAGAATCCGCAGGATCAGGTGAAGGTGCGTCGCGACGGCCTCCTGACCTTCCAGGACGCCGGCACGGGCCCGGGCCGCAAGACCGTCACCATCACGGTCTGGGACGGACGCGAATCCACCACCGGCCGCGTCACGGTGGACGTGCGGCCGAACGGCGCGCTGGTTCCCCAGGTCAACGCCGACCATGTGAACGCGGTGGCCGGTCAGCCCACCACGATCTCCCCACTGAAGAACGACGTGGACCCCAACGGCGGCAGCCTCCGGCTGGCGAGTGTCGACGCGCAGGGCAAGGCTCAGCTGGGCCCGGTCACCGACGCGGGAACATTCACGTTCCTGGCGAGGTCCGCGGGCACGTACTACGTCAGCTACGTCGTGAGCAACGGCCCTCAGAGCAACGTCGGGCTCATCCGCGTGGACGTGGTGTCCGGACGCGAGGAGGGCGCGCCCTCCGCCGTGCATGACGTCGCCCTGCTCCCCACGGGCGGCCAGGCGCTGGTGGCGCCGCTGGACAACGACGACGACCCCGCCGGGGGAGTCCTGGTGCTCCAGTCGATCACCGTCGACCCCGACTCCGGGGTCTCCGCCACCATCCTCAACCACGAGGTCCTGCGGATCACCGATGTCAGGGGCGCCAACGCTCCCAGCACCATCCGCTACACCATCTCCAACGGGAGCAAATCCGCCACGGGCACCATCTCGGTGATCCCCGTCCCCGCACCGGCCGTCATCCAGGCGCCGGAGCCGAAGCCGGACGAGGTGAACGTCCGCGTGAACGACGTGGTCACCATCCCCGTCCTGGCCAACGACACCCATCCGCAGGGTGAAGAGCTCGGCGTCGACCAGAAACTCACCGAGATGCCGGACGCCGCCGACGGCAAGGCCTGGGTCTCCGAGAAGACCGTGCGGTTCCTCGCCGGACCCGCCCCGAAGACCGTGCGCGTGGTCTACAACGCGGTGGACCCGCAGGGCCAGAAGAGTGCCGCGCCGGTGACCATCCACATCCTGCCCATCGAGGGCCGGGAGAACTCCCGTCCTCAGGCCAAGAGCGTGACCAGCCGCGTCATCGCCGGCGGCACGGTCCGCATCGCGATCCCGATGGATGCCGTCGACCCCGACGGCGACTCCGTGCAGCTCGTGGGCGTGGAGAGCGCCCCCAAGAAGGGCACCGTCCAGCTCGGCAGCAACTACATCGATTACACGGCGGCCACGGACGCCTCCGGCACGGACACCTTCCAGTACCGGATCCAGGACCGGCAGGGTGCGGTCGCCACGGCCCTCGTGACCGTGGGCGTCGCGCCCCTGCCCGAAGTCAACCAGAGCCCGTCCGCCGTGGACGACTCGGTCACCGTGCGGCCCGGCCGCGAGGTCGCCGTCGCCGCCCTGGCCAACGACTCGGATCCCGACGGCGACACCATCGGCATCCTCAAGGACCGCCTGGACGCCAACCCCGGCCTCAAGGCGTCGGTCAGCGACACCAGCCACCGCATCCTCGCCACGGCGCCTCAGGAGGAGGGCACCGCGAGCCTGCGGTACACGATCGCGGACTCCCGCGGTGCGACCGCGGACGCCTCCGTGCGGATCATCGCGCGCAAGGACGTGCCGCTCAAGGCCCCCATCGCTCGCGACGACCGCGTCACCCAGGCCCAGACCCTCGGCAAGACGAGCGTGGACGTCCCCGTGCTGGAGAACGACGAGGACCCCGACGGCGTCGGCGAGAAGCTGAAGATCGCCACGGAGAACCCCAACGCCCACCCGAACGGCAAGGGCGGCCTGGTGGTCAACCTGACCAAGGACGCGCAGCTCGTCCCGTACACCGTCGAGGACGTGGACGGCCTCAAGGCCACCGCCATCGTGTGGGTCCCGGGAGTGGGGGAGCAGATCCCCGTCCTGGCGAAGGACGACGTCCTGGAGGTCAAGGCCGGAAGCAGCCTGGATTACCAGCTCAAGGAATGGGTGAAGGTCCGTGACGGACGCACCCCGCGGATCACCCAGGTGGACCGCATCACGATGATCGGGGCGAACGCCCAGGGGGCCGTGCGCGACAACGGCGGAACCCTGCGGTACGCCGCCGACCCGGAGTACGTGGGCCCCGGCTCGCTGAGCTTCGAGGTCACCGACGGCGACGGCCCGGACGACGCCAAGGGGCTCAAGGCCACCTTGACCATCCGCACCAAGGTGCTCGCCGACCCCGACCGCAACCATCCGCCGCGCTTCCTCGGCAGCACAGTGGAGGTGGCCGAGGACGGTGGCGCCACCGTGGACCTCTCCAAGCTGGCGAGCGACCCCGATTCCCGGGATCAGCTGCGCTTCTCCGTGGAAGGTGACGCGCCCACCGGCTTCGACGCCGGCGTCGACGGCGCCACGCTGAAGGCATCGCTCAAGGGCGAGCTGAAGCCCGGGACGCGCGGCGTCCTGCGGGTGAAGGCCGACGACGGGCGGGGCGGAACCGCCGTCGCGAACTTCACGCTGGTGGGGAAGGCGTCCGTCCGGCCGCTTCCGGTGGCGAACGACGACACGGTGCCGGAAGCCGACGCGGGCAAGCCCCGCTCGGTCCCGGTGCTGGCCAATGACGTCAACCCCTATCCGGAGACCCCGCTGAAGATCACCACCGCCGTGGTGGAGACCGGCAGCGGCACCGCCCTGATCCAGGGTGATCAGGTCCAGGTGACTCCGGCCCAGAGCTTCAGCGGCACCATGGTGGTCGCCTACACGGTCCGGGACAAGAAGGACGATGCGGCCCGTACCGCGACCGCCCGCATCCGCCTGACCGTCCGGGACAAGCCGGATGTCCCCGGCACCCCGAGCGCCAGCAATGTGGGGGACCGGACGGCGCTGCTGACGTGGCGTCCGCCGGCGGACCGCGGTTCGCCCATCAAGTACTACACCGTCCGCGGCGAGGGTGGCTTCACCCAGCAGTGCCCCGCGAACAGCTGCACCCTCACGGGTCTGACCAACAATGTGAAGTACCACTTCACCGTGACCGCCACCAACGACGTGGACGAGTCACAGCGCTCGGCGCCCTCGGCGGAGGTCCGTCCGGACACCCGTCCGGAGCAGCCGAACCCGCCCACCACCAAGTTCGGTGACAAGCAGATCTCCGTGGCCTGGCAGCCGCCGGTGACCAAGGGCTCACCGGTCAGCTCCTACGAGTTGGAGATCTCCCCGCCCGCACCGGACGGGGTCTCCAGCAAGCAGGCGCTCAAGGCCACCAGCACCGTCTGGACCGGCCTGAAGAACGGCGTCGCCTACAAGTTCCGGGTCCGGGCCTCCAACCAGGCGCCCGAGCCCAGCGAGTTCAGCGCCTACTCCACCGCGGAGACGCCGGCGGGCGTGCCCGCACAGCCCCAGGCACCCCGGGCCAGTTCCACCGACTCGGTGGGTACACAGAGCCAGCTGAGCGTGGAATGGAACGCCCCGGATTCGAACGGCGCTGCCATCACCGCGTACACCCTCACCACCTACCAGGGTGGTGCCGTGGTGAAGACACTCAGCGTGCCCGGGAACCAGACGAGCGCCAACGTGGCCATGCAGAACTCGGAAGCGGATTACAGCTTCACGGTCAGCGCCACGAACAAGGCCGGCAAGGGTGCCACCAGTCCGCAGTCGAACGCGGTGCGCGCGGCCGGCAAGCCGGGCACGGTCACCAACGGTTCCGTGACGGCGCCGGGCAATGGGGACGACCTCAAGGTGACGTTCAGCCCCCTGACCCCGGCGGCCCGCAACGGCTCCGCCGAGTCCGAGATCAGCTATGAATGGCGGACCGCCTACGGCAGCGGCCCCATTCCCGCGGGCGGCGGGGTGATCCATGGACAGCCCACCGGCAAGGACGTGACGGTGAACATCATCGCGCACTCCACCCAGAGCGCGATCGCGGGCGATGCCCAGAACGTCGGTCACGCCGTCGTGTACGGTCCGCCTGCGGCGCCGACCGTCACCGGCAAGACGTCCAAGGTGGGGGACACGTCGGTCCACTGGACATGGACCACGCCCAATGACAATGGCCGCGTGATCAACCGCTACCACGTCAGCGTGAACGGAGGGGCCTGGCAGAACGTCGGGCTCACCAACCGCTTCGACATCAACACCGGTGGCTTCGCCAAGACCTGGACGCTGCGGGTCATCGCCTGCAACGGCACCGACGGCAACAATGACTGCGGAGCCTGGGGCAGCGACTCGGCGACCTCCGGCGCCGATCCCACCCCGCCGCCGCAGAACAAGGTCTCCGTGACCGCCTCGTCCGTGAACAGCTGCACGGAGGCGACCGGTGGCCAGAACGGACGCACCGGGTACAGCGCCGGGCCGCCCAAGTCCTGCTACGGCCGGGCCAGCGGTGGCGGCACCGATGCCCCGTGGCCGTGGCTGCACACCGGCAATGACGTTCCGGTGGACCGCTGTGGCAGCCCCTTCGGAGGCTCCGGCTGGTACCACATTTCCGGTGGCGACTACGCAGGCCGTTGGGTCCGTGCCGACACCGTGCGTGTGGTGTCCGGAAACGTGCGTTGCTAGTCTCGGTGCACCCGGAGCGCACCCCGGGCCGCTACACTCCCCATCAGATTCACTCGACACAAAGGAACACAGCATCATGACGATGACCACCGAGCAGGCCACGTGGTTCGCAGGGACCTTCGAGAAACTCGTGGCCAATGTCGGCCAAGCGGTGCTGGGCAAGCAGCACGTCATCCGGCTGACCGTCATGAGCATGCTCGCCGAGGGGCACGTGCTCTTCGAGGACGCCCCGGGCACGGGGAA
>Ga0213826_1001045_pt1 | contig 12377 bp, 4 predicted proteins | sample MC6MC0899MG_FD_180668 | JGI IMG/M metagenome (GOLD analysis project Ga0213826, IMG submission 180668) | Enriched soil aggregate microbial communities from Iowa State University, Ames, United States - MC6-MC0899-MG | ecosystem: Environmental > Terrestrial > Soil > Unclassified | place: USA: Iowa...
TCACCCTGATCCTGACCATCGGCCTGGTGGTCGCGGTGATCTTCGTGTTCCTGCGCCGCCTGTGGGCGACCATCATTCCCTCGGTGGCGGTGCCGCTGTCGCTGGCCGGCACCTTCGGTGTGATGGCGTTCGCCGGGATGTCGCTGGACAACCTCTCGCTGATGGCGCTGGTGGTGGCCACCGGCTTCGTGGTCGACGATGCGATCGTGATGATCGAGAACATCGTGCGTTACATCGAACAGGGCAAGAGCGGGCCGGAAGCGGCCGAGATCGGCGCGCAGCAGATCGGCTTCACCGTGCTCTCGCTGACGATTTCGCTGGTGGCGGTGTTCCTGCCGCTGCTGCTGATGCCCGGCGTCACCGGCCGCCTGTTCCACGAATTCGCCTGGGTGCTGAGCATCGCGGTGACGCTGTCGATGCTGATCTCGCTGACGCTCACCCCGATGATGTGCGCCTACCTGCTCAAGCCCGATGCGCTGCCCGAGGGCGAAGACGCGCATGAGCGCGCCGCCGCAGCGGGCAAGACCACCGTGTGGTCGCGTACCGTGGGCCTGTATGAGCGCAGCCTGGACTGGGTGCTGGATCACCAGCCGCTGACCCTGGCCGTCGCCGCCGGCGCACTGGTGCTGACCGTGGTGCTGTACATCGTGATCCCCAAGGGCCTGCTGCCCGAGCAGGACACCGGCCTGATCACCGGTGTGGTGCAGGCCGACCAGAACATCGCCTTCCCGCAGATGGAGCAGCGCACCAAGGCCGTGGCCGAAGCGCTGCGCAGCGATCCGGCAGTGACCGGTGTCTCGGCCTTCATCGGCGCCGGGACCATGAACCCGACGCTCAACCAGGGCCAGCTGTCGATCGTGCTCAAGGAGCGCGGCGACCGCGATGGGCTCGACAAGATCCTGCCGCGCCTGCAGAAGGCCGTGGCCGGCATTCCCGGCGTGGCGCTGTACCTCAAGCCGGTGCAGGACGTCACCCTGGACACCCGCGTGGCCGCGACCGAGTACCAGTACTCGCTATCGGACGTGGACAGCGCGCAGGTCGCGCTGCAGGCCACGCGCCTGACCGAGGCGCTGCGCCAGCGCCCGGAGCTGGCCGACGTGGACAACAACCTGTCCAACCAGGGCCGCGCGCTCGAGCTGACCATCGACCGCGACAAGGCCAGCGTGCTCGGCGTGCCGATGCAGACCATCGACGACACCCTGTACGACGCCTTTGGCCAGCGCCAGATCTCGACCATCTTCACCGAGCTCAACCAGTACCGCGTAGTGCTGGAAGTGGCCCCGGAGTTCCGCACCAGCACCGCGCTGATGAACCAGCTGGCGGTAGCCTCCAATGGCGCGGGCGCGCTGACCGGCAGCAATGCCACCAACTTCGGCCAGGTCACCTCGTCCAACTCGTCCACCGCCACCGGTATCGGCGCGCAGAACACCGGCATTCCGGTCGGCGCCGGCAACATCATTCCGCTGGCGGCGCTGGCCGAGGGCAAGGTCACCAGCACCCCGCTGGTGGTCAGCCACCAGCAGCAGCTGCCGGCGGTCACGGTGTCGTTCAACATCGCGCCGGGCTATTCCTTGTCCGATGCGGTCAAGGCGATTGAAGAGACCAAGGCCGGCCTGGACATGCCCTCGCAGGTGCATGCGCAGTTCATCGGCAAGGCCGCCGAGTTCACCGGCAGCCAGACCGATGTGGTGTGGCTGCTGCTGGCCTCGCTGGTGCTGATCTACATCGTGCTGGGCGTGCTGTATGAGAGTTACATCCATCCCTTCACCATCATCTCCACCCTGCCCCCGGCCGGCGTCGGCGCCCTGCTGGCGCTGATGGTGTGCGGGCTGCCGTTGTCGGTGGACGGCATCGTCGGCATCGTGCTGCTGATCGGCATCGTGAAGAAAAACGGCATCATGATGGTCGACTTCGCGATCGAAGCCCGGCGCACCGGCGCCAACGCGCACGAGGCGATCCGTCGTGCCTGCCTGCTGCGCTTCCGCCCGATCATGATGACCACCGCTGCCGCGATGCTGGGTGCATTGCCGCTGGCGCTGGGCACCGGCATCGGCTCGGAACTGCGCCGCCCGCTGGGTATCGCCATCGTCGGCGGCCTGCTGCTTTCCCAGCTGGTGACGCTGTACACCACGCCGGTGATCTACCTGTACATGGAGCGCTTCTCCGAGCGCCTGCGCCAGCGCCGCGAACAGCGTGCGCTGCGTCATGGCCATGGCCCGGTGCAGGAGCCGCAGGCGTGATGATGAGTACCGCAGACCGCTGCGGAGGTGTTCGATGAACATCTCCGGTCCGTTCATCCGCCGCCCGATCGGCACCGCCCTGCTGGCCATCGGCCTGTTCGTGGTGGGCGTGATCTGCTACCTGCAGCTGGGTGTTTCGGCGCTGCCGAACATTCAGATCCCGGTGATCTTCGTGCACGCCAACCAGGCCGGCGCGGATGCCACGACGATGGCCTCCACGGTGACCGCGCCACTGGAGCGCCATCTTGGCCAGTTGCCGGGCATCGACCGCATGCGCTCGTCCAGCTCGGAAGGCAGCTCACTGGTCTTCATGATCTTCCAGAGCGACCGCGACATCGATTCGGCCGCGCTGGATGTGCAGACCGCGATCAACTCGGCGCAGTCCGACCTGCCCGCCGGGCTGGGCACGCCGATGTTCCAGAAGGCGAACCCGAACGATGACCCGGTCATCGCGATCGCCCTGACCTCGGAAACGCAGTCGGCCGATGATCTCTACAACGTGGCCGACTCGTTGCTGGCCCAGCGCATCCGCCAGATCACCGGCGTGTCCTCGGTGGATATCGCCGGTGCTTCCACGCCGGCCGTGCGCGTAGACGTCAACCTGCGCCTGATGAATGCCCTCGGCCTGACCGCCGATGATCTGCGCAACGCGGTGCGTGCGGCCAACGTGACCTCGCCGACCGGCTTCCTCACCGATGGCAACACCACCACCGCGATCATCGCCAACGACTCGGTGGCGCGCGCGGCGGACTTCGCCCAGCTGGTGATCAAGACCGCCGACAATGGCCGCGTCATCCGCCTGCAGGACATCGCCAACGTCTACGACGGGCAGCAGGACGCCTACCAGGCCGCGTGGTTCAACCACAAGCCGGCGGTGGTGATGTATGTGTTTACCCGCGCCGGCGCCAACATCGTAGAGACCGTGGACCGCGTGAAGGCGCAGATCCCGACCCTGCGCGACTACCTGGAACCGGGCACCACGCTCACCCCGTACTTCGACCGCACCCCGACCATCCGCTCCTCGCTGCACGAAGTGCAGATCACCCTGCTGATCGCGCTGGCGATGGTGGTGCTGACCATGGCGCTGTTCCTGCGCCGGCTCGCCCCGACCCTGATCGCCGCGGTGACCGTGCCGCTTTCACTGGCCGGCGCGGCGCTGGTGATGTACGTGCTGGGCTTCACCCTGAACAACCTGAGCCTGCTGGCGCTGGTGATCGCGATCGGCTTCGTGGTGGACGATGCGATCGTGGTGATTGAGAACATCATGCGCCACCTCGACGAGGGCATGCCGCGCATGCAGGCCGCCCTCACTGGCGCGCGCGAGATCGGTTTTACCATCGTTTCGATCACCGCCTCACTGGTGGCGGTGTTCATTCCGCTGCTGTTCGCCGAAGGCATGATGGGCGCGTTCTTCCGCGAGTTCACCGTCACCCTGGTGGCGGCCATCGTGGTGTCGATGATCATCTCGCTGACGCTGACCCCGGCGCTGTGCAGCCGTTTCCTGAGCGCACATGCCGACGCCGGTGCGCCGAGCCGCTTCGGCCGCCTGCTCGATGCCGGCCACGACCGCATGCTGCGGATCTACGTGAAGCTGCTCGACTTCTCGCTGCGCCACGCACTGCTGCTGTCGCTGACCCCGCTGCTGCTGATCGGCGCGACCATCTTCCTGTTCGGCGCGGTCAAGAAGGGCGCCTTCCCGGCCCAGGACACCGGGCTGATCTGGGGCCGCGCGAATTCCAGCGCCACGGTCTCCTTCGAGGACATGGTCAACCGCCAGCGCCGCATCACCGACATGCTGATGGCCGACCCGGCGGTGAAGACCGTCGGTGTACGCCTGGGCAGTGGCCGTCAGGGCTCCAGCGCGCAGTTCAATGTGGAACTCAAGTCCCGCAAGGATGGCCGCCGCGAAACCACCGCACAGGCGCTGGCGCGGCTGAGTGCCAAGGCCGACCGCTACCCCGATCTGCAGCTGCGCCTGCGCGCCATCCAGGATCTGCCCAGCAACGATGGCGGCGGTGCCAGCCAGGGTGCGCAGTACCGCGTGTCGCTGCAGGGCAACGACCTGGCCCAGCTGCAGGAGTGGCTGCCCAAGCTGCAGGCCGCGCTGAAGAAGAACCCGAAGCTGGCCGACGTCGGCACCGACGTGGACGCCGCCGGCCTGCGCCAGAACATCGTGATCGACCGGGCCAAGGCCGCCCGCCTGGGCGTGTCGGTCGGTGCCATCGACGGCGCGCTGTACGGCGCCTTCGGCCAGCGCCAGATCTCCACGATCTACTCGGACATCAACCAGTACAGCGTGGTGGTCAACGCCCTGCCGGAGCAGACCGCGACACCCGGCGCGCTGGACCAGATCTACGTACGCGCCGGCAATGGCGAGATGGTGCCGATCACCGCGGTGGCCGAACAGGTACCGGGGCTGGCACCGTCGCAGATCACCCACGAGAACCAGTACACCACGATGGACCTGAGCTACAACCTCGCCCCCGGCACCAGCATGGGCGAGGCCAAGGCCATCATCGACAGCACCGTCAACGGCATGCGCATGCCCGGCGACATCCGCCTGGCCGACGACGCCGGGTTCGGCTTCGATTCGGACCCGATGGCGATGCTGATCCTGGTGATGGCGGCGATCATCACCGTGTACCTGGTGCTGGGCATGCTGTACGAGAGCCTGATCCACCCGGTCACCATCCTCTCCACGCTGCCGGCGGCAGGCGTCGGCGCGCTGCTGGCGCTGTACGGCACCAACACCGAACTGTCGGTGATCTCGATGATCGCGCTGGTGCTGCTGATCGGCATCGTCAAGAAGAACGCGATCATGATGATCGACTTCGCGGTGGTGGCGCAGCGCGAGCATGGCAAGACACCGCTGGAAGCCGCCCGCGAAGCCAGCATCGTGCGCTTCCGCCCGATCATGATGACCAGCATGGTGGCGATCCTGGCTGCGGTACCGCTGGCCATCGGTCTGGGCGAAGGCTCCGAACTGCGCCGCCCGCTCGGCATCGCGATGATCGGCGGCCTGCTGTTCTCGCAGAGCCTGACCCTGCTCAGCACGCCCGCGCTGTACGTGATCTTCTCGTGCCTGCGCGAGCGCTGGGTGGCCCGCCGGGCGCGGCGCCGTGAGAAGCGCGCGTTGAAGCGGGCCGCCGCCGCGCGGTAGGCATTGCATCGGTAGGTACCGACCGTTGGTCGGTGCGCCCCTGTCGGTACCCCCGGCCGGTGCGCACCGGTTTGACGCGACGTAACAAAACGACAACAATTCTCATCCAGCCACGGTCCTGCGTCGCCCACTGCGATGCCCCCGCTGCCGGTTCCCGGCCAGCCTGCGCGATCCAGCCATCGACCCTCCCCCGCCCTCTGTAGATCGCGGACGGCGTTGTGCTGTCCGCCAAGGAACCCATCGATGCTGTCGTCCTCCCTGCCCCGCCTGGCCACGTTGGCCGTTGCACTGTCGCTGGCCTGCGCCGCCCATGCCCAGTCCGTACCGGACGGCACCGCGCGGGCGCGCTCGGCCACCGACCTGGACGCGATCAAGGTCACCGCCGAACGTACCCACACCGATACCGGCGCCCTCGGCGACCGCGCCGTGCGCGATACCCCGTTTGCGATCTCGGTGGTCGGCCGCGAGGACATCGAAAAGCGCCAGGTGGTCTCGCTGGGCGAGGCCTTCCTCACCGATCCTTCGGTGGTCACCCAGGTCAGCGCCTACGCCAGCGGCTGGAGCTCGCCGATCCGCAACCGCGGTATCGATCTCAGCTACGACAGCTACCGCGTCAACGGCCTGCAGGTGTCCTCGTGGGGCACCGAGTGGCCGCTGGAAGTGATGGAACAGGTGGAACTGCTCAAAGGTCCCGGCGGCTTCATGTACGGCTTCGGCCAGCCCGGCGGCATCGTCAACTACGTCACCAAGAAGCCGACCGAGGTCACCACGCTGTCGGCACAGCTGGGCTGGCGCGAGGCGGGCATCGTCAGTGGGCAGCTCGATGTGGGCGGACGCTTCGGCAACGAGGACATGTTCGGCTACCGCTTCAACGCGTACCAGGAGAAAGGTGAAACGTTCAACGGCGGGGAGGTGAACCGCAGGGTCGGCGCCCTGTCGCTGGATGCACGCCTGACCGACCGGCTGACCTGGACCTTCGATGGCGTGTTCCAGTCGCGCGATCTCAGCAACGAGTCGCCGCAGTATTACTTCATCGGCCTGACCGAGCTGCCGCGCCCGCTCGCGGGCGACATCGACAACAGCATCGATGGCAGCTACTACGACACCCGTTCCAGCCTGCTCTCCACGGCGTTGAACTGGCAGATCAACAATGACTGGAAGGCCAGCCTGAGCTATGGCGTGACCACCTCATGGAACGACGTCAACAAGATCTTCGCCTATATCGATGACGTCAACGGCGATTACAACGTCAACACCTACGAACTCGGCGGCAAGAGTGAGTGGAAGCTGGCCCAGGCGATCGTGCAGGGCCGCTTCCAGACCGGCCCGCTGTCGCACCAGGTGGTCGCCGGCGTCTCCCACCAGACCGGGCTGGGCTGGGACCGTCCCTACGAGTGGAACACCATCGGCCGCGGCAACCTCTACCAGCGCCCGACACTGCGTCATGACGCGGTCGGCTCGCGCGTGCTCAGCCGCGGCAGCGAAACGGTGCAGCAGGCGGCGTTTGTCAGCGATACCGTCAGCTTCGCCGATGGCTGGTCGCTGCTGGCCGGCGCGCGCTACAACGACTTCGAGAACAAGGGCGCGTACCACACCTATCCGGTCACCCCGACCTACGCCCTGATGTACAAGCCGGCCGATGCAGTAACGCTGTATGCCAGCTACGTGGAATCGCTGGAAGCCGGCAGCCGTGTGGGCAGCGATTACATCAACGCCGGTGACGTGCTCGACCCGACCATCAGCAAGCAGTACGAGATCGGCGCCAAGATCGAGTACCCGCGCTGGAGCGCCAATGCCGCCGCCTTCCGGCTGGAGCGTGGCGCGAACATCGATCTGCTCACGCCCGCCGGCAAGCTGCTGGTGCAGGACGGCATCACGCTGTACGAAGGCGTGGAAGTCAGCGGCGACGTGCGCCTGACCGATGCCTTCACGCTCGGTGGCGGCGTGACCTGGCTGGACCCCACCTACGACAAGCTCTCCCCCGACAGCGTCGCCCAGGAAGGCAACCGCACCGCCGGCGCCGCCCGCTGGCAGGGCGTCCTGCACGCCGACTACAGCGTCCCGCAGGTCGAGGGCCTGAGCGTGTATGCACTGGCCCGTTACTACGGTGACGTCTATTACGACGCCGACAACACGCTCAAGCTGCCCGACTACACGCTGGTCAACGCCGGTGTCGGCTACCGGATGCAGGCCGCCGGCCATCCCGTCACTTGGCGCGCCGGCGTGGAGAACCTGGCCAACAAGAAGTACTGGTCCAACGCAGGCGTCGGCCTGCCGCGCACCTTCGCGGTAAGCGTGCGCTGGGACATGTAACCGGAAGCACGCAGGTAGTGCCGGCCGCTGGCCGGCTCCTCGGCATTGTCGGGAGCCGGCCAACGGCCGGCACTACCGTCGGCGGTAGAGGTGTCCCCTTCACTCCGCACCGGCAATAATGGCGGCCTCTCTTCCGCCGAGTCGCCATGCCCTCGTTCGAAACCCGCGTCAGCCGCCTGTGGGCACATGAAAAGGCCAGCTATGGCCTGCGGGTATTCATCGCGTTGTCGGCGGCCATGGGGCTGTGCTGGTACCTGGACCAGCTGCCCGCCCTGCCCGGCGTGTTTCTGGGCATCATCGCCAGCGCGATCGCCGAGACCGACGACAACTGGTGGGGCCGGATCAAATCGGTGGCGCTGTCGCTGCTGTGCTTCGTGGCGGCCGCCGCGGCGGTGGTGGTGCTGTTCCCGCATCCGTGGTGGTTCATCACCGCCCTGGCCGCGGCCACCTTCGGGCTGACCCTGCTCGGCGCGCTCGGCGAGCGCTATGCCTCGATCGCGCAGGCCACGGTAACCCTGGCCATCTACACGATGATCGGGCTGGAACAGCACGGTGCCGCCGATCTGCCCCAGGCGATCAATGCCGTGAGCCACCTGCTGGCCGGCGCGGTCTGGTACGCCCTGCTCTCGATTCTGTGGACGGCGTTGTTCGCCAATCGCCCCGTGCGCGAGCGCGTGGCACGCTTGTATCTGGAGCTGGGCCGCTACCTCAAGCTCAAGGCCGATCTGTTCGAGCCGGTGCGCGATGCCGACGTGCAGAAGCGCCAGCTCGCCCTGGCCGAGCAGAACCGGCGCGTGGTGGAGGCGCTGAACATCGCCAAGACCGCGATCCTGGCGCGCTTCGGCCGCTCCGGCCGGCCGGGCGTGCAGTCCGGCCTGTACCTGCGCCTGTACTACATGGCCCAGGACTTCCACGAGCGCGCCAGCTCCTCGCACTACCCCTATGGCGCGCTGACCGAGGCATTCTTCCACAGCGACGTGCTGTACCGCTGCCAGCGCCTGCTCGCGCTGCAGGGTGAGGCCTGCGCCAACCTGGGCCAGGCGATCCGCCTGCGCCAGCCGTTCCAGTACGGCGAGCGCACCAAGCAGGCCACCGCCGACCTCACCGATTCACTGAGCTGGCTGCGCGCCCAGCACAATCCCCAGTGGCAGCGCCTGCTGGCCTCGCTGGAACTGCTGGGCCACAACCTGCAGAGCATCGAACGCCGCCTGTCCGAAGCCGAGAAGTCCGAGTCCACGCTGGACAACGTGGACACCCGCCTGCGCGATACCAACCCGCACACCCTGCGCGAGATGGGCGTGCGTATCCGCCAGCAGCTCACCCCCGGCTCGGTGCTGTTCCGGCATGGCCTGCGCATGGCGCTGGCGCTGATCGTCGGCTTCGCGGCGATCCGCCTGTTCAACGCCCAGAACGGCTCCTGGGTGCTGCTGACCATCGTGTTCGTCTGCCGCCCGCACTTCGGTGCCACCCGCCAGCGGCTGGCGCAGCGGATCGCCGGCACCCTGATCGGCCTGGTGCTGACCTGGGCGCTGATGCAGTTGTTCCAGGACCTGCGCATCGAGCTGCTGATCGCCCTGCTTTCGGCGCTGCTGTTCTTCTTCACCCGCAGCGATCGCTACCTGGTGGCCTCGGCGGCGATCACGGTGATGGCGCTGACCTGCTTCAACCTGATCGGCGATGGCTTCCTGCTGATCTGGCCGCGGCTGGTGGATACGCTGCTGGGCTGTGCGATCGCCGCGGCGGCCGCCTTCCTGATCCTGCCCGACTGGCAGGGCCGTCGCCTGAACCTGGTGATGGCGCGGGTGCTCGACAACTGCGCCAGGTACCTGCACGCCGTGCTCGGCCAGTACGGCAGTGGCATGCGGGACGATCTGGCCTACCGTATCGCACGTCGCGACATGCACAACGCCGATGCGGCGCTGTCCACGGCCCTGTCGAACATGCTGCGCGAGCCGGGCCACGTACGCCGCAACCTGGATGCGGGGTTCCGCTTCCTGGCGTTGTCCAACACGCTGCTCGGCCATCTCTCCGCGCTGGGTGCGCACCGCACCCAGCTGGACAGCTACGGCCAGGACCCACTCGCCCTGTCCGGCGGGGAACGCGTGGAGCAGGCGATGCAGCAGATCGCCAGCGCGCTGCAGCAGCGCGAGCCGGTGGCCGAGGACGCCAACGACGGCGACCGCGCCCTGGCCGAACAGCTCGAGCAGATCCCGGACGACATGCCGCCCCAGCTGCAGCTGATCCGCACCCAGATGGGCCTGATGCTGCGCCTGCTGCCCAAGCTGCGCGGTGCCGCCAACGAGGCCGCGCGCACGCTGCGGTAGGTATCGACCGTTGGTCGATACGGATGTTGAACGGGGCTGCCTGCCCCGAACCGCGGCGCTGCCATGCTGCGCCAACAGGGAGAATGCTAGGCTGCGCCGGTTCGCAAGGAGTCTCCATGTCCGGCCATAGTCAGTTCGCCCTGCTCAGGCAACGCCGTTTCCTGCCGTTTTTCATCGTCCAGTCGCTGGGCGCGTTCAACGACAACGTCTACCGCCAGGCGATCATCGCGCTGCTGTTCTTCCTCGGCACGCCGATCGAAGAGCGCTCGCTGTACACCAACCTGGCACCGGCGATCTTCATCCTGCCGTACTTCCTGTTCTCGGCGCTGGCCGGGCAGATCGCGGAGAAGCTGGAGAAGTCGCGGCTGATCGTGATCACCACGACCATGGAAATCGCGATCATGTCGCTGGCCGCGGTCGGCTTCCTGACCGAGAGCATGCCGGTGCTGCTGGTCGCGCTGTTCTGCACCGGCATGCAGTCCACCCTGTTCGGGCCGGTGAAGTACTCGGTGTTGCCCTCCATCCTCAAGCCCGAGGAGCTGACCGGCGGCAACGGCCTGGTCGAGATGGGCACCTCGCTGTCGATCCTGACCGGCATGATCGCTGGCGGTCTGATCTTCACCCTGGCGGGCAGCCATGGCCCGATCGTCGCCGCGACCGCGGTGATCGTACTGGCCGTGGCCGGCAACCTCACCGCGCGGATGATCCCGAAGGTCGATGCCGGCGCACCGGACCTGAAGATCAACTGGAACCCGCTGCCCGAGTCGCTGGCGGTGCTGCGCATGGCCAAGAAGCAGAAGGCGGTGCGCAACGCGATACTCGGCGTGTCCTGGTTCTGGTTCGTCGGCACCATGCTGACCTCGCAGCTGCCCACCTACGCCGAAATCAATCTAGGCGGTGGCTCCACGCTGTACATCTTCGCGCTGGCGCTGTTCTCGCTCGGCACCGGCACCGGCTCGCTGCTGTGCGAAAAACTGTCCGGGCGCACCGTGGAAATCGGCCTGGTGCCGCTGGGCGCGTTCGGCATGACCGCCTTCATGCTCGACCTGTACTTCGCACGTGCCGGGGAAGCCGCCGCCGCCGGGCTGTCGATCTGGCAGTTCGTACAGGCGCCGGGCAGCGTGCGCATCATCATCGACCTGATCGGCATCGGCCTGTTCACCGGCTTCTTCGTGGTGCCGCTGTTCGCGCTGATCCAGAGCCGCACGGCCAAGTCGGAGATGTCGCGCGTGTTCGCCGCGCTCAACATCCAGAACTCCGGTTTCATCGTGCTGGCCGCAGGCCTGGGCCTGCTCACCCAGCGGGTGCTGGACTGGACCATTCCGCAGCTGTTCCTGGCCCTGGCGATCGCCAACGCCGTGGTGTCGATCTACATCTTCACGATCGTCCCCGAATTCCTGATGCGCTTCCTCAGCTGGGTGATGGTGCGCGCGCTGTACCGCCTTCGCCCGCACGGGATCGAGGCCAACGTGCCGGACGAGGGCGCGGCGCTGATCGTGTGCAACCATGTGAGCTACATGGACGCGCTGATCCTCTCGGCCACGATCCCGCGCCCGGTGCGCTTCGTCATGTACTACAGGATCTTCAACATCCCGGTGATGCGCTGGATCTTCCGCACCGCCAAGGCGATCCCGATCGCCGGTGCACGCGAGGATCCGGCGCTGATGCAGGCTGCGTTCGACGAGGTGGACAAGGCATTGGCCGAAGGCGAGCTGGTCTGCATCTTCCCCGAGGGCGCATTGACCCGTGATGGCCAGATGGGCGCGTTCAAGTCGGGCGTGGAGAAGATTCTCGAGCGCCGCCCGGTGCCGGTGGTGCCGATGGCGCTGCGCGGCATGTGGTCGAGCATGTGGAGCCGGCGCGACACGCGCCTGGGCCGGATGCGCGTGCCACGTCGGTTCCGCGCGCATGTCGAGGTGGTCGCGTCGGCACCGATCGCCGGCGAGGTCGCCACGGCCCCGATGCTGGAGACACAGGTGCGGCAGCTGCGGGCTGACCAGGCGTGAGTCCTGCCCTGCCTGCATGTAACCGTATACATGGACGCGGGTACATCGGTTAGATTACCGCCCGGGGCACCTCGCCCGCGCTGGCCGGCGCGGGCGGACGCTCGATGCCGGACATTGCCGTCGTGTCACCTGTTGCCGATCGTGCCTCATCGCGTGTGTTGTTCGCCCCGGATCCATCCCGTACACACCCACCCAAGCAAATGGAGCTTCGCTGATGAATGCCACCGCCCCCCTGCCGCCCGCCCCGGGCAGCATTCCGAACCACCTGATCTGGTCGATCGTCGTCACCATCCTGGCGTTCTTCGTGTGCTGCCTGTCGTGCCTGAGCTTCCCG
>Ga0213826_1001048_pt1 | contig 12367 bp, 7 predicted proteins | sample MC6MC0899MG_FD_180668 | JGI IMG/M metagenome (GOLD analysis project Ga0213826, IMG submission 180668) | Enriched soil aggregate microbial communities from Iowa State University, Ames, United States - MC6-MC0899-MG | ecosystem: Environmental > Terrestrial > Soil > Unclassified | place: USA: Iowa...
CGGCTTCAGGATGTTGTTCGAGGACAGCATCAGGATGCGCGCCTCGGCCTGGGCCTCGGGGCTCAGGGGCAGGTGCACAGCCATCTGGTCGCCGTCGAAGTCCGCGTTGAAGGCGGCGCACACGAGCGGGTGCAGCTGGATGGCCTTGCCTTCCACGAGCTGCGGCTCGAAGGCCTGGATGCCCAGACGGTGCAGGGTGGGTGCACGGTTGAGCAGCACCGGGTGTTCGGTGATGATCTCTTCCAGCACGTCCCAGACCTGCGGACGGTAACGCTCGACCATGCGCTTGGCGCTCTTGATGTTCTGCGCGTGGTTGAGATCGACCAGGCGCTTCATCACGAACGGCTTGAAGAGCTCCAGGGCCATCTGCTTGGGCAGACCACACTGGTGCAGCTTCAGCTGCGGGCCGACGACGATGACCGAACGGCCGGAGTAGTCGACGCGCTTGCCGAGGAGGTTCTGACGGAAACGGCCCTGCTTGCCCTTGAGCATTTCGCTCAGGGACTTCAGCGGACGGTTGCCCGGACCGGTGACGGGGCGGCCACGGCGGCCGTTGTCGAAGAGGTTGTCAACAGCTTCCTGCAGCATGCGCTTTTCGTTGTTGACGATGATCTCCGGGGCACCCAGCTCGAGCAGACGCTTGAGTCGGTTGTTGCGGTTGATCACGCGGCGGTACAGGTCGTTGAGGTCGGAGGTCGCGAAGCGGCCACCGTCCAGCTGCACCATGGGGCGCAGTTCCGGCGGGATCACCGGGACGGCGTCCAGGACCATGCCCAGCGGGCTGTTGTCCGTGGTGAGGAACGCGTTGACGACCTTGAGGCGCTTGAGCGCACGGGTCTTCCGCTGGCCCTTGCCGTTCTGGATGATGTCCTTGAGCAGCTCGGATTCGGCCTCGAGGTCGAAGGTCTCGAGGCGCTTCTTGATCGCCTCGGCGCCCATGGAGCCCTCGAAGTACATGCCGTAGCGGTCACGCAGCTCGCGGTAGAGACCCTCATCGCCCTCGAGGTCGGCGACCTTGAGGTTCTTGAAGCGGTCCCAGACCTGCTCGAGGCGCTCGATGTCGGCGTCCGCGCGCTTGCGGACGTTCGCCATCTGACGGTCGGCGGAGTCGCGGGCCTTCTTCTTGTCCGCGGCCTTGGCGCCCTCACCCTCGAGGCGAGCGAGCTCGTCCTCCAGGTCACGGGCGATCGCGGCGATGTCGGCGTCGCGGGTGTCCACCAGCTGCTTCTTCTCCACATCGTGCTCGATCTGGAGGTTCGGCAGTTCGGCGTGACGGTTCTCCTCGTCAACGCTGGTGATCATGTAGGCGGCGAAGTAGATGACCTTCTCCAGGTCCTTCGGCGCCAGGTCGAGCAGGTACCCCAGACGGGACGGAACGCCCTTGAAGTACCAGATGTGGGTGACGGGAGCGGCGAGCTCGATGTGGCCCATGCGCTCACGGCGCACCTTGGCGCGGGTGACCTCGACGCCACAGCGCTCACAGATGATGCCCTTGAAGCGCACGCGCTTGTACTTGCCGCAGTAGCACTCCCAGTCGCGGGAAGGGCCGAAGATCTTTTCGCAGAAAAGACCGTCCTTCTCCGGCTTCAGGGTGCGGTAGTTGATGGTTTCCGGCTTCTTGACTTCGCCATAGGACCAGTCGCGGATGTCATCCGCAGTGGCCAGGCCGATCTGCATGAGGCCGAAGGAAGATTCGCTGGACATGGAATCCTGTTCTCTCTTGTCTCTAAGTCTTGACTGTCAGGAAGAGGTGGGGTGCAGCGGCGGCCGGAGCCGCCGCTGCACGGCACTACACCTCTTCGACGGAGCTGGGCTCTGCGCGGGACAGATCGATGCCCAGTTCTTCGGCAGCCGTGAAGACTGCATCGTCAGAGTCACGCATCTCGATCGTGGTGCCGTCGGTGGAGAGGACCTCCACGTTCAGGCAGAGCGACTGCATTTCCTTGATCAGAACCTTGAAGGATTCGGGAACGCCCGGCTCCGGGATGTTCTCGCCCTTGACGATCGCCTCGTACACCTTCACGCGGCCGTGGATATCGTCAGACTTGATGGTGAGGAGCTCCTGGAGCGTGTACGCCGCGCCATAGGCCTCCAGCGCCCACACTTCCATTTCACCGAAGCGCTGACCACCGAACTGGGCCTTACCGCCCAGCGGCTGCTGCGTGATCATGGAGTACGGGCCGGTGGACCGGGCGTGGATCTTGTCGTCCACCAGGTGGTGGAGCTTCAGGATGTACATGTAGCCCACGGAGATCGGGTCCGGGAACGGCTCACCGGAACGGCCGTCGAACAGACGGGTCTTTCCGGAGGCGTCGATGAGACGGTCACCGTCACGGGTCACGTTGGTGGAGTTCAGCAGACCTGCGATCTCCTCCTCACGCGCACCGTCGAACACCGGGGTGGCCAGGGTCTGGTTCGGGCCGGTCTCACGGGGCAGGTTCGGGAGGTTCTTGACCCACTCCGGCTCGCCCTCGATCTTCCAGCCGGTCTTCGCGACCCAGCCCAGGTGCGTTTCCAGCACCTGTCCGACGTTCATTCGGCCCGGGACACCCAGCGGGTTCAGGACCACGTCGACCGGGGTGCCGTCCGCCAGGAACGGCATGTCCTCGATCGGCAGGATCTTGGAGATGACGCCCTTGTTGCCGTGCCGGCCGGCGAGCTTGTCACCGTCCGTGATCTTGCGCTTGGCAGCCACGTAGACGCGGACCAGCTGGTTCACGCCCGGGGGCAGCTCGTCGTCGTTGTCGCGGTCGAAGACGCGGACACCGATCACGGTCCCGGACTCGCCGTGGGGCACCTTCAGGGAGGTGTCACGCACTTCGCGGGACTTCTCGCCGAAGATGGCGCGCAGCAGGCGCTCCTCCGGGGTCAGCTCGGTCTCACCCTTCGGGGTGACCTTGCCGACCAGGATGTCCCCGGCCTCGACCTCGGCGCCGATGTGGATGATGCCACGCTCGTCCAGGCCCGCCAGGACCTCTTCGGAGACGTTCGGGATGTCACGGGTGATCTCCTCGGCACCGAGCTTGGTGTCGCGGGCATCGATCTCGTGCTCCTCGATGTGGATGGAGGACAGGACGTCCTCGGCCACCAGGCGCTGGGACAGGATGATGGCATCCTCGAAGTTGTGGCCTTCCCAGGACATGAACGCGACCAGGAGGTTGCGTCCCAGGGAGAGCTCACCCTGGTCCGTGGAGGGACCGTCGGCGATGATGCCGCCGACTTCGAGGCGCTGGCCTTCGTCCACCAGAACGCGGTGGTTGTAGCAGTTGCCCTGGTTGGACCGGGAGAACTTGCCGATGCGGTAGCTCGTCTCGGTGCCGTCATCGTTCAGCATGACCACGAGGTCGGCGGAGACCTCGGAGACCACGCCGGCCTTCTTGGCCACGACGACGTCGCCGGCGTCCACAGCAGCGGCGCGCTCCATGCCGGTGCCCACGAAGGGGGCCTCGGCGCGGACCAGCGGCACGGCCTGACGCTGCATGTTGGCACCCATGAGGGCGCGGTTGGCGTCATCGTGCTCCAGGAACGGGATCAGGGCGGTTGCCACGGACACCATCTGGCGCGGGGAGACGTCCATGTACTGCACGTCCTCGGCCGGGATGAGCACGGGCTCGCCTCCACCGCCACGCTCACGGACGAGGACGGTCTCCTCGGTGAAGCGGTTGTCGGCATCCAGCGGCGCGTTGGCCTGGGCGATGACCACCTCGGCCTCGTCATCCGCGGTCAGGTACTCGACGTCGTCGCTGACGACGCCGTTGGACACCTTGCGGTACGGGGTCTCGATGAAACCGAACGCGTTGATGCGGCCGTAGGACGCCAGCGAGCCGATCAGACCGATGTTCGGGCCTTCAGGGGTTTCGATGGGGCACATGCGGCCGTAGTGCGACGGGTGCACGTCACGGACTTCCATGCCGGCGCGGTCACGGGACAGACCACCCGGGCCAAGAGCCGAGAGACGGCGCTTGTGGGTCAGACCCGAGAGCGGGTTGTTCTGGTCCATGAACTGGGACAGCTGGGAGGTTCCGAAGAACTCCTTGATCGCTGCCACCACCGGGCGGATGTTGATCAGCGACTGCGGCGTGATGGCCTCGACGTCCTGCGTGGTCATGCGTTCGCGGACCACGCGCTCCATACGGGACAGACCCGTGCGGACCTGGTTCTCGATGAGCTCGCCCACGGCGCGGATGCGGCGGTTGCCGAAGTGGTCGATGTCATCGACCTCGACGCGCAGATCCACTTCCTGGCCGTCGCGGACACCCTTGATGGTGGTCTCGCCGGCGTGCAGTGCCACGAGGAACTTGATCATGGCCACGATGTCCTCGACGTGGAGGATGGAGGCCTCACGGTCGGACAGCGGGCGGTCGATGCCGAGCTTGCGGTTGATCTTGTAACGGCCGACCTTGGCCAGATCGTAGCGCTTGGCGTTGAAGTAGAGGTTGTCCAGAAGGTTCTGGGCTGCCTCGACGGTGGGCGGCTCGCCCGGACGCAGCTTGCGGTAGATGTCCAGGAGGGCTTCCTCCTGGGTCTGCGTGGCATCCTTCTCGAGGGTGGCGCGCATGGAGTCGTACTGGCCGAACTCCTCCAGGATCTGGCCTTCGGTCCAGCCGAGAGCCTTCAGCAGCACCGTGACGGACTGCTTGCGCTTACGGTCCAGACGGACGCCGACCTGATCGCGCTTGTCGATCTCGAGCTCGAACCAGGCACCCCGGGACGGGATGATGCGGGCCGAGTAGATGTCCTTGTCACTGGTCTTGTCCGGCGACTTCTCGAAGTAGGCGCCGGGAGAACGGACCAGCTGCGAGACGACGACACGCTCGGTGCCGTTCACCACGAAGGTGCCCTTCTCCGTCATCAGCGGGAAGTCACCCATGAACACGGTCTGCTGCTTGATCTCGCCCGTGTTGTTGTTGATGAACTCAGCCTTGACGTACAGCGGGGCGGAGTAGGTCGCATCGCGATCCTTGCACTCGGCCATGGTGTACTTGGGCTCGTAGAACTCCGGATCGGAGAAGCTCAGGGACATGGTGCCCTGAAAATCCTCGATCGGGGAGATCTCTTCGAAGATGTCGGCCAGGCCGGACGTCGTGGCGACGGACTCGTCGCCGGCTTCGACAGCGGCGGCGACCTTGGCCTGCCAGCGCTCGTTCCCTACCAGCCAGTCAAAGCTGTCCGTCTGGAGTGCGAGCAGATTCGGGACGTCAAGCGGCTCGTGAATCTTCGCGAATGAGATGCGACGAGTCGCACCATCAGTGGTAGCGGTTTCATTGTTTGGGGTGCTCGAGGCGACCAAGAGGGTTCCTTCCACAGACCTTCGGGCTGAACAGCCCTCCCCCATGGACTGTGCTAAGCGCGCGACACGCTTGGCACCACCTGACCGGGACCGCTATATGACCCGGGATCGTAGAGCGGCATAAGCACTCTTTGCTTAAATGCCACAGACACGACCAGCCCACCGCTATATGAAGGCCGAAGGTACAGAGGGAAGACGCAAATATCCACGATACAGGACAGAAACGAATATGTCTACCGCAGTCACGGTGCCCGAGTCAAGCCGGGCCATCGCCCGGCGAGCCGCCGTCAGTCCTCCGGGACCGTGATGTCCGCGACCGTCGCCCCATAGGCGCGGATCAATTCGTCGGCCTCCACGAAGAGGCTGTAACCGTGCGCTCCGGCGCCCAGGGCGACCCTCCGGCCCACGATCGACTCGTCCGCGAAGACCGGCCAGTCCGTGGTGCTCCCGATCGGCGTGATGGTGCCCCGGACGTACCCGGTGGCCTCGAATGCCAGCTCCGCGTCCGGCAGACGGAGCTTGTTCACGCCCACCGCCGCGCGGAGCTTGGGCCAGGAGATGGCCCGGCCGCCCGGGACCAGGGCGAACAGGTAGGTTCCGTCCGAGCGCTTCACCACGAGCGTCTTGACGATGCCCGACGGCGGGATGCCCAGCAGCGCCGCGGCCTCCGGCAGCGACCCTGCCGCGGGCCGTTCCCGGATCTCGATCTCCAGCCCACGCGCCGCCGCCGCGTCCCGGACCCGGGCCCGCTGGTCGGTCACGGCACCCGGGTCGGCCACGGCGCCCGCACCTGCCGCCTCGCGTGAATCGGACACAGGGCCCTCCTTCAACGTCTTTCATCCCCTGCTGTCTTACTCATCCTCTCAGGCCCATCCTCTCAGCCAGGACGGACGGGTGCCACCACGCGATAGCCTTGGTGGAGAACCACATCACGAAAGCGAAGGCCCATGTCCAGCACTGAAAACAACAATGACGTTGTCATCCTCGCCGCTGCCCGCACACCACAGGGCCGGCTGAACGGACAGCTCGCGAGCAAGACCGCCGTCCAGCTCGGCAGCCACGCCATCAAGGCCGCCGTGGAGCGCGCGGGGATCGACCCGGAGGACGTTCAGGCCGTCATCATGGGGCAGGTGCTCCAGGCCGGGGCCGGACAGAATCCCGCCCGTCAGAGCTCGGTGGGAGCCGGCCTCGGCTGGAACGTGCCCACGGTGACCCTCAACAAGGTCTGCCTGTCCGGACTCACCGCCGTGATCGATGCGGCACGCCTCATCCGCTCGGGCGAGGCCGACGTCGTCGTGGCCGGCGGGCAGGAGTCCATGACGCGCGCTCCGCACCTGCTGCCCGGCTCCCGCCAGGGCTGGAACTACGGCACCGTGCAGGCGCTCGACCACGCGGCGCACGACGGCCTCACGGATGCCTTCGACGGCCAGTCCATGGGCCTGTCCACCGAAAGCCTGAACCTCACCCTCGGCATCGACCGCCGTTCCCAGGACGAAGTGGCCGCCGCATCCCACCACCGGGCGGCCGACGCCATCGCGGCCGGGGTCCTGGCCGAGGAGATCGCACCGCTGAGCATCGCCCAGCGCAAGGGCGATCCGCTGATCGTGGACACCGACGAAGGCGTCCGGGCCGGAACCACCCTGGAGACCCTGGCCGGCCTCAAGGCGGCCTTCGCCACGGACGGGACCATCACGGCCGGCAACTCCTCGCCGCTCTCCGACGGCGCCTCGGCGCTGGTCCTGTCCTCCCGCAAGTACGCCGAGGAGCACGGCCTGGACTACCTGGCCGTCGTAGGCAGCCCCGGCCAGGTGGCGGGGCCTGACAATTCGCTCCACTCGCAGCCCTCGCACGCGATCCAGGCGGCCCTGAACCGGGCCGGCTGGCAGACCGAGGACCTGGACTTCATCGAGATCAACGAGGCGTTCGGGTCCGTGGCGGTCCAGTCGCTCAAGGACCTGGATTACCCGCTGGAGCGCTGCAACATCCACGGTGGGGCGATCGCCCTCGGCCATCCCATCGGCGCCTCCGGTGCGCGCCTGGCCCTGCACGCGGCTTTCGAGCTGAAGCGCCGTGGCCGGGGCAAGGCCGCCGTGGCGCTCTGCGGCGGTGGCGGCCAGGGTGAGGCCCTTCTCCTCTACCGCGACTGAACGACCGCGACTGAATCACCGCGACCGCGCCACCGGTGCTGTGACGCGAGAGGCCGGTTGAGCATGGATCCAGTGACCTGGACCGCGCTCAACCGGCCTCTCGCGTTGCGGCGGACGTCCCGTCAGGCGGTGACGGTCAGCGGCTGGCCGTTGGCCACCAGCTTCCAGTCGTTCCGGGCGAACACCGCCGGATCCAGGACGCCGTGCTCCACCACGTAGTCGATCATGAGCTGGCGGATCTCCTGCTGGCTGTTGGTCAGCACGGGGGCCTGGGTGACACCCGGGAAGCTGCCGCCGCCGCTCTGCCGGTAGTTGTTGATGGCCAGGGCGAATTCCATGGCGTCGGCCACCGGCGCTCCCCCGTAGCTCAGCCCCTGGATGCGCTGGCCTGCCGGGCGCGCGACGTCGATCGCGTACTCCAGCGGCGCGTCCAGGCCGAAGACGATGTCGTAGTTGTAGTCCGGAGTTCCCGCGGGAGCCAGCGCGGTCGGGGCGTTGGTCAGATCGGCGGCCGCCACCGTGGTTCCCGTGACGGTCTTGTAGTACGTCGCGGACCACTCGAGGTATGCCTTGACCTGGGCTCCGGTGAGCTTGATGCTGAGCAGCGTGTTGTCGAAGATGTAGAGTCCCGCGATGTCCCGGATGGTCAGCGGGCCCGCCGCCACGTCGACCGAGCGTGAGAAGGGCGCGGCGATCGACAGCACGGGCAGCCCGGCGTTCGGGCCGCCTGCCAGTTCGGCCTTGACGCGGGTCGCCTGGACGAAGTTGATGGCGTCGATCGCCGCGCTGTCCTCCCAGCAGGCCGTGGCCGTGGAGAGCGGCGCGGTGGACGAGCCGATGGCGGTGTTGACGTACTTCACGGCCTCGCGGTGGGCCGAGGTGACGGCCCGGACCACGGCGGGATCCTCGGGCGCGGTCTTGGCGTCCAGCAGGTGCGAGTGAGCGGACTCGACCTTCCAGTGGCCACGGTCCTTGACGAGGTCCAGGTCCATGACCGAGACACGCATGCCCCAGCGCAGCGGTTCGGTGAGCAGAACCTGACGGCCCGTGGCCTTGTTGGTGACGAAACGCTCCGGGATCTCCTGGTGCGCGTGGCCGACCAGGATGGCGTCGATGCCGGGCACCTCTTCGGCAAGCTGGCTGGAGGCGTTCTCCGGGAACGGCAGAGCATCCCCGTAGGAGGAACCCGGGGTCGCGCCGGAGTGGCAGGAGACGATCACGACGTCCGCGCCGGCGGCCCGCACCTCGGGGATGACCTTCTTCGCCTCCTCCACGATCCCGTTGAAGTCGAGCTTGCCTTCGACGTTGTGCTTGTCCCACAGCGCGCAGCCCGGGGTCACGAAGCCCACGATGCCCACCGTCACCCAGCCCGCGGACGTCCGGACCCGCTTGAGCACGTAGGGGCTGAAGGCACGCGCCGCCCGGCCCGCCACGTGGACGTTGGCGCCCAGGACCGGGAAGGTCAGCTGGCGCTCCCAGGTCCGCAGGTGGTCGATGCCGTAGTTGAACTCGTGATTCCCGAGTGCCACCGCGTCATAGCCCACCGCGTTCATGGCCAGCGCCATCGGATGCTTCACCGTGCGGGAGGCCGGACGGATCTTGGCGAAGTAATAGGCGAGGGGCGTGCCCTGGATGGTGTCCCCGGCGTCGATGGTCAGGGTGCTGGACTCACCGCGTTCGGCGCGGACCGCCTTGATCAGCGAAGAGGCCTGAGCGATGCCGATCTGATTGCCGGCCTTGTCCGAGTACGCGGCGTCCTTGAAGTAATCCCAGTTGAAGACATTGTTGTGCAGGTCCGTGGTCCCGAGCACGGTCAGCCGGAAGCGCTTGGCACCCCGGCCCGGGCTGGCTTCGGCGGGAGCGGCGGCGAGGAGGGCTCCGGCGCTGGAGCCCGCGACGACGGCGGCGCTCAGCATGGCACGGCGGCTGACGGTGCTGGTTTCACTCATGGGTAACCTCTGCGGGGTGACGATGGATTGACGCCCGGCCGGCAGGCACGAGCAGCGGGCCGAGGGGCCCAGAGCGCCAGTCTAGGCCGCCGCCGCAGCCCTGGGAAGGAGTTGTGAAACGATTCCTGAATTGTTCACCGGAGGTTCCCGCGACCGGAGACTCCTCGCGGTGATTAACGCGGAAGGTCCCGCCCACCGAAGTGGACGGGACCTTCCGAAGCAGACAGTCTCCCGCTCCTCAGAGGAGCGGGGAACCGACCAGCAGCAAGTGCTACTTGACGGAAACCGTGGCGCCGGCAGCCTCGAGCTGCTCCTTGGCCTTCTCGGCGGTCTCCTTGTTGACGCCCTCGAGGACGGCCTTGGGAGCACCGTCGACCAGGTCCTTGGCCTCCTTCAGGCCGAGGGAGGTCAGGGCGCGCACCTCCTTGATGACACCGATCTTCTTGTCGCCAGCGGCTTCGAGAACGACGTCGAACTCGGTCTTCTCTTCAGCCTCTTCAGCAGCAGCGCCACCGGCGGGGCCGGCAACGGCAACAGCAGCCGCGGTGACCTCGAAGGTCTCCTCGAACAGCTTGACGAACTCGGAGAGCTCGATGATGGTCAGTTCCTTGAAAGCTTCAATGAGCTCTTCGTTGCTGAGCTTCGCCATGATTGGCGTCCTTCCTGTAGTTGGTGCCTGCGCACCACAGTGTGTGGGTGGGGAGAAGAGGATCAGGCCTCTTCGGAAGCGGCCTCGGCCGGAGCCTCGGCAGGTGCTTCCTCAGCGGCGGGCGCCGGAGCGCCGTTCTCTTCTTCGAGCTTGATGCGCAGGGCATCAATGATGCGGGCAGCTGCGGCAGCCGGGGCCTTGAGGACACCGGCGACCTTCGCGAGCTGCAGCTCACGGGACTCGAGAGCGGCCAGAGCGGCAACTTCCGAAGCGTTAAGAGCCTTGCCCTCGAAGAAACCGGTCTTGATGACCAGCTGCTTGTTGGCCTTGGCAAAGTCCGTGAGGCTCTTCGCGGCAGCAACGGCGTCGCCCTTGATGAAAGCGATTGCGGTGGGGCCTGCGAGCTGGCCGTCGAACGCGTCGACACCGGCTTCCTTGGCTGCAATCGCGGTCAGGGAGTTCTTGACGACGGAGTACTTGGTCTCCGCGCCCAGGGAACGACGCAGCTCCTTGAGCTGTGCGACAGAGAGCCCGCGGTATTCGGTCAGGACAGCGGCGGTCGATTCCTTGAAATCGGTGGTGATCTCAGAAACTGCGGCCACCTTGTTCGGCGTTGTCATAACCCTCCTTCCGGGGAATCAGGCCGGTCAGGAAGGTCCTCGCTGCTCGCGGCGTGAGCCGCGCATCAGGTACTCAGGGGCACCAACAAAAAACGCCCCGCGCAGGCGCACGGGGCGTGGAAGAAGAACTTCTCGCTCAGGTCACCTGCGCCGGCCGCCCTTATGCTGAAGGGTCCTTCGATGGAGATCCACAGGCCTCTGCCAGGCAGAAACGCACAGGGATATCCAACAACCGACGGTCTTTGGTGGTTCAAGCTTACGGGAGACCGTGCGGACGGAGCAAATCGGCGCCCGACGGCTCAGCTCAGGTGAGGCTGCCGCAGGTCGGGAAGCTGCTTCTGCCACAGCCCGGTCACCCCGGCGGTCCGGAAACCCAGCTGCTGGTTCACCGTGAGCAGGTACCGGTTCTCGAGCGCGTTCCAGGTGTAGATCACCCGGACGTCCGGGAACAGGTCCTGCAATTGCTGCATGTTCGAGATCTTCAGCAGCAGGCCCAGCTTGTTGCCGCGATGCGCCAGCCGCACATGGGTCTCGTCCTGGAAGACCACGTCCTGCCGTTGCGGCAGGACACTGATGGTCGTGACGCCGACCAGGACACCCGTCTCGACGTGCTCGACGGCGGTGACCACCGTCCGCCGGCCCTGCGCCATGGCGATCTCCTCCGCCCTCCGCAGCGCCTCGACGTCGTAGTCCTCCCAGACGGCGGCGGGGACCCCGGCATCCGCGGCCGCCGCGAGGGTGAGGTCCTCCGCGGAGGAGTCCAGCGCCGTCATGTCGGCCAGCCAGCGCTCGGGGCAGCGGTCCCGCCAATGGTGCAGACGGTACCGGCCGTCATTCGCGGCTTCCGCCTCCGCCGCCAGCCGGCCCTCCAGCACCGTGTCCAGGGGCAGCGCGCAGGAGCTGAACTGTTCGATCCGTTCCAGGCTGTACCCGCTGCGCTGGGCGAAGTCCACGGAGCGGCTCGCGAGGGGCACGAAGCCCGGGCCGCTGTCCGGCTGCAGGCTGTCCTCCGTGTCCCCGAGGCTGGCCGCCGGGTGGTTCGTGTCCACCAGGAGATGCCGGCGGCCCTCCGAGCGGGCGAACTGCTCAGCCGCCCGGATGAGCTCGCGGCCCACACCGTGGCCCTGAGCCTCCGGCAGGATGTCCAGCGTGAACTCCGCGACGTCGATGTCGCCCAGGAGCGGCAGCGAGATGTCCGCGACCCCCACCATGACGCCGTCCAGGGTCGCGGTCAGCAGCACCTGCCGCTCATAGGGGTCCCGCAGTTCGTAGAGTTTCTCCAGCGGGGTGTACGCGAGGTCATCGCTCCCCCAGGTGGCCAGCCGGACCCGCCGGGAGACGTCCACGGCCGCCAGGAAGTCCTCCGCGTCCGGGCCGTCCAGGGTGTCGGGGATCCACAGCTGCTCGATCCTGATGGTCATGCCCTGTCCCCTTCCCTCGACCCCCGGCCCAGATGCGCCTGCCACTGGCCATCGTGGCCGGCCGGGCGGAAGCCCATCGCGATGTTTATAGCAAGCATGTGCTGATTCTCGTCCGCGTTGTAGGTGTAGATCCGGCGCACCGCGGGGAACGCCTCCAGCAGCCGCTCGAAGTTGGCGGCTTTCATCCACTGGCCCAGCGCGTGCCCGCGGTGATCGGGAAGCACCAGGGTGTTGTCCTGCTCGGCCACCTCGGGATGGTCAGGAACGTATTCGAGCACCGAGTATCCGGCC
>Ga0213826_1001052_pt1 | contig 12305 bp, 9 predicted proteins | sample MC6MC0899MG_FD_180668 | JGI IMG/M metagenome (GOLD analysis project Ga0213826, IMG submission 180668) | Enriched soil aggregate microbial communities from Iowa State University, Ames, United States - MC6-MC0899-MG | ecosystem: Environmental > Terrestrial > Soil > Unclassified | place: USA: Iowa...
AACCCCGGCCCACCGCCGCGCCCACTCCCAGAAAATGTGCGCCCGAACCCCGGCCCACCGCCGCGCCCACTCCCAGAAAATGTACGCCCGAACCCCGGCCCACCTCCGCGTCCGACCCCGGTGTTGCCGGACCCTCATTATTCAAAGCAGAGCAACGAGCAATTGGCCCAGGCGCTTTTGAACAATTATGACGCGTTCAGGGGGCGCTGGCCTTCGCGCTCCGTCACGCAACAGAGTTTGGAAAAAATGGCCAATCGACCGTTGACCGGTAACCCTTCAACGGACGCGAATATTCGGCTGGCGAACGAACTGCTGCGTCGTCCTGGGCTGCTGCAATCGCTCGATCGAAATGGCAGCACCGGTGGACTGGACGGGCGTTTGTCCAAGGGCGATATCAGGAGCTTTATTCAGTCAGACAACCCGTTGAAGTCGAAAGACGACAAGCAACTCGTTCAGGAAATGCTGAATCATTTCAATGAATTGAAAGGTGGATTCTGCAGCGGCACGATCAAGCTTCGTGACCTCCATGCGCTTGCGATGCGCCATCCATGCAGCGATCATCTCGTCCAGTTGGCGCGGGAGGTCATGGCGCGTTCGAACCTGATGTCGGCTATGGACAACGTTCACAGTTGGCAGCGCGATGGAAAGATCTCTCGACAGGAATTGGACGCACTGCTTCGTTAGACCTGGGGCCCCCTGCTGTGCACTACACGGCAGGGGGGCGGCAAGCGCTTGGCGCAGCCATACCCTCCAATCAGGTGGAGCTGGTTGCAAAGAGCTACCACCAAGAAAATATCCACCGGTTATTGAATGCCGATGGGGGCCTTCATCTACCGGATTAGGTCTGGACCATGAACTCGACAACATTTGAATCCCGATACTCTCAGTACAACGCCCCGAACTTGGCTGCACTTGCACAAGAGGTAAAAAATCCAAGAGAGCCAAAGGGGCTCAACCTCACATCCTCGCCGAAGTTCAGCTTCAAGGCGCCCACCGCCGAAGATTTTGACAAAGGTTCTCGGGTGTTGACGGAGGAGTCGGCGCCCAGTTCTGTAATTTCCATGTTAGCCAGTTTTTGGAGCAAGTTGTCCCGGCGCTAGATGTCGTTGTTTTTGAGCAGTGGGATTTTCCAGGGTGGGGATGCGCGGCAGGGGATCTGGTTACAAGCGCTTAACATTCCCTGAGGCATATCCAGTGTTTTGGATGACTGTCTTCGGAACCGTTGTTTTCTGGGGACCACTCAATCGCTGCTTGTGCCATCTTGATTTCGATGCCTTTTCGAAGATCAGGCAATCAAGGCCCAGGCTACGAAATCTAGATAGGGTGGAGGTGAATCATGATTGGTCGTGTCAATAATCTGAGCTATACGCAAACGGCTGGGTCCAACACACCTGGGCCAACGGGGAGCGGTCAGTCTCGCTTTGAGGTCGATGCGCGTGCGCTGGGTAAGCCGCTGCCGGCGGCGCAGCCATTCAACACCCGTTTCGCGAACGGCGCCGACCGGCACTTCGACGGCCAGAATATGTATGGAGGCATGACAAAAGTTGGCAACCCCTTCGTCAGCTCGGATGACCATCTGCTGGCGACTGATTTGAAGAACAACCTGCCATTGCTGGACGCCTTCAAGAAAGATGGCCGGCTGACCCAGAACTCCTTACAAGAGATAGCCAAAGAGGAGCCCAGCAGCAGCAAGGTCTCAGAGCGCACCATTATGTTGGCGCGAGAGATACTTAACCGGCCCCGATTGAACGATGCGATTACTGCCAAGGGTGGCGAAATCACTCATGACAGCCTGACCAAGGCTGGCGACTCACAGATCGGCAATACCAACCCCAATACACAAAGCGCGGACCCGTTCCATGCGAAAACCGACGCTCAGGTCGTCCAGGCATTCAGAGGTATGTTTGATGATTTCAGGGATAAGTCCGAAGACCGCACATTCTTTTTCGAAAAACACCGGTACGTCAAAAAAGACACACTCATCGAGATCAGCAAGGATCCGAACCAGACTGATAAGAACGGCGAGCCTTTACGCGATGTGCGCACCGGGTTTCCCTTGAAAATGTACAGCGAACAACAGGTCTACCTGGCCAAGAATTTGATGGAACGACCAGGATTGATAGCCTCTCTGGACAGTCATAAAGCCAACGGCTACAACATCTTCGGCAGTCATAACGACGATGGTTGGTTGAAGAACTACAGCATTGACCGCTGGCTGGAGAACGACAAGGCAGAGAAGGGGAAGTAAGGTATGCAGGCGCGCATCTGCGGCTTGAAAGCCTCAAGCCGACGATGCCGCCCTACGTTCAGACCCGCAAGACTTTTCCACTGACAGCCACCGCCACAAGTAACCCTCCAATTAACAGGAAGGCGGTGGCCAGGCTGCTGCCATGGGCGATGAATCCGATTACCGCCGGCCCAGCCAATATCCCTGCATAGCCCAGGGTGGTGATGGCCGGCACGGCGATATGTTCTGGCATGACGGTCTGCTTGCCAACAGCGGTATAGAGCACCGGCACGATATTGGAGCAACCGGCACCTATCAGTGCATAACCCAGCAAGGCCATTTCCCAGGCCGGAGACAATGTGGCAAGGAATGTACCTGCCGCCGCCAGTGCGCCGCCGGCTACGATCACCCGCGTAGCGCCCAGTCGGCGCACGATGGCATCGCCGGTCAATCGCCCGGCCGTCATGGTCAAGGCAAAGGCCGCGTAACCCAAACCTGCATAGGCTTCGTCCACGCCGCGTTCGGCACTGAGGAACACTGCGCTCCAGTCGAGTACCGCACCCTCGGCCAGGAACACGATAAAACACAGGCAACCGATGAACAGCACCACGCCGTGGGGCACGGCAAACGCCGGGCCCGAACTCTCGCTGCCGTAGGGCAGCAAGTGCGGCGCGGCCTTGAGCAGTGCCGCCAGCGTGATGACGATCACTACCAGGGTCGCCTGCAGTGGCGACAGTCCTAGCCCCAGTAACGCCGAAACGCCCGCCGCACCGACAATCCCACCCAGGCTGAACAGCCCGTGAAAGCCCGACATCATGGTCTTGCCGCTGGCTCTCTCGACGATCACCGCCTGCAGGTTGACCGTGGAGTCCACGGTGCCGAGGCCGGCACCGAACAGGAACAGCCCCGCCATCAATAACGGAATTGAGCTGACCGTCGCCAGCATCGGCAATGCCAGGCAGATCATGATCGTCCCGGCGCTGAGCACGCGACGGCAGCCAAAACGCGATGCCAACGCACCGGCGGCCGGCATGGCAATGATCGAGCCGACACCCAGGCACAGCAACAACAGGCCCAGTGTGCCTTCGCTCAAATCCGCACGGGCCTTGGCATAGGGCACCAGCGGCGCCCAGGCTGCGATGCCGAATCCGGCAATGAAGAAAGCGATACGGGTCGACATTTGCTCCAGCCGTCCGGGAACCACGGGCGCTGAGGTGGGGATGGCAGTCATGAAAAATCCTTGGTTTTGCGTTCTACGAACGATGTCCGGCGTGACATCCTTGCACATCAGGCCGTGGCACGCGAGCCGGGTTCCCTTGGGATTGCGGCGGTCGGGAATTTTATTTTTACACATCTGGAACGTCAGTACGGCTCGCCGCCACACAAGCAGCATTGAGTGTGTAGGAGGCGGTCTGGAAGGTGCGTAATCCCTGCGGGGGCTTTTGAACCCCAGGGTTCTCTCGGTGGATTACCACCTTCCAGGCCGCCTTCGGCACCTGGTCAGGCAGACGTTGGCCCATAGACGTTGACCTCAACCACCTCGGCGCTACCCTTGTAACTCTCGATCACTACCCTATCCGCCGCTGTGGCGTGCAGTGACAGGCGGCGAGGATGGCGCAGGAGTTTGCGGGCATCGGCCTGATGAAAACGTCCATCCAGGGGAACTGAGCGTGTAGTGCTTGCAGGATGGTGTATAGCGTCGAGATCCCACACAATCTGCTCCTCCTTCAGCACATGCCCAAGTGGACGACCTCATGGCACTGTTCTACGACGCCCGCGGCAATATCTACGGCGTGGTCAGCCCGGCCTCATTGAGAGACGCGGGCATTGCTGTACCCGAGAGCGCTGCGCGGGCTGCGCGTACCCGCAGCAACTGGACATCGTCGGCTATCGCCGCCGAATGCAGTTGGGGCTCGCTACCACGTCCGGCCGGTGCCAAGGCTCATCGCTGTGATGGCTTGCTGGTCGGGCCGTTCCAGGCCGAGCCGCCGTTTGACCTGCTGATCGTCAACACCGACGGCTCCCTGGCCGAACGCAGTGGCAACGGCTTGACGATTTTCGCCCAGGCACTCACCGACCAGGCCCTGATGAGTGAGGCCTGTGAGTTGCGGGTGCACCACGACAAATCGGACGCGGCATCACCCGTGTCGACACGGGTTGAACCGGCAATCCTTGAACAGGTGGCGGGGTTCTGGCTTGAGTTGGGGAGGCCGGGTTTCGGGCCCGAGGCGGTGGGCGCGCAGAGGGATGTGGATGAAACTGGACTGAGTCATGTGAGCGAGTTGGCGGCGATCGACCCACAGTGGGCAACCAGCCAATTTGTGCGGGTGGGTAACCCCCATTGCGTGACGCTGGTCGAGCAGGTGTCGGCGTTGCCGGACAACACACAGATGCGGCAACCCGCCCTGTTCGAACCCTTGAAGGCCATTGCGTTTGCACCGCCTGCGGGTAGTGGCCGGCCCTGTGCGGCAGGGGTGAACCTGCAATGGGCGGCGCGCCAGCCCGGCAATCGAGTCATCGCACGGGTATTCGAGCGGGGAGAGGGGCCCACCGCGTCTTCCGGAACCAGCGCCAGTGCGGTGGCGTGTGCCGCCTGGCGGGCGGGCTGGGTCGAGAGTGGCGAGGTGTCGGTGGTGATGCCAGGTGGCATTGCGCCGGTTCGCTTGCTCACTCAGGGCGAGACGTTGCTGAGCGTCAGTCTGTTCGGCACTGCGCTGCTGCAGGCATGAAGTTTTTTAACGGCTGACGCTGTAAATCAGTGTCGGCCGTTTCTATGTTAGTTAGTTATGCTGGTGCAAGTTTGCGTAGGACATTTCTTGTTGTTAAGGGATGGCACGCTGGCTCGTTTTATTATTTTGTAAAAGATACTTCCAACTTCGCCGTACGAAACTTCTTTTTTATTTTTAAGCGGCCGATTCCTGTCTGAAATGACTAAGCTTTGGGGCGTTCCAGCACTTTTTCTCGGCCACTAATTTCACATTTGGCACGAGGGAATATCTCAGGGTTTTCATTCATTAACGACGGGTAACAACGGATGGTTAACGCGTTTGTTTCTTCACGTTTCAATCTGGTTCTTCCACCCATCAACATCGATTCGCAAGTCCTGGCATTTAAAGGCAGTGAAACCCTCGATCAACCGTATTTCATCCACATACAGGTGGTCAGCGAAAACCCTTGTCTTGATCTGGAGGCGCTGCTCCACCAACCCGCCTACCTGGATTTCGGCGAAACAAACGGGGGCCTGCACGGGTTGATCTACGCCATTGGCCGTGATGACCCCGGTCGGCGCACCACGCGCTACCACCTGACCCTGGCACCCCGGCTGGCTTACCTTGCGCACCGACGTGACCAGAGGATTTTCCAGCAGCGCAGCGTGCCACAGATCATCGCAGAGGTCCTTGAGCAACATGGCATCCTGGCGGACGCATACGTTTTCGAGCTTGGCCCCGTGGTTTATCCGCCGCGCGAGTTCTGTGTGCAGTACGCAGAGTGTGATCTTCACTTCATCCAGCGGTTGTGTGAAGAGGAGGGAATTCACTACCATTTTCGTCACAGCGTGGACACTCATCTGCTGGTGTTTGGCGATGACCAGACCGTGTTTCGGCGTTTACCCGTGCAACGCTATAGCGCTCCTGGCGGGCCACAAGCAGATGCGCCGGTTATCCAGCGTTTCGACGTACGCCTGGGCATTCGCAGCCAAAAAACGGTGCTTCGTGATTACGACTTCGAACATCCCTCCTTGCATCTGCACGACAGCGCGGGTGTAGCGTCGACACTCCCCCTTGAGGACTATCAGTATCCCGCGGGATTCACCGGTCATACCCGTGGCAAGCAATTGGCATGTCGGAGCCTGGAGCGTCACCAGCGCGACCGGCATCGGGCATTGGGCAAGAGTGATCAGCCAATTCTGCGCAGCGGGCACTTCCTTGAGATACGAGACCACCCCGACCCATCCTGCAACGACCTGTGGTTGATTACGTCAGTGCGTCATGAGGGTTATCAACCCCAGGTGCTGGAGGAAGCAACGCCCACAACCGACCTGTTCCAGGGCTATCGCAATCGTTTTACCGCAACGCCTTGGCAGGCTGTGCATCGACCGCCCCTCAGGCATCCCAAGTCGACCATCAATGGCAGCCAGACCGCAACCGTGACCGGGCCTGCCGGTGAGGACGTGCATTGCGATGCCCATGGTCGGGTGAAGGTGCGCTTTCACTGGGACCGCCTAGACAACACGGATGATAAAAGCAGTTGTTGGGTGCGCGTGGCGTCCGGGTGGGCCGGTGACGGGTTTGGTGCAACGATGATCCCGCGGGTCGGTATGGAAGTGCTGGTGACCTTCCTGGACGGGGATCCCGACCGCCCTTTGATCAACGGCTGCCTGCCGAATGCGTTGCACCGGCCGGCCTATTCCTTGCCGCAGCACAAGACCCGCAGCGTTTTGCGTAGCCGCAGTTCCCGTGGTGGTGAAGGTGCCAACGAGGTGTACCTGGAAGACCGTCGTGGCGAGGAGCTTGTCTACCTGCGTGCGCAGCGGGACCTGGAGCAACGGGTCGGTCATGACAGCCGGTTGGAGGTCGTGGGAGAGCGGCGAGAAGTCATCCATGGGCTAAGCACGGTTTACTTGGAAAGCGAAGAGCATCGTCAGGTCACCGGCGATCGCAAAGTGCTGCTCAAGGCGAGCGACTACCTTGATGTGCAGGGCGATAGCCGGACCCACGTGGCGCAGACCTTGGTCATTGAGGCTGGTCAGCAACTCCACCTTAAATCCGGTGCCAGCCTGGTAATCGATGCCGGGGCGCAACTGAGCCTCAAGGCAGGTGGAGAGCATCTGGTCATCCAGGCGGGAGGCATCTTCAGCAGTCGTCCCATCGCCCTTGGCGGTTTACCGTCTGCGACCCAATTGGCGAGCGCCTTGAGTGTGGCCGATGCGCCAGAGGTCTCCAAGGTACAAGGCGCGATCATGACCCTGGCCAGGCAATTGGGGGCGGACTACTGCCCGGTGTGCGAGCGCTGCCGTGAAGGCCTGTGTGATTTGCCGGGGAGGGCTGCCTGATGCAGGACATGCCAGGCCACTGGATGGCCCAACAACAGCAGGTCGGGCGGCACCTGTGTTTGATTCTCGACGGGCAGAGCGCCGCGCGCGCGCCGCTGCTGGCGGTGCGCAGCTTGTCGGACTATTGCAGCGTCTATGGTGAGACGGTACTGGCGGAACTCGCGATGGAAGGCCCTGTGATCCTGCGGCTGAAGCAGATGAACGAGCCTGCATTAAGAGACCTCCTGCAACAGCCCGAGAGTAACTGGGGTTGGCTGGGCAGCTTGCCGAGCGATGACCTGACGGCCGTGACTCGACATTGGCGCGATCGTTTGCTGACGGGACCGGAAGAAGCGCAATCGCTGTACCGCTTTCACGACAACCGCACCCTGGCGCGTGCGCTGGCCTATATGTCCGCAGAGCACTGGCCGGCATTCCTCGGCCCGTTGATCAGCGTCTGTTATTGGCACCAAGACCGCTGGCGCATCGCTGACAACTCGGCCCCTGGCGAGAACTCGCTGCCCGACCCGGTCCCTTGGCTGAACACACCCAACCCAAACGCCGAAGCCATCCTGCACGCCAATATCCTGCGTTACCTGTTGGCCGAACACAGCGAAGACCTGGTTGCATTGGTGGAATTCCAAGACCCGAGAATCTGGCTGAGCCAGGTGTTGGAGCAGGCGCGCGTCTGGCAATGGCGGGGGGCCGAGCGATTGGAGTTTCTGGTGGTGCGACGGTTGGAGGAGGCCATACGGGAGAGTGTTATTCGGTGGCAACCGCTGGCTGGGGAGGCACCGGCGGATCACTTTGAGCGGGTAGTGGAGCAGTGGAGACTGATGGGGAAAAAAGATGAGTAGGCGAAGGCTAGGTGTGTGGGGTGTGGTGGGGATGCTGGGGCTGACAGGGTGTGCGGGCAAGCCGGTTGATAGCTTTACGCTGGAGGTGGATCTGCCGCCGGAGTTTGAGCTTAAAACGGCCGCAAATTATTTGCCCGCTACGGGTGAATTCTGCACTTTGCCGCGACGTCGAGGAAAGAGGCCTGAGCGGAAAGTCTTTTTTACGGACTACAAACCTCTGGCAAGTCGGGTGAGTTATGAGTTGCCGCTGAACGAAAAAATCGAGGGCTGCCCTTCGGTACTGCGAAGTCTGGAGTTTGAGTTTTATGCGAAGTGGGGAAAGCGTGATACGGACGTAGGTGGAGATCGTGCAGGCATCGCCATACGAGATAGCGGGGATGATCAATCTGGAATGCCTGAGTCGGGTGTCCAGGAAATGGTTGGGCAATGTCATTGGCGGTTCAGGACGGTGGGGCCGTTTCATGCGATCAGGAAGCTTCTGCAATGTCGCTCGATAAATGAACAGGGACAGTTGCAGAAGTCTGTGGCGGGTGGTGTTGCTCACCGTGATCAATTAGCGGGAAAAACGCTCAGGTTGACGTTGACCGTCACTGATAAGGAAGAACCGGCTGTTGGTGATAACTGGGTAGTCGTTCCGGGCGGCTGGAAGCGTTGTAGAGGTAAAAGCTTTGAAGATATGGATGCGTTTTGTAACGGCAATACCACCGACTTTAAGCCTATAAAAATGCCGGATGGTCGCGTTTGTGATGTCTATCCGTCATGCAATTAACAAGGAGTAAGTCCATGATGCAGGATGCACAGAGGCAATCATTTTTCAATGAAAGCAAGCCGGCCTGTCCAGTGCGCGGACACTGGGTGAGCTTTAGTCTGGTCAATGAGTTGGGCGAGGGCACGGCGTACGGTGGACTGCCTTACACCGTCTACGATAGCGCTGGGCAGGAGTACAAAGGCAGGTTGAATGCAGAGGGGGTTGCCAAGCTACACAATCTTTTTTGCGGGCCTGTGGTGCTTGTTTTCGACGATATGTACTCAGGAACAGAACAGCCGTATCAGCGGCTCATGTTGCGCTCCACCTACAAGCTCCCTATCACTGAGCTTCAAGTTCGGGCTGAGCAGACTCGCTTTACTGTCGCTGATGGTCGGCGCTCCGAAAGTAATCCTGCTCAGCAAAAGGCCAACCGGTTCTACCAGGTCGAAGTGCGTGATTTAGTCCGCCATGTCGCCCACTTGCCACCGATTGCGCAGCGGAGTCATCAACCCCAGCGGCATGCATTAAAAATGATGGGCGACTTGGGGTTTGGACCGCCCCAATCAAACTTGGCAGGAGTCGTGTTGTTTCCCAACAACCACACTGCTTTGGAGGTCCGGCCACTGCGAGCCTTCCGTCCGATGCTTTCAATCGAAGACGATTTCTGCGCCTTGAACCTTTATCAGTTGGCATTGATGGCCACCTTGAGTTATTGCAACTTCGGCCAAGAGCCACCTAAAAAACCCCAGGACCAAGTGCGGTTCCCCCTTAATCCCAGCGTCGGACATCTGTTCGCCGAACAGCTTTCGGGTTTCCACGAGGCGTGGCGTTTCGATGCAGAACAAGTGCAGCGTTTTTACCCCCTTTACGAAGAGGTCCCTTACTCCCAGCGCTTTGAGATCCTTCCCTTCGATCCTGAACTGTATCCACAAAACCAACCCGAGCTGGGGGATAAACAGGAACATCCGGCGAATCTGCATTTCTTCGATGATGAAAAGCTCGGTACGGATACCCAGGCGTTTATCACCCATCACGATGAGGTAATCCTGATCGCGGTGCGTGGAACCGCCAGCGCCGCAGATGGGATGCGTGATGCAAACGCCCATCAGGTAGCTTTTGTGGAAGGTGTCGGCAAGGCACATGAAGGTTTCTACCAAGCGTACTGCGCAATGCGCAATTTCGTGCTGCGCTACCTCGACCAATTCTACACAGGCCAACGAATTATCATCTGCGGCCACAGCCTGGGCGGCGCAATCGCGTTGCTCCTGGCGGAAGGATTACGCCGAGCGCCCGAGGGCAACTACAACATCCTACTCTACACCTACGGCTCCCCCCGCGCCGCCGACGCCGAGTTCACTGAGGGCGCTTCAACCCTGGTCCACCACCGCATCGTCAATCACAACGACCCGGTCCCCAGCGTGCCGGCACCGTGGATGAACACCACCGCCAAACTCTGGATCCCTGGCGCCATCACACTGTTCAGCGCCCCTGCGCCGGGCGGCCTGTTGTTCGCCGCCGGTTTGGTGCGTTTGGGTGGAAACCCTTACCGACACCACGGCGAACAACACCATTTCATGCCGATCATGTTGCCGGACGGCACGCAGTCTTCGGTGTTGTGGAAGCCCGGTTGTGAGTCCATCCAGGAGGCCGGTTGCAACCGAGCCTTGCAACTCCATGGCGACATGCCCGAGCGGGATAACTTGCTGAAACAGCTGTTCCAGGCCAACCAGCACTTCATGACCGCCAGCTACATTCCGGCGGCGTGGGCGACGCTGCGTCGCTGGCAACAAACCCAGGAAAACAACGGCCCGCTGATCACACCAAGAGAGTTCGAGTTACTCGACCTGGCGCTTGAGACCATGCGCCAGCAACTGCGCAACAAGCGCCGGGAACTGGCGCGTCTAAGGCCTGCCAACGACCGAAGTTATGAACACAGCGAAGCTCTGAATACCGAAATAGACCGCTTGCACATTAGTCGAGAGCGCCTTGCGACCCTGCGCTGGCGACGCCTGGAGGCCCGTGATGTCTACGGCAGTCAAGCCCATAGCGCCCACTTGCAACCCAGCCTCAAGCGCTGGTTCAGCCACCGTGAAAACCATGAGCTGTCGCAGGTCGCCCGCATTCCTCCTGTGCTTCATCACGAATGGGGGAGGGCGCAAACACTGGATATCGATTCGATCGTCTGAGCCAGGCGTTCACGCAAACTCAACCTGCGCCGGCTGGCGCTTCATCAACACCTTGCCGTTGCGAATCGAGTAAAGCGGCAAGCCTTGGCTGCGGATGACCTCGTAGTCGCTGTCCGCCGAAAGGATCAACACGTTGGCTGGCCGTCCGGGCTCCAGGCCGTAGCGGTCACCGAGGGCCATCGCCTTGGCGCTGTTGTCAGTGACCAGGTCCAGGGCGGTTTGCAGGTTGCGGTAGCCGAGCATGTGGCAAATGTGCAAACCCGCTTCCAGTACCCGCAGGATGTTGCCGTTGCCCAGGGGATACCAGGGATCGACGATGGAGTCTTGGCCGAAACACACGTTCATGCCGGCCTCCAGCAGCTCATTGACCCGGGTGACGCCGCGACGTTTCGGGAAGCTGTCGAAGCGGCCTTGCAGGTGGATACTCTCGGTTGGGCAAGAGACGAAGCTGATTCCCGAGTGCCCCAGCAGGCGGAAGAGCTTGGCGCAGTAAGCGTTGTCGTAGGAACCCATGGCCGTGGTGTGGCTGGCAGTGACGCGGGCACCCATGTCGCGGCTGCGGGCTTCTTCGGCCAGCACTTCGAGAAAGCGTGAGTGCGGGTCGTCGGTTTCGTCGCAGTGTACGTCCACCAGGCAGCCGGTACGTTCAGCCAGGTCCATGAGGAACTTCACCGAACTCACGCCCTGGTCGCGGGTGTATTCAAAGTGCGGGATACCCCCGATCACGTCGGCGCCCATTCGGATGGCTTCTTCCATCAACTCGCGGCCATTGCGATAAGACTCGATGCCTTCCTGGGGGAAAGCGACGATCTGCAGGTCGATCAGGTGTGTGCTTTCCTGGCGCACTTCCAACATGGCCTTTAGCGCCGTGAGGTCCGGGTCGGTGACGTCGACGTGGGTACGCACATGCTGGATCCCGTGGGCAGCGAGGGCCTGGATTGTCTTTTTGGCGCGGGTCTTGGTGTCTTCCTGGGTGATGGTAGCTTTACGCTCACCCCAGCACTCGATGCCTTCGAACAGGGTACCGCTCATGTTCCAGCGCGGTTCGCCGGCCGTCAGGGTGGCGTCGAGGTGGATATGCGGCTCGACGAAGGGGGGAATCACCAGGTTGCCGGCGGCGTCCAGGTCGTCGGCCGCCGCAGTCGGTGTCCCCGATTGCCGCGTGATACTGGCGATCCGGCCATGTTCCAGGTGCAGATCATGCAGGCCTTCACGGTTGCGCAGGCGGGCGTTGATGATGTGCATGGGCAAGTTC
>Ga0213826_1001054_pt1 | contig 12294 bp, 10 predicted proteins | sample MC6MC0899MG_FD_180668 | JGI IMG/M metagenome (GOLD analysis project Ga0213826, IMG submission 180668) | Enriched soil aggregate microbial communities from Iowa State University, Ames, United States - MC6-MC0899-MG | ecosystem: Environmental > Terrestrial > Soil > Unclassified | place: USA: Iowa...
CTCCTGCGGAACAGGCTTGGGGGCGGCGGCTTTGCGCGAACGCGTTCGGGTGGTCATGACCGGTCTGCTGTAAGAGAGTTGCGGCGACAAGCATCGCCGAAAGCGTGAAAAATGCTGTGATAGAACGAATTGTCGGCCACCCGCCACTCCGGATGCCACTGCACCCCGAGCACGAAACGATGCGCGGTGCTGCGGGCGGCTTCTATCAGGCCATCCTCAGCAACGGCCTCGATCTGCAGGCCCTCGGCCAAGCGATCGATGCCCTGCCCGTGCACGGAATTGACCCGTGCCGTGGGCGCGCCGGCCCAGCCGGCCAGCCAACCGCCCTCACACAGGTGCACCGCATGCGCCGGCCCATATTGCACCGCCACCGGCGCCTCCGGGTCTTCACGATGATCGTTCATGCCCGGCACCGCGTGCACGCGCGGGTGCAGACTGCCACCGAGCGCGACGTTCAATTCCTGGAAACCCCGACAGATCGCCAGCACAGGCAGGTCTCGGGCCAGCGCCTCCTGCAACAGGGAGAGCGCGTTCGCATCGCGCGCCGGATCATGGCGGTTGCCGGGCCAGCTCGGCGGCCCGGCATACAGATGCGGTTCGATATTGCTCACCGCGCCGGTCAGCAGCAGGCCCTGCAGGCGGTCCAGCCAATGCGTGGCCGGCAACGGCGGCTGCAGGCTGGGCAGCAGCACCGGGGTGACACCGGCCGCCTCGGCCAGCGCGCGGATGTACTTCTCACCCGCCGCCGCGAAGGGATGATGGCCCAGCATCGTGCTGTCGGTGGGCAGTCCGACCCAAGGGGGCGAGACCATGCGTCATGCTCGGATGACCTGCAGCCACGTTACCCCCGTGCGCAGACCTCGCGCAACACAGCGCCGCATCGGCGGTGCGCGCCCCCCTCACACGCCTGCGGCAGTAGCTGCGACAGACTGACCCCTGTCCCGCGCGCCGGTTGCTGGCATCCTTTGTCCATGATTGTTGTCCTGTCCTCTCCCCGCCGGTGCCCGGCATGACGGCTGCCGGCGAGGCGCATGCACCCAGCTGGTACGCCGACAGCGTGCCGGGCGCGCCGCTACGTGAACCGCTGACGGGGGATCTGAGCGCCGACGTGTGCGTGCTGGGTGCCGGCTACACCGGCCTGTCCGCCGCCCTGACCCTGGCCGAGCGCGGTTATCGCGTCGTGCTGCTGGAGGCGCACCGCGTGGGCTGGGGGGCGTCCGGCCGCAACGGTGGCCAGGCGATCGTCGGCTACGGCTGCGAAGTGGATACGCTCGAGCATCTGGTGGGCGCTGAAGATGCGCGGGTGCTGTTCGAATTCTCGCGCGATGGCATGCGCCTGCTGCGTGACCGCATCGTCCGCCACCAGATCGAGTGCGATTGGCGCGACGGCCATGCCAGCGTGCCGATCAAACCCCGCCAGGAGCGCATGCTGCGCGCCGGGCTGATCGATCTGGCCCAGCGCTACGACTATCCACTGCAATGGTGGGACCGCACACAGCTGCGCGGGCAGCTGGACAGCCCTCGCTATCGCGGGGCGATGTTCGATCCCCATAGCGGCCACCTGCATCCGCTGGCCTACGCGCAGGGCCTGGCCCGTGCCGCGGGGGCGGCCGGCGCGGTGATCCACGAGCAGTCCCCGGTCCTGCAGCTGATCCGCGGGCCCCGGCCGCAGCTGCGCACCGCGCACGGCACGGTCAGCGCCGACCACGTGGTGATCGCCGGCAATGCCTGGCTGGAGGGCATCGCGCCGGAGCTGGAATCGCGGATCATGCCGGTCGGCACCTATATCGGTGCCAGTGCGGTGCTTGGGCAAGCACGGGCGCAATCGCTGATCCGCAACGACATGGCCGTGGCCGACGTCAGCTGGGCACTGGACTACTTCCGCCTCAGCCGCGATCACCGCCTGCTGTTCGGCGGCCAGGCCAGCTACTCCGCCCTGCCCCCGCCCGGCCTGCGCGGTGTGATGACCCGGCGCATGCGCGCGGTGTTCCCGCAGCTGGCCGACGTGGAGCTGGAGTACGTGTGGGGCGGCTATGTGGATATCACCCGCAACCGCGCCCCGCACTGGGGCCGACTGACCCCGAATGTCTATTTCGCGCAGGGCTTCTCGGGCCACGGTGTTGCCGCAGCGGGCCTGGCGGGCCAGGTGCTGGCCGAAGCCATCGCCGGCCAGGCGGAGCGCCTGGATGTATTCGAACGCATTCCGCACCGCCCCTTCCCCGGCGGGCGCATGCTGCGAACCCCGCTGCTGGTTGCGGCGATGTCCTGGTACAAGCTGCGGGATGCGTTGTGGTGAGGGCGCAAGCGGCGTTCGGCGGCCACGGGTAAAGTGAGACACGGCGCGACATCTGAAAGCGGTCGCTCCGTTTCCCGGCAGCGCCAGACCGGGAGTGCCAGCAGATGGTATGAGAGCACATCTCCTGCTGCGCACGCCGCGCGTCACAGCGCAACGATGTGTGGAGAATGCGTCATATCAAGGCCTGCAGTGGCTGAGATGGGCACGCCTCGAACACGGGACGTCATCTGTGTATCCGCGGCGCAACTCGACTGCGGGCCCTACGACGAGCGTGAAGAGTTTCCGAAAAAAATGAGATATATGTCACGCCCATGGCCCCGACCCATGCCCGCGCGTGAATCCATACGCTGCGCGCGCCATCGCGCCGGACCACTTGCGCAATTGCATAATCCGGCGCGTGTATATACCGTCCAATCTGATCGCGGCATTGATACACAGGGATGTTGACGGCACGAACAGGGGGAGCCGGTGCGAGGAGAATGGTGGAAAAATGGACTTCAGTTGAATCTGCGCATCGAGCCGATCGGGCTTGTCCTTGCCGTCATCTATGCCTTTGCATGTTGGGGCGCACGCAAGCTGTCCCTCGACCAGTTCTACCTGCCTGCCGGCATACGCGTGGCTGCACTGCTGCTCTGTCCACCACGACTGTGGCCCTATCTGTTCCTGGGTGAGTACGCCTACTTCGCGCAGATGCGTTACCCGATGGTGGAGAAGTACGGGCTGGCGTGGGTCGTGCTTGGCTCTGCTTCGCTGATGCCGGCAGTCGCGTTTGTCGTTCGACTGCATCGCCGAATGATGGCGACCACTACAGAAACCTGGCTATTATCAATTGCTGCAGCGTCGGCGCTAGTAGTTACCGTACTCAATATTGCTCTATCAGAATTACTCTGGCCAATTCCACCAGACATGCCCGCGCTCACTGGTGTCGCGCGCTATGTGGTCGGCGACTTCATCGGCATCCTGACGGTGGCACCCCTTGCACTCTTGTGGGCAACCCGCCACAGCGAGCCGGACTGGGCAGCGATGTTCCTGAAGCCGACGTCAATGGCCCTTGGACTGATGACTGTCCTGGGCATATCGGCGGCGCTGCTGCCTGCAGACTCAATGACGACGAAAACCAGCCTACAGGTGCTTATGGCGCTACCTGCCATTGCTCTGACCTGCCTCCTCGGCTGGCGAGGTGCTGCGATTTCGGTGCCGGTGCTGAACCTCATCATCGGCCTTACTACGCCAAAGCCTTACCCATCGTCGTTTGATCCGTCAGCCTTCACCACACAGTTGATCATGGCCATCACAGGCATTGCATTGCTGGTCCTCGGCTCACGCATCAGCCACTACTACCATCACTACAAAATTCGGGACGACGGCGAGAAGAATGCAATCAAGTTGGCCAGAAGCTCTCATGTGACAAGCGAAATGGGGCTCCGCGAACGCGCACTTCACTTGAGAAAGATCGGGGAGGGCATGGATATATCCCTCAACGAAGTTGTGAGCTGGCTGAAGCTGCACGGACACCACGAGATCGCTGGGGGATTGCTCGATACCGCTGTCGTGCATTCGCGGCAGTTCCGCGCCCAGGCCAGCATGGTCTATCCGACAGCACTGGATCATCTGGGTCTGTATGTCGCTCTGCAGGCTGGTGGGGTCCGCGAAGCGTGGGATCTGACCCACCGCGTCTCCCGCCCGCGGCTGCAGGGGGATCCCTGCCAATTGAGTATCGGCCTGCAATTGGCTGCCTACCGTGCAATGACCGATGCCGTGTCACTGCTGCTGGAGAGTGAATCGGGCCAGATCGAGGTCCGCGCGCGCTGTGGCAGGTTTGGTCGGTATCAGGGCATCGTGGTGACCGTGGCGTTGCTGGATGCCACATGTGCGCTGTCCGAAGCCACCATGACCATGGCGGTTGAACGTCTCGCCGGGCGAGCTCTTGCCTATGGTGGTGTTGTGCAGTGTCGTCGCAATCGGGTCAGGATGGCGCTTCTGGAAATGCCGCCAATCGCTTCCCACGACGCCGCGCATAGCGTCTCGGTTGAATACGTAAAAACGACAGGGCGCGGTAGCAGTCAAGCGTTAACCTGACTTTCTGCAAACTCCTTGGATCCATCGCCCTTGGGACGAACACAGCAGGACAGCGGCGTCAGAGAAACAGCAGGTAGGATGTTGGGTTCCCCGTAACTTGGACCTGCAGGTGATCGCATCACCTGCAGGTCCACCACAGAGTCATCAGCCGAGCCCGCGTTACGCCCTACGTCGGGCGGTAACGAAACTGCACCTGATGTTGCCGCAGATGGCCTAGTTGCTGCCGCTCACTGGCTCGACCGACCAGACGGCATCAGTGCCGCTCCCGTAAAGCACCAGCGAGAAGCGTGGGCCGCGGTACACCTCGGAGCGCCTCGCGCCTCTGGGCGCCTGAACGCGCAGCGTCGGCAGCGACACTCGCGCGGGAACATCGCCAGCCGGCAATGCCCAGAACACATCATCTGCGTTTCCGATGATCACGTGCACGCGCCCGGCAAGATCGTTCACCTGGTAATAGGTGATTCCCTCGCGCTCAAATCCATATACCAGCCAATTTGAATTTTGGCTCAGGTTGGCGGCCAGCGGCTGTGTCTGCCCCAGCCCTCGCTTCGCCAGTGGCGATCCATGATTATCTGACTGCGCCATTCCAACCATCGGAACCGACGCGAGAATAACGACACCCACAACACCAACAATCCTTGGAATGCGCACATTTACCTCCTGATTAAAACGTTGAGGGGAACTTCAGCGATAGTAACCGTAAGCGGACATCCATCGATCAGCCGGGGCCGCCTGAGCGGCCAGCACAGGACGACGACCCACCCGGCAACCAGGCGGAGGCTGCGACATTTCGCGGCACCCCTCTCCCTAAAGTTACGCGTGAAACCGCCGCTACCAGTCCCGACCCACTCGGAACCGAGCGTACGCCTCATGCCGGCACTGTTGCAGGGCGCTGTTCTCAGCGACCCCGGTGATGCCCTGCCCCAGCGGATCCTGCTGGTGGAAAACTCGCGCACGTTCACCAGCATGCTGCGTGAGGCGATCGAGCAGCGGCTGGAGCTGCCGGTTTCGGTGGCGACCAGCCTGGCCGAGGCCGGGCGGCTGCTGGATGAGGAACAGGGTTGGTTCCTGGTCCTGACCGGGCTGGTGCTGGCCGATGGCGACCGCGATACCGTGGTGGACTACTTCCTGTCGCGCGGGCTGCCCACCGTGGTGGTCAGCGGCGTGTATGACGAGGATCTGCGCAAGCGCGTGCTGCAGCAGCAGATCATCGATTACGTGCTCAAGAACACCCCGGGCAGCATCGATTATCTGGTGTGGCTCGTGCAACGACTGGAGCGCAACCGGCGCATCGCCGCGCTGGTGGTGGATGACTCGATGTCGGCGCGGATGTACGCCGCCTCCTTGCTGCGCATGTATGGGCACGATGTCTACGAGGCCGCTGACGGCGCCGAGGGACTGAAGGCCATCGAGGCGCACCCGGCGATCCGGCTGGCGGTGGTCGATCAGGAGATGCCAGGCATGGAGGGCGTGGAATTCACCCGCCGCCTGCGCACGATGCGCTCGCGCGACAAGCTGGCCGTGATCGGGATTTCCGGCAATACCGATCCCTCGCTGATTCCGCGCTTCCTCAAGAACGGCGCCAACGATTTCCTGCGCAAGCCCTTCTCGCGCGAGGAGTTCTTCTGCCGCGTCTCGCAGAACGTGGACCAGCTCGAGCTGATCGGCACCCTGCAGGACCTGGCTACCCGCGATTTTCTGACCGGGCTGCCGAATCGTCGCTGCTTCCTGGAGCAGAGTCAGCGTCAGCTGCCGCAGCTGCACCTGGATGGCGAACAGGTGGCTGTCGCGATGATCGACATCGACCACTTCAAGCACATCAACGATACCCATGGCCACGAGGCCGGCGACGATGCGCTGCGCGCGGTGGCCGCAGCGGTCGCCCAGCATGCGCGCCAGGACGATCTGATCGCACGCTTCGGCGGCGAGGAGTTCTGCCTGCTGGTACCGGGCATGGATGAAGAGCAGGCCGTGCACTACTTCGACGAACTGCGCCAGCGCATCGCCGCGCTGGAGGTCGACCTGGGCCACACCACCCTGCGCATGACGGTCAGCATCGGGCTGTGCTGTCTGCGGCCGCAGCGCGATTCCCTGCACCGGCTGATTTCCGAGGCCGATCGGCAGCTGTACCTGGCCAAGGCCGGCGGCCGCAATCGCGTCCATTGCGCCACCGTGGCGACCGGCCCACGCCAGCGCGAGCCTGCCCTGGCGCCTTGATCGAGATCAACGCGGCCCCGGCCGCGACTGCCTAGAGTCGCCCCCAGTTGAACAGCACGGGAACGCACCATGGCACTTCTGGTCTGGCAGGACGATCTGAACATCGGTATCGATGTCATCGATCACCAGCACATGCGCATCGTGGAGATGCTCAACCACCTGCACGTCGCCCAGAAGAGCCTGGAGCGGCTGGCCGTGGCCGAGGTCATCGACGAACTCGTGGACTACACGATGTCCCACTTCGCCTTCGAAGAAGAGCTGATGGAGGAAGCCGGCTACCCGTTCTGCGCGGCGCACAAGCGCGTGCACGAAATCTTCGGCAAGCGCGTGGGCGAGTACCGGCTGCGTTTCCAGGCCGGTGAGGACATCACCGACGAGCTGCGCACGATGCTGTCGCGCTGGCTGTTCAACCATATCCGTGGCGATGACAAGGCGTACGCGCCGCAGGTCAAACAACACCTCAACCAGTTCGCGCGCGACCACCAGCAGGGCAGCTGGCTGGGCCGCACGCTCAAGCGCTTCTTCCGCTGATCAGCGCCCGCGCCGCCCCATCGCCAGCAAGGCGACGATGGTGATCAATGCGGTCACGCACAGGTAATAGCCCACCGCGACCAGGCCATAGCGCTCGGCCAGCCACGTCGCCACATACGGCGCCGGTGCAGCACCGAGAATGCCGGCCAGGTTGAACGACAAGGAGGCGCCGGTATAGCGCACCTGCACCGGGTAGATCTCGGCCAGGAAGGTGCCGCACGGGCCGTAGGTCAGGCCCATCAGGAACAGGCCCAGCGCCAGGAACCCCAGCACCAGCCACGGGCTGCCGGCCTGGAACAGCGGCGCGAACACCACGCCGAAGGCGAGGATCAGGCCGCTGGCCACGATCATCGTGCGGCGCGTGCCCCAGCGGTCGCCGTACAACGCGGAAATGGGAATGCCGGCGGCGAAGAACAGGATGCCGACCATCTGCAGCAGCAGGAACTGCTCACGCGAGTAGCCCAGCACGGTGGTGCCGTGGCCGAGCGTGAACACCGTCATCAGGTAGAACAGCACGAAGGTGGCGAACGCCCCCAGGGTGCCCAGCACCAGCGTCAGCGGATGTTCGCGCAGCACCGTCCACATCGGCAGCTTGACCCGCTCGTTGCGGTCCAGCGCGGCCTGGAATTGCGGGGTCTCGTGGATGTTCAGGCGTACCCACAGGCCGATGCCGACCAGCAGCGAACTGGCCAGGAACGGCACGCGCCAGCCCCATTGCAGGAAATCGGCCTCGCTCATCGCGCGGCCCAGCAGCAGGAAGATACCGGCCGAAAGCAGGAAGCCCAGCGGTGCGCCCAACTGCGGGAACATGCCGTACCAGGCGCGTTTGCCGGGCGGCGCATTCTCGGTGGCCAGCAGCACGGCGCCACCCCACTCTCCCCCCAGCCCCAGGCCCTGCCCGAAGCGGCACAGCGCGAGCAGTGCCGGCGCGACCAGCCCGATGCTGGCATGCGTGGGCAGCAGGCCGATCGCCACGGTGGAGATGCCCATCGTGAGCAGCGCAGCGACCAGCGTCGCCTTGCGCCCGATGCGGTCACCGTAGTGACCGAACACCGCCGAGCCGACCGGCCGCGCGATGAAGGCCACCGCGAAGGTCGCCAGCGACTGCAGCATCGCCGCCCCATCGCTGCTTTCGGGGAAAAACAGGTGCGGGAACACCAGCACCGCGGCGGTGGCGTAGATGTAGAAATCGAAGAACTCGATGGTGGTGCCGATCAGGCTCGCCAGCAGAATGCGGCGGGGAGAGTTCACGACAGGGGCGACAGCAGGTGTGGACATCGGGCACGCAGAAAAAGGCAGCTGCCGGATTCTGCCACGGCCTTCCGCTGGCTGCCGCAATGGTTGCAGACGAGACTGTCAGCCTGTGACCGCCTCGGCGACCTGCGCATCCGGCAGGAACTTCCCCGGCACCGCAGTGTCTCAACGCGGTCACCCCGCCAGGACGGTCCCGGATGTCAGCCTCACGGAAGAGTGCCGCCCCCTTGCGCTGGGCGCAGCCGGTCGCCATCGCGGTGGTGATCGTTGTGCACGGGCTGATGCTGGGCGTGCTGCTGCGGTCTCCGGCCCCCAGTGGCGCTGCGGAGGAGGCCCGCCTGGCGGTGTACTGGCTGCCGCGGCCGTTGCCTGCACCAGTTCCCCTACCCTTGGCGACTCCCGCGCCCCCTATGCCGCAGCCCGCCGCCTCGCAGCGTTTGCCTGCGCCACGCGTGGCCACGCCCACCATCGCATCACATGCTGCGGCGGTGGATCCGCAGGCGCCACGCGCCGCACTGGACCTGAGCGTGCCGGGCTCGCTGATGGGCAGCGGTATCGACGCCGCCTCGCTGGTTCCGCGCTTGCTGGGCGACCGGGAGGTACACCCGGCATTCCAGCCCAAACCCAAGCGCTTCCGCATGAAGGCGGGGATGACCCCGGAGCAGATCGTGCACGGCATCTTCCAGCTGATCGGCGCGTGGCCCCCGGGCTACACGGTGGACCCGTGCCGCCTGACGCGGCAGCAGATCGACTACCTGCGCAACGCCGTGGATGAAATGGATCGCGACCTGCTGCGCGAGTCGCTGATCCGCCACAGCCAGGACTGCTGAGCGGCGTCAGCCGCCCAGGTGGATCCAGGTCGCCTTGAGCTCGGTGTACTTGTCGAAGGCGTGCAGGGATTTGTCGCGGCCGATGCCGGACTGCTTGTAGCCACCGAATGGGGCGGTCATGTCGCCACCATCCCATTGATTGACCCACACACTGCCCGCGCGCAGCCCGCGTGCTACCCGATGTGCGCGGCCCAGGTCGCGCGTCCATACGCCAGCGGCCAGCCCGTAGATTGAATCATTGGCCATGCGCAGCGCGTCCGCCTCGTGATCGAAGGTGAGCACCGACAGCACCGGGCCGAAGATCTCCTCGCGGGCGATCGTGTGCTGCGGATCGACCTCGTCGAACACCGTCGGCTCCACATAGCTGCCACCCGGCACCACCTCCAGCCGCTTGCCCCCCAGCAGCAGGCGTGCGCCCTCGGCCTCGCCGCGTGCTACATAATCCAGCACGCGGCCTGCATGCGCCTCATCGACCAGTGCGCCCATCGCGGCATCCGGCTCGAAGGGATGCTGCGGCTGCATATGCCGGCCATGCGCCAGTACGCGGGCCACGAAGGCATCCTTGATCGAGCGCTGGACCAGGAGGCGCGAGCCGGCGGTGCACACCTCGCCCTGGTTGTAGAAGATCGCGGTGGCAGCGGCCTGGGCGGCCTTGTCCAGATCGGGCGCATCAGCGAACACGAGGTTCGGGCTCTTGCCGCCGCACTCCAGCCAGGTGCGCTTGAGATTCGATTTCCCGGCGCATTGCAGCAACCGCCGACCGACGGCGGTGGAGCCGGTGAACGCCAGCGCATCCACGTCCATGTGCAACGCCAACGGTTCGCCCGTCCGCTCACCATGGCCGGGAAGCACATTGAACACGCCATCAGGCACCCCCGCCTCGGCCACCAGCGCGGCCAGGCGGATCGCGCTCAGCGGCGAGCGCTCGGAGGGCTTGAGCACCACGGAATTGCCCGCCGCCAAGGCTGGCGCGATCTTCCACGTTGCCATCAGTAGCGGGAAGTTCCACGGCACGATCACCGCCACCACGCCCACCGGCTCACGGGTGATCAGGCCCAGCGTATCCAGCGCGGTCGGGGCAACCTCGCCGTACACCTTGTCCACCGCCTCGGCGGTCCAGCGCAGGCAGCGCACGACACCGGCCAGATCGCCCTCGCGTGCGTCGCGGACCGGCTTGCCCATGTCCAGGGTTTCCAGCAGCGCGAGCGCATCGGCGTGTTGTTCCACCAGGTCGGCCAGCCGCAGCAGCACCTGCTTGCGATGAGAGGGCGCCGCCCGCGACCAGTCGCCCGCATCGAAACTGCGCCGCGCCGCTGCGACCGCCCGATCGACGTCCGTCGTGTCGGCGTCGGCCACCTGCACCAGCACGCGGCCATCGATCGGGCTGACGCAGTCATAGCGCGCGCCACTGGCGGCGTCCACGTAGCGCCCATCGATGAAGGCCTGGCCCTGGAAGGTCAGTGCATCGGCCTGGCGTTGCCAGTCGTCGCGGGTGCGTGCGGTGGTCATCGGCGTCGTCCTCATCCACTCAGTCGGGTAAGGCGGTTATACCCGTCGCCATCACGGGATGACGTGAGGCGAGTGCGATAAAGTCGTGACCATCGCGCCCTTGCGGAGTGCCGCATGCCTCGTCCCGATTCGTCGTTGTCGACCCTGGCCAGCCAGGCACCCGCAGACCTGGATGCCTACTGGATGCCATTCACCGCCAACCGCCAGTTCAAGGCGGCCCCGCGCCTGCTGGTGCGTGCGGAGGGCATGTATTACCACGACATCGACGACCGTCCGATCCTGGATGGCGCGGCCGGCCTGTGGTGCTGCAACGCAGGGCATGCGCGGCCGAGGATCGTGCAGGCGATCCAGCAGCAGGCGGCCACGCTGGATTTCGCGCCACCGTTCCAGATGGCCTCCCCCTTGCCCTTCGTGCTGGCCCAGCGGTTGGCCGCGCTGGCACCGGCCCGCTTGAACCATGTGTTCTTCACCAATTCCGGCTCCGAAGCAGTCGACACCGCGATGAAGATCGCGCTGGCCTACCACCGCTTGCGCGGCGAGGGCCACCGCACCCGCTTCATCGGCCGCGAAAAGGCCTATCACGGGGTCGGCTTCGGCGGCCTGTCGATCGGCGGCCTGCCCAACAACCGCAAGACGTTCGGGCCGCTGTTGGCCGGCAGCGACTTCCTGCGCCACACGCTCGATCTGGAGCGCAATGCCTTCAGCCCCGGCCTGCCGCGCCACGGCGCCGAACTCGCAGAAGACCTGGAGCGTTTGATCGCACTGCACGATGCATCCACGATCGCGGCGGTGTTCGTCGAGCCGATCGCCGGCTCGGCCGGGGTGATCCTGCCCGCACCGGGCTACCTGCAGCGCCTGCGCGAGATCTGCGACCAGCACGGCATCCTGCTGGTGTTCGATGAGGTGATCACCGGTTTCGGACGGGTCGGCAACGCCTTCGCTGCGCAGCGCTTCGGGGTTACCCCGGACCTGATGACCTTGGCCAAAGGGCTGACCAACGGCGCGGTGCCGATGGGCGCGGTGCTGGCCAGCGATGCGATCCACGACGCCTTCATGCAGGGCCCGCCGGCCGCCATCGAGTTCTTCCATGGCTATACCTATTCCGGCCATCCGCTGGCCTGCGCGGCGGCCCTGGCGGCACTGGATACCTACGCCGAGGAGCATCTGTTCGAGCGCGCCATCGAGCTGGGCGACTATTGGCAGGAGCGGCTGCACAGCCTGCGCGGGGTGCCGCACGTGATCGACATCCGCAATTTCGGGCTGATCGGTGCTGTCGAGCTGATGCCGCGCAAAGACGCCCCCGGCGCGCGTGGCTACGAGGTGTTCGAGCGCTGCTTCCGCGACGGCCAGCTGCTGGTGCGCTGCACCGGCGATGTGATCGCACTGTCGCCGCCGCTGATCCTGGAGCGCAGCCACATCGACCGGATCGTGGACGTGCTGGGCGAGATGATCCGCGCCACTGGCTGAGCCTGAATCCATCGGCGACGACGGCGGCCGCCGCGATCCTTACAATGGTCGGTCACGTTTCGCTCGCGTACCGGATTGCATGGACATTGTCGTCAAAGAAGAACTCAAGGC
>Ga0213826_1001070_pt1 | contig 12209 bp, 9 predicted proteins | sample MC6MC0899MG_FD_180668 | JGI IMG/M metagenome (GOLD analysis project Ga0213826, IMG submission 180668) | Enriched soil aggregate microbial communities from Iowa State University, Ames, United States - MC6-MC0899-MG | ecosystem: Environmental > Terrestrial > Soil > Unclassified | place: USA: Iowa...
GATCGCGCTGGCCAAGGACCCTGAGGCCCTGGTGGCGCGCGTCGTGCTGCTGCTGGCGGGCGATGCTTTCAGCGCGCGCACGGCGGTGTCCATTGCCAAAGCGGTGGCCACGCTGCCGCCGGACCGCCCGCGCGACCGGGTTCGCGCCGCCATCATGCTGGTGGCGGCGACCCCTGAGTATCTGGTGCAGAAATGACAGACCGCCGCGACCTCGACCGCCGAGCCTTTCTGCTGCGCGCCTTAGCGCTGGGCGCGACCCGCGCTGCCGCGCCGCTGGCGCTGAACCTGGCCGCCATCGGCGCCGCCGCCGCGCAATCCGCCCCGCCCTCCTACAAGGCGCTGGTGTGCGTCTTCCTGTACGGCGGCAACGATCCCTACAACACGCTGGTTCCGTACGATCCGTCGTCGTACCGCGCGTACTCCACGGCCCGCAGCGACATCGCCCTGCCCCGCGACCCGCTACGCGCCACGCTGCTGCGCGGCAAGGCCGACACACAGGGCGGCATGCAGTTCGCCCTGGCTCCCGCGCTCGCGCCGCTGGCGCCGCTGTACGAACGCGGCGACATGGCGGCCCTGCTCAACGTGGGACCGCTGATCGTGCCCACGACCAAGGCCGAATACATCGGCGCGCGCGTGCCCCTGCCGCCCAAGCTGTTCTCGCACAACGATCAGCAATCGGTCTGGCAGGCGCTGGCGCCGGAGGGCGCGTCCTCGGGCTGGGCCGGCCGCCTGACGGATCTTTTCGCGGGCGCCAACGCGCAGCGCACGTTTACCGGCATCACGGCGGGCGGCAGCACGGTGCTGCTGGCCGGGCGCAAGGTGGCGGGCTATCGGGTGGGCATCAACGGCTCGACGCAAATCGACCTGCTGCATCGCGACATTTACGGATCCAGCGCCTGCACCGCGCTGCTGCGCGAACTGATCACCGAGCCGCGCGAACACCTGATGGAACGCGAGATGTCGCGCATCGCCGCGCAGTCCATCTCCGCCGACACGCGCCTGCGGGCCGCGCTGGAGGGCGTCGCCGTACCGGGAGACTTTTCGTCGCCGCTCGCACAGCAGCTTCGGATCGTGGCGCGCATCATCGCCGCTCGCGACACGCTGGGCGCGCGGCGTCAGGTGTTTTTCGTCTCGCAGAACGGCTATGACAACCACACGGGGCTGAACGACGCGCATCCGGCGTTGCTCAAGGAAATGGGCCAGGCGCTGGCCGCGTTCCAGAAGGCCCTGTCGGAACTGGGCGTGGCGGATCAGGTCACCACCTTCACGGCCTCCGAGTTCGGCCGCACGCTGGGTTCCAACGGCAACGGCTCGGATCACGGCTGGGGCTCGCACCACTTCGTGCTGGGCGGCGCGGTCAACGGCGGCCGCTGCTACGGGGCCCACCCGGAAATCGCGCTGAACGGGCCCGGCTTCGTGGACAACGGCCGGCTGCTGCCCACCACGTCGGTGGATCAATTGGGCGCGGACCTGGGCGCGTGGTTCGGCGCCAGCCGGGACGATCTGCGGACGGTGTTCCCGAATTTGCGGCATTTCGGGCCGGAGCCGTTGGGGATGTTGAAGGGTTAGGCACTAGCGCCCACCCCGCAACCGATCTATAACGTCAGGCAACCCACCCGCCATCCGGCGGCGCTCGCGTTTCCTCCTTCCCATCGCACCGCAACATGAGCCTCACCCCCGATCTGGCGTTGCAACCCGCCACCGAAGAAGACGTGCCGTTCCTGCTGTCCCTGCGCAAGCGCACGATGACTGCGCACCTGCAGCGCGCAGGCGCGCCGCATGACGATGACCATCACCTGGCGCGCATCCATTACCACTTCGACGATGCCCAGATCGTCTGGCTGGCCGGCCGTCCCGCCGGCTTGTTCAAGCATTACCGCGATCCGGCCGGCTGGCGCATCGTGCAGATTCAGATCGATCCCGATTTCCAGGGCCAGGGGCTGGGCCGCAGGCTGCTGGCCAAGGTGCTGGACCGGGCGGACAAGGAAGGTGCGCCCGTCACCCTGAGTGTCCTGAAAGGCAATCCCGCCCGGCGGCTTTACGAGGCGCTGGGCTTCACATCTGTGAAGGAGACCGAGCTGGAGCATGAAATGCGGTATGACCCCGGCGCAGTCCGGCCGGGCGCTTGAACCCTTCGCGGCAGCTTTTTTCCGGACCGCTGGAATAAAGCGGCCCCGGCCGGCGTCCGTAGAGGGCAGTCCCCCAATCCTTCCCTTCTACGAGGCACAACATGCGCAAACACACCGCCGCGGCCCTGGCTCTCGCCTGCGCCGCCCTGTTCTCGGCCGGCGCCCACGCCCAGGCCGTCAAGACCCAGAACGGCATCCTGGTCGATAACGCCGGCATGACGCTGTACACCTTCGACAAGGACTCCGCGGGCAAGAGCGTCTGCGTCGACGCGTGCGCGAAGGCTTGGCCGCCCGCCATGGCCGCCGGCGACGCCAAGCCGATGGGCGACCTGACGGTCATCACCCGCCCCGACGGCAGCAAGCAATGGGCCTACAAGAACAAGCCGCTGTACCTGTTCGCCAAGGACACCAAGCCGGGCGACAAGACCGGCGACAACTTCAAGGAAATCTGGCACGTCGTCAAACCCTGATCCGGACACCTGCCCGATCAGACCATGCGCGCCGAAGACGAAGCCCAGATCCTGGCCTGCATCCCCAGCTTGCGGCGTTACGCGCGCGGGCTGACGGGCGACCCCGACCGGGCCGACGATCTGGTGCAGGACACGCTGGAGCGCGCATGGAGCCGCTACTCTCGCTGGCAGCGGCGCGGCGAACTGCGTGCCTGGATGTTCGGCATCATGCACAACCATTTCATCGACGGCGTGCGCGCCGCCAGCCGGCGCACCGACCAGACGGCGCCGGGCGACCTGCCCGACGCGCCGGTGCGCGCCACCCAGACCGATCAGCTTGAAGTGCGCGACCTGGACCGTTGCCTGCAAGCCCTGCCGGCCGATCAGCGCGAGGTCCTCTTGCTGATCGCCGTCGAAGACCTTTCCTACCAGGAGGCCGCCCGCATCCTGTCGGTGCCCATCGGCACCGTCATGTCGCGCCTGTCGCGCGCCCGCGAGAAGCTCGGCGCGCTGATGCGGGGCCGCGATACCGCCCCGCGCCTGCGGCCCGTTCCCACCCCGCGTGAAATGCCATGACCGACAAACGCCTCCATCCGGTTCCCGCCGCAGGCACGCCGATCACCGAAGCCGATCTGCACGGCTACGCGGACGGCCAGCTGTCCGCCGCGCGTCATGCCGAGGTGGCCGCCTTTCTGGCCGCGCATCCGCAGGACCAGACCCGGGTCGACGACTGGCAGGCGCAACGGCGCGCGCTGCATGCCTTGCTGGATCCCGTGCTGGACGAACCGTTGCCGCTGCGCCTGCCGCTGCGCGCCCCGGCGCGGACGTGGCCGTGGCGCGCGATGGCGGCCAGCGTGGCGATTGCCGCGGTCAGCGCCAGCTTGGCCTGGTTCGCGCGCGGCGCCGTCGACGCGCGCCATCTGCAAGCTGCGCTGGCCACCGCCAGCCCCGAGCGCGCGGCGGGCGGCTATGCCCAGCGCGCCGCCATCGCCCATGCCGTCTTTGCGCCCGACATGGGCCGGCCCGTGGAAGTCGGCGGCGACAACGAAAAGGCGCTGGTGACCTGGCTGACCAAGCGCATGGGCGCGCCGATGCGCGCGCCGTCGCTATCGAAGACGGGTTACGAGCTGATCGGCGGACGCCTCTTGCCCGGCGGCGCGGGCCCCGTCGCGCAATTCATGTACGGCGCGGCCGACGGCCAGCGCCTGACGCTGTACGTGACGCGGGAAGCGGCCGGAGGCCAGACCGCCTTCCAGTTCACGCAGGAAGGGCCGGTGCGGGTCTTCTATTGGGTCGAGGGCGAGTTCGGCTACGCGCTGTCGGGCGCCGTCAGCCGTGATGAGCTGCAGCGCGTGTCGCAGGAAGTCTATCGGCAGCTTCAGGGCTGAGGACAGGGCCTGCCTTTCAACCGGCGCGCGCCCGCGCTTCGTGCAGCATGTGCAGCGTGATCTTGCGTACCTCGGCCTTGCTCATGTCGATATGGGACCGCAGCAGGCGCGCAGCCTCGTCGGTGCGGCGCGCCAGCACCGCGCGCAGGATGGCCGCGTGTTCGTCATAGGTGGCATCCACACGGAAGTCCTTGGTGAAATCCAGCCGCCGCACAATGCGGATCTTTTCCGTCACGTCGCGGTGGATCTGCGCCATCTCGGGATTGCCGGCTGCGGCCACCAGCGCGCAATGAAACGCCTCGTCCAGTTGCCCCACCAGCCGGCCGTCCAGAATGCGCTGCGAAGGCGGCACCAGCCACACGTCGGTCAATGCGCCCAGCATCCCGGCCTGATCCATGTCCTGCCGCGCGCACAGCTTGTCCACCGCCGCCAGTTCCAGCACCACGCGCACGTCGTACAACGCCTCGAAGCGCTCGAAGTCGAAGGGCCGCACCTGCCAGCCGCTGCGCGGCCGTGCCAGCACAAACCCTTCGCGTTCCAGCCGCGCCAGGCCCAGCCGTACCGGCGTGCGGCTCACTCCCAGCCGCGCCACCAGATCGGCCTCGGTGAAGCGTTCGCCGGGCAGCATCCGGAAGCCGAACAGGTCGTCCTTGATGCGCTGGTAGACCTGGTCGGCCAGCGAGCCGGCCAGCGCCGGCGACGGACGGATGGCCGGGCCCGCCTGGACGGCTTCCAGCCGCATCATCCGGTCACGACGCACGTGGCGTCTTCGGTGATCACGACGAGCGGATCGCCCGCGTTGACCGGCTTGCCGGGCACGCAGCGGATCGCGGACACCGTGCCTGACGCCGGCGCGATGACGGACAGCTCCATCTTCATGGCCTCGACCACCACCAGCGTGTCGCCGGCCGACACGCTCTGCCCCACCAGGACCGGGATCTTCCAGATGTTGCCGCACATGTCGGCGCTGACCAGACGTTCGCCATCGCGCAGCACGGTCTCGGCCTCGGGCTGCGCGGCGGGCGCCTCCAACGCCACGTCCTCGTTCTTCCACAGCGCCACCTCGGCGTCGAAGGCCGTCTTCTGGCGCGCCTGGAAAGCCGCAATGCTATCCGCCTGCTCGGCCACAAAGCCCTGATGCGCCGCGAAGTCGAACATCTCTTCTTCGATGCGGACCGTGGCGCGGCCTTCCCGGAAGTCCTCGCGCAGCACGTCCAGTTCCGCCTCGGTGACGGGATAGAACCGCACCTGATCGAAAAAGCGCAGCAGCCAGGGCTTGCCGTCCTGGAACACGGGGTTCTTCAGGAACTTGTTCCAGATGGGCAGCGTGCGTCCCACCAATTGATAGCCGCCGGGCGAATCCATGCCGTAGATGCACATGTAGACGCCGCCGATACCCACCGTGCCCTCGGCGGTAAAGGTGCGCGCCGGGTTGTACTTGGACGTCAGCAGGCGGTGGCGCGGGTCGATCGGCACCGCGCACGGCGCGCCCAGGTAGACGTCGCCCAGGCCCATGATGAGATAACTGGCGTCAAAGACGATGCGGCGCACCTCGTCGCGCGAATCCAGGCCGTTGATGCGCTGGATGAAGTCCACGTTGTTCGGCAGCCAGGGCGCGCTCGCCCGCACGGTCTCCTGATAGCGCTGCACCGCGCCCAACGTGGCGCTGTCTTCGAAGGCCATGGGCAGGTAGACGACGCGCGTGGGCACCTTCAGCGTGGCGACGTCGGCCAGCCCTTCCTCGATCTTCAGCAGCTTTGCGATGAGCGCGCCCTGCAGGATCACGCGGCTGTCGTAGCGGATCTGCAGCGAACGCACGCCCGGCGACAGTTCCAGCACGCCGGCCACGGGGTTGGCGTTCAACGCTTCCATCAGCAGGTGGATGCGCATGCGCAGCGCCAGGTCCAGCACGTTGTCGCCGTATTCCAGCAGCAGGTAGCCGTCGCCCGCCTGCCGGTACGACACCGACGGGCGCGATCCTTCGGCGGGCAGCGCGGCCACGATGGTCTCGGAGACGGTCGCGGGCACGGGCGCCGGTTCGGTCGCAGCGGGAACCGCCGGCGCCAGGTCGGCAATACGGCGGTCCTGCGCGGCCTCCAGCGCCACGGCCTGCGGGTAGTCGATGCGCACGAAGCGGATGCGGTCACCGGGCTTGACCTGCCCCACCTTCCACAGTTCGGCGCGGGCAATCGTGACCGGGCAGACGAAGCCGCCCAGGCTGGGGCCGTCGCGCGTCAGGATCACGGGGCTGTCGCCCGTGAAATTGATGCTGCCGATCGCGTACTCGCAATCGTGGATGTTGGACGGGTGCAGCCCCGCCTCGCCGCCGTTCTCGCGCGCCCAGGTGGGCTTGGGTCCGATCAGGCGCACGCCCAGGCGATTGGAGTTGTAGTGAACCTCCCAGTCGGTCGCAAAGAAAGCGTCGATGGCCTCCGGCAGGAAGAAATCTGGCGCGCCATGCGGCCCGTACAGCACGCCGATCTCCCAGGTGCTGCCGTACTCGGGGATCAGTGCCGCGGGCGCGGCCTGCGGCAGGGTTTCGGGCGGGGCGGCGTTGGCGCCCGCCAGCTCGGGGCGGATCACGGGCAGCATGTCGCCCACGCGCAGCGTGCGGCCGGCATGCCCGCCAAACTGGCCCAGCGCAAACGTGGACCGGCTGCCCAGGTAGAGCGGCACGTCCAGGCCGTTGCGTACCGCCAGGTAGCTTCGGCAACCCGACAGTGCGCGGCCTGTGGCCAACACCTGCCCCGACTTCACGAAGATCGGCTGCCACATCGGCACCGGCTCGCCGTCCAGCGTTGCGGCGCACGATGCGCCGGTCAACGCCACGACGGCGTCGCCGTGAAAGCGCAGCGTGGGCCCGACCAGCGTGGTCTCGATACCGGCCGCATCGGGCGCGTTGCCGACGATGCGGTTGGCGACGCGAAACGCGTAGTCGTCCATGGGACCGGACGGCGGCACGCCGATGTCCCAGTAGCCCGCGCGGCCGGGATAATCCTGCACGCTGGTGTAGGTGCCGGCTTCCACGACCTCGATCGCTGCGGGGCGGTACGTAAAGCTTTCCAAAAAGCGCGTGGACAGCTGCCCCGCGCGAAAGCGCGCGTCGGCCACGATCTGGCGCAGGTAATCCAGGTTGGTCGCAATGCCGTGCAGCCGCGTGCGCGCCAGCGCGTCGGCCAGCTTGTCCAGCGCGGCCTCGCGCGTGTCCGCATGCACGATCAGCTTGGCCAGCATCGGGTCGTAAAACGCGGGCACGTCCGTGCCGGTCTCGACCCAGCCGTCGACGCGCACGCCCTCAGGGAACGACACCTCGGTCAACACGCCGGGCGAAGGCTGGAACTGACGCAGCGGATCCTCGGCGTACAGGCGCACTTCAATGGATGCGCCCTGCGGCGCGCGCGACATCGCCGCGAAATCCAGCGGCTCGCCTGCTGCCACACGCAACATGCACTCCACCAGATCCAGGCCGGTGACAGCTTCGGTCACCGGATGCTCGACCTGCAGGCGCGTGTTCACCTCCAGGAAATAGAAGCTGTCGCGCGCCGGATCGTAGATGAACTCCACGGTGCCGGCGGAGCGGTAGTTCACCGATTCGCCCAGCTTGACGGCGGCCTCCAGCAGCGCGGCGCGCGTGGCGGCCGGCAACTGCGGCGCGGGGGTTTCCTCGACGACCTTCTGGTTGCGGCGCTGCACCGAGCAGTCGCGTTCGCCCAGCGCCAGCACGCGGCCCGCGCCGTCGCCAAATATCTGCACCTCGACGTGCCGCGCGTTGTCCACATAGCGTTCGATGAACGCGCCGCCATCGCGAAAGAAGTGCTCGCCCATGCGCTGCACGCTGTCGAACGCCACGGTCAGCTCCGCCTCGTTCTCGCAGCGCGAGAGACCAATGCCGCCGCCGCCCGCTGTGCTCTTGAGCATCACCGGATAACCGATGCGCTCGGCCTGCGACAGCGCCTCGCCCAGGCTGGACAGGAGTCCGGTGCCCGGCGTCATCGGCACACCGGCCTCGGCAGCCAGCTCGCGCGAACGGTGCTTCAGGCCGAACTCGCGGATCTGCAGGGGCGTGGGACCGACAAAGGCGACGCCCGCGGCCTCGCAGGCGTCGGCGAACTCGGCGCTTTCAGACAGAAAACCATAGCCGGGGTAGATCGCCTGCGCACCCTGATCGCGCGCGGCGGCCAGCAGCAGGTCCATGCGCAGGTAGCTGTCGGCCGCCTTCTCGCCGCCCAGCGCCACGGCCACATCGGCCTCGCGCACGTGCGCGGCATTGCGGTCCGGATCGGAATAGACGGCCACGCTGCGGATGCCCAGCCGCTTGAGGGTGCGGATGGCGCGGACGGCGATTTCGCCGCGGTTTGCAATCAGAACGGTATCGAACACGGTGCGACTCCCTGATGTGAGGGCGGGGTTATCGGATGGGTAGCGGGTAGTCAGCGGGCGGCGGCGTTCACGCTGGCCAGGTAGGCGCGCCAGCCGCCGAACGAGGTGATGTCGCGCGCGCCGTCCAGGCCGCGCGGTTCGCAGATAAAGCCCTTGACCAGCCGGCCGTCCGCCAGCTCCAGCGTGCCGATGCCCAGCGGCGCGGGGATCTCGGCCACGAACGCGCCGAACGCCGTCACCGGCACGTCCCAAAGCTCGACCTCGATGGCGGCGCCGCTTTCCATCTTCACCAGCCCCGGCTTGGGCGGCGTCGTGTTGGCCAGCGCGAAGAGGCGGTAGTCGCCCGCCGTCGCCGTCTTTTCGACAAACACCGCGTGACGCGACGTCAGTTGATGGTTGAGCGGCATGCCGGTCAGATGCGCGCCCACGACCGCCACGCGCACGGTGTCCGCGGACGGTGCGCCATCCGTCGCCAGCGCGGGCAGCGGCATGCCGGTCGCGCCCAACGGCAGCCCGCGCCGCGCCTGCCATTGCTTGCCGAACTGCGCCAGCGCGCGGTCCTGCCACGCCAGGCCGATCAGCGTGATGCCGGACGGCAGCCCATCGGCGCGCATGCCGGCCGGCACGGCCAGCGCGGACAGATCGGCCAGATTGGCGAAGTTGGTGTAGACACCCAGGCGGGAATTGAGCGTGACCGGGTCTGCCTCAAGCTGGGCGATGGTGTAGATGGACGGCGAGGTCGGCACGACCAGCGCGTCAAAGCCTTCCAGCGCGCGATGGATCTGGCGGGTCAGCTCGGCGCGCCGGTACTCGGCCTTGAACGCGTCCAGCGCGCTGTAGTTCGCGGCCTGCTCGACGATGCCGCGCACCACCGGATTGATGGCGCCAGGGTTTTCGTTCCACAACGCTTCCACCGCGGCAAAGCGTTCAGCCACCCACGGTCCTTGGTACAGCAGCGCGGCCAGTTCGCTGAACGGGGCGAAGTCGATGGGCTCGACCTGGGCGCCATCCGCGCGCAAAGCACGCACCGCGTCGTCGAACACGGCGGCGGCCTGCGTGTCGCCAAAGAATTCCAGCGACGCGGGCACGGCCAGGCGCGGCGCCTTCGGCCACGGCAGCGACGCGCCCGCCGGCATGGCGCGCGAATACGGATCTGCGTCATCAAAACCGCCCGCCACCTGCGCCACCTTGTCGGCGTCGTCCACGGTCAGCGCAAAGATCGACACGCAATCGAGCGTGCGGCACGCGGGCACCACGCCTGCGGTGCTGAGCCAACCCTTGGTCGGCTTGAGCCCGACGATATTGTTGAAGCCGGCCGGCACGCGGCCGGAGCCCGCCGTATCGGTGCCTAGCGAAAACGCCGCGATGCCGCGCGCAACCACCGACGCGGAGCCGGAGCTGGAGCCGCCGCTGACGTAGGCGGGATCAAACGTGTTGGCCACGGCGCCATGCGGCGAGCGCGTGCCCACCAGGCCGGTCGCGAACTGGTCCAGATTGGTCTTGCCGATCAGGATGGCGCCGGCCGCGCGCAGACGCCGCACGACGGTCGCATCTTCCTGCGCCGTGTACGCGAACTCGGGGCACGCCGCGGTCGTGGGCCAGCCCGCCGCATCGATGTTGTCCTTGATGGCGAAAGGCACGCCATACAGCGGCAGGCGCGAGATGTCGCCCCCTGCCGCGGCCAGCAGCAGGCGCAGACCATCGAGTTGTTCGTCTAGCTGCACGCAGTCCACGCGCCGTATCCAGGCGTTGTCCTCCGCGTCGTCCGGGGCGGCCGCGTAGCCGGCCAACAAGCCTTCAGGCTGCGCACCGTCACGGTAGGCGGCCTGCCATTGCGCGATCGTCCAACCGGCGGAGTGCTTCTGCGTTGCTGCGGCATTCATGCTGGAATCCTTTCTTGTATACAAGTACGGATTCCCAAGCAAAGTGCGTGCCATGTTGCCGGCGCGCGGCGCTTTCCCTCTGAAACGCGGCAGGACCGCGCGCCCGCGGCATTCGCATGCGATGGCTGCGGCGTGCACGCCGCACCATCATCGCGCGCATCGCGCACCGATTCTGTGCAGCCGGCACCGTTCTGATCACGCCCGCGCGGCGCAGCCATCGCCACACGCCTTCGCGTAAACCCGCCCGCTTCATACAGCAGCCGCATGCCTGCCAGAACTTGGCACGCGTTTTGCTTTTGACTCCCTGTGCGACTGCTTTTTCAGAACGTTCTCTCGCCGGCCAGGCCGGCACCTTCCATCCAGGAGTCACCATGAAACGCAGACTAGCCCTTAAGCAACTGACCGCCGCGAGCCTCTTGGCCATGACCGGATGGATGCCGCAGGTCCACGCCGCCGAGGACACCATCAAGGTCGGCATCCTGCATTCGCTGTCGGGCACGATGGCCATCTCGGAAACGTCACTCAAGGACGTGGCCCTGATGACCATCGAAGAGATCAACGCCAACGGCGGCGTGATGGGCAAGAAGCTCGAGGCCGTGATCGTCGACCCCGCGTCGAACTGGCCGCTGTTTGCCGAGAAGTCGCGCCAGCTCCTGTCGCAGGACAAGGTGGCCGTGGTCTTCGGCTGCTGGACGTCGGTGTCGCGCAAGTCGGTGCTGCCGGTGTTCAAGGAGCTGAACGGTCTGCTGTTCTACCCCGTGCAGTACGAAGGCGAAGAGCTGGAGAAGAACGTGTTCTACACGGGCGCGGCGCCCAACCAGCAAGCCATTCCCGCCGTGGAATACCTGATGAGCGAAGACGGCGGCGGCGCCAAGCGCTTCGTGCTGCTGGGCACGGATTACGTCTACCCCCGCACCACCAACAAGATCCTGCGCGCCTTCCTGCATTCCAAGGGCGTGAAGGACAGCGACATCGACGAGGTCTACACCCCGTTCGGCCACTCCGACTACCAGACCATCGTCGCGAACATCAAGAAGTTCGCCACCGGCGGCAAGACGGCCGTGATCTCGACCATCAACGGCGACTCGAACGTGCCCTTCTACAAGGAGCTCGGCAACGCGGGCCTGAAGGCCACCGACGTGCCGGTTGTGGCGTTCAGCGTGGGCGAAGAGGAACTGCGCGGCGTGGACACCAAGCCGCTGGTCGGCCACCTGGCCGCGTGGAATTACTTCCAGTCCGTCAAGAACCCCGTCAACGACGCGTTCATCGCAAAGTGGAAGGCCTACGCCAAGGCCAAGAACCTGCCCAACGCCAACACGGTCGTGACGAACGATCCGATGGAAGCCACCTACATCGGCATCCATATGTGGAAGCAGGCCGTTGAACAGGCCAAGACCACCGACGTGGACAAGGTCATCGCCGCGATGGGCGGGCAGAAGTTCAACGCGCCGGACGGCTACACGATCGAGATGGACAAGACCAACCACCACCTGCACAAGCCCGTCTACATCGGCGAGATCAAGGCGGACGGCCAGTTCAGCGTGGTGTGGAAGAGCAAGGGTCCGATCCGCGCCCAGCCCTGGAGTCCGTACATCCCGGGCAACGAAGGCAAGCAAGGTCTCTAGTCCCCAGTCTCAACCCGCCCCAAGGAAAAGGCAGCCATGCGCATCGCGGCAATCGCACACTTCTTGCGTCGTTTCCTCCTGGCATGGCTGATCGCCGTGCCGGCGCTGGCCGCTCCCGCGGCCGCCGCCGGCGTGGACCAGGCCCTGCTTGCGCCGCTGGCCGGCGACGACACCGACGCCAGGCTGCAAGCGATTGCCGCGCTGGGCCAACTGCCGGACCCCGGCGCCGCAGCGGTACTGCAGGCGCTGGGCAACGACCAGCTCTACGCCACCGCCGACGGCCGCGTGCTGATCGGCACCGGCGGGCCGCGCGCCACCGATCCGACCACCGGGGCGGTGGTGGACCTGCCCGCCG
>Ga0213826_1001074_pt1 | contig 12187 bp, 19 predicted proteins | sample MC6MC0899MG_FD_180668 | JGI IMG/M metagenome (GOLD analysis project Ga0213826, IMG submission 180668) | Enriched soil aggregate microbial communities from Iowa State University, Ames, United States - MC6-MC0899-MG | ecosystem: Environmental > Terrestrial > Soil > Unclassified | place: USA: Iowa...
CAACGAACAAAAGAATTGCAAAAGTTGCTTTTACTGGTTCAACAGCTGTTGGTCGCCAAATTATGCAATATGCAACTGAAAATATTATTCCTGTAACGTTAGAGCTAGGTGGTAAATCACCAAACGTATTCTTTGAGGACGTAATGGCTTCAGATGATGAATATTTAAATAAAGCAATTGAGGGCTTTGTGATGTTCGCATTAAACTCAGGTGAAATTTGTACTTGTCCTTCACGTGCACTTGTTCAAGAATCCATTTACGATAAATTCATTGAACTTGCATTAGAACGAGTAAAAGCTATTAAAATTGGTAATCCATTAGATACAGAAGTTATGATGGGTGCTCAAGCTTCTAACGAACAAAAACAAAAAATCCTTTCTTACCTAAAACTTGGTAAAGAAGAAGGTGCTGAGTGCTTAATAGGCGGAGAAGAAAATATTCTTGAAGGCGACCTTGCAGGAGGTAACTACATTAAACCAACAGTTTTCAAAGGTCACAATAAAATGCGTATCTTCCAAGAAGAAATCTTTGGTCCAGTGCTTGGCGTGACTACATTCAAAGATTTCGATGAAGCAATGGAAATTGCAAATGATACAGAATATGGTTTAGGTGCTGGTGTTTGGTCACGTTCTGGTGACATTGCTTACCGTGCAGGTCGAGCTATTCAAGCTGGTCGTGTTTGGACAAACACTTATCATCAATATCCAGCGGGTGCTGCATTTGGTGGGTTCAAACTTTCTGGTATCGGTCGTGAAAACCACGCAATGATGTTAGATCACTACCAACAAACTAAATGTCTTTTAGTAAGCTACAAAAAAGAAGCACAAGGATTTTTCTAATACCAAGGGATGAATAACAACATGGCAGAACGAGTTATTGCAACAAAAGAGGGTTTAAATTTGATAGAGCTAATTAAGAGTAGGCATGGCGCTATCATGTTTTATCAATCTGGAGGTTGCTGTGATGGCTCTGCACCGATGTGTTATGTAGAAGGAGATTTTAAAATTGGTGAAAACGATATCTATCTTGGTACAATAGGTGACGTTCCTTTTTACATTCATAGAGCGCAATATGAATATTTTAAGCATACGCAATTGATTATTCATGCGATTGAGGGCAGAGGTGCAAGTTTTTCTTTAGATAGTGTTGAAAATATGCATTTCATTACAAACTCTAGAGTATTCACAACAGAAGAGTATGAAGAAGTAATAAAGCTCTTTTAATTGATTGCATTTATTAATCTATTAAGATTTTTAAGCAATATTCTTGAAAAAATTATCGTAATGTATCAATATAATGAGTGTGAAAACAAACTTGTACAAAATGTGTTATTTTGTATTGTATACGGTTTCACAAATGAAAAGATACTGCGACCATGATTTCTTCCTAAACTGACAGTTAAGCAGCATGTAATGTTAAAGGGAATTTTAAACTACGTAATAACGAATTCTATCTTGGTACAATAGATGACGTTCCTTTAACATTGAGATGTGTAACTGTGACAAGGGAAGAAGACGGAAAGATCATTATCATAGTATGTAAAAAAGCCGCGATTCTCTTTTATGACGGAGAATCGCGGCTTTTAATATCGGTTGAGCTTTCGTTCTATGGATTCTAAGCGATTGTTGACACTCTGTAGTTGTTTATACATTTGTTTAAATTGTTGATTTTGATCCTGTGCTTGCGAAGATTTTTCTTGTGCCAATTCCTCTTCCTCCTGGAATGCTAATATCGTGGCGAGGGTTGATAATGAATAACCGAGTGTTAAAACAATTGATGAAATTACTTCTACTTTTGAAGCGGTTAGTTCTCCAGAGAGTAATCCTCGTTCTTCTTTTGATTCTTCAGGTTTTTGCTTTTTCATTTTGCTCCCTCCCATATAAAGCTAATATATGGTTTATGGAGTAGTAGCGAATCTTGTCCAATACTTTTTAGCAGTAACATATTACGAGGATAAAGTTTCAAAAAATCAAACGTAAAATATTAATCATTTAGTGGCTCATCATAATAAAGACACTAATGGCTTTATTGTATCTGGTCACTTAAATGCTTCTGCGGGTATCGTTGAAAAAAGTATCGGTGCAGAAGTTTTGTATTATGACCAAGTAGGAGTTGCTCAAAAAGTTGTAAATGCTATTTGTGAATCAAGTAGCATGACAAACCGTGGAGCGAAAAAACGTACCGATTTAGGTGCGTTAGCTCGCACATATGATCCAGCTATTTTAATTGAGTTTGGCTTTGTTAATAGCAGAAAAGATGTCGAACTGATGGACAAACACTTTGAAACCATTTGCCAAGTAGTAGCTAGAGAATTAGCAGCACACAAATACAACGTGGAATCCGTGTTCATCGGCTATGAAAACAGAAGCTGAAAACTATATCACACAGGCAGTAAAGGACGGTATTATTCAGGCTTCGCATTTGAAGGATTTACAAAGTGGGGTAATGACAACTGATCGTTTGTTAGGTTTGTATATCACGATTCAACAAAGACGTAGTAAATAGAAAATTAAAGGTCTGAACCAGTTAGTATCAGGCTCAGACCTTTCCTGTATACTTCCACTGTAGACGTGCTCCACCAATATTGTAACCATAATCATCAGTTGTAGTAACAGCACCAGATAATGTTGAACGGTATGCATGACCAACATATCGAGTAATATTAATAGGTCCACTTTTACCGGAAATATTCGATCTGCCTAGTGAAAAACCACTAGAGATATCCGTGGTTGCTATCGTTCCGCTAAAAGACTTGAATTTATACCCTTTGTTCATAACAACTTCCCACGAAATTTTATTTGTATTTAACATCTACCCAAAAATTAGCTTTTGCAATTTCTTTCTTTTTTTCGAAAATTGAAAATGGTGCAATTAGTATATAATATTATATTGATACAATAAATATTTCCAACCAAAATAAATCAAGGAGTGTAATATAATGGATGAATCCCAATGTTATACAAAAATATCTTTTATAACTAATTCACCGACTCAATCAGATTACCTTAGGGAGCAATTTCAAGAATTAATTCAAAAATTTAATTTAAAGTTTCAACAACTCTCTAGAATGTTTGATATGCCCATAAATGAGATAGAATATTTAATGAAAGGTTCAATTGACATTACAGACCAAAAATTCGAAGAGATTGAGTATAAATTAACAATGTTGAATTTTGGTTTTGAAGGTTTTGATGCAAAAGAAAGAGTAAAAGTAATATTGAATACTTTGTTAACTGAATACGAGTTAACGACGGTAAACTTGTCTAAAATTATTAATGTAGAAGAAAAAGAACTTATAGATTTTAAGGAAGATCAAATACTAGAAAAAACTATTGAAGTAAAGATAGGTGTGAATATCATCATGCTTAATTTTGTTTTACATAAATAATACTCAAGCCTAGGTACTAACCTTTGTCGCATTAGATGATAATAATAAACCAGCCCCAGTTCCACGTGTCATTCCTGAAACAGTAGAGGAGACAAAGCTGCATGAAACTGCATCTGAACGAGCGAAGGTCCGTGCAGAGCGTAAAAAGGAAAGTAAGGCATTGGCTCAATTCATTTCGATGAATGATCCATGGGATTATCGGCTCGAAATGATGGAGAACGCTTATATGTAAGAGAGGCATCTGATTAGTATCGTTTTACTAATCAGATGCCTTTTATGTTTAGATTTCTGTCACTGTTACTTGTGGTGCGCCAAATCGAGATTTTGCACCGTGCATAACTGGTCCTACATAGTCATTTAACGCCCAACCGTGAGCGATTGCAGCGGAAACGAATTCTTTCGCTTCGATAACAGCTTCTTTCACGGAAAGCCCGTTAGCAAGGTTTGCTGTCACTGAAGCAGCAAATGTACAGCCAGCCCCATGGTTATAAGTAGAAGCGACTTTTTCAGATTCTAATAAGTAGAATTTTTCACCGTCGAAGAATAAGTCGGTTGCTTTTTCAGTAGCTAACGCTTTTCCGCCTTTAATCACAATAGCTTTAGCACCTAGTTCATGAATTTTACGAGCTGCCGTTTTCATCTCTTCAATTGTGTTTGGAGTTCCAGTTCCAGCTAATTGTCCAGCCTCAAACAGGTTTGGTGTTGTCACTGCAGCCAATGGTAAAAGATGTTGAATCATCGCATCTGTGTTACCAGGGTTCAACACTTCATCTTCTCCTTTACATACCATTACAGGGTCAATGACAACATTTGGCGTACCGGATTTTGAGATGGCATCACCAGCAATACGAATGATTTCTTCCGTTGACAGCATACCAGTTTTTATTGCGTCAATGCCTGTTGAAAGAGCAGTATCGATTTGCTTTTGTAAAAGCTCTGTTGGCAATGGTGTTACATTATGTGCCCAACCGTTTGGCTCCATTGTTACAACAACCGTTAATGCCACCATGCCATAAGTGCCGTGTTCTTGGAATGTTTTAAGATCAGCTTGCATACCTGCGCCGCCTGATGTATCGGAACCAGCAATTGTTAAAGTTTTTTTAAGAGCCATGATGATAGATCTCCTTTATAGATAAAAGTTTTAAAATTACCATCTAGTATAGACTTATTCTGATTCTGTAAAAATAGTCAGAATAAGATATTTTTACAAGGTCAGTTTTAACTTCTTTCAGTAGGTGTCCAACCATCCGCTGTCGCTTCGCTTTCGCGCAAAAAACAACGTGTTGGTCTAAAGCCTCAGAACGCAATTATGCTGGGGTGTAATTGATCTGATACTTGAATTCGACATTATTTTTTTGTACCGTTGTAAGAAGAGAAAGGGGCTTATATTAAGATGAAACAAGTATTTATGAATGATTGGCAAGCAATACTTGCAGATGAATTAGACAAAACTTACTATAAAGAGCTGCGTCAATTTGTAGCACATGAATATTCAACACAAACTATTTATCCACCAATGAATGACATCATGAATGCATTTAATACAACAGCTTATCATGATGTAAAGGTCGTAATTTTAGGCCAGGACCCATATCATGGACCCCATCAAGCACACGGATTAAGTTTTTCAGTCATGCCAGGAATCAAACATCCACCAAGCTTGCGAAATATGCTGCAAGAGTTACAGGAGGATCTTGGTTGTTCAATCCCTCAAAACGGTACATTAACAAAATGGTCACAGCAAGGTGTAATGTTATTGAATACAGTATTAACAGTTCGAGCAGGTCAGGCCCATTCTCATAAAGAGCAAGGGTGGGAGCAATTTACGGATGCTGTTATTGATAAATTAGCCTCAAGAGAAAAACCGATTATTTTTGTACTTTGGGGCAAACCAGCACAGCGGAAAAAATCAATCATCCGTAATTATTCAACACCTCATGCCATTTTAGAAGCACCTCACCCAAGTCCTCTTAGTGCCTATCGAGGTTTTTTTGGCAGTAAACCGTATTCGAAAATAAATGCACAGCTAGTACAATGGGGAGAGCAGCCAATTGATTGGTCTCTAGCGTAGATTGGCACAAATCGTTTACTTTATACACTTATAGATTCATGTTACAGTTAATAATAGAAGAAAGTGAGGGGCAACGATGAAGGTAAATTGTTTCAAATGTCAATATTTTAAAGTAACATGGGACCCACAAACGCCACGGGCCTGTGTAGCATATGGCTTTAAAACAAAGCAAATACCATCCGTTGTGGTTAAACAATCCTCGGGCACGGACTGTCTAAAATTTGTGCCAAAAGCAGAAAGTGGGAGAATGCAATGATTCCTTATCAAGCCGTTATTCAACAACTTGAAAAACAATTATCGGGTGTAAAAAATACGGGGAACGAACAGCAAATTCGCGAAGCTTTAACAGCAATCCGAGCATTATGTGATGTGGTATTAGACTCACCTGATGGCATTTCGAAAGCGCAGTCAAAACATTTGCCACAAATGCTAGTATCAGAGCCGAAGCAATCAAGTTTATACACAGCAAAAATTGAAGAAGAAGACGGGGCAAATGGCGATTCAATTTTTGACTTTTAATTATCTTCATTCAGCGAAGACTCCCACCTCTGAAGGTGGCTAGATGAATGCGGATATGGTTCCTTTTCAGTAGGTGTCCCAACGCCTACTGAAATAGGGGAACTCAGTCTAAGAACGCCACGTCCTGTGGCAATTTATCTGTGCGAAAGCGAAGCGACAGCAACAAGGTTTTATCTGTGCGAAAGCGAAGCGACAGCAACAAGGTTTTATCTGTGCGAAAGCGACAGCAACAACAACAACAACAACAACAACAACAACACACGACTAAGGGAACGACATCACGTTGGCCCAAAGCCTCCGGCGGATGTCACGGATTTTGAAAGGAATGAATTGTGCAGGCACAATTCAAAATCCGGACGCAATTACGCCAAGGAGAAATTGATTAAAGGTAGGGGAAATGACATGAAAAAATTTATTGTGACAGGTGCACTCCACGGCTTTTTGGCAGTGGCATTAGGTGCATTCGGTGCACATGCTTTAGAAGGAGTTCTAGACGATTATGGGCGTGGGGTTTGGGAAACAGCTGTTCAGTACCAAATGTTTCATGCCACTGCTTTACTAGTCGTTGGCTTATTGATGAGCTCCAAACTACTAGGAGAGGTAAAGCAGTTAAATTTAGCTGGAATCTTTTTCAACCTCGGTATTGTCTTCTTTTCAGGAAGCTTATATGTACTGGCAATCAGCGGCATTAAAGTTCTAGGCGCAGTCACACCAATAGGTGGAGTACTATTTTTAGCTGGATGGGTTTTAATCATAGTGTCTGCCATTAAACATGCTCGCTAATAAAATTTAGTTGAACGTACTCCTTCACCGTTATATGTGAGGGAGTTTTTTGTTGGTAGTTGCAACAGTTAGCGACAATTTCCAATATGAAAAAAGCTCGGACATAAAAAGAATTTATACGGCTTCTCCACAATATAATTTCTAGAGAATAATAGTTTTAATTCCTATTGTTATTGTAAGAATTTATAGTACACTGTTATTACCAGAAGAGTTCGACAAATAGAGAGAGAGGTTTAGTGATATGGAGAAGCTATATACATTACTAGATAATAACTATGATGAAATGGTTGCGATTCGTCGTCATCTACATGAATATCCGGAATTATCCTTTGAGGAAGTAGAAACACCAACTTATGTAGCTGCTTTTCATCGTGCTTTAGGACATGAAGTTCGTGAGCATGTAGGAAAGCGTGGGGTAGTTGCAACATTACATGGTGGGAAACCAGGAAAAACAGTAGCATTGCGAGCTGATTTTGATGCGTTAGCGATACAGGAAGAAAATGATGTTCCTTATAAGTCAAAAATTGATGGTAAAATGCATGCATGTGGACACGATGGTCATACTGCGACTTTACTTGGGCTGGCTAAGGCACTCAATGCAATGAAGGATGATCTTGCAGGTAATGTAGTATTTATCCATCAGCATGCGGAAGAAATTGCACCAGGCGGAGCAAAGCCGATGATTGAAGATGGCTGTCTAGACGGGGTAGATGTTATTTTCGGTACACATTTATGGGCACCAACACCATTGGGAGATATTTTGGTTAGAGATGGGGCAATTATGGCTGCTGCGGATAAAGTGGAAATCATGATTCAAGGTAAAGGTGGTCATGGTGCGGAGCCGCATCATTCTATTGATGCTGTTGCTCTTGCTTCACAGTTTGTTGTCAATGCTCAGCAGCTTATATCTAGACGCATTGATCCATTAAAATCAGCGGTTTTAACAATTGGTCATTTTGAGGCGATTAACCCTTTCAATGTTATTGCTGAACGAGTTGTGCTAGCGGGAACAGTGCGTACTTTTGAGGAGCAAGTGCGTAGACAGATGGAGAAAGAGATTGAGGCTGTACTAAATGCTACTTGTCTAGCTTTTGGCGCAAGCTATGAATATCGTTATACTAGAGGCTATCCCCCTGTTTACAATCATATGAAAGAAACAGAATTTATTGCTCGGCTTGCAGTAGATGTACCAGGAGTGGAAAATATAATAACGTGTCCACCATTTATGATAGGTGAGGACTTCGCGTATTATTTAGAGAATGTACCTGGTACATTTTTCTTCACAGGTGCCAAAAAGCCTGAGTGGGAAGTGGCATATCCTCATCATCATGCACGCTTTGACTTTGATGAACGTGCAATGTTGATTGCTGCCAAAACATTAGGAAAAGCAACATTGCAGTATTTACAAGAAAATCAATAGTAAGCTCCCATGAACGTTCTATATGGCTTGAACTTACAATAAAAATTGGCATGCTAGGACGTATCCTAACATGCCAATTTTTCCCTTACCCGTGGGAAGCGGTGTGAAATATATTACGGATTTTGATTAAAATAAACCATTTCCTCATCATATTCAGCAAAATCAAAGTAAATCATCGGGAATAGGAAACGGTGATTTGATTTGAGCTCACGAAGAATAACATGATCTCGACCAGCAGCCTCTACAACACCTCGCACAACTTTTGTGTTTTTACCTTGTTCAATGGCATGCTCGAAAGAAAAATGGAAGGTACCAGGTTTTCCGCGATTCAAACGCAAAATATTTTCAATATAGGATTCCTCACGTCCAGGTGGTCGTCCGTTTTGAAGTGTTGCTGGAGGAGGAGGAGTCATTGGTTGTTGCGTTGTCGGTGTCCAATAATAAGGCATCATAAGTTATCAACCTTCTTTCTTTTAGATTTGAGGACAATCCTCTTCGGTAGGCGAGAAAAAGCAATGCACTTTGTATCTTCCCGTGTTCCACTGACCATACCATTATGCAGGACAATCTTCTTCAGGTCTGAAAAACCATAGCGAACGAGTTGTTGGATGGAACCCTTATCCTTGGATAACTCTATTTGCCAATCTAATGACTTAATCACGTGCTCGCTGATCCATAGCCTTTTGTTGTCTCTTCACAGCCCCCTTTGATGCCGAAACCGTCCGAATATCACCAAAATCTAAACAATCTGCTCGTACACGATTGACGCTAACAGTGCCGACCATCAGCATACCTATTCTCCGTCGCCTTCTGCCTCAGCGCGTATAAACCTCACGAGCAGGGCTGTTTGTGTATCCTTCTCTTTATAACGGCGATTTTTATTCCTCCTCGCAGACAGTATATGCACGATGGTATTGTAGACATGTTCAATTTTAACTTTTTTCAGCACATGTTTTGGTAGCGAAGCAAAGCGTCAGCTACAGAAGTCTTTTGACCGAAAGCGAAGCGGCAGGTACAAGTGTTTTGGTAGCGAAAGCAAAGCGTCAGCTACAGATGTCTTTTGTACCGAAAGCGTAGCAACAGGTACAGAAGTCTTCCACTTCTATAGGTGGTAAGATGAATGCGGGTTTAAGTTACCTTTTCACTGGGTGTCCAAACACCTGCTGAAATAGAGGAACTCAGTCTAAGAACGCCACGTCCTGTGGCAACGACTGAGTGACCAACATCGTATTGGCCTAAAGTCTCCGACGGATGTCACGGAATCGGAAAGGAGTTAATAAAGGAGGTTAGTCTAAAATCATCGCATCCATGCGATAACGACTAACTGACCTGCATCGTGCATGCCTGAGCACAAAGCCGATTCAGGACGCAATTATGCCGAGGCATAATTGATTGAAAGAAATTCACATCTTAAAACTGCTAAGCATATATTAGCCATAACGAGTAGTCTGTAAAGAGGGCCAGGTTTTACATGTGAGGTGAAAAGGTATGGAGATTGGTGTGTGGGTAGGTATTTTATTGAGCGCTGTGTTGGCATTTTTGGTAGGGGATTTTTACGGACAGCCACTCCATTGGTATCTCTTTATATTAATAATCGTAGTTGGTTTTTTCATCAATACCGTTATATTAATTTTGAAAGTTAAGGATGAAAAGTCTTAAAGTACAAGACAATCATATGAAAATAAGAAAGTGTCATCGTAATGGGTGACGCTTTTTTATTGTTAAGGAAACTATGGGGTTTTTTGCCGGTGGATAACCTAGCGCATAATCGTCGTCTAGACGAAAGCGTTAGACCTCGGGTGAAAGAGGTGGCCTTCCAACGTTCTTTTTGTTAAATTTTTATGATTATATAGCTGAAGTATTTTGTTTTGCAAGTATATTGAAAATAAATTGTGACATACTAAAGTAGAAAATTACTTTTTGCTTTTAAAAAGGAGTGTTACAATGCGTATTTTTGGTATGTTTGTAGCAATTATCATAAGTGCATTTATGGCCGTTGGTATAGCAGAATACTATCATCAACCATATAATTGGTATTTAGTTTTCCTTATGATTCTAACTGGTTTTTTTATTCATACAATTATTTTAATATTGGAATCAGAGAACAGCGAAGAAAACGAATTGTAAAAAATGCGAGCCCGTTAGTCAGGACTCGCATTTTTTATATTTAAAACCGTTTTCGATTAAACAGTTAAGAATTTCGCTAGTTTTTCGTTATCAAGAAGGTTACCAACGAAGAATGCACCAAACTCACCGTAGCGAGCTGAAACTTCATCGAAACGCATTTCATATACTAATTTTTTGAATTGTAATACGTCATCGGCAAATAATGTTACGCCCCATTCGTGATCGTCAAAGCCAACAGAACCAGTAATAATTTGTTTAACTTTACCAGCATAGCCACGACCAATCATACCGTGAGAACGCATTAGAGATTTGCGGTCGTCCATTGAAAGCATATACCAGTTATCATTGCCTTGACGACGCTTATCCATTGGATAGAAGCATACATGCTTAGCACGTGGAAGTTCAGGATATAGTCGAGCACGCACATGTGGATTTTGGTATGGGTCTTCGTCTGAATCGCCAGCTAAATAGTTAGAAAGCTCTACAACAGATACATAAGAATATGTAGGGATTGTAAAATCAGCAATCGCTAATTTATTAAATTCAGCTTCAAGCTCTTGTAGCTCATCCATTGTTTCACGTAATGTCATAATCATAAAGTCAGCTTTTTGACCAACGATTGCGTAAAAAGCATGAGCACCAGTTTTAGCGATATCAGCCTCGTTTAATTTTTCTAAATAAGCAATGAATTCTTCTACTGCTGCTTGACGTTCTTCAGCAGAAACTAGTTTCCATGAAGCCCAGTCGATTGAGCGGAAATCATGCAAAGCGTACCAACCATCTAAAGTAATTGCTGCTTCATTCATTATTTAAAACACTCCTTTATAAGTGAATACCATTTGAATTTTAGTTTATCATAGTTTGTACAAAATCCCTATGTTCATGATTGCATTTCACGAATTTGACACCTTCCATAGATAATGTATGCTAAAGAGAAGAGATGTAAATAGAGGAGCACCAATCATGAAAAGTATATTACAACAGCCAATTTGGCGTTTTTACGATCAATCCATTAGTGCAAAGCAAAGATCGCCACTTGAATCCTTTGCAACAGATGATACATTATGTCAGCTAGTTGGACAATTAGCCTCTCCGCCAACTATTCGTACTTGGGTGCATGATGCATCTGTTGTGCTTGGTATTCAGGATCACCGTTTACCATATGTGCAGCAGGGGATGGACTTGCTTAAAACACGTGGTTATCATCCTATAGTACGCAATTCAGGCGGATTAGCAGTTGTCCTTGATGAAGGTGTACTGAATATTTCTGTTGTTTTATCTGAACAAACGGAAACGCTAAGCATTGATGATGGCTATGAGGTAATGGTAGATTTAGTAAAGGGATTATTCCCTGAAGTAGCGGATCAAATTGAAGCCTATGAGATTGTAGGTTCCTATTGCCCGGGCTCCTATGATTTAAGTATTGAAGGAAAGAAATTTGCTGGTATTTCTCAGAGACGTTTACGCCAAGGAGTAGCCGTGCAAATTTATTTATGTATTGAAGGTAGCGGTTCAGATCGAGCTGCACTCATTCGTGACTTTTATGAGGAAAGTCTAAAGGGAGAAGAAACCAAATTTACGTACCCTAACATTGTCCCTGATGTGATGGCGTCACTATCCGAACTTATGGATGCATCATTAACAGTGGAAGATGTTGTGATTCGTTTACAGCAGCTTCTTCACAATATGGCTGAAGAAATTCGTTTTGAGTCTTTTGGTGGTGAAGAACTGACGTCATATGCATTCTATTTACAACGTGTTTTAGAACGCAATATGAGAATGCTCGAACCGAAATAATAGATTACAACGACCAAAGAAAAAGCGATGCTGCTAACTAAGCGCATCGCCATTTTCTTGTTGATAAGCAGAGCTACTGACA
>Ga0213826_1001082_pt1 | contig 12144 bp, 14 predicted proteins | sample MC6MC0899MG_FD_180668 | JGI IMG/M metagenome (GOLD analysis project Ga0213826, IMG submission 180668) | Enriched soil aggregate microbial communities from Iowa State University, Ames, United States - MC6-MC0899-MG | ecosystem: Environmental > Terrestrial > Soil > Unclassified | place: USA: Iowa...
CATTTTCTTGTTTTATGGATGGAAAGAAATCTTTGATATCTAATAACAATATTTGTTTGTGTCCAATGTGCTGCTTAGCATTTGTAACTATAGAACGTCCCCCAACAAAACCATGGCAGCAATTACTTAATGGAGTTTTTATTAATATATGATCCAAAATCCATCTCTGTCTCATTTTCAACTTCAAACTGGGGGCGGTAATTTCTCTGTCCTTATTTTTTCCTCTAACTATAAACATATTGTAATATGGGAATTTTAAATTACCCATTTTTAATATTTGGTCCACATGACGTCTGTCAAAAATAACCGGTAGGTTTTTCTCCAATAAATTATCTGCATAGAAACAACACTTTTTTATATATGCTTCTTCATATGTACCGGCACTCGTCATTCCTGAGACTAAACGTTGAATGTATTCTTTTTCCATAAATCATTCGCCTTTACCCGTATTAAAAAGAGTGACTGCTCATAATTTAAATCTCCTAAGATTAACACTATAGGCGGCTGTCGAGCGAGTTGCGAGAAAACGCAGTGCACGAGTAACTCGCTCGACAGCCGCTGTTAATGCCTTTACTTAGGGAGGCGAATACACCTCCATCCAGTCACTCTTTCTTTATAGTATCATATTTTAAAAATTATTCAAGTTTTTTTGGGATATACAGATAATCCCATTGAAAATCCATATCAGCCTCTTTTTCCTTACAAATTGAAAAACTTAACCATTGATCAGACTTGTACACTCTGCCTAAGGGGGTCAAATGGATTTCTCCATCCTTCCATATAACATAACCTTTATCTATTAGTTCCTCAATCCAACTTAATATCTGTTTCGAATTAGCACTAAATTCAGCTTTTAACAATGCGTAGTCAACTCTTTTGTATGTATCTATGTATGCCAATAATAATCCTAAATAAGCTTTCATAAATTATCACCCCGATTTAAACTTTTATAGAGATAACTATTTTCGCTCATATGTCGTTTCCTTATTTTCAAGTCTTTGACCGTTAATCCTGAATTACCACTTCTTTCGAAAACAGGATAATTTATATTAGTTCCTCGCCAGAAACTACATAAAGTATTATTCGGCGTTTCATAATGAAAAGCTAGCAGCAGCTTACATTGGCGGAATCCCATTGAAAAATCTTTATTATATTCTTTTTTGTATTCATTGATAAAATTCTCGTATTCTTTGACTTTTTGCTCCATTTCTTTAACTTTATTTTCATTAAATATATAATTCCCTTTAAACGCACTTTTAATAACTTGTTCTTCCTGATAGAAGGATTCAAACTTTATAGGAATATGTTTCAAATTCCGTTTTATATACTTAACTGCATTTTTAGTAACAAAAACACCGGTAAAATAGTATTTTTTACTATTGTCACATATTTGACTAAACCGTTGATAGAAATCATCTATCTGCTTTTTCATTGTAAAACCCGTAGCTAAAATATCATCAATAAAAATAATCACTTTACTTTTTTCTATATTTTCAATAGAAGTCTTACTATATGCTGTGATTATCTGAGATTTTTCCAACTCATATGGTCGACATGCCTCCCATAGCCTTACCGTAATTTCATCTGCTCCGGATTTTACCCCATTTGATGACTCAACTACGACAAAAATTATATCTTTCTTCTCTATCCTTACCACATTCAATTGATTAAATATCTCTTCACATATACAATAAATTCGATATGATAATGCTTCTTGGGTTAAATAGGTGAATTTCTCCAACATTTCAAGAAATGTCTCTCTATCTTCTGGTTCGAATCCCTGTATCCAATTATCAATTTTATCTCTTAAAATTGAATATGCAATTCGCATATCAAAGTATTTATTATTGTGATATGCATCTTCCCTTGAATCTGCATAATTAGAAGATGTTATATCATTGTTTGTATAAAATTTATCAATTGTTTTGTTAATCCGTTCATCCATAGTATCTTTCCTTTTACTCCAATCTCTTTATATCCCTCTGACCTTTCACTGCCTCTTCCTTTTCAATCTGTTTTATACTCTTACTTGATGTCGGCAATTTTTCCGGCATTATTCCACCAAGTTCGGCAATTGTTTGCCTCACCTTTTTACCCACCTCAATAAGCCATCGTCACTATACAAAGCGTTTCCTCCAGCTTAGGCAAGGCATATTTTGAAACGACTAGAAATCCATTATTCACCGAAACATGGAAGTTGGCTTAACATAGTGGAGTTCGAACTCAATGTTATGACTCGTCAGTGTTTATCCCGGCAAATAAAAAAAATGGACTTTATCCAAACAGAACTTTTATCATGGGAAAGCGAGCGCAATAACTGTTATACTAAGGTCAACTGGCATTTTAATACAAATGATGCGAAAGTCAAGTTAATTTAGCTATATCCTGATTTATAATCAGAATACATGATAGTTCGAATATGGACGTGTTAATACACTAATACTTTACCAAAAACAGACTCCTGAAATTTTCTATGAAAATTCAGGAGTTAATAATTTTTTATATCTTATTCAGTCATCTTGGCAAATTTTTAACTTTCATTGCTAACTGTGAACTTTTTATTTGCCAATAAACAAAAGTAAAATATTTAGAATATATTTCCATCATCTTCTTATTTCCTTATCTTACCATATAGCAAAGAAATTTCATATTACAAATAATTATTTTAATCGACATAATTTGACAATTGTCTCACAATTCCTTGTTGCTGTAATTTTGATGACCACAGCACCTGGTGTCCCCTAGGTGGCAACTGATATTTCTTAAAGTTTTTGCTCAAAATCCTTTAAAAAAGACTTTGATTGGCTACCGACCAAGTTGGTCCATCCTACATATATATGGACCGTTGCCACAATTTTGCTAACAAGCAAAAATCGTGCGCAATAAAACTTTCAAATGCGTTGTGATTTAAAAGCTTTATTCTGAACAATTTATTTAATTATTAGCATAAAGGCACTCCTACTATCATCCCTGTTCCTAACCTAATCGCTATTCCATTCCTTTCCCTTACTATTATTTCTTTGATTATGCTATCCCACACGGCTTTTGTCATTTTTAATTCATCGATTCCATTACCACCAACACAATTCTCAATTAATGCTTTTGTCTGGAATATTTGAGCCGAAGCGGTTTCTATATCAGAAGCAATAATGACTTGGAGTTTCTCCAATATAATCTGATATAACATGTCTTCTCTTATACTTCAGGAGTACTTACATTTTTTTGTCCCGGTTTTGGAACGTTCTGCACATCGCCATACTGGAATCTTCTTTTTATCTTTTTTACCATACCATGTGACTCTTAAATATGCTGTTACACTCTCCACATGTAATTAGACCGCTTAACGGATGCTTACCGCTGTGCATAATTTTATTTCTAAAGAATCCATTTATTCCACCTCTAATTGTTTAGTGATAAATTCACTTACAGTCAAAGACTCAGTAGGTTTCTTTTCTACTTTATCAAATTCTATTTTTATTATTTTAGTATCATTTATCTTAAAATATTTATGAATATCTGTTCTTATAATCAAGACTCCTTTCTCGTTTTCCATTTTAAATTCACATAAATACGCCGAATAATTTTCTTTACTTTGACTAATTACAGTGTAGTACTCATCGCCATTTTCTATTATAGGAAAAACTAGTTGCTCCAGCGCTTGCTTATATTCAAATCTCATACATATTGATGAAAAAAATACTAACAAAATGCTAAATGAAACAATAGACCGTACTATTATCTTCTCTCTTTTTAAATCTTCAAACAATAGAAAACTTGTAATAGCATAAGTACAAACTAAAATTATAATGCAAAAATATGTAGCAGAATAAGTTTCGGGTATAAAATAAAACGATAATAGCATGATAAAAAGCGAAAATGTTATAATTAAAACGAATACTGCTATCCAATTACAAAGTCTTTTCTTTTTCAATTTACTTTTATTAATAAAAATAAACGAGAAATTCCACGTTGCACAAAAGATAAACGACACAATAATAGATATTATACCTGCAACAATTGATAAAATAAACAGATACTTGCTTGTATTCAATATTGAAAAATCATAATAATCCAAATCAAAATCAAAAAATAAGCACCGTCCTAAACTTATGTATTTAATAACTGCAGTAATAATTATAGAACATAAAGCTATTATCGCTGTTATAAAACCAATATACTCTTTTAATTTTGTCAAACTACTTTTTCCATCCATAGAAGAAATCTCTTTTGATTTACCATTACTATTCTCTTCATTTTCTGTCATATAAGTTAGATCATCTTCCATAAAATAAGCCTCCTATATAAATTCAATTATCTCATATTACTCAAGCTATTTCACCATCAATCATGAAACTTTATAGATATAATAATATTTACCCTTCTGACTCTTTTCAGTTTTACAATAACCTGATAAAAATGCCAAAACTACTATCGATAGGCTCCATTATCGTTTTTCAACACTTATCCGATACTGCGGATATTTTGCAAGAATGGATAATAAACCGTCTTTATACGCGTATTCCTCATAGTGCTTACCATTTTTAGTATGCAAGTAAAACAGCTTATACAGCTTTTATAATAATAAAGATGGCTTAACCCTGTTTAGACTCCTTAGAGAAACAAAATAACGCCACCCCAAAATGATATTTTAGACTCCTAATTATTTAACTTCGAAGTTCCACTAAACCCAAAAGCATGAGAAAGGGAGTTTAGAACTGGACTTAGCGCTAATCTAAAGTTATTATCGTCAGTCCATATTCCATCTAATGAATTAACAATATTTCGGTCAACTACTTCCGAATCATTCCATCCTCCATAGCAAGTAGTATATCCCTTCGCATTAAGCAGTGTCGCAAAAATGTGCCATGGTTTTGGAACCTCTAATACATTTAATATATCTCCGTAATTTTCAGTGGCTTCTATAATTGCTTCTTCAATTTGTGCCCAATCATATATCTGCTTTTCATGATATTGTGAGATTAGCCGTATCTCAACCACTTCAATAATACCGTTATGAAAAAGTTGGGTATACGTCTTTATCAATTCATCATTGCTGTTTTTAGAAAAGATGCAGTATCCATCTGCATTATACCGAGAATTCCAACTACTTCCGGAAAAAGGTCTAAAACTACTGTTTCTCTCTACCTTTTGGATATTTACAAGATTTCCTAGTTCAAAACTCCATTCAGGAATTATATGAAAGACAATTTTTGCACCATTACCTAAATTTCCAACGCATTCATTTGCCAATATCATGGAAATTCTGTCCCTACGAAATTGCCGCATTTTGTCCTGTACGCTATTCGTATATAAAAATTCTTTGCGCAAGTCATCAATATCCATAAAGGTAATTCCATTTGCATAGCGCATAAAAAACTCGTCCTTATTACCATCCCAATAACTATGAGGACGGGCATAACTCTTAGGAACAGAAATGACTATTGCAATATCGTCGCCCTCCACTTTAACGGGTATACACTCTACACCATGTAAATGTGGCCTAATTCGTGACAAAACAAGTTGTCTAAAAGAAGATAGCCACTTTTGGCTGTTCGATTTCAAGGCCAGACATCAGCCAGTCGAATTGCTGCCAGGTGAGTTGTTTTACTTCCAGCGGATTTCGTGGCCAGCGAAACCGGCCCTCCGCCTCCATTCTTTATTAATCCATGCGTATAATAGCTCCATCTGATCCATCCTTCATTAATATTTGTATTTACTATCAGCAAAATCATTTCCTTTGATACACAGATCAAGGAATGTAATAACCGACCACAGGGTATGACGGTTGATTAATGGTGTTCCAATTACGGTGTCATCAAAGCCAACTACTACTATAGGTTTAAGCGCGTCAGGGAAGCACCATCCTTCACAACCTTGTTCACAGCCTCCATAAACGCCCCATGTAGCGTCTTTTGCCCAACTGCAGGGTATTCCGTGTAAAGTCATCTTACCACACGATAAGGAGATTTTTACAAGCTGCGCTCTATGCTCTACCTCTATTCCCTAAAAGTTCTTTATACTCTAAATGATGTCCTTCATCGTTATCAACTGTTTGTTCAAGATGCAGAAGCCCGACTTTTTCAATTCCAATAACTTACCTTCTGAATCTATAAATGGTAAATACACTTTGCGGTTACCACCTTTCCAAAAAAATAAAATCCAAGTTGCATCAAATATATTTCCCAAACCACTTTCTACAATTATATATAAACAAAATATCCACAATACAAAACCCTAGCATTCAAATGGAATGTTTAAATTTTAGTTACATTAGCATGAATTAATACTGTCTTCAATTCTACTTCTAATTAACTGCGGGGTAATTACATCCCAGTGGTTAATATAAACAAGTTTTACATTATTTTGCTTGCTCAGTTCTCTTTTCAACTGATCTCGCTCAATGGTCTTCGCATAACTATCCTCGCCACCAAAAAATTCAACTGGTTCAAAATGTTGTTTTCCTTGATATTCAATTGCTACATCAATTCCTGATATATACACATCATATGACATCTGTCCGCCATTAGGATTTCTTAAATAAAATGGTCTATGCTGGTATATTACTTTATAATCCTTGTATAACTTTTTAATTAGATTATACACTATTTCTTCAGATTTCCATTTATTTATTGGTCGTTTGTAATTATTCCGCTCCTCCTCTGTAAAGGAATTCTGACAAGCCATCTCTAAAATTTCATCAGCATGTTTCCAGACATCTTCTTTCTCTCTGAATTCTTCCTCAAAATAGAAATATCCCAACTTGTTTTCAAGAATCCATTGTCGTTTACTTCCTTTCCATGATTTAAAAGCATCCACAATTTTCATTCTATCTGTACGCATATCGCCTATTTCAAAACCATCTTTAATCCATTTATGTGCCTTTGACACGATATGACTGTGAGGCTTTTGATTTGTGTATATCACACCATATTCAATATTGCCTTCTATATCCTCTAATTCAAGAACTATAAAATAGTATACTATTCCCGGCCATATTTTGTAACGTTCTTTCAATTTGAGAGCGGGCATCTCATTATCGATTCTCTCAGCAAGGGTCTCAACTTCCGGACACCAATATAATCTTGTATAACCTTTAAACTTAGAATATATAATATCAAGGCTTAGGCTATGTATTCCTGTTTTTACCTCCAGCTCACCCATTAATTTGCTATGATTATATTTAAACCCTATAGTATTGTAAGTCAACTCCTCAATATGCAAACAAAAATATATACCACCTATTACTGGCATATCCATATAACTATTATTCTTGGTCCATTCATAGATATCTTTAGCATTCAAACATACAGGCATATCACTGATATATTTACCAACGTATAGGGCTAAACTGTTTTCTATTAATAATACCTTTTCCATTTCATTAATATGAAACGTATCTACTTTATATCCGATAAGCTTCTTTTCAAATTCGTTTTGTACAAACTTAACAGTCCTTAGTGGCAAATGCAACATCAATACCCCTCCTGAAACAAACACTACAACGATCATCCAATGTCAATATACTGTTCTATAATATCCATTCTATCTAACATTTCTTTTTTCACAAATGGAGGAGATAAAGCAATTGTCGCATAATCAAAGGATTTACTATTTCTATAATCCGAGAGTGGAATTGCCTCCATATAAATGTTTTGAGATTTAATATATTCACAAACAGTAAATCGAAATAATTTACTTTGTGTTACATTTTCGATCACATCTATAGTAGCATCAATAAAATCCAAACAAGGGTGATAAACATATTTTATTCTCTTTATCCAACCATTGATCACTGCCGCTAAAAGATAATTTCCGCTATCGATCAATTCCTTATTGTTATTAAATATCTCGCCAGATATTAACTTTTGTTTCATCGCTTCATTATCCAAATTTTTCAGAAATTTATAGTATGACAGCTTAGGAGAAAATGCTAAATCAGAATGAGCATCAATATGAGTAACTTCAAAAGGATAATTAATCTTCTGGGAATTAATCAATTCTTGCCAATAATCATAAGCCTCGACGTTGCTTTACCATTTTCCCTTTTATTTTTTTACTTTTATTTAGATTGCATTGATTTTCTAAAAAGTCAGATATCTCACTATGTTTCCACACTTGGATCTTATCATCTTCCAGAAATAAATCACTATCTATACCTGAATAATGTATTCCTGTCTGAAAAAAATCCATATCTATATCCAATATCCGCAAAGCACTCCCCCCATTCATATTGAATAATCAATTCAAAATATACAGCCACATTCATACTTTTGGGCTTTCGGATTGTTAAAAGTAAGTCTACTGCATTTCTTGCAAATCGGCTGATTCTTTCATCTGCATAGATTCCTGCAAAAATCCAATTAGATGTTTTTCCAATTATATTTTCATAATATACCATTTGCTGTTCATAGCTTCCAGCCTGAACTGCGTATCTTATCGTCAGTATACTTTGCCATATTTCCATTTCCTTCTGTCGTAGTTAATAGCACTAATCACATTATATCATAATATATTTGGAAAATAATGGTTTTTTTATTTTACAGGATTAAATATATTATTACCGTATCTTTTTTTCCATGGCATTTATTTGTAATTATACACTGACAGATAAAATAAAGGCGTGAACATAACTGCTCACGCCTTAAATATCTATTTTCGACTTAATTCGACACAAACTTCACAATTCCCTGTTGCTGTAATTCGGATGACCGTTGAACCCATTTCCCCCTTGGTGTCAGGTTATACTTTCAATAATTTTAACGTTCTTCCTTTCTTTTTCACAAATCACCTATGCTAATTATAACATGGCAATTCCGATTTGCATTCCGATATAACTGGAACTTTAAGTTTCATTCGTACTACCGATTTCAAGTAGATTTCCCTCGGGGTCAGCAACATAAAAGTTGCGAATGCCAAAAGGATAGGTGATGGGTTCGCCTGTAGGAAATTGTAGCCCCAGCTTTAATAGACGCTCATATTCCATATCCACATCAACAAAGCTGGGCAACCAAAGGGCAATTTCAAACGTCTGATTGATTCCTTTTGGTGGAATATAACTTTCCCCGATTGCTTTCACGAACTCTTTCCTACTATACATAAATAGGGATAGCACACCACTTGCAGTCTCAAACTCTGCGAAATCCCCACCAGTCCACTCCGTATGAAATCCTAAGGTATCTCTGTAGAACCGAACCATACTGTCTATATCGTCAACTAATAGACCCGCACCTATCCTTACATCTTTTCCGTTCAAAATCATCATCCCCTTTGTAATAGAAAGTTAATTTGCAAATTCCAATTTATCTCTCAGCCACAAGACAAAAGTACTTATTCTACAAAATTCAAACCTTTTACCAAGACGTTCATTTCCCTTACCCCACCACGGTAACCGGAAACATATTTCACCTTGCTCGATCACAAAAGCACATCTACATATCCTGCCCAAACTCCGGAAACCCTTTGATTTACTGGGCTTTTCGCTCCAGCAACACCACTGTCTCCACGTTCCTTTAGACGGAAGTTTTATACTACATGGCGAAAGTATGCTGTCCAATTCAAGAGTGGGGTAAAATCTATCCCCTAGCAATTCATATTATTCTGTTCTTAAGTTATCTCTCACAGATGAAATAGTCATTATAGAAAGGCTTCCCAATAAAGCTCTTCACCATAACATTATATGGATAATGCGAAACTATAGTTAATGATTTGGCGCACAATTCACACAGAAGCCATTACCACCTTCTGTGTCAAACGTCATTTCACAACCACAGTCAGGGCAAGGATTATTAACAGATTCGTTATCATTCCAGTAACGGTTTGGATCATCGGTCCTTACTCTGCTTCCTTCCATTAAGGTATATTGATTTAATTCAATATCAGATATATTAACATCTAAATTATCAATTTCAAATTCAACATTTCCGTTATCATATTCAAAAGATATTTCAACTGTTAATGGAATTATTGAATTATGAATTTCTTGCATTGTTCCGCGGGAAGAAAAATTCCAAAATGCTTCATCAATAAAAGAACATGAAAATTCTAATTCTGCCTTACAATCTAAAGTAATTGTAATCCTCTCATTAGATAAATCAATATATACTACTCCAATATTTATAAGGGATATCGGAGTAAAGGAAAGCAATTCAACTTCTTCATATTCAACGCCATGCTGATAACCTTTTCGGTCAGTATCTGTTCCATCGACTTCAAGTGCATAACCATTATCCATCAACTTTGATTCTACTTCATCGAATATGTATTGACGTTTGCTTTTCAAGTATTCTTTTACTTTTTGAGTTGTTTTATCTTGTGAATTAATAGCATCCAGTAATTCGCTTAATGTTTTAAAACAAACGATATCTTCTTCTTTGGAAAAATCTCCGTCGCCACTCACTATTACAACCGGGCGGTTATGCATCGCATATTTACGGAGCATAGAAATATTAAAAGCATCGGGAAATTCACTTTTCTTATCTTTCTTTATTCCAAATGGTGCTTTTACTTCAAAATAATCTGATATCACAGATTCTAAATCAATAGTTCCGCTATTAAGCTTGAAAACTTTTGTATCCTATAAGTATGTATGGAAGATTGATACTGCTTCTACCACCATCTCTAATTCATTAATTTTTTGAAGTTGCCTATATCCTTTTTCTCTGAATACTGCAAATCTGCGGTCATCTACCACCTTGTTAAAGCTACTAATCACTTCTGAAATATCTTTTTTGATGTGTTTTTCTACTTCTCTTACCACAATTTCACTCGTCAAATGAATAACTTTACCATCAAGAATTTGTTTGCAAAAATAACTGAGGTTCCCCTTCTCATTGAAGTTATATGATTCATTTATATAAACTTGAGTATCAATAAATACATGAATGGGAAAATCAAACCAATTATTTATATACATAATTTAACCCCCTATAATAACTTTTCATTATACCGTCGCCTTGTTAGATTTACACTATTCTGAGTTTCCCATTGTCGCAATACCCGAACACTTGAAAATATCGGTAACTTCGCATTATTGCTTTAACTGGACATTTGGCAACTCAATATAAATTGCGCATTATGCCATAATCTTAAATTTAATTCAAACATATAAATTTACCCCAGGGTTAAAATAAATTTCCTTGGACCAATTATCAATATTAAAAGCACACGCCCATTTCTTTCACAAAATCCCGAAACCCTTTGATTTACTGCGGTTTTCGAGTAAGCAACACCACTGTTTCGACGTGCGGTGGGACGGAAGTTTGATACTACATGTCGGAAGTTATTGTTTCGTCAAAAGATATGCCATACTTTACAAAAATTTATTCGAATATATTAAAAATAAAATGGTAAATTTCATATCCACTAAATTTTGTGCTATGCCTTGTCACTAAATATTCAAAATTCTTTGTCTTCTGCCTGCGCAAAGAATTCAAAATATATCCGTTACCCTTATCTGTAACAAATTCAATGTACTTATCTAAAATAGGATTTTTATTACTATTAACCATAAAAATATATCCCACATCATCAAATTCTGTCAGGTATCGTTCTACAATTTGTTGTACAACCTCTTTATAATCATTCCTTCCCCATATTTTAAATTCTATAACTTTCTGATCACTTCCACAGTTAATAATTAAATCCGTTCTGCCGTCTTTTCTCCAACCTTCTGATGTAATATCATATATTGAACTAAAAAAATATCCCAAAGTATCCCTAAAATCCTCTTCTTTTAATGGCAACCCACTGTTCATTAAATAATTCTTAATATAGCTCGGCTTATGTTTTTTCATTTGAAATATTGCTTTAGTTATCTCTTTACAAATTTCCAACTTAGAATCAATAACTGTATTATCACTTATTGATAAAGAAGTGGTTACTTTTCTCATGCTTGTGCAAAAGTTATCACATATTTTTTTAATCTCGCTAATATATTTTTTTCTATAATCAGATTCAAAAAAGAATAAAGCAGTATTATTTTTGTAATCCTTCGCCAATTTCGATATAATTTAACAGCCGTTTCCACATTTGGTGATGCAGTGATTCAGATTCTTGCTGGGCACAGTTTGTTCTTGGTAGAACCTTTCTTGTTACAACCAAAACAAAGGTCACATCGAAAAAACCATAATGGCTTTACCTATTCCA
>Ga0213826_1001098_pt1 | contig 12028 bp, 7 predicted proteins | sample MC6MC0899MG_FD_180668 | JGI IMG/M metagenome (GOLD analysis project Ga0213826, IMG submission 180668) | Enriched soil aggregate microbial communities from Iowa State University, Ames, United States - MC6-MC0899-MG | ecosystem: Environmental > Terrestrial > Soil > Unclassified | place: USA: Iowa...
ATGGGTCAGCCGGCCCACGAACTGAAGCACCTAGTGCGTCGGCACGGGCTGCAGATGCGATCGGCGAACTTCGGCCTCTACTGCGACATGAGCGCCAGGGTCGTTTCCATTCTGCGGGACGCGGCGCCGCGCGTGGAGGTGTACAGCATCGATGAGAGCTTCATCGATCTGACAGGCGTGCCCCATCGCGAGGTGTTCGCGCAGGAGCTGCGTGCCCGGGTGCACCGCTGGACCGGCATACCGAACTGCATCGGCATCGGCCCGACAAAGACGCTGGCCAAGCTCGCCAGTAACCCGGCGAAGACCAGCACGGGCGTGGTGGATCTCGGCGACCGGGCGGCCCGTGATGCGCTGTTGCCCAGGTTCCCAGTGGAAGACCTGTGGGGTGTCGGCCGGCGCCTGGCGCCGAAGCTGGTGTCAATGGGCGTCCGGACCGCCGCTGACCTCCGGGACGCGCCAGCGGACGACATCCTCGCCAGTTCGGGGTGACCTTGGCGCGCACGCAGCGCGAGCTCCAAGGCCACCCGTGCATGGAACTGGAGGAAGTGGAGCCCGATCGGCAGCAGATCATGGTGAGCCGCTCGTTCGCTGACGGGGTGCACGACCACGAGGCCGTGGCCCAGGCACTGGCAACCTTCGCCGTGCGGGCCTGCGAAAAGCTGCGCGCTCGAGGCCTGGTTGCATCCGGTCTGTGGATCTTCGCGCACTCCGACACCTTCCGCCCAGAGCTACCGCAGCACGCCGCGAACCGGACGGTGCCCCTTCCGGCCGCAACCAGCGACACGATGATGGTCCTGGATATGATTCGCCGCATGCTGCAAGGGCCGCTTCAGGAGGGAATCGGCTACAAGAAGGCGGGCGTCGCCCTGCTAGCTCTAGCCCGCCCCGAGGACGTCCAGCAGGACCTGTTCGCGCCAGCCGTCGCCGGCGACCGCAAGCTCATGGAAACCCTCGACCAGATCAACCGCAAGTTCGGTCGCGGCGTCGCCGGGTTAGGCGCTTCGGGCTGGAAGGACAAGCCCGACTGGGGCATGCGGCAGCACATGCTGTCGCCGAACTATACGACTTCGGTTCACGAGCTCCCGCGGGCGCGCTGCTAAGCCACTCCGAGTGTCAGTAGAGGAGTGACTTCGCGACCAGCTCGCGCCCTGAGAGCTGCGCCGCAGTCGTGCAATCAAGGCGCCGGACGACGTTGTCGTCTGCCGGATCCACAAGTTCGACGAAACTGTCTCCACTTAAATTATCTGGAAATACCGCGAGACAACTACCCAATGGATTTTTAGTGGATCGGTATTTAACTGCCTCAAATCCAGCACCGACAAGCCACGAACCAAAGTGCTGGCTAGGTGCGGGAAGGTCAAACTGAGTTGCCCACGTCCTCCAGTTCCGCACTTGGAGAGCCTCCAAGAGCTGCTTGGGGGTGCGTATCATCGCGCTTTCAGCGGGCCCCAATTTCAGGCGTTTGATCACCCTCTTAAGCTCTTCAGGCACCGCAAATTTCTTGAGTACCGAACAAAACGGTCCCAAGCTAAGAAGATTGCTTGCATCAAAGACTCGGGAAATCTTCCCTCGAACTCGATAGTGAGATGTACTCACGCCGAGGTTGAGATCTTCTGGCGATAAGCCACCTGGCCCGACCCCGCCTTCTCGCTGATGCATCTCACGATATGCGGTCTCGTAATTTTCCCCGATATACAGCGCTGGGAACGGGCGGACCAATGATGTATCAAGCAATACGCCTACGCTGAAACGCCCGCCATAGTTCAGCAATCCGCCCGCCGAGGAGAGGGGCGAAAGTGTCCACTTGGTTTCAACAATTCTTGACCATTCCTCGAACTCGACAGGAGGAGCGGCGCATGAAAGGAGGGCCGCACGCATCTCCGGCATACGCCGCTGCCGCTCCGGCTCCCAACTGTAGTGGAGTATTCGGAAATACTCATCGAGATCCGCTGATCTCTCCGCCCATACTTCGAGATCCCTCTCGGAGAACCGATCCAGCACCAAGATCGACGGAGTGAGTCCGCTCGTTCTCTGGCGCGGTGGTGATTGCTTCCTTACTTTAGTTGGCCGCGGCACTCAAATTCCCTTTGCGGTCAGCGTTCGCTTCGCGCGACACCAGCATTCAAGGTTCGAGGCTGTGCCTGCGAAGCCATCGCACCACAAATGAATTTGCGCAGTTTCTCGTAACGCCCTAGGCGAACCATGTCACGAGGCGATACGTCTCCCAACATGGGGTTTGTCGCCCTAAACCATAGGGCAGTCTTACCTGTGTCGCCGTCGAACACTTGGGCCACCAAGTTGACGATGCTTCCAATCTCCTCCAGACGATCTCTGACTGCCCTTGGTATATGGCTGTCATATCTCACTGAAGCTGGAGCCACGGCTGATAGCCGAGACACGGCCTTCTTATCGAGGTCTAACCATTCGGCCACCTTCCTGGGGTCGAAAGAGGGTCCATATCCAAAGTTGAGCGCATCACGCGTGGGGATTGTGTTGAACAGAGACGGTTCCATGAGGCCACCGGTGGGAGCGAGCGCCGCCAAGTCTAGCCCGACCTTGTATCAAACATGTTAAGAACATGATGTAACCACGTAACAACCATGTTTGTTCTTTTTAAATTCAATAACTTAGCGAATTTCATCGCTTAACAAAAGCCAACGCACGAGCAGCGTGACCCAATGCTTGGACTATACCGCAACGGCCCCTGTACTTGTCCTGCCTCCCGCACCTCATCGAGCGAGCCTAGCTTACGTCGACAGCCGATGCTCGTAGAAGGGATGCCGCTTGTCGTCGAAGATCGCGTAGAGCGCGCCCAAGTCGGCCGGGTCGGGGTTGAGCCACGCGGCCAAGTGCTCGGGCCTGATATTGATAATCGTCCGCTCATAACCCGCTGCAGCGACCTCGGGCTCCGGCGCAACTTCAAGGATTAGGCAATAGACATCGCCCGCGGAATCCAAAAGAACACTACTGATGTCAGCGGCTGCAAGATCACAGACATTGACAAGGCAGATGCGGCGGCACCGAGAGCTTCGGGCCACCGCGCAGCAATTTTCTTTATCGCGCTTTCATCATCTTACGGACATGGCTGACGACTGCTTCAACTTCAACGGCATAGACACGGCCAGGTGTAAAGGTCTGCACCTGTACCGCATCAGCAGGAATTTTCCCATTCATCGCGCGGTCGCACGCCTTCTTCCAGACCATGTAGGTAGTGGAACTTCGTGGAGCAACAACGAATTTAAACGGAACCTCTACCCTGGCGGCTCGCACAGATAGCTCGTCGTAGTTACGCATCGGAACATGCCGCTTGTCGTAGTGCCGCCCCCCTGCACTGCAATCGTAGACCACGTCCGAGATAACATAATCAACACCGTCAGGAGTCTTTGGGCTGTAGATATGCATGCTTTGAATCACGAACTCGGTCTTGCGAGAGCGAGTCTTCTTGTCCACCAAGTTGATTAGTTCGGCGCCATCGGGGGGCGACCTTTACGACATACCAATCCGTCGGACTTCGACCACCCTCCGGAAGTTGGCACCCCCGAAGGCGATGAGTTCGACGTACTGATCACACTGATTGAGTCGTACGAGAGCAAACACGACGCCATCGCCCCGCCCGACCCGATCGAGGCGATCAAAGTCCGCATGGAGCAATCCGGGTTGACCGCCAAGGATCTGGTGCCCAGCATCGGCCAGCCCAATCGGGTCTACGAGGTGCTCAACGGCAAGCGTGCGTTGACGTTGAACATGATCCGCAACCTGCACCGGAATCTGGTATTCCCATGGAAAGCCTCGTCGGCCTCTGAGCGGCTGCCAGGGCCCGGCCAGCCGGGTCTGACCCGCTGACCAGGTTCGTTCAGACCCGCTCAGATACGTTCAAACCAGCCGAAGCGTCGGATGCGCGCCATTGGCCGCCTGCGGCGCGGCCACTCGCACCGCCCCCGACGCCCCCGCCACCCGGAACGCCGCCACCGTCTGCAGCAGCCGGGTGGACTGCTCTTCCATGCTGCGGGCGGCCGCCGACGCCTCCTCCACCAGCGCGGCGTTCTGCTGCGTGCTCTCGTCGATGTGCTCGACCACCTGGTTGATCTGCTCGATGCCCTCGCTCTGCTGCTGGGCGGCGGCGCTGATATCGGCCATCAGATCGCTCACGCGCTTCACGCTGACCACGATCTCGTCCATGGTGCGTCCCGCGCTCTCGACCTGGCGCGTGCCCGCCCCGACTTTCTCGACCGAGTCGCCGATCAGCTGCTTGATCTCCTTGGCGGCCTCGGCCGAACGCTGCGACAGCGAGCGGATTTCCGAGGCGACCACGGCAAAACCGCGGCCATGTTCACCCGCGCGCGCCGCCTCCACTGCCGCATTGAGCGCCAGGATGTTGGTCTGGAACGCGATGCCGTCGATCACCCCGATGATGTCGACGATACGGCGCGAGGAGTCGTTGATCAGCGACATGGTCGAAACCACCTCGTGCACCACCTGCCCACCCTGCGCCGCCACCTCGACCGCGCCACCGGCCAGCTGATTGGCCTGGCGGGCATTGTCGGCGGTGCGGCGCACGGTGGTGGTCAGTCCCTTCATCGACACGGCGGTTTCCTCCAGCGAGGCCGCCTGTTGTTCAGTGCGCACGGACAGGTCGCTGTTGCCTTCGGCGATCTCGCTGGCGCCCACCGCGATGGTGTCCGCGGCCAGTTTGATCTGGGCGATGATGCCGGCCATCGTCTCGACCAGCGCATTGATGCCCTCGCACAGTTCGGCGATCGGGCCGGTCTTGTCCTGGGTGGCGATATGGCCTGTCAGATCGCCGGCCTGCGCTGCGGCCACCACTTCGCGTGTCTGCGCCACGGCCTGCTGCAGCGCCAGGGTGTCACGCACCTGCGCGGTGATATCGGTGGCGTACTTGACCACTTTGAACGGGCGTCCGTTCATGTCATAGATCGGGTTGTACGAGGCCTGGATCCAGACCTCGCGCCCGCCTTTGCCCAGGCGCCTGTACTGGCCGGCATCGTACTCGCCACGGCCCAGTTTCGCCCAGAACGCGCGGTACTCCGCGCTCTGGCGATGCTCGGGTTCGGCGAACATCGAATGATGCTGCCCGCGCACCTCCTCCAATGCGTAGCCCATGGCAGCGAGGAAGTTCTCGTTGGCGGCCAGAATGCGACCTTCAAGGTCGAACTCGATCACCGCCTGTGATTTGTTGATGGCCGCCAGTTGCCCGGCGAAGTCGGCCGCCTGGAATTTCTGCGCGGTGATGTCGGTAGCGAACTTGACCACCTTGTACGGCCGCCCGTTGCTGTCGAACACCGGGTTGTAGGACGCCTGGATCCAGATCTCGCGGCCACCCTTGCCGATCCGCCGGTACTGGCCCGCATCGAACTCACCGCGGCCCAGGTTGGCCCAGAAGTCGCGGTACTCCCGGCTCTGCGCGTACTCGGCATCGACGAACATCGCGTGATGCTTGCCCTGGATCTCCTCCAGGGTGTAACCCAGCGTCTGCAGGAAGTTGTCGTTGGCATGGACGATGGTGCCATCGAGATGGAACTCGATCACCGCCTGGACCCGATGCAGGGCCTTGACCTGGTGCTCCAGCTCGGCCTGCCGCTGCAGGGCGGCCGATGCCGCAGCGCCTTGGGCGGCGCGTCGGGAAATGAACAATGCCGTGAGCGAACGCCACAACGAGCCGGCGTCGGCGTCGTTGCCACGACCTGGCACATGCGTGTGCAAGCCTGAAGTAATCATCTCTAGACCTCGGTGTCCTGTTAGCGAATAGGTCAGCGCCGGGCGGTGGCCCGGTGGCGGTATTCCGTTGGCTGGGACTCACGAAGACCGCCAGTGGGGATGACGTTGCTTCGATGGACTTCAAACACCGGGCAAGCCGGTGAACATGAACCATGAACAAGGTGTACGGCCAGATATCCACGTGAGCAGACAGGCAGCAACTGCGAGTCATATAACGGCGCGTGTTCTGAAAGCTTTAGGGCCAGCATCCCCGCCCTGTGATGCAGACTGGCCCGGCGCCTACTCGCCGCTTTCGCTGGCATCGAGGGCGTCCAGCGGGTCGACCGCACCCAGCGCCTGGGCTTCGACCTGCACGTTGTCGCGCCCCATCGCCTTGGCCCGGTAGCACTGGGCGTCGGCGGCGGCCACGGCATCATCCACGCTCATGCCCCCGAACAGCGGGGCGATCCCGATGCTGGCCCCCACGCTCAACCGGCGCTGATCCCAGGGGATGGACAACCCGCGCATCGCCTCGAGCAGGTCGCTGGCGATGCGCCGGGCACGCTTGAGCGAACAGCCGGCCAGGATCACCGCGAACTCGTCGCCGCCCAGCCGCGCCACGATGTCCGAATCGCGCACGCCGTGCCGCAGCACGCTGGCCACCGCCCACAGCACGGCATCGCCGGCCAGATGGCCGTGGGTATCGTTGACCGGCTTGAAATGGTCCAGGTCGATGTACATCAACGAGGCCGACTGCCCGGTCCGCGCGACCCGGGTGATGGCCTGTTGCAGGTGCGCCTCGAAACCGCGCCGGTTGCTCAGTTCGGTCAGCGGGTCGATCTCGGCCAGATGCCGGGCTTCGCGCTGGCGGGCGCGCTGCTGGGTGACATCACGGATCACCCAGACCGCGCCGCTGACCTGCCCCTGCTCATCGCGCAGCCAGGCACGGGTAAGGTCGACCGGCAGCAGGTGGGCACCGATCGACAGCAACAGGTCCGAATGCAGATCGACCGCGTTGCTGTCCGGCTCGAGCAGCACGGCCACATCCAGCGGTGAGCGCGGCGCGTACTCGGTGGTGAGTTCCATCACCTCCTGCAGCTGGCTGCCGGCCAGGGCCTCGGCGCCCTCCCCGGCCAGCGCGCGCGTGGCCGCGGCATTGGCGTACTGGATGCCCCCGTGCAGATCCAGGGTGAGCACCATGTCGGCCACCGCATCCAGGGTGACCCGGGTGCGCTGCTCGGATTCACGCAGCTGCTGGCCGCTGAGCCGCTGCGCGGTCACGTCCTGGATCTGCGAAACGAAATGCAGCGGCTCGCCATTCTCGGTGCGCACCAGCGAGACCGACAGCCGCCCCCAGACCAGGTTGCCGGCCTTGCCCAGATAGCGCTTCTCCATGTGGTAGTGCTCGCGACGGCCGGCCAGCAGGTCACCGAGCAGGGCCAGGTCGGTGTGCAGGTCATCCGGATGCGTCAGTGTCTGGAAGTCGATCTGCAGCAGTTCGGCACGGGTGTAACCGAGGATGCCGCACAGCGAATCGTTGACGTCCAGCCAACGCCCTTCCAGCGAGACCAGGGCCATGCCCAGCGCCGCCGAAGAGAACGCCCCGGCAAACTTCTCGGCCGCGACGAAGGCCTGCTCGCGCACCTGCAGCAGCGGGGTGAGATCGATCGCCATGCCGACATAGCCGATCCGGCTGCCCCCCGCGCCGTCCAGTGGGCTGATCGACAACCGCACCTGGCGCCGTTCGCCGTCCTTGCGCAGGAAGGTCCATTGGTGCGACCACGTGCCTTGGGCAGCGTGCGCGGTCAGTGCCTCGAAAATGGTCGGCATCCGCCCCTCCGCATCCATCTGGGGCTGCAGGTAGGCACGCATCTCGTCCGGATCATGGAACAGACCGGGGTTGACCCGCCCGATCACCTCCTCGGGCCGGTAACCCAGCAGCTTCTGGGCGCCGCTATTGAACAGGTTGACCACTCCATCGACATCGGTGGCGATCACCGCAACCTCATCGGATGCATCCACCACCGCCTGCAGGCGCTGGCGCATGTTGGCCGCGTCCTGCCGGGCCTGCTGCAGATCGGTGACGTCGGCATGGGCACCGGCCATCCACAGCGGGCGGCCCTGCGCATCGCGCTCGTAGACGCGGCCACGGTCCTGCACCCAGATCCAGTGGCCCTGCTTGTGGCGCATCCGGCACAGGCTGTCGTAGTGCGGCGAGCGGCCCTCCAGATGCGCGCTGAGCAGCGCGTTGGATTGGGCCAGATCGTCGGGATGCACCAGCCGGAAGAAGGTGTCGGGCGTGATCGGGGCGAGTTCCTCGCGGGTGTAGCCCACGATCTCTGCCCAGCGCTCGTTGACCCGCATCTGCCCGCCCGGGATGTTCCATTCCCAGGTGCCGGCCGCGGTGCCTTCGATGATCATTTCCAGCCGATGGCGCTGCTCGGCCATCTCACGCAGCGCTTCGGCCGCTTCGGCAGCGTCAGAAGCGCCGGTCGATGACTGGCTCATGGGCGCCCTCCGCGCCGGCAGGCCGCGCACAGCCCTGCCGCAGCGCGGTGATCGGCGCTGCGGCCCGCCCGGTTGCCCGGTCCTGCCTGGTCGTCTGTCATCTGGGCTCCCCGCCGTCCACCCACCCTACGGGCATTCAACGGGAAGTGTGCGTAAACATGCGTCAAACCAGAAGTGCCCACGGCCACCCAGACCCCCGAAAACGCCAAAGGCCGCCCGAAGGCGGCCCCTGGCAGGCAACGGCAGCAGGCTCAGCCGCCGCGCTTGGCCCGGGCGAAGGCATCGGCCAGCGCATTGTTGGCCGGCGGTGCCGCGCTGCCCGGACGGGGGCCGGACGGGCCGCTGCGGTTGCCGTTGCGCGGGCCATTGCCCGCCCCACCGTCGCGGCGGCCGCCACCGGCCGGGCGCGCGTCGCGCTCGCCCGGGGCCTTGGCCGGGGCCGGGGTGTCATCCAGGCGGCGGGTCAGCGCGATGCGCTTGCGCGCCACGTCGACCTCCAGCACCTTCACCTTGACGATGTCACCGGCCTTGACCACGTCACGCGGGTCCTTGACGTAGGTATCCGACAGGGCGGAGATGTGGATCAGCCCATCCTGGTGCACGCCGATGTCCACGAAGGCACCGAACGCAGCCACGTTGCTGACCACGCCTTCCAGGACCATGCCGACCTTGAGGTCCTTCAGTTCCTCGACACCGTCGGCGAAGCGGGCCGCCTTGAACTCCGGACGTGGATCGCGGCCGGGCTTCTCCAGCTCTTTCAGGATGTCGCGCACGGTCGGCACACCGAAGGTCTCGTCGGTGAACTGCTCGGCCTTGAGCCCGCGCAGGAAGCTGCCGTCGCCGATCAGTGCCTTGATCGGGCGTGCGGTGGCCGCCACGATGCGCTCCACCACCGGGTAGGCTTCCGGGTGCACCGAAGACGCATCCAGTGGCTGGTCGCCATCGGCGATGCGCAGGAAGCCGGCACACTGCTCGAAGGTCTTCTCGCCCAGGCGCGGCACTTTCAGCAGGTCCTTGCGGCGCTTGAAAGGACCGTTGTCGTCGCGATGCCGCACGATGTTCTCGGCCACGGTGGATGACAGCCCGGACACGCGCGAGAGCAGCGCGGCCGAGGCGGTATTGACGTGCACGCCGACCGCGTTGACGCAGTCCTCCACGCGCGCATCCAGCGCGCGCGCCAGGCGATACTGGTCCACGTCGTGCTGGTACTGGCCCACGCCGATCGCCTTGGGTTCGATCTTCACCAGCTCGGCCAGCGGATCCTGCAGGCGACGGGCGATCGACACCGCGCCGCGGATGGACACGTCCAGGTTCGGAAATTCCCTGGCCGCGAACTCCGAGGCCGAGTACACCGAGGCACCGGCCTCGCTGACCACGATCTTCTGCAGTTTGGTATCGCCCAGCGCCTTGATCACCTCACCGGCCAGCTTGTCGGTCTCACGGCTGGCCGTGCCGTTGCCGATCGCGATCAGTTCCACGTTGTGCTGCACGCACAGCTGCTTGATCGTGTGCAGCGACTGGTCCCACTGGCGGCGCGGCTCGTGCGGGTAGATGGTGTCGGTGGCGACCAGCTTGCCGGTGGCATCGACCACGGCGATCTTGCAGCCAGTGCGGATGCCCGGGTCGAGGCCGAGCACGGCCTTCGGGCCGGCCGGAGCGGACAGCAGCAGATCCTTGAGGTTGTCACCGAACACCGAGATCGCCTCGGCCTCGGCTTTTTCGCGGGCCTGGTTGAACAGGTCCAGCAGCAGGTGCATATGCAGCTTGGCGCGCCAGGTCAGGCGGCAGGCGTCCAGCAGCCAGCGATCGCCCGGGCGGCCGGCATCGCGGATGCCCGCGTTGTGCGCAACGCGGCCTTCGGCGTACAGATTGCCGGCCTCGGCATCGCTGCCCGGGTCCAGCTCCAGGAACAGGATTTCCTCGCGGCGTGCGCGGAACAGCGCCAGCAGGCGGTGCGACGGGATCTTCGCCAGCGATTCGGAATGTTCGAAGTAGTCGCGGTACTTGGCGCCCTGCTCTTCCTTGCCCTCGGCGACACGCGCGCGGATCACGCCGTTCTCGCCCAGCCAGGTGCGCAGCTCGCCGACGAGTGCGGCATCCTCGCCCCAGCGCTCCATCAGGATCGCGCGGGCGCCTTCCAGCGCTGCCTTGACGTCGGCCACGCCCTTGTCGGTATCGACGAAGGTCGCGCCGAAGACCTGCGGATCCAGACCCGGATCCGCCAGCAGACCGTCGGCCAGGGGCTCCAGGCCAGCCTCACGCGCGATCTGGGCACGGGTGCGGCGCTTGGGCTTGTACGGCAGATAGAGATCTTCCAGGCGCGACTTGGTGTCCGCGCCGAGGATCTCGTTGCGCAGCTCATCGGTGAGTTTGCCCTGTTCGTCGATGCTGGACAGCACCGCGGCGCGGCGGTCTTCCAGTTCACGCAGGTAGGTCAGGCGCGTTTCGAGATTGCGCAGCTGGGTGTCGTCCAGGCCGCCAGTGACTTCCTTTCGGTAGCGGGCGATGAACGGAACGCTGGCGCCTTCGTCCAACAGGGCGATGGCGGCCAGGGCCTGGGCGGTCTGGGCACCGATCTCATCGGCGATGGTCTGGGCGATCTGCTGCGCGAGCTTGATGTCAGGCATTGCTTCCGGCCGGAGCCGCTTTGCGGAAAGAACCCATTCTGGCGATGCCGGGCGGCCGGGGAAAGCCGTTGACAGTCCGGTCCGAACCTGTCGCCCCGTGGCGGTGACCACACGAGGGGTCCTGCGTTCACGCCGGCATCCTTGCCTGGGGCCGGGATGCCGGCGCGGGCGCCCTTGATCAACGGGCGCCTTGGCGGTGCTGCGGGTTACCGGTAATGCACGGCAGCGCGTTGATGGACGATCTCATCGCGCATCGACTCCAGCGCCATCACCCGCACCTTGCCTACGCCCTGCAGTTCCATGAACCGCTCGGTGTAGATCTCAGGGCCCTGCTCGGTCTCGGCCTGGGATTTGCTGAAGCCATGCGGCACCAGGCCCTTGTCGCCATCCTTGCTACCACCGACATAAAGAACGATTGCCATGTGATGTGTTCCTCCAGAAAAACGGTTGCTCATACAACGCCGCAAGCTTACCCCGTCAAACCTGACTGATTCGTCATGCAGGCTAATAACGTTTTTTTGCACGCAGATGACGTCGCGTTGCCGACGTTTTTCTTACACGGATTTAACGCGGAAATAACGCCACCGTGGCCACCACCCGCGGCCCTGCAGCGCGTACACATCGGCCGCGCGCTCGAACGGGTTGCGTGCACTGACCCCACCGCACAGCAGGTACACCGGCAGATACAGCGGCCCCAGCACCAGGTACTGGTAGACGTGCGCGCGCTCGTGGTCGTGCAGGCCGATCACCGGCTCGGTGGCGTGACCGGCCTGGTGCGCGTAGGTCCGGCACGGCACGTCGAGCACCGGCCCGGTATGCAGTATCACGTTGCCCAGCGTGATCGCCCCGCCCGGCCCCCAGGGAAATTCACGGAACACGACCGCGCAGTCGCGCCCGTTCCAGGACGGCCGTGCGCCAGCCAGCATCGCCGTGGTGCCCGCGGCGAGACCGATCAGGGTATTGGGCGAGGTCCACACCGCGCCCAGCATCTGTAGTGCCCGCAGCAGCACCGGCGACAGGCTCAATCGGCCTCGTTGGGGATCAGCAGCCACAGGATCAGATAGACCAGGATGCCCGGAAACGCGGCCGAACCGATCGAGATCAGCACGAACAGCACCCGGACCAGGGTGACGTTCCAGCCGAAACGATGTGCAATGCCGCCCATGACACCGGCGATC
>Ga0213826_1001100_pt1 | contig 12023 bp, 15 predicted proteins | sample MC6MC0899MG_FD_180668 | JGI IMG/M metagenome (GOLD analysis project Ga0213826, IMG submission 180668) | Enriched soil aggregate microbial communities from Iowa State University, Ames, United States - MC6-MC0899-MG | ecosystem: Environmental > Terrestrial > Soil > Unclassified | place: USA: Iowa...
CTGTCGCCAGCCGCCGGAAGCCCATGAATCATACCGGCTCTTACAGTAAGCCTTAAGGTCTTTGTATGATGGTCTACCGCTGCCATGTCCGCAGATAATACCATTACCGCAGTACATTTCTACATGGCCTATCTTAAGTGGCCTGCTTGCATCTGATCCCGCAAACTCTAACATATCACCCTTACGCAAACGTGATACATCAGGGATTCCAGCGACTATACCAACGTCAACGGTAGTCAGCTTACCTGATTGGTAAATCCCGGCTGTATTAAGGTTTCCGAAGCCATGCCCGGCCTCCTGGTAGCTGTAGCAAATTGAACTGCTGCAATCGCTATAGTAGTTGCCATCTTTGTACTGTTTAAAGCAGTAGTCACACAAGTCCTGGCTGTAGATGTTTCTCCCTATGATCGTAGCGTATTTGTTACATACTGCTTGTCTTTTCTGTTCTGATGCCATGTTAATTTCCTCCAATCCATAGAAAAGGCCCGGGATTATCCCAGGCCACACTTTATTCGTTTATTTTATTCGCTTTGCTCTTAATCACTTCTATCGCATTTATAAATGCTTCAGATTTTACAACACCCATAAGGCCAGCGTTTTCAACGATAGATAAAGCTTCGTTCGCTATAAAGCCGTAAATGGTTGCCAGCATTATGTAATCGACCCCAATTGCAACATCAATCTGGTGTGCCGCAGCAATCACGCAGATCATGCCAAACTTTTTACATATACCTTTTAACATGGCGTTTGAGCTGGCGGTCCCACTTTCAGTTTTGGGAGAATTTTTAAAAAATAATGCTACAGCAAGGCCCAGGGCCATATCAATGCCCATCATAATAAGCACCACGCTTAATTTCGGCGTCCAACCACCAAATAACTTAACGCCTGCGGAAACAAGTGCTCCAATAGCCATACAAAACGCTTCTTTTTTCATTCTCATTCCTCGTTCTTCCTTAATTTTAATATGCAAGAATCTCCTATTTCTGTTCTTCGGTAATCCAGTTCTTAACCACTGCATTAGCCAGCATTACAACCGTAAGCGGCCCAATACCTCCATCATATAATCTCATTAATGTCGCAAACATACTTACACCTCCAGACTTGATAATATTAACGTGTCAACGGTTGCGGTTAGTGCCTTGATTTCTGCTGCCTGCGCAGCTACTACTTCGGTTAAATCAGGTGTCCTGAAATATGCGATCATCACATCGGCCTCAATTTCTGTGATTCCGTCCCCTTCCAGCCCGATTGCATAATCAGACTGTTTTGTCAGTCTGCCTGTATACACCAAGTCCGACCGTTTCCAGTCAGCTTCACCGGATAATCCTATCTGTGTAATGCTGCCGCCGGATTTCAAGAGCGTTTCAATCTCATCAAATGTGGCATCTCCTTTCTGGAAGGTGATAGTACCACCTGATTCTCCAAGTTTTACCCCGGCTGCAACCAGATCAAAGATCTGATCACCGAATTTGATTTTTTCGATATTGCTCATGCGATTCCTTTCTGCCTGTTTTTAGGCAATAAAATAGCCCCTATCAGGGACCTAATTAACATGTTTCTTTGTTCCATGAAATAGCAAAAGAATAGAGAGATATCAAACGATATCTCTCAAAGAAAAATCCATTTAATTAATTGCTTTTTAATATTATAACAAAACTTTATACTGTTGCCTTGAATCACTTTCGCATTCAATTACACCTAATTCCTGCAATTCGTTTAATAACAAATTGCAAGTGACTAAACCTATTTGAAGCTTTCTCTTTAACAAAGAAAATCCAAACGACTTTTTATTTTCCTTGGCAATTATAATTGCCTTTTCAATAAGGTCTTCCTGCATAAAAACACCTCCAAATCAGCCTACTACATCTTAACCATTTCTTTTATTTAATAAATCCGAGATCACTATATGATATATACGTTCAATGAATATTTTTTCATCAACGTCTGTGGAAATCATATTAAGTTTTCCGAAAAGACTAATAAGTGTAAAAGTATCTTGTATCATATTTTCTACTTCAATTTTTTTGAACTCATCTTTAGTCTTTTTTGAAATATCGCTACAATCTTTAATTTTTTCCAGTAAATCTGTTATTAAATAGTACAGCGAATCTTCTGATAAGTTTTCCGACGTATTTAATCTTTCAACAAAACTCATCATATTGCTTTCAAGTTCTTCAAGATTAAATAATTTTTCTAACTGCATATCTATAGTTTGAACATTCATGTTATGCATTATACTAAAAACAGGATTATTGAATACCGCAGAAAAAGATGCACTGTTTACAGGATTTTCTATTCTGTATCTTAGCTCAGCCTTGAATTTGCAATTTCGAATTTCTCCATTTGAAACTGCCAACCCCATATATACCTTACCAACATTAGGAACATCTACAGGTTCGTCTTGCTCGAAAAATATGTTTATAGACGAATCCGTTATACTCGTAAAGTTAATATGGTAGAATTTGTTTTTTTCCACAGAATACTTATGCAATGAAAGCAGAGACAAATATAAAACAATACTGTTGTCATAATTTTTGTAAATTTTTGATGTAACTCCTCTAACTCCCCACGTGTCATCCGTATCTATTAGCAACCTATACTGTTTCTCTTCATTTTCAGCATTTAAAAATAATAACCAATTTATATTTTTTTCTATAACATCTGTATAATTATTTCTTATACAATAGTTGATATATTTAGCTGCATCAAATACTTCTAGAAATTCATCGAAAAAGCTGTAAATACTATGTGCTTCAACTATTTCGTCTTCGCACTGGAACTGGAGCACAATTTGTTTCTTATCATTAACTTCAACATACTTGATATCCTTATATTTAGCCATAATATCCATTTTTTCAGAATCTATTGCATCAAATCCCTCGATCAGAACCTTAACCCCACGTATTCTTAAGTCCTCATTTTCATTTCCAAAATAACTTATAGGAAATTTTTCTGAAATACTACAATCCAACTCTTTTGACTTGTCAATTAATGTTTTAAGGTATTTTAATTTACGTGTTTCGCTACCTAATAAATCTTTTGTTAATCTTTTACTATACAAATAGTTACTCATAATATACCCCCCATATTTATTAATTTTTCTTCATTTTACTACTTTATATGACATATTACAATGTCCAAAAGTATAATTTGACCAAATATCAAAATAGGAATGGAATAATATATTTTAACTCACTGTAAGTAACCAAATAACAATCAGTCTTCCGCCCGTTTCTCCATCAAATAGCAATTTAGATCAAAAAGCAAATTCCAGTGATCTGACTTGGAAATCTTTGTTCAACGGAGATATAACTATCTCCAATGGAACTAATATAACCATAACCAGCGGTACGATCGGAAGCTATAAAGAGTTTGTAATCTCAAGTGGTGCTGGAGCTTCATCCGAGTGGACACGGTCTTACTTTTCCAATGCAGGAATTCCATTTGTTATAAACGATGTAGTTTCTGGAACAGGCATTGTTAACAATAATATTGTTCCTATTTCGCTTAAGGTAGCGAGTAGTACGGTATTCACTGCATTATTGGGAAATAACGTAAGAATCCGCTCTATCCATGGTAGATAAATGATCATTAAGCTGATAAGTAGCTGCCCGATACAGAGATGTAATCATTTGCTACGGCGTTTTTTACGCATATCGATCCAACTGCATTTATAAAGACGTCAATTTTTTCCGAAGTTGTTGATTTTATTCCATTCATTTCTATTGGTACATTTCCGTTAGTCAATAGAGGCGGCGGAAGGTTTACAACCATGGCTCGATCGGTTCCGGGACTTAGCACACGAAATAGTATGGATACAGTTACCAATTTGCCAAATTTAACGTATCCACCATTAAGGTTATCGCATCTCTCTTGATATATAGTTCCCGTTTTGATTTCCGTAAAGCTACTTTGGATACCAGTTAAATTGCTATTTAGTGTATCAGTAGTTTGTTTGAGAGAATACAGAGCCGCCATACTGGCAGCCTTAGAAGCATCGTTTACAGTTTTGTGGCTACCCTATTAGCAATCTCATTGATAAGCAACTGCACTGTGGAGCTCCCACCTGTTGCACCAAGCAGCCCCTGAACGTCTGTGGCACTGATTAAGTTTGCTGCATTGGGTCCGGCCGCACCGGTATCCCCCTTATCGCCTTTATCACCTTTGTCACCTTTCGGCCCGGTTGCTCCTGTGGCTCCTATATCTCCTTTGTCTCCCTTCGCTCCGGTTGCGCCTGTTTCTCCCTGAATTCCCTGAACGCCCTGCGGACCTTTTTCTAGCCCATATATCAATGCGGTATCGGCAGTATGCTTTTTGTTCTTCCATGTCCGTATATTCCATGACCTTGTTGTCTTCTTCAATGTACTGGATTGCAAGATCCTGTTCCCAATCCCTTGGATAGAAGTCTGTTACATTATCCGTAACAGTGCATAGGGCGCATATACTTCATCTTTTACATTAATCATTTTGCTGCCTTTCTGATTTCTCTTTTCAAATAGCCGGAAATATCACGGGTTGCCCGGTCCTCATTGTTTTTCAGTGCTGGATACATGAACGGTTGGGACGCCTGTCCAGATGTCTGATAAAACCGTCCATGCGGAGTATCAATGGAGAGGAAGTGATACTTCTCCGCCGTTTCTTTATCAATCTGGCTTTCATGGATCCACCAGGGTGATTGTGTATAGGCTGGGAGACTTCCGGGGAAATTCCAGCATGTACCACCTCTCCTACAGGACCGGTTCCAAAATTAACCTTTCCAGTATGCGGATCCCTGGCCCTGCGCTCCATCTTCGCCAGCTCTTCATCTTCAATATCACAAATTGTTGTTGATCGGCACCATGGGTGCATAGGCGGGCAGTTAAGTCCAGGCTGCTGTTCTGATACTTTAAAACGCTCCCTGTCCAGGTTCCGGCAAATAGAAGAAGTCCTTAAGTCCAATGTGGCTACAAAACGGTAATACTCAATCCCGCATTCCTCATAAGAGGTCATTTCCATCTGGTTCGCAAGATTACAGCTTTCAGTTCTTACAAGCCGTCTTGCCTGGCTGGATCCGGTTGCAAACTTATTTGCTATGATATCTGCTACTTCCCGGTCAGTTCTGCCCGTTATGAGGTTAATAAGCAGTTCTTCTTTTATGTCTTGGGCCAATGCACGGGTATTACTCCATATTCTGGTTGAATAGTTGGATCCAGACCATTTGCTGTTAATCACCCGATCAATGACTTTAGGTGAAATTAGGTTGAACCCAAAATCCAAACCAATGCGCTGTTGAATATCAAAGATAGACCGGTAATATGCTTCATAGGCAAGGTCCACATAATGGCTGGTACTCTTTAGTTTCTCCTGCCGGTACACTTCCTGCATAGTCATGTCAATCTGGTTCTGGAGTTGCTGCAAACGTTCCAGCCTCGCCTGATATGCTGGGCTTTCCAATTCTGCCAGTATCTCGGCTTTAGTCTTATCACCGCTCCCTGATTCTAAGGCGGCTTTTAATTCATTAATGGAAGTTTTGTCCTTCATGGAATTTAATAGCCGGTAAGAGTCTTTCTCTGACAGCTTATGTTTCTTTTGATACCGCTCGAAGATATCATCAAGTTCAAAACCTATGTATCGGGAAGCTTTTAAGTAAACATTTGATATTTCATCAGCTACCTTTTCAGCCTGTTCCATGTATTGAAACATTTCCTGGACTTTGCGCTTCTCCCAATAAGATAGACTACTCATTCATATCACCGGCATTTTTCTTCATGCCTGTGCCTTCTTCATTATCTACCGGAGGAGTATTGTTACCAAGGCCAAACATTTCCCGCTGCTGTTTTACTGCCTCTTCCGCTTCTTCCTCCACTGCTTTAAGTTCATCTTCTATATTGTCTATAAATGGTATCTGAGAAAGTAGCGTTTTCTTGCTTACCTTTCCCCATAGATTTGAAACGATCTGGCTGATTTCCAAGAGGTTTCTAGGCAGAGCCCGTGTAAATGTAGGTGCTATACCGGATATATCTACATTAACAGCCTTGCTTTTCTGAAGCCAGCCAGCAAAGAGACGGATCCGCTTACGTAGTCCCTTTTTATAATACCGGGTTTTGATCTTTGTGATGTTCTCCATTCCAAGGAGTTTAAACTCCATAGCCACACCCGATATATTCCCACCGAAGCTTTCATCTGTCATACATGGGATATGGGAGAACTTATGAATATCCTGCTCTATGGCCTTTTTAAGGACCTCCACCCCATTTTCATCGAATGTCCTGGTCAGGTATTCTGCCTTAGTACCTTCCGGAAGTTCTAGAAGTTTGTCCTCTTTTACTCTCTCCTTGGCTGTCTTTCCGTCCTCGTCCTTTGCATCAGCAGCACCAAGCATAGCCCCATAGATGGCAAGAATCGCATCAATAAACTGTTCTTTATCTGTGATCCGGTCAGACATTAGGGCGTTGTAGGCATCAATCAGTGGAATCTGAAGTTCAAAGTCACCGATTGCCAGCTTATTATTCAAATACTCTACAATAGGGATTTCCTCAAAATAATGAGGTTCCGGGGCTTCAATTAAAGCCTGTGGGCCGGTAATATCATCAATATTCAAGACGTATTTATAGTGATCGGTCAGAACCGTAGCAACGAATATAGTTCTCTTTTTGTCGGAATCGTCCTTTCTTGCATAATAATAGACTGCGAAAAGTTCTTTCTGCTCTATGGTATCATCATATACCATGAAAGTATTTTCTGGTGACAGACTCTTTATAGTGAGGTCCGTTTCTCCCTCTTCCGGATAGATATATTCATAGGTACGGCCGTACACGGATAAGTCTAGCCCGTTGTCCCCATCTGCTTCATCGGCTCCGGCCTGTTCAAAGGCGTCAGTTATGGCCGTAATATCCTCTTTGCTTTTATAAGATACTGAATTACCTATAAAGTAAGAACTGGCTGTATCTGCGATATCCTTCGCATGGTTACATACCAGCTTTGTTTTACGGCTTTCTGTCAGGATCTTATGCTGCCCTTCGTAATACTTCATGAGCTTTCGGAGCCTGGAAGATTCCTTTCGGTGCTTCGTGATAAGTGTTCGGATTGCTTGTTTATCCGGATTCTGTTCGTCCCATGATTCTCGCGGAATTGTGTATACGTACATGGTTATCACCTTCTTTCTAATGGAATCCGTAAGCAGATTTACTGCGAATTTTAATTGTTTTGTTATTAAGTACTGTATAGCAGAAGTACCTTACCGCGTCCATAGCGTGGTCATGCTGCTTTATCGGCTTATCCTCTCCCCGATCCCCCGCCTTTGGATCCCAGATATAAGAAGCAAATTCTTTAATCGTGTTGATGCAGGATTGACTGAATGCTATCTTCTCAGTATTTAGGAGCGTGGAAACCAACCGAATCCCATCTTCCACATCGTTGTCCGCTTTCATGGTTTTATATCCACGGTTGTTTAACTCAGTAATGAATGAAGCAGCCGAAGGGTCCACGATGATTGCTTTAACTGGCGTTCCTTCCAGCCATTTTTCCAGATCATCAGCATATTGGGAATCCGCTTACTGCTTTCCCTTATCCCTGCCAGAGTAATAATACTCCCTGGTACAATACCATTTTTTATCTATACCTTTATTCCAGAGCAGGAATACCATAGCATTCTGTGTACCGTAATCGATGCTCACATATCGACCACCGTCAATCAGGAGCCTAGCAAAATCCAGCACCTTCTTTACATGCCGGTCCGCATCGAACATGTCATAAATGATTCCCTCGGCCATAGCCCATAGACCTAAGATGTATCGCTTGTAGAATACTCCGCTGTAGTTATTCCGATATCTGGCCTTAATCTCTTCGGACAGGCTCAAGTTATCGTCCATCGTGAAATGGACATATAACAGTTCTTTCAGGCCGTCTGGCTTCTTCTCAGCTTTTGCTTTCCTGCGGATCTCTTCTGTTTTATGCTTTCCAAGGAATCCGGTTGCTTTATCAATCCAGTTTGTTTTAAACCAGTGATACGGACCATCTGGGTTACAGTTGAACCAATACTTAGAACCAGTAACAGAACAACGGCCTGTAGCCTGATTGACGAAGCTTTCAGGCATGAGAGCCACTTCGTCAAAGAATACACCCGCTAATGTGATTCCCTGTACTAAGTCCTGACTTCCCTCATTTTTACCACCAAAGATATAAAAATAGTTGGTAACGCCGTTCTTTGATATCTCAATCAGGTTATCAGACCTACGATCTTTTACCTTGTATCCTCGGCTCTTGAGCATCAGCTTTAACCAGAATACAACATTACGTCGGAAGGACCCGACCGTCTTACCACACATACCAAAGTTCTGACCTTTGAACCGGCACATAGCCCACATAACAAAGGATAAAGACATAGAAACCGTCTTGCCTGATCGGATAGCCCCGTCTGCAATAATTCCATCTTTGTCTTTTACCGGAGAAGTATCACACCACCATGTAAGAACTTTTTCTGTTTGTCTGAGAAAGGTTTGAATTCGAATATCTTAAGCTTTGATGCAATACCTCTCCCCTGCTTCATTCTGTTAATTATATCTTTTAAGGATTTAAGCCGGCCTTTTATATCAATCATCTTCATCACCCCATACTTCAGAAGCTATCCCATTCATGGCTGCCATAAAGCCATCTTCCTCTATCTCCTGCTCTGGATTATCCTGTTTCATGATCTCCAGCTCAAGCTTCATCATTTCAAGCTCCAGGCGGGTATCATCTAAGCCGTACCGGTGCAGGGAATCAACGGCTTTCTGCTTTCGGGCCTGAACACGGGTAAGTGCATCTTCCACCGCCTGTATCTGTCCAAGGGCTCCAGTGTATTCAGTTGATTCATCTTTCAAACCATCTTTGTATTTCACGGCTGTCATTCCTGCAGCACGCTCATCTTCCTGTTCTTCGGCAGCACGCTTTATATCCTCAATCCGTTTAAGCATTCGTCTTTCCCTGACCGTAAGAAGCTGGATCTCTTGTAGAAGAAGCTGCTCCTTATGCAGTTGAACCATGCCGATAAGCCGCTTCTCGTCTTCTTCCAGAGCATCAAAAAAGAGAGTCTCAAACTCTCCTGTCTTTACCGCATTCTTATTGTTTTCAGGGGCCGCACCACCTTTATTACCAGCAGCATTTCTATTTCCTGCAGGTGGCCCTTTCTTATGCGAACGTTCGCTTTTCTTATCCGAGCGTTCGTTATCCCATTTATGGGTAGACTTCCATCGGCGGACCGTTCCTTCCGGGAGATTTAGTTGACTTGCAATCTCAACTAATTTCGTGCCTTTCAGGTACATGGCCTTTGCCTGTATTATTCTTTCATCTGGTGCTCTTGCCAAGCCTCACCACCTCACTTGTGTTTGTTTTTGCTATATCAATTAAACCGGTTCATTATCCTTGATTTAAGCTGATCGAATTCGTGCTGCACATTATCAATTGTAATCCGCCTTCTAGTGAATTCCTTATTAACACTTATGTAAGTATCCACCATCTTGCTTCGGTGTTTTATCAGCTTAGTTTTCCAGAGTCAATTCTCTAATTACTACCCATGTTATTCTGATGCAGGCCCATAATTCTCTTAACATACCAAATCCCCTTTCGTCGTTTTTAGTATCAAAAAAGAGACGGGGTCGACCGTCTCTCAACTAAATTCATAACATTTATTCTGATTTACTATACTGGGAGTGAATTTTTTTAATAACAACTTCGTTTGTTTTTTCTCCACCGGAAGCAATTTCAAGCAATTCGTTCATAATATCTTTGCTTTTTCTAATTCCCATGGAATTAAAAACCATAACAACACCCCAGAGTATAGAGAAGTTTTCTAATTTATAGTTTTGCTCTTCAAAGTATTCCCAAACTTCTTTATACCCAATTGTATCACTTGATAGAAGTGATATTGTTAGTATGTATTCCATAATTTGATTTATTTGCTCTTTACCTACTGAATACCTTTTTAAAACGTAATTATATAAATCAATTATCTGGTTTTTATTAAAATTATTTGTTTTAATATCTGTATTTTCAAACGATATCTTATTCAGCACTTCTGCTGTTGTATCCATTTTATTTTTTACATCAAATACATCCTGTCTCATATCATTGAGACTGTTGCTTAGTTCTGTCAGTTTTATCAATTTTTCTTCTAGTTGTTCCTGCATTTCAGCATTTACTGTTGATACTTTATGAGTAACATTTTTTAAATTAGTTGCAGTCTCAGTTAATTGACTTTGAATACCGCTCATTTTATTTTCACCAGCTATACTCATGAATATTGCAATCGCCGAAAGTATTATTGATGATATAGTACTACCCATGGAAAGTTGATTAGCAAACTCATTTCCCCCTTTAGTTGCAATTAGCACAGATAAAATTATCAATCCTATTGCAATTGACAATAAGTATCTAATGTGGAGTTTACCTTTTTCATATTTCAATTCAGATAAATAACATTCATTATTAGCATATTCTTTTAAACATTTTTCACTCATACAAATCCCCTTACTTATAATCCATTTTCTTCCATCATACACCAAAATTTGCCAAAAGAAAATACCCATCGGCCAAATTTCGACAGGTATTTTCAAAAAGGAGAATAAGTATAAATAAAAACCAATCGAAGCACCCGGATTCGAACCGGAAAAACTATCTGCGTGAATATCGCTGATGCTCTGCCATCGAAATGTGCTTCGTTATGCCGGATTCACCGGCACGCCTTATTGTTTATAGTCTGGTAAGGTAGGATCAGACTAGCAATCTTTTAGCACCGCATTGCCAGGTGCGCCTTTTATATTATAGTCCGTCAAGACTAGTCGGACTGCATGATACCAATCGAACATAAGGGGAGTGTATGTTTTCACTGGTTCCAGTTTACATTATATAATAGTTGAAACGGAAAAAACGGACAAAGCGGACAAAGATTTATTTTTATATAAAATAACGTCATTCCTGTTCCATGAACCTCTGAAATTCTTTTCTAATGCCTTCGCCAGTGGAATTTCTCCCGATTTTTGCAGCCGTATCTTCCCACGATAGCCCTTCGAATAGTTTATATTTGATAATCCTCTGCATTCTCGCCGGAATCCGGTTCATGTACTTTTCAACCTTCATTTTATTTTCTCCGGTTATCCTCGCCCGTTCCTTTAATGTTTCCTCTTCCCTTTCCAGTCTGGAAGCGTCACCCGGCGTATACATAATTCCTGATATATGAAAATTCTTAGCTGTATAAGGCCATGTTGGCATAGACCCCTTTACAGAATCTTGCTCAACCGTTTTTTTCTTTCTTTCCAGTCTCGCAATTTCCTTGACAGTTTCTTCATACAATGCATTGGAATCTATGTAGTCATTCAGTAGCGGTATAATCTCATTTTTATCTATTACCACGTGTCCACCCCCTTTCATTTGCCAGCAATAAGAACCTCGCCGTCAATCTTAGTTCGTTTTCTAGTTTCTCATTCTTCTCATTTGCTGTAAGTGAGCCTGAGCCTTCCAGCTCAAAACTATATCTATTGTGGTACAGCAAATTTTCTTTCGCATAAGCTTGTACTCTATATTGGGGTATCCCTATCACCATTTCTGCAACATCTGGTGTATAACTGCCTATATATTCACATTTATCGAATACAGAATAAATTTTTCCTTTCGGCATTCTTATCCCTCCTGCCCTATAATAGCCTCAATCTTTTTTTCAATATTATCCAAGGCCTTCCATGCACACTGTTCTTCCGCCTTTTTCTTCTGGTCATGTGTCATTACCATAGAATCACTGTGATTTTGTTTATGTATTGCTATCGCTGCCCTGATTTGGCTTATCTGGTTCTCAGCCCGTTCCGCTTCCGCAGCACGCATACTGAAATATTCACGGTCATGTTCCATCTTCATTTCTGCCGCTGTCATAGTTTCTCCTTTCTCATTATTCGCAATAAAAAAACCAACTACCGAATATTGATAGTTGGCATTCTTAACCGTATTACTTGTCTTTAAGTTTCTTTAATCCATTTATAACGAGCTTGGTATCTTCATTTAGATCATCATCGACA
>Ga0213826_1001122_pt1 | contig 11888 bp, 10 predicted proteins | sample MC6MC0899MG_FD_180668 | JGI IMG/M metagenome (GOLD analysis project Ga0213826, IMG submission 180668) | Enriched soil aggregate microbial communities from Iowa State University, Ames, United States - MC6-MC0899-MG | ecosystem: Environmental > Terrestrial > Soil > Unclassified | place: USA: Iowa...
CTGCTGGGCGGCGGATTCAACCTGCTGCGGATCGTAAACGTTGGGTTCGACGCTGGTCATAAAAACGCTAGTGCGGCGGCAAAGCGGCACAGGGTACCGCAGTGCGGCATAGGGCTCCAATCGAGGTGGCCCACCGCAGCGCCCAAACCCGTCATCTCATTGAATTGACTGGGGATTGGCCGAATACGTCATCGCCCTGCCCTGGCCCCGGCGCGGTGCCGGGGCGCAGCGGCAGGTGAACCGCACTCAGGCACGGCGCGCGCCCGGGGCCAGCGGCAGTACCGCCACCAGCCAGACCAGCCACGCACCGAAGGCCACGCGCTGGGCCAGCGGTGCCGGCAGCAGGGCGTGCAGGGCGAACGCCGCCAGCAGCACGCCCAGCCCGCAGGCCAGGTGCAGCGCGCCCACCGCGCGCCACGCCGGCAGCCGCAGCGCGCCGATCCCGGACATCACTGCCCCGGGCACGAAGGCCAGCACCCAGACCATCCACGCGCTGGCGTGGTATTGGCTGGCCGGGTTGTCCAGGTCGCTGGTATCCAGCGGCAGCACGCCCATCGCGGTGAAGCCGACCCCGGCCAGCATCAGCAGCTGGGCGCCAACGCGCATCGACCACGGCGCCGTGCGCGGCACCCGCAGCAGCAGGCGCAGCGCCACCAGGCTGGCCAGCAGGCCGGGCAACGCGAACCCGACGATATTGAAGGCCAGCGCATGCGGCACGCCCATCGCGCCCAGCAGCGCCACCGGGTGGCCGATCGGATCGAACAGCGGCAGCGCCGCGCCGAAGCCCAGCACCGCGCCCACGAACAACACGGCGGCGGCAATGCCGAGCGCCCCTTCCCAACGTTGGATTCCCTGCATGTTGCTCACCCGGCTGCGTTACAAGGCCCGTATTGTCGCCGCTTCCACGCCGATCCGCCGGCCGGGGTTGCGTCCGGCCGCGGCCGGCACCATACACTTGCTCTCCAGTTTCCCGGTTGATTTGAAACCATGAGCGATCTGCCCCACGTCTTTGACGCCACCACCGAGACCTTCGAGACCGAGGTCCTGCAGAAGTCCCTGCAGACCCCCGTGCTGGTCGATTTCTGGGCCACCTGGTGCGGCCCCTGCAAGACCCTGGGCCCGATGCTGGAAAAGCTGGCGGGCGAATACCACGGTGCCTTCGAGCTGGCCAAGGTCGATGTCGACAAGGAACAGCAGATCGCGGCCGCGTTCCAGATCCGTTCGGTGCCCACCGTGTTCCTGGTCAAGGGCGGGCAGATCGTGGACGGCTTCCCCGGTGCGGTGCCGGAGGGTCAACTGCGCGAGTTCCTGACCCAGCATGGCGTGGTCCCGCTGGAGGCGGCCCCGGACGAGGAAGAAGCCGTCGAGGCGCCCCCGCTGGATCCGCAGGCCCAGGTCGACGTGCTGCGCGCGGCGATCGCCGCCGAGCCGGACAAGGAAGAACTCAAGCTCGACCTCGCCCTGGCCCTGCTGCAGACCGGCGCCACCGCCGAGGCCACCGCGCTGATCGATGCGCTGCCGGCCAATCTGTCCACCGATGACCGCGCCGTGCGCGCCCGTGCCCGCCTGGAGTTCGCCAGTGCGCTGCAGGAGGCTCCGGCCGCGGAGGTGCTCGACGCGCGCATTGCGGCCAACGGCGACGACCTGCAGGCCCGCCACCTGCGCGGCGTGCAGCTGCTGCTGTCCGGCCAGGACGCCGCTGCGCTGGAGCAGTTCCTGGACATGCTGCGCCGGGATCGCACCTATGACGACGGGCGTCCGCGCAAACTGCTGATCGATGCCTTCAAGGTGATCGAGGATGAAGATCTGGTCGGCCAGTACCGCCGCCGCATGGCGTCGCTGCTGTTCTGATCGCCGGCGGCCAGCGCCTCTCGGGGCGCTGGCCAGTCGAACCTGCCTATCCCAACTGGCAGCTTTGATGTGTGACGTGAATCACGTTCAGAAACCCTGCACGGCTCCAGGGCAATAATGCCGCCGCGGCCCACTGGAGGCTGCGATCCATCGGGGAGGATGAGGTCTGGGCCATGGCGGCCTACCTGGCTGCGCCCCGCCTTGCAGGGCCGTGAATGACCGTGAGATTGACCCGATTGCCTCGTTTCGCTTTGGCTGCCCGCCTTGTGGTGCTGGTGGCGTTGCTGATATCCGCCGCGCCGCTGCTGGCACAGGACTGGACCTACCGGGTGCGTCCCGGCGACACGATCTGGGACCTGAGTGCCCGCTACCTCAAGCCGTCCATCGCCTGGGAACAGCTGCAGTCGCATAACGGCATCGCCGATCCCTACCGCCTGCCCCCCGGCAGCCAGCTGCGCTTCCCGGTGGCCTGGCTGCAGGTGCAGCCCGCGCCGGCACGCGCGCTCGCCGTGCGCGGCCCGGTGCAGAGCCAGGCCGACGGCCAGCCCCGTCGCGATGTGATCGAAGGCGATCTGCTGCGGATCGGCCAGGAGCTGGTCACCGGCGAGGACGCCAGCGTCACCGTGGTGTTCGCCGATGATTCGCGTCTTCAGCTGCGCGAGCGCTCGCGCCTGCGCTTCGACCAGCTCTCGCGCTACGGGCACACCGGCATGGTCGATACCCGCCTGCGGCTGGAACAGGGCCGCGCCAGCAACCGGGTGACCCCTGCCAAGGGACCGGCCTCGCGCTACATCATCGATGCACCGACCGCGACCAGCAGCGTGCGCGGCACCGTGTTCCGGGTCAGCGCCGGCCAGGACGGCCGCGGCGCGGCGACCGAAGTGCTGGAAGGCCGGGTGCAGGTCGGCAACCGCCGTGGCCAGCGCCTGGTCAGCCGCGGCCAGGCCACCCGCAGCCCCTCGCTGGACACGCGCCCGGCCGGCCTAGAGGCGTTGCTGCCCGCACCCATGATGGCGACCCAGCCGCAGCGGCTCGCCACCCTGCCGGCTGCCGTGGCCTGGCAGCCGGTCAGCGATGCTGCCGGATACCGGGTCGAGGTGGTCCGCGCCGATCAACCCGACGTGCTGCTGTTCGGGCGCGATACCGCTGCCACAACGCTCACCCTGCCCGACCTGCCGCCAGGCGAGCTGCGCCTGCTGGTACGGGCGGTCAGCGCAGCGCAGGTCGAAGGCCTGGACGCCAGGCAGGACTTCCTGGTGCGCGATCAGCCGGTCCCGCCGCTGACCGTGCGCCCGCTGCATGGGCAGACCCTCAACAGCGCGCGCCCGCGCTTCGAGTGGACCCGGGTGGCCGAGGCCGAGCGCACGGTGCTGCAGATCGCCCGCGATCCGCAGTTCCTCACTCTTCTGCTTGAACAGGACACCCGCGCCACCCACCTGCGTCCCATCCTGGATCTGGCCCCGGGGGACTATGTCTGGCGCGTGGCGTCGGTGGATCGCAACGGCAACCGCGGCCGCTTCGGCCAGCCGCTGCCGCTGACCATCACCGACGAGCCGGTCGACCCGGCGCTGCAACCACCGGAAGCCGCCCAGGGCCAGCTCACCCTGCGCTGGCAGGCGGGCGAACCGGGCCAGCGCTATCGCGTGCAGCTGGACCGCCGCGGCGATTTCAGTGCGCCGCTGCTGGATCGCGAACTGGACCAGCCGGAGGTGTCGATCAAGCGCCCCTGGCGCGGCACCCTGCATGTGCGCGTGCAGTACATCGACGACGACGGTTACGCGGGGCCGTTCTCGCCGGCACAGCAGATCGCCCTGCCGTGCCGCACCTGCTACGCCACCGGGGGCAGTGCGCTGCTGTTGTGGCTGCTGCTGTGACGCCGCTGCATCTGCCCTGGCCCCACCGCCTCCTGCTGGCCGCGCTGGTCGGTGCGCTGGCGGTCGCGGCCAGTCACTGGCAATGGTTCTGGAAGCAGGACGAGGCGGTCTACGACGCCTACGTCGGCGGGTGGGAGTACACCCCAGACGCCCGCCTGCTGATCGTGGCGATCGACGACAACAGCCTGCAGCAGCTGGGCCAGTGGCCGTGGCCGCGCGGCACCCACGCGCGCCTGCTGGACCGGCTCACCGACGCCCGCGCCGAGCGCGTGGTGCTGGACCTGATGCTGTCCGAGCCGGACCGGCAGGACAGCTCCCAGGATGCCGAACTGGCCGCGGCGATCCGCCGCAACGGGCACGTGGTGCTGCCGGTACTGGCGGCCCCGGCCAGTGGCCCGCGCATGGCCGAGGAACTGCTGCCGATCCCGCTGATCGCCGCCAACGCGGCCAGCCTGGGGCACAGCGATATCGAAGTCGACGGCGATGGCGTGGCCCGTGGCCTGTACCTCACCGCCGGGATCGGCTCACCGCACTGGCCGGCACTGGGGCTGGCGCTGGCCGACACGCGCGGCCCGCTGCCGGGCCTGCATGACCCCCAGCCCGATCTGGCCTCGCCCTATCAATGGCGGCGCGACCACTATGTGCGCGTGCGCTACGCCGGCCCGCCCGAGCGCTTCCCGCAGGTTTCCTATGCCGACGTACTCAACGGCGAGGTTGATCCGGCCTTGCTGCGCGGGCGCCGGGTGCTGGTCGGAACGACCGCCAGCGGGATCGCGCCGCGCTTGCTGACGCCCACCACCCGCGAGCGCTGGATGAGTGGCAGCGAGTACCAGGCCAACGTCGCTTCGATGCTGCTGGCCGACAAGGTCATCAACCCGCTGCCGTCGGCATGGCAGAGCGCCCTCACCGGGGTGCTGGTCGCGCTGTGCTGCCTGTTGTTGACGCTGCCGCGGGCATGGCTCACCGGCGTGCTCGCCCTCCCGCTGACGCTGCTGCTCAGCTTCGTGCTGCTGCGTGCGGGCAACCTGTGGTTCGCACCGGCTGCGGCCCTGACCGGCATGCTGGCCGTGCTGCTGGCCTGGACGCTGTGGCGGGTCAGCGCCTGGCGTCGCCAGGCCAACAGCGATGCGCTCACCGGGCTGGGCAACCGGCTGCGCTTCGAGCAGACCCTGCAGGCCGAGCACGACGCCGGTCGGCGCAGCGGGCGGCCGCTGAGCCTGGTGTTGATCGATGTGGATCACTTCAAGCGCCACAACGACGAGTTCGGCCACCAGGCCGGTGACACCGTGCTGCGACGGATCGCCCAGGAGATCCGTGCGCACGCGCGCCGCCCGCGCGACATGGCCGCGCGCTTCGGCGGCGACGAGTTCGCGTTGATCCTGCCCGACACGACGCCGGAAGGTGCGGTGCAGGTGGTGCAGGACCTGGTCGCACGGGCGCAGGGGCTGGAGATTCCGGCCGGCCGCGGTGCGACCACCCATATCACCCTGAGCGCCGGCGTGTTCACCCGGGTGCCGACGCCGGGCACCGAACCGCGTCACTTCTTCGAAGGAGCCGATGCGGCGCTGTACCAGGCCAAGGCGGCCGGGCGGAACGGCTATGCGGCCGATGACGGCGGCCCGGGCTGAGCCCCGCCAAGCACCATACGCAAGCGAATGGTAGACTCCGATCACCTCCCCAGCGTGACGTGATCCGAATGAAGGCCGCTGTCTTCCGCCACGGCATCAACCTGTGGCCGCCGTTCCTGTTCACCGGCATCCACGTGACCGATGTCAGCCCGGACTACCGCCATGTGCGCGTCGAGCTGCGCATGCGCCCGTGGAACCGCAACTACGTCGGCACCCACTTCGGTGGCAGCCTGTTCGCGATGACCGATCCGTTCTGGATGCTCACCGTGATGCAGAACCTGGGGCGCGATTACTACGTCTGGGACCGCGCCGGCGAGATCGAATTCCTCAAGCCGGGCCGCGGCACGGTGGTGGCCGAGTTCCGTCTGGACGAGCCACTGCTGGACCAGTTGCGCGCAGCCACCGCCGGCGGCGGGAAATACCTGCACTGGTTCAGCAATGACATCGTCGATGCCCAGGGCGAGGTCATCGCGCGCGTGCGCAAGCAGGTCTACCTGCGCCTCAAGCCCGGGGCGCGCCAGCGCGCGGGGTGAACGACAGCGCGCTGCTATGCTCGCGCGCCGGCTCCACCCCACGGACGACCATGCGCCTGCCGCTTCTGATCACCCTGCTGCTCACCGCCCTGCCCGCCGTTGGCCAGGAACTTCGGATCCCGCCGGTCGCCTACCCGGTGCTGCCGGCCAGTGCCACCTCCGCGGCCGGCTTCGTGCCCGCCGGCTGGCGTATCGAGCAGCAGTTGAGCGGCGACCTCAACGGTGACAAGCGCGATGACCTGGTACTGGTGCTGCGCCAGCAGGACCCGCGCAACATCGTCGAACACGATGGCTTAGGGATCAGCCCGCTGGACAGCAATCCGCGCCTGCTTGCCATCGCCTGGGCCACGCAGGACGGCTACGCGCTCGCCGCGCAGAACCACACGCTGATCACCCGCCATGAGGCGCCGAACCTGTCCGACGTATTCGAGGACGGCGCGGGCGTCTCGATCGTGCGGGGCACCCTGCGCACCACCCTGTTCTTCTTTTCCAATGCCGGCAGCTGGTCCACCGGCTCGGCCAGCTTCACCTTCCGCTGGCAGGATGGCGCCTTCGCGCTGATCGGCTACGACCGCAGTTCGTTGATGCGCAACTCCGGGCAGACCGAAGACCTGAGCATCAATTACTCGACCCGCCGGGTGCGCCACGCCGAGGGCAGCACCGACGCCGACCGCGAAACGGTGCGTTGGGAAACGCTGACCTCACCGCGCCGCTGGACTCTGGAGACGGTGGGCGACGGCAGCAGCTTCGAACCGCTGGCGGACGCCGAGGGGCGCTGAACCGCCGCCGCACCGCGCGCGATTCAACGTGCCGGTGCCTGCATCGGCACCTGCAGGGTCGGCCCGCCCTCGTCCCTCACCACGCGCCGGTCCACCTGCAGCCACAGGCCATCGTCGCTGAGCACCGGGGCGCGGGTGGGCGAACGCAGCGCCTCCGGCAACCTCTCAAGCGCCACGGATGCCTCGCCAGGCTGCTGGCGCAGCCAGCGCTGTGCCGCCACCAGGCGCAGCATCGCGGCGGCGTCCTGCGGGCGGCCCGCGTACTGCTGCATGTCCGGCCCGGGAAGATTGGCCAGGCTGCAGCCCAGCGGATTGGCGATGCACGCAAAGCGATCCTGCGCCGGCCCGGGAATCGGGGCGGGCGCATCGCGCGCGGCCACCAGCTCGGCACTGGCAGCGCACGCCCACGCGTAGCGCGGCGCCATGCGCGCCTGGGTACGCGGCACATCCAGCAGCAGGCGATTGCCTTTGGGGTCTCCGCTGGCCAGGCGCAACCCCGCCCCGGCCAGCGCGAACTCACCGCGCATCGCCATGCACAGGCTCTGCTCGCCGGACGTCATGGGTGTCAGTGCGGCCTCACAGGCCGCAGGCAGCGTCGCATCGGCGGGCAGTTCGACCAGGATGTCGGCCAGCAGCCGCGCGTTGGTCTCCACCACCGCCGCGCCGATCATGCTGGTGATCAGCGTATCGCCCTGCCCCGTCATCCGGCGCCCACTGAGGATGTCCGCACACGCACCAGCGAGTGCGGCGCCACTGTCGCCACGCACGTGGGCAAGCGCATGCGCCGATACCGGGTCGAGCATCGGGTGGAAGACCGGCAGCGGCACCATCGGGTCGGTATCGAACGGCATGAACGGGGAGACGAAGTGCCCATGGCCGGCAATCGCGGCCACGCGCTGGTGAAGCGCATCATGACCGGCATGCGCGGCGGCGAAACGCTCCGGGTCGGCGCGCACCGCCGCAAGACAGCCCATGCCCCGCCGGCCACACCGCGCCAGCGCGGGCAGCGGCGTAGCGGGGTAGCGTCCTTCCGCGCTGGAGTCCACCGGCCGCTGGCCGGGCGTGCCGGTGCGCCAACGCTCCACATCGTGCGCCAGCACCGCCTCGCGTGCGTTGGCATCCAGTCCGTCGTAGCGCAGGGTCCACAACGCGGAGAAGCCGTTGCCGCCGTTCGTGGGCACCGGCGCCTGCAGCAGCCGCATCGCCTCGCGCTGTTGTGCCGGCAGCGGCCAGAACCGGGAGGCTGCCCACAGTCCCACCACGGCCAGCACCAGGCTCAGGATCGAGATGCCCACCCATTTCAGTCCATTCCTCAACACAGCATTCTCCCCGTACCCGCGTCCTGCGGGGACCGGCAGCGTAAACCGGGCATCGCCGCCGCTACAATGCGCGGATGTCGCCCGAAGCCCCCCAACTCGTTCCGCGCCCCTCCGTGCAACGCCTGTTCCTGACCGGCCTGCTGACCCTGCTGCCGATCTGGCTGACCTGGGTGGTGGTCAAATTCGTGTTCGTGCTGCTTTCGGGCATTTCCAGCCCGCTGGTGGTGCCGTTGTCCGAGCAGATCGCTGCCTCCTTCCCGCATTACCTGGGCTGGATCAAGGTCGAGTGGATGCAGGACATCATCGCCCTGGCCGCCACGTTGCTGGTCATCCTCTCGGTGGGTGTGCTCAGCCGCCGCGTGATCGGCCAGCGCCTGCTGCGCTGGTTCGGCGCGGTGATCAAACGCATCCCGTTGGCCAGCATCATCTATGACAGCGCCAAGAAACTGCTGGACATGCTGCAGACCGAACCGGGCAGCACCCAGCGCGTGGTGCTGATCGATTTCCCGCACCGGGACATGAAGTCGGTCGGGCTGGTCACGCGGGTGATGAAGGAAGAAGGCAGTGGGCGCGAGCTGGCGGCAGTGTACGTGCCGACCACCCCGAATCCGACCTCGGGCTATCTGGAAATCGTGCCGGTCGAGCTGCTGACCCCGACCGACTGGACCGTGGACCAGGCGATGAGCTTCATCATTTCCGGCGGTGCGGTCGCGCCGGAAACCATGCCGTTCACCCGCGCCGGCGATCGTTGAGCGTGGCGGCAGCCTCGCGCTGCCGCAGCTGACCGCGCGCCGTACATGACAAAGCTGACCGGGGGCCGATGCTGGCCGTACGCAGGCGAATCGGGCAAGCTCCCTCGTCTGTGCGTTTACGGAAACAGCCGATGCCCCACCCCGCCCGCGCCCTGGCGCTTGCCATCGCCGTACTGATGGCCTTCAGTGCCGCCGCTCCGGCCGAAGCCGCCAAGAAAAAGGCCACCCGGCCCGCCGCGGCCCAGTCCCGGCCCGCCGCCAAGCCCAAGGCCAAGCCGCGTGCACGCCCGGCCGCCGCCCCTGCCCGCCAGCCGCTGGTACGCCAGCAGAGCAAGGCCGCGCAGCTGGACCGGATCTACGATGAGTACTGGGATGCCTCGATGCGGCTCAACCCGCTGCAGGCCACCTTCCAGGGCGACAGCCGCCACAACGATCAACTCCCCAACATCCTCTCGGCTGCGTACCGCCAGCAGTCGCATGATTTCACCGTGGAATGGCTGGGCAAGGTCGAGAAGATCGGCCCGGATGGCCTGACCGGCCAGGACCTGCTGAGCTATGAAATCTTCGTGCGCGATGCGCGCATGTCGCTGGCGGCCGAACAGTTCCCGGGCTGGATGCTGCCGGTAAGCCAGTACTACAACCTCGGCAGCATCATGGCCATTCTCGGCTCCGGCTCCGGCGCCCAGCCGTTCAACACGGTGCAGGACTACGACGGCTGGTCGCGCCGTTCGCTGGGCATCCCCGCACTGTTCGAACAGGCCATCGCCAACATGCGCCAAGGCATGGCTGCCGGCGTGGTGCAGCCGCGCGACCTGATGGAAAAAGTGCTGCCGCAGCTGGATGCGGTGATCAAGCCCACCGCCGAGGAAAGCATCTTCTGGGCGCCGGTGCGCAATCTGCCCGAGGATTTCCCCGAGGCTGACAAGGCGCGCATCACGGCCGAGTACAAGCGCATGATCGAGTTGCGCATCATGCCGTCCTACCGCGCCCTGCGCGGCTTCATCGCCACCGAGTACCTGCCCGCCGCGCGCAGCACCGATGGCCTGGCCGGCCTGCCCGGCGGCAAGGCCTGGTATGCGCAGACCATCGTGCAGAGCACGGCCTCCACGCTGACGCCCGAGCAGATCCACGCACTGGCCGAACAGCGCGTGGCCTCGCTGCAGGCACAGATCGCCACGATCATGAAAGACAACCGGATCCGCGGCTCGCAGCAGAAGCTGCTGCGCACGATGCGCACCGACCGCGATTTCCAGTACGCCAACGCCGATGCACTGATCAACCGCTACAAGCAGCTGCAGAGCCAGGTCAATGCGCGCCTGCCGACCCTGCTCGGCACGCTGCCCAAGGCGCCGATGGAGATCCGCGCGGTGGAGCCCGAGCGTGCCGCCACCGCCGGCGCGGTGAGCTACCAGCAGCCGCTGCCGGACGGCATGCGCCCGGGCGTGCTGTACATCAACACCGGCGATCTGCCGAGCCGCCGCCGCTGGGCCGCACCGATGCAGTTCCTGCACGAAGGCATTCCCGGCCACCACGTGCAGCTGGGCCTGCAGCAGGAGCTGGACAAGCTGCCGCGCTTCCGTCGCCTGGGCGGCGATATCGCCTTCGTGGAAGGCTGGGGCCTGTACGCCGAGTCGCTGGGTGAGCAGTTGGGCGTCTATCAGGATCCGTACGAACGCATCGGCTATCTCCAGGCCGCATTGACCCGCGCCGCACGCATGTCCGCCGACACCGGCGTGCACGCGCAGGGCTGGAGCAAGCGCCAGGCCGTGGACTACCTGGTCAAGACCGCGGACATGAGTGCCAGCGATGCCAATGCCGAAGTCGAGCGCTTCATGGCCCTGCCCGGGCAGACCCTGGCCAACGGCCTGGGCGAGCTGAAGATGATGGAGCTGCGCGACAAGGCCAAGGCGGCACTGGGGCCGCGTTTCGATGCACGTCGCTTCCATGAGGAAGTGCTGCGCGATGGTTCGATGCCGCTGGATATCCTGGACGCCAAGATCGCCCGCTGGATCGCCAGCCAGAACGGTGCGGCAACGCCCGCGCCCTGATCGCAGAAGGAACCGGACATGCACATCGTGCGGCATCTACGTGGGTGGATCGGCGCGATGTGCATCGCCGGCAGCGGTTCGGTGATGGCCGCGCCGGTGCTGACACCCCCGGATCCGGGCATCGATGCGCTGATGCAGCGCTACGACGGCCAGGTGCCGGGCGCGGCGGTGCTGGTGCTGCACGATGGCAAGCCGGTGTTCCGACGCGGCTATGGGCTGGCGGTGCTGGAGGATCGCACCGCGGTGACCGCACAGACCAGTTTCCGGCTGGCCTCGGTCAGCAAGCAGTTCACCGCCGCGGCGATCCTGCTGCTGGCCGAAGACGGCGCGCTGACCCTGGATGATCCGCTGAAGCGCTGGCTGCCCTCGTTGCCTGCGGCCGCCGATGCGATCACCCTGCGCCAGCTGCTCAACCACACCAGCGGCCTGCTCGACTACGAAGAGCTGATGGCCGCCGACGCGACCGCGCAGGTGCATGACCAGGACGTGCTGCATCTGCTGGACGCTCAGGACCGGACGTACTTCACGCCGGGGACGGCCTACCGCTACAGCAACAGCGGCTACGCGCTGCTGGCGCTGGTGGTCGGCAAGGCCTCCGGCAGCGATTTCGCGACCTTCCTGCGCCAGCGGATTTTCCTGCCGCTGGGCATGCGCGACAGCGTGGCCCACCAGGACGGCGTGGACGATATCGCCCGTCGCGCCTATGGCTACAGCGAGGTCGACGGGCGCTGGCAGCGCACCGACCAGAGCCTGACGAGTGCGGTGCTCGGGGATGGCGGCATCTATTCCTCGGTGGACGATCTGGCCCGGTGGGATGCCGCGCTGTATGACCAGCGGTTGCTGAAAGCGACATCGCTGACGCAGATGTTCTCCCCTGCCACGCCCACCGCCGAACCGGACGTGCCGTTCTACGGCTTCGGTTGGCGCCTCAACGGCGGCGCACACTGGCACAGCGGCGAGAGCATCGGTTTCCGCAACGTGATCCTGCGCTACCCGGCGCAGCGCCTCACCGTGATCGTGCTCAGCAACCGCAACGCACCCGAACCCTATCCGCTGGCGCTGCAGATCGCCCGGCGCTGGCTGGACACCCTGCAATGAACGCTT
>Ga0213826_1001142_pt1 | contig 11805 bp, 7 predicted proteins | sample MC6MC0899MG_FD_180668 | JGI IMG/M metagenome (GOLD analysis project Ga0213826, IMG submission 180668) | Enriched soil aggregate microbial communities from Iowa State University, Ames, United States - MC6-MC0899-MG | ecosystem: Environmental > Terrestrial > Soil > Unclassified | place: USA: Iowa...
GCGATGGGCTGCGCAGCAGCCCCAACAACCCCAACCAGATGCAATTCTCTGATCACCAGCACGGTCCCAAAGCAGACACACCCTCCAACAGAAACGCTTTGACTCACCAACCAATCACCGCTACGACTTATCGCAAATTTTAGATATTTCTGCTGAGGCAAGCCAATGGCGCTTCAATTCCACGAAAGCCCTTTCCACGCCACCCACGACGCAGAAACCGCCAGCAAAATGGCCTTGAAGATGGACTTGTCCATTTTCATCACTGACTGCATCAAAAAAATGGGCCTCAAACAGCATGATGCCGCAGCCAAGTTGAACGTGACCCAATCCCGCATATCCGAGCTTGCAAACGGCAAGATCGAGAAATTCACCCTGGACGCCATGATGGACATGCTGGACAAGCTCGGCTTTCGCACCAGCCTGACCCTGCCCTCGAACGATGCCGGTTCACCGCCCCAGATCGTGATCACCCAAACGCCTGGCAGCTAAACCCTGTACCCCATTTTTCTCAGTTCGTGCTTCAACTCTTTCATCCGCTCTTCAGCGACCTGCATCGCGTGCCGGTCGGACCTGTTGGTCGTTTTTACAAACGAATGCAGCACGACGACCATGTCTGCAAATTTGGCCACATACACGCATCGGAATGCAGGGCTGCCGTTGATGATGAGCTCAATCGCACCCGACCCCAACGATTCCGTCAGCGACTTGATCGGCCGATCAGGGGCCTGGCCATTCGTAGTATCTGAGAACCCTCCCAACACGTGCGTAGCGCTTGACGGTGCCCTTTTTCAAAGGGGTCCGAAGAAGGCCGGGGACGTTCACGCTGTACCCTTATCGCCGCAAGCACTGGCTTTGCTTGAGCAGACCCACGCGATCACCAGCAAATTGGACCTGGTGTTCGCTGGCGATGCCAAACCGTGGAAACCGATGTCCGAGAACACGGTGAATGCCGCGCTCAGGACGATGGGCTACGACACCAAGGTGGATATCTGAGGCCACGGGTTCCGAGCCATGGCGTGCAGTGCGCTGGTCGAGTCCGGGCTGTGGTCAGAGACGGCTATCGAACGGCAGATGAGCCACAAGGAACGCAACAACGTGCGCGCCGCCTATACCCACAAGGCCGAGTTCCTTGAAGAGCGCCGGATGATCATGACCTGGTGGAGCAGGTTTCTAGAGGCGAACCGCGAGGACCATGTGATCCCGCATGAGTTTGCCAAGCAGACGGGCGAGAACGTCACGCGCCTTCGCAGTGCCAAGAGGACCGAGTAACCCACCGCACCACCGCATCAAACTCGCTGTGAAGTTACCCACAGCACCGCATGAAGCTCCTCCGCGCGGGTCCTTTCAAACGGGGCTGCAAAGCCGCCCCGTTTGAAAGGACCATACCTAAGAAAAAAACTGCTGGCACAGCTTACGTCTGTGGAAAACCACTGATGTCCAACGGGGGATAGTTTTATCCACAGGCGCTAAATCCCCGAAATTTCTTTGCTTGACGAACATTGTCCACAGTCGTAGACCGGGAGTTGCAAGCGCTGTCGATGACAGCACCCCAGGTGACCCGAACCTTAAAGGTCACGCCGCTCCCGCGGTGGTTCTTCCCAAGGGCGATTCGCATCCGGCAGCTCGCCCGGTCACCTTCCAGGTGATGGATGCTCTTATACCTATGGCCCTTGTGCGCCAGATACTCCGTACCTCGCTGACCTGCAGCAACTTATCCGCTTGGCCGAATCTTGCGCCAACCTGTGCCCGTCTCTTTCTTCTGGAAAGAGACGGGCACTTCTAACACTGCTGCAGCCTCGATCGCACATGGCTTTGCGGCATTCCTCCTCGTGACAATCGGCGTGACAAATGCCGATGTCACCAGCAACAGCCTTGTAGGTGATGGTGCCGCAGACCAGGGAATGGCCTGCACCTGACTGACAGTCAGGCGTGCACCAGTCATCGCATTGCTGCGTTCACCCGGCTCAGGATCTTCAGGCGCTGGTTTAGTCAGCCAGCGCTGCCTCTACCCGCCCACCGGTAACGGTGCTCAGGAGGCCAGATCATGAGATGCCCTTGCTCCCGGTCGTAAGGAGCCGTCAGTCCCGCGTAGAGGACATTCCCCACAGGTCGCAGGGGCCTTGATCCCTGATAACACTCAGCATTCTTGGCGGGATGACGTGGGGCGAGGATCGGAGATCGGACGATGAGGTGACTGACATGGCATTGGTGGGTAGACGCGATGGCCGCAATTTCGGTTACGGCAGACAATTGAGCTACGCAGGGCCGCAAGCGCTGAAAGACATGTTCGGTGGCGGTCATTACGGCACGGTCAAAGCGCACTGTGATCGGTGGCAGGCATTCGTCAAATGGTGCCGTTCTGAATAGGGGCCCGGTATCAATGATGCGCGGCAGATTGATCGAAAAGTGTTGGCCGACTATACAGCGTATCTGCGCGACGTGGTTAGGCGCGGTGATCTCGCCGTCAGCACCGCACAAAACCGGCTATCCAGCGTTAACAGGACCATGGCAGCGCTTCGCGGTGATCAGTACGTGAAGTTGCCAAGTCCGAGCAAGGCGTTGGGTATGCAGCGCGCCGGGGTTCGCCAATCGGTGCTGCAAGGCCAAAACCGAGAACAGGTTCAGCAGATCTCCCATGCGCTTTGCCTCAATCATCAGCAACGGGCCGCCGCGACTGTTCTTTTAGCGCGAGCCACCGGCATGCGCTTGCGTGAGGCCATCTTGGCGGACCTGCCACGACTCAGGCGTGAGGCTAATGAGCTAGGCAGGATTAACATTCAGGAAGGCACCAAAGGCGGCCGCGCCGGGGCCTCGGCGCCCCGTTGGATTGCGGTGAACGACCATGTTCGCGAGGCGCTTGGGTTTGCACAGCAGGTTTCGCCTGCCGGTAGCCGCAACATGATTGCGCCACACGAAAGCTACCTGAATCTTCTGCAAGAAATCATTCGCCCTGCGCGGGCCATCCTGCATGCACACAACCTCAGAGGCTTCCATGAGCTCCGTGCGGCTTTTGCATGTGAGCGCTATGAGCAAATCACTCAACACCGCGCTCCTATCAACGGAGGCCAATGCTGCCAGGTTGACAGAGACCTTGATTGTGAGGCTCGGAGGCAAATCAGCTACGAGCTGGGGCACGGTCGGATCGACGTGGTCGCTGCGTACATTGGAGGGCGTATATGAATAAGCAATTCGATATTGAGCTATTCTTGGCTGCGGTGCTGACAGGGTCGTACGCAACGCGAAAGCGTCATTTGCGACAGGCGAAAATTATTCAGGCAGCTATCGCAGATCGCTGGAAGCAGGAAACACCTTGGTGTTGGCGAAGGAAGCATTTGGATTGGTTCATTCAGTACCATTTGGCAGAGCATAGTAGTGCGACGAAGTATTACTATTCACTGACGTTGAAGCTACTCATCCGGCGACTAGACAAAAAGTGGGTGCTTGGCAGCTAAGCTAGCAATCACCCACACAAATCTAAAAGCCACATATGCACAACACTATTAATATAGAGTAAGACTTGGCTGCCTTCGCAACGGAATCCAAACATCCAGCAAAACCGATATACTTAAGCGGGAAGTTAAAAACCCCCGTGAAAATCAATCCAAATGCACATATTCTATCTTATTGAAATAATCTTTAATACTTGAGGATTCTTCAGTACTCATTATCCGCACACACGTCAAATTCTTGATAGCCCTAGAGCACGCAACATACATAATCTTTCTATTCTCGGAAGTTACATCCCCCTGCGAAAAAACGTTACCAAATTTATAATCCCTCCAAAAAAACTCATCTGCCACCACCAAAACGTTTTCGATCCCCGAACCTTTCGTCTTGTGCATAGTTATGAAATTAGTTTTCTCCGACAAATAATCATAATACTTAAATACTTCGCCCAGGGTTATTTTCCCTCCAAAATATTCATCATAAAACAGCTCTCGCCTTACATCACGCTCTAAATCTCCAAACTCATACTCATCAATATCAAAGCCAGATTTATTTAACTTACTAAGGCTATCAAACCCGGATACATATTGATCTTTGAAAGCGGCGTATCTTGGATCCCCCTTAGTACCTTCGAAAAATTCTTCTCTTCTTCTCACGAACCGTTCATATGAATCCGACTGCTTCAGCAGCTTCGATTTAAACGCTTCATGTATTGCACGATGCGCTGGAGAGTTCAATTCAAAAACACCTTTGAACGCGGCCAACAATTCATCCTTGTGGAAAACCGAATCCAACACGAAGCCAGATTTTTTTACGAAACGGATGACCTTTGCATATCTTTTATTTTCATAATCTTCGTACAACTCATATAGCTCAGCAAAATGGCATATTGCCAAAACTTTTTCTAAATTCTCATTTGTTGCCTGTCCAAACCTAGAGTTAAATATCTCATACAATTGACTGAACCCCGCCTCAGAAGCAACAGCCTTATTTGTCAGCATCAACATTTTATAGCTATCCACACCACGTGCCACTTCAATCAATCTATTAAGCTTTTTAAGGTATAACTCCTTGTCTTCGCGTGGACTGTGCTGGGTAGGCTTATCGTCGCAAACTGAATAAACGAGCTTGACCCTACCCTGGCGGTCCGCCAGTGTTTCTAAATCTCCATTCTCCCGAGTTTTGAATGCAACACTTTGTTCCAGCTCATCGTCCCTGAGGTTGTTAATGATCTTGACTACCTGCTCCGAGCATCTGTAATTATCCTCTTTGTTTATTTTTTTTATCGCTTTTGCTTGTACATAACAATCTAAGTCTCCGACACCATCCTCATATATACCCTGCATCGAGTCACCAAAGAACCCAAATACTATATCTTGATCCTGCACCACAAAATCAAGAAATGCCTTGACTATATCAGGAGAAGTATCCTGATACTCATCGACAAATATATAATCATACTTATCGGCCAATATTTTTCTTAATTTTTTTCTTTCACACATCAACGAGACAGATAACTTAACAAGCCCGTCATGACCAAAGCTTAGATCGCGAAAGCTATCGAATGCAGTTTCGTTATAACGAACCTTTTGAGGTGAGGCTTTCTTAATGTATTCAAGCACACTTATGTTAAGCTGCTTTATTTTATCATTTAATACAGCATTTGCCGCTTGCGGATCTTTGTCATACATTGGCTTCCCCAAGACCTTGTCTTCTTTAATCTTGAGGATGAGGTATGCCTTATCTGCATATTTTCCGTAGGCCTTTTTATAACGTTCATGCTCTCGTTTTTTATACTCCTTTTCGTCTTCCATGGCATGCCCTACTCTAAATTCTGGCAATAGGAAAAGCTCATGTATTACTTTATGCAAATCTATGCGAAAGGAGTTGATAATCCCGTTGAGAAACGAATGAATCGTGCTAATAGCGTGCAACTCTCCTGCGCGAGCCTTGATTTCATCTGCAGCCAAATTTGTGTGAGTTATACATGCCACTCTTTTTTCCGGCATATGTTTAGATATATGATCCAACAAAGTTTTCAGGGTTTCAGTTTTCCCACTTCCAGCGCCTCCTTGCAGGACAAAGCTTTCACCTCTTTCCAAGCAAGATACGATACTCTCAAGGGGAGTCATTCCGATATCCATTCTAATGCCTCCACGATATAAGCAGGAATACGCCAAGTGACTTCATCATCTGTCAGCGCTAGGTACAACAGAGAAGAAGCGAACGCTGACTTCTTATCCAAAACTTTCTCAATCAGATCATACGCATCAAGCGCGCCATCAAATTCGTGTGTGTTTTTTAGCCCATTTATGTTATCGATTTTCTTTTTTATTACGCCCCGATTTAGATGCACAAAGGCATCCTCAAAACTCCTAGCATGGTACCCTTCTTCTTGTTTCTGATAAGCAATATGAATTTTCGGGTACGAATGCTTCAGGTTGTGTTCGACTAACTTTTCAAACCAGCTTGAAAACTTAGCCTCTTCAGAGAAGTCGGGCGCTTCATAATAGTGTTTCAGCGTAGCGTTACTGGTATGATCCGCACCTAAAACTTTAAATGATGGATAGATAGTTTTTGGTTTTGCCTTGGTAGTATCAACAGTCTTTTTCGTTGTGTCGATATCAGTTATGACCAGAGTCTTAATTTCTAAAAAATCAAGGAAATGCTTGAACGCCTTAGCATTAGCACCGACTTCCAGAATTGTGACATTCTGGGAGAACAACGAAATATGATCCTTACTTTGATTTTTCGATTTATCAAACAACTCCACGAAGTACGGCCACAACATTCGCTCCGTAACCCCCTCAATAAATATAACCTTGCTTGCAAAGAAAAGCTCACAAGAGTTTAGGGTCAGATACTGCTCTAGAAACTTAAATGAATCTTCGTCTTTACCGTATTTGGCTTTCAATTCCGAATAGAAATTCTTCACCTTTGTACAGCCATCTAAGTTCTGTAAATATCTAATGTCTTTGAAATCGCATTGAGATACAATGTGAGACGAATGAGTAGTGATTACCGCCTGAATATTCTCAATCTCGTTCAATATGCTTTTTATTTGATTAGCAAAAACATATTGCATCTGAGGGTGCGTATGCGCCTCAGGCTCCTCTATGAACAAAAGATTTATATTTTTACCTGTCTTGGCAAATGACTCCTTCTTAATCTCTACGCTTAATAAAAGATAAAGAATGTTCATATGCCCTAGGCCGTTGAATGTTTCCGGAAGATACTCAGAGCGATCCCCGTAAACTACTTGGGAACTATTCTCCAGAACTTCATTGGACTCGAGATTAGATACGACCTTAATATCCTCAATCCCCAGGAATGCCTTTGAGGTTTTCAGGAAAGGCTCGAAGAAATCCTTATAGCTACTTTCAAGGCTCTCATCGATTTTGAGAAGCAAATTATTTATCGGATCGAAATCTGTTACATTCTTGTTTGCTTTATTGAAATATTGCGTAGTCAACTTAGAGAGCATTTTCTTTCCGCCCTCGCTACTAGCAACATCACGTCTAGCATGAATTATCTGAAAGTTTATCAGATCTCTAACCGTGGCTATTTCTTTTTTTACTAACCTACTTCGGTTTTCAAGTAAAAGGTCGTCTTCATCAGCATATGCGTATACGTTGACCTGCAAATACTTATCCAGGTTTTTTCTCAAAAACCTTTCTCGCTCTCCATCGAACTGCTCAACATCCCTCAGCAACAAGTCCTTATTTACAACGCACTCAAACAAAATTTTTACATTGTTATTGCTACTATCAAGATCCAACATAAAATCTGACAGATACCTCAAACTATCTGTCTCAACATATTCGATCTCGACTTTCATGCTTATCGATAACGGCAAAACATCAGTTTTGTGGTCAATTGCCGCTAAATCTTTACGCACCGCTAACGGAAAATCATGATAATTGAACGACACCCCAGGCTCATAAAATTTCTCAAACAATACAAGCAATGAAGTTTTTCCGCTATTATTCCTACCAATAAGCAGCGATAGACTATCCCGCAGATCAAGTGTCACATTCTGGAGTGCCCGGAAATTAACAGCAGAAATTTTAGTTATTTTCATACTTTATCTCATACATCCATTTCGAGAAAAAACTTAGACCCTAATTATTCCAATTTATCAATGTCGGAAGTCCAGCGTGCAGGCTTGACTCACGTACTTACTAGAATAGATGCGACTTTCATGAACAGCCCATTTGGGCGGAACAAATGACCTAATATAGCTCATGGATGGCATTTTGCCACAAATGAATAGGACACCAAACCTCCAAACTATCTCGGAGAATAATCGGCACCACTCTGCTTTTGGAGTTCTTGTTCCGATGGTAGCTGACCCGTTGCCCCGGACCTGCTTCGCTGTCAACCCTTCAGCCTCAGACCAACGGGCGCCTGTTGCCAGGCACGCTCTCGCCCCCCTGCCTTGCCCGAGATCCCGTCCAAAGCACTGAGCAGAGACGGTATCTCGCCTTTCTTCGTGTACGCCATTTCCGTCTCGTCGAACTTGAGCCGGCGCACCTTCTCTAGGGGATTCCCCCCCGACCATTCTTAAGCGCTGGTAGTTACTTTTGAAGGCAGAGACTGGCTCCAGCTTAAAAATCGATTCTTCACCAGTGAGAGTTGTCAAGATTTTGGATCCGGCGCAGACGGTGAAGCAAACTCAACTGCGTTTTGATTGAAGCCGCCTACGGGCGGCTTTGCTCTATGTAAGGATCAAGAATTGCCTCTGTACCATCATCCGGCTATATCCCCTTTCCACTCCATGTATCTTAGAACTTCAGCGCAGGTTGCCGGATCTCCAAGATCAGCAATTGTCGCGTCATCAATTTTTGTGGCCATGGTCCCCAATGCCCAAGCTACGGCCTTGTGAGCTGCTGGTAGCATCTGCGCTATCTCCTGGGCTACTAGTTGACTACGGTCATTGAGAGACCACGCCACGAGTAGCAAAAGGACTCGACGCATTGAATCGGTTGCGATTTCTTCCGCTACCGCCTTTACAGTGGGAATAGCTCCACGCGCGCCCAGGAGCACGGAGAGAACACCTGACACCGGCTCGTAGCAAGTGGCGATGTGTCGTGCCGATATTTCGTCGACTAACTGCTGATCAAGCTGTTCTCCAGTAAGAAGAAGCGCATAAGCAGCAGATGACCGTATCCGTGGCCGTATCCGGCCCCGTTGTACCGCAAGGTCAAAAAGCTTTTTTTGCATCGTCACGCCGGATTTCGCTAGCAACAGGAAGATGTCATCTCGTACTTCTGGATCCGAAGTGTCGATCGCAATGGCAAATAGGTCTTCTTGGTCTTGGTCGTCAAGGAGGCTAAAATCCAAGAGCGAGGCGATTGCTGCCTGCGCGATCGGATAAGCGTCAGTATCGTTACCGTGGTGCATCGTTTGTTTAGACCATTGGTCGCCTGCAAGGCAGATCAATGCCGTCTGGTGTGCGGGATCCGGCTTAGTTCTGAGAGCATCTACAAGCGCCTTTCGGACAGGGCTTGCGCGGTGAGTGGCAAAGGCCAGCAAACGCTCAGGCAACGGTGTGGCGATTGAGGCAGCGCACGCCGTAATTGCGCGAGCGACAGCATGGGCGAAACGGTGATCAAGCGCCGCTTCCACCTCTTCGGTCAACCCATGACGGATCGCGGCCTCCACTGCTAAAACGACGGTATGGGAGTCATCGCTAAATTCAAGCGCCCAGCGAACGTCGTCCTCAACCGGAAGCGTTATGCTCGCGTCAAGCTCAAGCCGGAGCGCGCGCACCTGATCACCCGCATTGAGAATCGCTGCGAGAGCTTGCTGCGCGACATCAGATAGTAGAGGGAGTTCTTTGTCGACCAAAGCGATCTCAGCGCTGCAAATCTCACCGAAAGGCTGAGGTAACCGCGCAGCTGCGACTTCAGCAACATTCGTATACTTCTCACCGTCGAGTACGCGACCGCGACTGAGATAAGCGATTCCGCGACTGATCTCGACCAAGCGTCCTTCCATCCCTTGCTCGACAAGGTCAACCACAATCGAGGAAAAAGCATCGAGATCATACTTAATCAAGCAAGCAAGCGCTGCACGCTCGATGCTAACGTCTGATGCCCCTTGACGCACTCGAGTCTCGAGCGCCCCACCATATTTAGGTTCCCACCCTTTTAGGAGTGCTATCCAAAGATCCTCCTCATCCTTAGTACCATAACCTGACTGAAACGCACCCGCGAACTCGACAGCATCAACCCGACCTTCGCGTGCCTCTTCAGCAAGAGCACGGAGCCAATAGCATCGCAGCTGATTGTTGTGCGGGTGTTGGATAATATGCTGCCAGCCTTTTTCCTTGCGCACACGCTCAACATAGACCTTTAAGAACTCGATGGCGGTGTAACCGTGGTCATCTTCAATGAGATGCTGTGCATAGTCATCGCTGTAAACATCGTTGATAATGTCGAGGCGCGTTTCGGCCATTTCCTGTAAATCCTTTTCCCTCGGAGTTAGCACGTCGACAGCCATATCTATAACCGCTTCGAAGCGACATATATCATTTAGCGCCCCGTGCGCGATGACATTGTCGGTGGCAATGCAACCATGGTGGACAACCACGCATGCCGCATCGAAAAATGCTTCCTCCAACCCAGAAGAAAGTCGACCAAGGTCATCCACAAACGACGTAGGGTAATGAGCACGATCTTTCGGCAAAATCGTCCGAATGAAAGACTCAATGAGCGGTTTAGTCGAAGGAGCGCTCGCACGCATATGATACCACTCAGAGCTCCGCTCTGGACCTCCCCAAGTATCCAGGCCCGGAAAGGTTTTATCGGGACGATGCAGTAAAAAACGAGCCATTTCGGCACCGTTGCTTGCTACAGAACCAGAGCGAGCAGCAAGTTCAAGATGAGCATTGAACTCCTTTCCGCCTTTCGCAAGCTTCGCTTCCAGCCAGGCATCGATCTTGGCAGCGACATCATTACTTGGCTTAACCCCGAACTGCTCGCCCGTGCGTGCAAGCATGCGCGCGGCAGCGCCCGCGCCCCACTCAGCGCCTGGTCCCAACTCTGAAACAAGAAGCTCGATCAGTCGGCGCAGTGTTTTGCGGACGACTTGCCGATGTTTCTTGAGCGTTCGCGTAATACCCGCTTCGACGCGCGGATGGTAATAGGTAATGATTCCTCCGCCATTCTGGCGCAGATTGCGTGCGGCGACGAAGAAATCAACAAGTGGGGACACATCGTCCTCCATCGCCGTATCCATGTCGGCTAGGCCATCCTCGATCTCGCGGAGCAGCGTGCGTGTAACCTTATCGTTCGCGGCGAGAAGTGCCCAGATGATAGCCGCAGCGCAAACGTCATCCCTCTTCTCAATCTGTTCAATGACAGTCTGCTCGATCGAATTCTGGTGCGCATGATCGATGGCTGCAGTCACAAAACCAGGTGGATTTTTGAGGCCATCGCGATCCTGCGTACGCATCGCATCGAAGAATTTCTGGATCTCAAGCGGTGTCGCCAGCCTTTCGAGCACTAGGTTCTCGGACGTACGAGCAAGAGTTTGCATATCGCGCGGCAAGCTGTCGATCCGACTGCTGTAGAGGCGATGCCGCTCCGCTTTACCATAATTCTCGGCTTCCAGCCCAAAGACCCAAGGTTTAATCGTTCCGAAAGCACCTGAAGCATGTGCCACGTCCAGTCTCGAAGTAGCGATGATCATTCGGTCGGGTCTAGCGGCAGCGAGGAAATCCCCCAACTGATCATTCCATGGACGGCTGTCCGGGTCGAAATCGAATCGTCCCCATGGATCCTCAATGTCATAAAGGACGGGCGGGGGGGTCGTATCGTCGCGCAGTTGGGAGGGTCCGAGCCTGATTAACACACGCGTCAAACCAGGGTTTTCCTTGCGTAACTCATCGTAAAGCATCTGGGTCGCGAGCGTTTTCCCCGTGCCGGACTGGCCGATGATGATCGCAGCAGATCCCTTTTTCATTGCGGCTTGCAGATCGCCCCAGTTGTTAGGATGGACGTAATGTTCGAGCTCGGGTGAGCTGGCTAGATAACCTTCGTGTATACGGATAACCGCTTCGAGTTCCGCACGACTCCAGCGACCTCCACCCGCCCGAGCGATACGTGCACGCGCGTCCTCCCGTAGCTTGGTGCGGCACGCACCCAGCTGAGAATTGGGTACACGGCAGCCCTCGGTAAGCAGGCGGTCAATATCCCCGCGCAGGCGCTCGTCGTCCTGACTCGCGATGACTGACAGGCGACCAGAGATGTCATGACCGATACCATCGGCGATGACTCGCGGCAGCGCGCTGGGCTTGGGCCACGTTCCTGCTCGCCGCCGTTTGAGTTTTTGCGCATCGCCATTGACACCGGC
>Ga0213826_1001146_pt1 | contig 11774 bp, 9 predicted proteins | sample MC6MC0899MG_FD_180668 | JGI IMG/M metagenome (GOLD analysis project Ga0213826, IMG submission 180668) | Enriched soil aggregate microbial communities from Iowa State University, Ames, United States - MC6-MC0899-MG | ecosystem: Environmental > Terrestrial > Soil > Unclassified | place: USA: Iowa...
CAGACTTCTCCACCGTTCTGCACATCGGTATCGGCGGCAGCGACTGGGGCCCGCGCCTGGCGGTGCAGGCCTTCGGCGGACCGTTGCAACGGCGGCAGATCCGTTTCGTGTCCAACATTTGCGGCCACGCCTTCCATGACGCCGTGGCCGGGCTGGACCCGCGCCGCACGCTGGTCGTCATCTCCTCCAAATCCTTCACTACCGCAGAGACGCTGCACAACGCCCGCGCCGCCATCGCCTGGCTCAAGCAGGGGGGCGTGGCCGACGTGTCCGACCATCTGGCGGCCGTCACCGCCAATGCGCCGGCCGCGCGCGCGCTGGGCGTGCCGTCCAGCCAGGTCTTCAAGATGTGCGACTGGGTGGGCGGACGCTATTCCGTCTGGTCGGTGGCCGGCCTGTCGATCGCGCTGACGGTGGGCGTGGACGTGCTGATCGGCATGCGGGCGGGCGCCGAGGCCATGGACCAGCATTTCCTGCAGACGCCGTTTGCGTCCAATGCGCCGGTGCAGCTGGCGCTGGCCGGCTTGGTCAATTGCAGCGTGCTGGGATTCAACTCGCTGAACGTGGCGGCCTATAGCGGACGCCTGCTGCATCTGGTGACCTATCTGCAGCAGCTTGAGATGGAATCGCTCGGCAAGCGGGTCGCCGGCGACGGCACCGCGGTCGGCGTGCCGACGGCGCCCATCATCTGGGGCATGCCGGGCACCGACGGCCAGCACACCTTCTTCCAGTGGCTGCATCAAAGCGAGGAAGGCGCGCCGGTGGACTTCATCGCCAGCCTGCAAGGGCACACGGACAGCCCCGATGCGCATCGCATGCTGCTGGCCAACTGCCTGGCGCAGCGCCAGGCGCTGCTGCGCGGCAAGAGCCTGGAGCAGGCGCTGCTGGACGTGGCGCACATCGACAACCAGGAGCGCGCGCTGACGCTGGCGCAGCACATGGTGCATCCGGGCGGCCGGCCGTCGACGCTGATCGTCTTGCGCCAGCTTGATCCGCGCGGTCTGGGCGCGCTGCTTGCCCTGTATGAGCACAAGGTGTTCGTGCAGAGCGTGGTCTGGGGCATCAATCCCTTCGACCAGTACGGCGTTGAGCTGGGCAAGCGGCTTGCCAGCGGCATCGAGCGCGAGTTGGCGGTGCCGGTGTCGGCGGGCGTGGTCGATTGGGGGCATGACGCCTCCACGTCGTACTGGATCGACCGCTACCGCAGCCATGCGCAAGCCCCGCGTCCGCGCCATGCGTGGGTGCCCGGCATGACGGCCCATCTCTGACGGAGCGTGGACATGCCGGACACGCAAGTGTTGGTGACGGGCGGCGCCGGCTACATCGGTACGCATACGCTGGTGGCGATGATCGCCGCCGGCTTGCGGCCGATCGTGCTGGACAACCTCAGCAACGGCAGCCGCGAGGCCGTGCGCCGGGTTGAACAGCTTTGCGGCACGCCCATCCCGCTGATCGAAGGCGACATCCGCTCGCGCGGCCTGGTGGCCGCCGTGCTGGCGGATGCGGCCGCGCGAGGCACGCCGGTTCAGTCCGTGCTGCATCTGGCCGGCTGCAAGGCGGTGGGCGAATCGGTGGCGGACCCGCTCAAGTACTACGACAACAACGTGCAGGGTTCACTGGTCCTCTTGCGCGCCATGCGCGAGACGGGCGTGTCGCGGCTGGTCTTCAGCTCGTCGGCCACGGTCTATGGCGAGCCGCAATACCTGCCATTCACCGAGGCCCATCCGCTGGCGCCGGCCAATCCGTATGGCCGCACGAAGCTGATGGTCGAGGACATGCTGCGGGACGTGTGCGTGGCGGATCCGGCGTTCAGCGCCGTCACGCTGCGCTACTTCAACCCGATCGGCGCGCATCCCAGCGGGATGATCGGCGAAAGCCCGCGCGACCTGCCCAACAATCTTTTTCCGTTCATCACGCAAGTGGCGGTGGGACGCCAACCGTTCCTGCGCATCTTCGGCGACGACTACGACACGCCGGATGGCACCGGCGTGCGCGACTATCTGCACGTCATGGATCTGGCGCGCGGCCATGTGCAGGCGCTGACCTACGCGGACAGCCATCCCGGCTTCGTGGCGGTCAACCTGGGCACGGGGCAGGGCACCAGCGTCATGGAACTCGTGCGCGCGTTTGAACGGGTCAACGGCTGCACGATCCCGCTGCGCATCCTGCCGCGTCGCGCGGGCGACGTCGAGCGCATGTGGGCCGATCCTGCGTTGGCGGCATCGCTGCTGGGCTGGCGCAGCACGCACGACGTGGAATCCATGTGCGCGGACGGCTGGCGCTGGCAGCAGGGCAACCCGCAAGGGTATGAGGCGGAGCCGGGGTTGGTCTCGGTCTCAGTCTCGGTCTCGGCCGCGGCATAACCCCAACGCCGTGTCGGAGGACTTCCGGCGGATGCGCCAGAGCGGTTACAGTTGACGGAATTATTGCGAAGCAGCATTCCCCGGGGCATGGCGCCGGGGGCTTCGCACCGTCAGCGAGGCAAAACCATGTTCGTTATCCATCCGTCTGCCGGAACTGCCGGCTCCCCGTCCGGAGCCCGGCAATGAGCGGCCCCAGCTATTTCCCCACGGCGCACTGGAATCTGGACGGCATCGTGTCCGGCCTGCGCGATGCGCGCGTCGCCTGGCGCGGACCGCGCGGCCGGCTGCGCGACGACGCCGGCCTGCGTGAGTTCCCTTCGCAGGAAAGCCTGCGCCAGATCGTCAAGGACCTCTGCGGCGCCTTGTTCCCGATGCGCCTGGGTCCCATCGACCTGCGCGAAGAGGTCGAGGACTTTTACGTCGGCCACACCATCGGCGCCGCGCTCGATGCGCTTTTGCACCAGGTCTGTCTGGAGCTGCAGTACGAGGGCCGGCATGATGCGGCCCAGCACGCGGACACCCAGCAACGCGCCACCGAGATCGTGCGCCGCTTTGGCGCCGAGCTGCCGGCCGTGCGCGCCGCGCTCGATCTGGACGTGATGGCCGCCTACCAGGGCGATCCGGCCGCGCACAACGTGGACGAGGTCCTGCTGTGCTATCCGGGCGTCGCGGCCATGATCCATCACCGCCTCGCCAACGTCCTGTACCGCCTGGGTGTGCCAATGCTGGCGCGCATCGTGGCCGAGATCGCCCATGCCGACACCGGCATCGACATCCACCCGGGCGCGACCATCGGCCGCAGCTTCTTCATCGACCACGGCACGGGTGTGGTGATCGGCGAAACCGCCATCATCGGCGACCGCGTGCGGCTCTACCAGATGGTCACGCTGGGCGCGAAGCGTTTCCCGCCCGGCGAAAACGGCGAACTCAAGAAAGGCCTGGCGCGCCATCCCCTGATCGAGGACGACGTCGTGATCTACGCGGGCGCCACGATCCTGGGCCGCGTCACCATCGGCAAGGGCTCGACCATCGGCGGCAACGTCTGGCTCACGCGCAGCGTGGCGCCGGGCAGCAACGTGACGCAGGCCAGCCTGGTCAGCGACATGCCCGATTGCGGGCTGGGCGGTTGAACGCTGCGGGCCGCGCGGCATGATGGGCGCACGGCGGCGGGACTGAGGAGCGAGGATTGGATACAGCACTTCCGGAGCTGGCCGCGCTGCGCGGCTTCATCGACCGCCATCCGCGGCTCTTCGTCCTGACCGGGGCCGGGGTCAGCACCGATTCCGGCATCCCCGACTACCGCGATACCGAAGGCGAATGGAAACGCCAGCCGCCCATGACGCTGCAAACGTTCATGGGTGCTGAGCTTTCGCGGGCGCGTTATTGGGCGCGCAGCATGGTGGGCTGGCGCCGCTTTGGCCACGTCAAACCCAATGCGTCGCATCTTGCGCTGGCTCGCCTGCAGGACCGGGGTCACGTCGCCGTGCTGGTAACGCAGAACGTGGACGGCTTGCACGAGGCCGCGGGCAGCCGCGATGTCGTGGACCTGCACGGACGGCTGGATGCCGTGCGCTGCATGAACTGCGATTGGCGCGGCGGCCGCCACGACTGGCAGGAAAAATTGCACGCGTTGAATCTGGACTGGATGCAGCTTGAAGCCAGCGACGCGCCCGACGGCGACGCCGATTTGGACGGCCACGATTTCTCGCGGTTTGCGGTGCCGCCGTGTCCGCGCTGCGGCGGCATCGTCAAGCCCGACGTGGTGTTCTTCGGCGAGACCGTTCCGCGCGAGCGCGTGGAGCGCGCCAACGCCGGCCTGGAGAGCGCCGACGCCGTCCTGGTGGCGGGCTCATCCCTGATGGTGTATTCCGGCTACCGATTCGTGACGGCTGCCTCGCGCATGGGCCTGCCGATCGCCGCCATCAACCTGGGACGCACCCGCGCCGACAGCCTGTTGACCCTGAAAGTGGAACAACCCTGCGCACTGGCGCTGGAAGCGCTTTAGAAAGAAGCGGCGGCGGCCGGTTTTTGACCGGTCTAAGCAAGTGCTTGCCCGGCAACGGTTTTTTTGGCCGGTTACAGACCTTTCCATAGGGTTGTCCACAGGAACTGGGGATAACTCCTAGGGATAACCCCAGTTTTTTGGGGTGATCCCGACGGCGTTGTCAAGTCTCAGTGCCTTCCAATGCGTCCCCTAACAGCGCCTTGCGCGCCGCGTGCCAGCTTCCGGCGTCGGGCGCATAAAGCAGGCCACCCGTGCGGTGCGTGGGCTTGTAGGGCGAACCATCGAAATGCGCCGCATAGCCGCCCGCTTCCCGGTGCAGCAGCCAGCCCGCGGCGTGGTCCCACGCGGTGAGCTGGTTGTACAGCGCTACATGGCAATGGCCGGCCGCGAGCATGCGGTATTCGTGCGCTGCGCAGCGCAGCGAGGCCGTGCTGCCCAGCCGGGACAGGTTGCCGTTGACGGTGGTGCGCAGCGGCTCGGGCAGGGCGCCGGTGGAGATCAGGCCGTCCATGTCTTGCGGGGGCGCGGGACTGGCGACGGCAAGCGGCACTCGCTTGCCGTTCTCGAATTCCAGCAAGGCGCCTTCGCCGCGCACGGCCAGCGCGCTGTCGCGGCTGACCGGGTCGTAGATCACGCCGGCGATCACGTCGCCGCGATGGCAGGCCGCGATCATCATGCCGAACAGCGGCAGGCCCGCCACGTAGTTGCGCGTGCCGTCGATGGGATCGATCAGGAAGGCGAGGTCGGCGTCGACCAGCATGTTCAACAGGGCGGGATTGCGCGCGGAGGCTTCCTCGCCGATCAGCACGGCGCCGGGATGCAGCTTGGACAGGCGTGCGGCGATCAGGCGTTCGGCGGCTTCGTCGGCATCGGTGACCAGATCGCGCGGCGAGCTTTTGCCCCGCACTGCGCCTTCGGGCAGGTTGCGAAAACGCGGCATGACCTCGGTCTGCGCGGTTTCCGCCAGGATGGCCGCCAGCTTGCGGGTGTCCTCAAGGGTGAAAGTTCTGCTCATACGGACTCGTCCACGGAACGCGCAAATCTAACATGCCCGGATGGTATCCGATCGATCGGTGCGCGCGCATCGGCCGTGTGTCCACCGGATGGCCTGCGCCGCGCAAGGCAGGGCGGCTGCGCCAGCCATACCCTGACAGCCGCATCTGGCGCCGCGTGGCGGTTTTTTCTAGCCTTGCCTCGTTCGCCGTATCTACGTGAGTTTTTGCCCGATGGGACTGCGTTTTTTACAACGCCCCGCCGGCGCACCGGTTTCGTCTCGCCCACGTTTCCCTATCACGTTGCAGAGGTGACGCCATGCTGAAAAAACATGCCGCAGTTGGCCTCGTGCTGACCGCGATCGCACGTGCCGCGGCTGCGGAAGACGCTGCCCAGGCCAACAACCCGTTGGCCAATATGACCGCATTCAACCTTCAGAACTACTACATCGGCGATCTGTCCGGCTTTCAAGACAGCGCGAATCAGTTCTGGGTGCGGTATGCGCAACCGTTTTCGTTGGGCAAGACGGACTGGATCTTCCGGGGATCGCTGCCGATCAACAGCTTTCCCACCACGCCGACCGGCAGCCAGAAGACCGGCACTGGCGATCTCAACATGTTCGCCGCCTATCTCATCGACGTGGGTAATCCCGATGTGAGTTTCGGCATCGGTCCGCAGATCACCGCGCCAACGGCCAGCAAGAAGGAGTTGGGCAGCGAGAAGTGGTCCGCGGGATTGGTGAACGTGCTGTTCGACGCCAGTTCGCGCAAGTTCCAATATGGCTATCTGCTGACGTGGGAAGCCAGCTTCGCGGGCAGCAGCAACCGCTCACGCGTGAACATCGGGGCGTTTCAGCCGTTCGCGTTCTATCAGCTTGGCGGCGGCACGTATCTGCGCTCGACGCCGATCTGGTCCTACAACTTCCAAAACGACGCCTACAGCATTCCCATCGGGCTCGGCATCGGCCAGGTGGTCCGGCGCGGCCATACGGTGCTCAATTTTTTCCTGGAACCACAGGTGTCGGTGGCGAGCCGGGGGCCGGGCCAGCCGGAGTGGCAGGTGTTCTTCGGCATGAACATGCAGTTCACGAAGTAACCCGTTGGCGGGCGACGCGCTGCGTGGCGGCGGGCCCGCCGTGCAGCGCGTTTGCCGCAAACGCGCGCGGCGTTGCGCCGCGCGTGCCGGACTTCATGCGCCGAGGTCGACGCAGAGGTACTTGATCTCCAGGTACTCTTCGATGCCGTACTTGGAGCCTTCGCGGCCCAGGCCGGATTGCTTGACGCCGCCGAAGGGGCCGACTTCGTTGGAGATGAGGCCGGTGTTGATGCCCACGATGCCGTATTCCAACGCTTCGGACACGCGCCAGATGCGGGCGTAGTCGCGCGTGAAGAAGTAGGCGGCCAGACCGAAAATGGTGTCGTTCGCCATGCCAATGACCTCGTCTTCCGATTCAAAGCGGAACAGCGGCGCGACGGGACCAAAGGTTTCCTCGCTGGCAAAGCGCATCGATTGCGTCACGTCGCGCACGACGGTCGGTTCGAAGAACGTGCCGCCCTTCGCGTGGGGCTTGCCGCCTGCGATCACCTTGGCGCCGTGGGCCGTGGCGTCGGCGATGTGCTCCTGCACCTTTTCGATGGCGTTCTTGTCGATCAGCGGACCTTGCGTCACACCGTCTTCAAAGCCGTCGCCGACCTTCATGGCGTTGACCTTGGCGACCAGGCGCTTGGCGACTTCTTCGTACACGCCGGCTTGCACATAGATGCGATTGGCGCACACGCAGGTCTGGCCGGCGTTGCGGTACTTCGAGGCCAGAATGCCGTCGACCGCGCGGTCCAGGTCGGCGTCGTCGAACACGATGAAGGGCGCGTTGCCGCCTAGTTCGAGCGACAGCTTCTTGATGGTGGGCGCGCACTGCTCCATCAGCGTACGGCCGACTTCGGTCGAGCCCGTGAAGCTCAGCTTGCGCACTACGTCGCTTTCGCACAGCGCCGCGCCGATGTCGCGCGAGCTGCCCGTGATGACGTGGAACACGCCTGCCGGTACGCCGGCTTCTTCGGCCAGCACGGCCAGCGCCAGAGCGGTCAGCGGCGTCTGCTGAGCGGGCTTGACGACCATGGTGCAGCCGGCGGCCAGGGCCGGGCCGACCTTGCGGGTGATCATCGCGGCCGGGAAGTTCCACGGCGTGATAGCGGCGGTCACGCCGATGGGCTGCTTGAGCGCCATCAGGCGCTGGCCGGCCTTGGGGCTTTGCAGGATGTCGCCGTCGATGCGCTTGGCCTCTTCGGCAAACCATTCCAGGAACGACGCGGCGTAGGCGATTTCGCCCGCGGCTTCGGTGACCGGCTTGCCTTGTTCGGACGTCATGATGGCCGCCAGGTCTTTCTGGTGCTGCATCATCAGCTGCGCCCACTTCAGCAGGATCGCGGCGCGTTCCTTGCCAGTCTTGGCGGCCCACGCGGGCAGCGCGGCCTGGGCGCTGGCGATGGCCTGCTCGGTTTCCTTGCGGCCCAGCTTGGGCACCGACACGATGGTCTTGCCAGTGGACGGATTGTCGACGGGGATCGATGCGCCTTCGCCGGCGCCGACCCACTTGCCGTCAATGTAGCAGGCGTCGCGCAGCAGGTCGGGACGGGCGAGGGGATGGGACAGTGCTGTCATGTTGGAAGTCTCCTTGATGGTGCGGCGGGCCAAGCGATTACGGGCGTGGCAGGCGTGCGGCCTGTTCATCAAGCCGCCTGCCTGCTACGCCCGCAATCGTTGTTCCTGCCAGCCGAATAACCGGTTATTCAGGGCCTTTGCCTCAAGCGGCAAGCGCCTCGGACAGGATGTCCAGCGCGCGTGCGAACTGGGCGTCGGGAATGGTCAAGGGATACAGGAAGCGCAGGACGTTTCCGTATACACCGCAGCTTAGCAAAATCAGGCCGGCGTCGAGCGCGCGCTGCTGCACGCGCTTGACGGCTTCGGCGTCGGGCTTGCCGGCCGCGTCGTTCAGTTCCAGCGCGACCATCGAGCCCAGGCCGCGCACGTCGGCGATGCCCGGAACCTTGGCGCGCAGGCCTTCCAGATGCGCGCGCAGCTTTTCGCCCAGTTGGGCGGCGCGTTCGCACAGCTTTTCTTCAGCGATGACGTCCAGCACGGCGTGCGCCGCGGCCACGGCCAGCGGGTTGCCGGCGTACGTGCCGCCCAGGCCGCCCGCGGCGGGACCGTCCATGACGTCGGCGCGGCCGACGATGCCCGAGATCGGGAAGCCGCCGCCCAGGCTCTTGGCCATGGTGATGATGTCGGCCTGCACGCCGTGATGTTCCATCGCGAACAGCTTGCCGGTGCGGCCAAAGCCCGTCTGGACTTCGTCGGCGATCAGCAGGATGCCGTGCTCGTCGCAGACCTTGCGCAGCGCGGTCATCAGTTCGGGCGGCGTGATGTTGAAGCCGCCTTCGCCCTGCACGGGTTCAATGATGATGGCCGCGACGCGCTTCGGATCGATGTCGACCTTGAACAGCAAGTCCAGCGCCTTGAGCGAATCGGCCACGCTGATGGACTGCGTGGCGTTGGGGAACGGCACGTGATAGATGTCGCCCGGCATGGGACCGAACGACAGCTTGTAGGGAGCGACCTTGCCGGTCAGCGCCATGCCCAGCATCGTGCGGCCATGGAACGAACCCGAGAAGGCGATGACGCCCGAGCGGCCGGTGGACGAGCGCGCGATCTTCACGGCGTTCTCGACGGCTTCGACGCCGGTCGTAAAGAAGGCGGTCTTCTTCAGGCCGTCGATGGGGGCGAGGCGGTTGATGCGCTCGGCCAGCGAGATGTAGCCTTCGTACGGCACGATCTGATAGGCCGTGTGCGTGAAGTTGTCGAGCTGCGCGGCGACCGCGGCCTTGACCTTCGGGTGCAGGTGGCCCGTGTTCAGGACGGCGATGCCGCCCGCGAAGTCGATGTATTCCTTGCCTTCGGCATCCCACAGCGTGGCGTTTTCCGCGCGCACGGCGTAGAAGTCGCACATGACGCCGACGCCGCGCGGCGTGGCCAGGGAACGGCGGGTATTCAGATCCTGATTCTTCATCTCGGTCTCGATGAGAGTGATGGGCGGTAAAGCACTTATTTAATGCTACGATGGCCCCACTTGTGGGAACCACTTTAATAAATTAGGTAGAACCAATTGCGGTCCATCGTCGGTGACTTGCTGCTGCTGCGCCTGGCCGACGGCGCCAGCGAGCCCATGAACAAGCGGCTCTACCGCGGCATCCGCGAAGCGATCCTGGATGGATCCATTGCCGCGGACTCGCGCCTGCCCGCCACGCGCGACCTGGCGGCGGAGCTGGGCATTGCCCGCAACACCGTCGTCCACGTCTACAGCCAGCTGCTGGCCGAGGGCTACACCCGCAGCCGGCAGGGCAACGGCACCTTCGTCAATGCCTCGGTGCCGGATTCGTATCTGGCCAGCGGCCGCCGCGCGCGCCAGGCGCAGCAGGCGTCCTCGCGTCCGGCCCTGTCGCCGCGCGGCGCGGCCATCGTGGATGGCGTGTCGGCCTCGCCGTACCAATGGGGCGCGTTCATGCCGGGGGTGCCCGACCTGACCGAGTTCCCGCACAAGAAGTTCGGCCGCATCTTCAGCGCGCTGTGGCGCAACCCCGCGCCGGACCTGCTGACCTATTCCTATGGCGGCGGCCTGCCGGCGCTGCGCGAGGCGCTGGCGCAGCATCTCGCGCTGACGCGGTCCATCGACTGCGACCCGGAGCAGATCATCATTACCGAGGGCTCGCACCAGGCCATTGACCTGACCACGCGCATCCTGGGTGAGGCGGGCGAAACGGCATGGGTCGAGGACCCGGGCTATTGGGGCGCGCGCACCATCTTGCAGGCCAACGGTCTGCGAACGGTGCATCTGCCGGTGGACGAAGAAGGCATGCGGGTGCCGGACACGGTGGACACGCCGCCGCGATTCATCTTCGTCACGCCGTCGCATCAGTACCCGCTGGGGCCCGTGATGTCGCTGGCGCGCCGGCGGCAGTTGCTGGCAGTGGCGCGGCAGTGCGGCAGCTGGATCATCGAAGACGACTACGACAGCGAGTTCCGCTTCTCCGGGCGCCCGATCGCGTCGCTGCTGGGCCTGGAGTCCGACGCGCCCGTGATCTACATGGGGACCTTCAGCAAGACGCTATATCCGGGTCTGCGCGTGGGCTATCTGGTGCTGCCCAAGCCACTGACGGCGGCATTTCAGGCGGCGCACGCGGAGCTGTACCGCGAGGGGCACCTGATGACCCACGCGGCGCTGGCCACGTTCATTTCCGAGGGCCATTACGCGGCGCACATCCGCCGCATGCGCATGCTGTACGGCCGCCGCCGCGCCATGCTGGTCAACCTGATCGAGCGCCGGCTGGGTCCGGACTGGCTGCATCGCGATGCCAGCATGGCAGGTTTGCATCTGGTGCTGACCTTGCCGGAGGACATGGACGACCTGCGCGTCGTCGAGGTGGCGCGCAGCAAGGGCGTGCTGACGCGCGCGCTGTCGCGCTACTACGTCAACGAGGAAGGGCGCCGGCCCGGGCTGCTGCTGGGTTATGCCTGTGTGCCGGAGCACGACATCGCGCGCAAGTTTGAAGTGCTGCTGGAGAGTCTGGCGGAAGTGGCGCGGCCGGCGGCGCGGACTGCGGCGAAGGCGGGTGTTTGACACCCGAGAGCAAAGGTTGGCGCTTTATCGGCCGGTGTCAGACACCCATGTGGCACGGCGTTGGATTGAAGCGTTTCTCTGTGGGTGTCAGACACCTTGCATGTGGGCCACTACCTGGGTGTCTCGGCCGGTGTCAGATACCCATGTAGCACGGCGTTGGATTGAAGCGTTTCTCTGTGGGTGTCAGACACCTTGTATGTGGGCCACTACCTGGGTGTCTCGGCCGGTGTCAGACACCTTGTGTGTTAGTCACTACCTAGGTGTCTGACACCCGTTGAGACGCCGCTGCGCACTGCGGATCATTTTCCCGGGTGTCTGACACCGGCCCAACCGAACGTGCCGGCCGTCAGGCACCCATTCAAATGCCCGGCAATTGCAGCGCCGACGCGAAGGCCGCCGCGTTGCGCATACCCTGGTCTTCGAAGTTGGTGTTGAACACCGCGTGCGCCTGCGCCGATTGTGACGCCAGCCGCGTGAAGCGGGCGACCAGTTCGGCCAGTTCCGCTTCCGAGTACTCGTACTGAAACCGTCCCGACGACGCCGGGCCGGACGCATTCCACTTGGCCGCATTGCGCCCGTGCAGGCGCAGCAGCGTCAGGTCGGGATGGGTGCTTTCCCAGACCGCGGGCACGGTGTTCTCAAAACCCTGCGGCGCGTCGACAACCGTGTGCACCACGCCCAGATCCCGTTCGAAGGCCAGCGTGTCCGCGGTGGCCGCCGGGGTTTCGAACCAGCTGCGATG
>Ga0213826_1001148_pt1 | contig 11749 bp, 5 predicted proteins | sample MC6MC0899MG_FD_180668 | JGI IMG/M metagenome (GOLD analysis project Ga0213826, IMG submission 180668) | Enriched soil aggregate microbial communities from Iowa State University, Ames, United States - MC6-MC0899-MG | ecosystem: Environmental > Terrestrial > Soil > Unclassified | place: USA: Iowa...
TGCGTCGACATACGAAGGAAAGATTGAATCTTAATGATGAATGGATGGAACTGAATGCGATCTTTGGAAAGATAAGGTTACGTACACACAAAATTGATCCTAGTCTAGGACCTAGCACCGAGGCGATAAAAGCTCGTTTGAAAAAGGCGATGAACAATCTGGAGAAAAAGTTGATGAAAGCCGAAAAACGAAACCATCAGCATGCATTGGCAGATATCGACAATGTAAAAGAAAAACTCTTTCCCGGAGGAGGATTACAGGAGCGATCTGAAAATTTTGCCTTGTTGTATGTAAAATATGGTGATAACCTTTTTAGAGATCTCTATAAATACTTTAATCCCCTAGATTTCAAATTTACAATCTTATATTAAAAGTCAGTATTTTACTGACTTTTTTTATGAATATTAGACAAGCAGGAGGGGGAAACTTTGATTTTTGCTTCGTTATTTTTTCATATCATGTTTTATGATGCTTTGTTTATAATTTCATAATATTTCGTTTAGCTTCTGTTAATGCTATCGAAGTAGTTTTGTTGCCATATTACAACCAACAACTAAATGAAAGAAATATTACTTACGACTTGTGCCATTGCGATAGGAACAGGTTTGTATGCGCAAACAACCCAAGCAGGATTTTCCGGAAAGATTACGGACGAGAATAACAAAGGGGTTCACGGAGCTTCAGTAGAGGTTCGTAATGAATCTACAGGTTTTACCACCAAAACATCGACCAACGCCAATGGCGATTTCAATTTTAAGGAACTTCCACTCGGAGGGCCATATATTATCAAAGTTACCTTTATTGGTTATGGCGAACAGATTCGTTCGGGCTTTACACTAAACCAGGGCGATATGATTCGCTTAAATATTCCTATTCAAAATGCATCCAACGTATTGGAAACGGTTGAACTCACGGGAATAAGTACGTTGAAAAATAAAATTGAGAACCTTGGTGCTGCAACTGCGGTGACAGCCCGAGATATCGCAAAGCTACCCGTCAATGGTCGTAATTTTACGTCTTTAATGGATTTATCTCCATTGAGCAAAGGCGATAATATTGGTGGTCAGCTTGGATCTTCTACCAATTTTACGATTGATGGTATGAATGCGAAAAACCCAACTTCGGCAGGGTCAACAACAAGTCGGAGTGGCGCCCCATTTTCAATCTCCATAGAAGCTGTCCGTGAATTTAAGGTCGTGACAAATCAGTATGATGTCACCTATGGAAGAGCAGGTGGAGGAACAGTCAGTGCTGTGACCAAACAGGGAACAAACAAGACTCAGGGGAGTGCATGGTTATATTCCAGAGCGGATTGGTTGTCTAGTCCTTATAATATTAAGGGGGAGAGACGGGTTAATGATTTTTCAACCTATCAATATGGATTCACTTTGGGCGGTCCTATTATAAAGGATAAGCTTCATTATTTTGTCGCTTGGGATCACCAGCGGGATGCACGTCCTCTGTTGGTGCTCGATATTGCTTCAGAAGCGGATGAAGCACGATTAAATTTAACACAGGCATCTTTAGATGAGTTTGTAAATATTGGTCGAAGTAAATATGGCCTTGGAAATGAGCGTCAATTTGGATCTTTCAATAAAAAACGCCCCTCTAATGCTATTTTCGGCCGTATAGACTGGCAGATCAATGATAGAAATCTATTGACCATCCGTAATAACTTTACGAATGATATGAATAAACTGGGGCTTGAAGACAATAGGCCTGCTATTTTTGAATCATATGGAAATGATAAAAATATTGATAACAGTTTTTTAGCCACTTTAAGAAGTACAATTTCGCCTAGAGTGACTAACGAATTGAAAGTACAGCACTTGTATACGTACCAAAAAAGTAGCCCTGGAGACCTGTTGCCAAGCCAGAATATTCCCCGTGCAATTGTCGAAGACGTGGTGTCAAAAGTTGGTGGAGCAGATAAGAAGGCGACCTTACAGTTAGGGGGGCATCGTTTTGCTCAGGAATCATTTAAAAATAATGTACTCCAATTGGTTGACAATATCTATTATAGCACAGATAATATCAATTATACATTCGGTGTTGACCTGATGTATACCCATGCCAACTCAATTTATGGTAGTGAGGTGAATGGACGCTTCCATTTTAGACCAAGTGATAACGGTAGTACGGCATTGCAGAATTTCGAAGCAATGACACCGTATAACTATTACCGTGAGGTTCCCTTGGTAGCTGATCCAAGCGTTATTGGCAAAATATTTAACGCAGGTATCTACGGACAATTGCAGACCAAACTCGCAAGAGGCCTGGATTTAGTAGCAGGATTAAGATTGGATTATGGTCATTATCCAACTTCGCCACTAAACGAGGACTTACTAAAAGAAGTTGGTGTTCGTACAGATCATAAACTGAAATCTTTTGTTGTGCAACCGCGTTTTCAGATGACCTGGGATGTAAACGAGGAGCGTAAAGACTTTTTCCGTGTAGGTGGGGGGATCTTCGCATCGGATATCAATAACTATATGACCATTAATAACCTTACTTTTGATGGGAAGCATTTTGCTACGGTTGATGTGCGCGGTAAAGACATGCCAACACCAGATTTCATTGGTTATAGAAAGGACCCATCAACTACGCCAACATTGGCACAATTTCAAACACCTACGATTAACACCTATGGGCCAGATGCAAAGATTCCCGTGGTGTATAAAGCAAATATATCTTACACTCACTTCTTTACAGAAAAACTCAAAGCGAGTCTTTCAGGATATATGAATCTGGGACGTAATAACTATATGTATGTAGATCGTAATATGGTGAAAGATCCTTTCTTCAGATTAGCGAATGAAGATAACAGGGGTGTATTTGTTCCAGCTTCTACTATTGTTTCTGGTGCTCCAGATTGGAAACAAGGAAGGATTTCTAATAAGTATGGACGTGTTTTGGAATTGAATTCCGAAGGAAAAGTTAATCAATTTGCCGTCGTATTGGATGCAAGCTATCAATACTACAAAGATGGATCCATATCTGTAAGTTATACCTGGAATGATGCCAAGGACAATACCTCTTTCAATGGAAATGTGGCCAATACAGCTACACTGTCTTTAGCTGTGAAAGATGACCCGAGGGATTTAAGCAAGATGAGCTACTCGAATAACCAGTTCCGTAATAAGATCGTTATTTATGGTACTCTACCGACATTTTATGGGGTGAGTGTAGGTGTGCGCTATTCTGGTATCGGTGGTACACGCTATAGCTTGCTGGCTGGAGCGAATATAAACGGGGATTTTGTTGCAAGTGATAATGATCTGGCTTTTATTTTTGATCCCAACAATAAAAATACAGCCACAGCTTTGGCAGATGGTTTGAATAAGCTGCTCAATAGTCCTGAAGCGAGTCAAAGCCTTAAAGACTATATCAAGAAATATGAAGGTAAAATGGCAGAACGTAATGGTGGGATAAATGGTTTTTATGGTTTAATAGATCTGCGGATTGCCAAAAAATTCAATCTATATAAAAATCATGCGTTGGAAATATCAGGAGATCTTTTCAATGTTGCCAACTTATTTAAGAAAACCTGGGGTGTAAACGAAGCTATCGGAAATCAGAAATTATATGCCTTGGGTGGAAAAGGGGAGGACGGTAAAGCATTGCCGCAATTTGATTCAGTAAAACAGCAATATAATTATATTGTAAATAATACGGGGGTGGTATCTCCATCAGGAAACCCATACCAGTTTCAGCTGGGACTACGTTATTCTTTTTAATATGTTTTAGAAAAAGGATAAGGAGCTGTCTCAAAAGGCGATTTTGATAAATGTCTCAAAATAAAACTTTAAAAATTCATTAAATCAAACGAGAAAGGACCAAAATTCAGTAAGAATTTGGTCCTTTCTTTACAAGTTTTCTTGTATATGTTTGATGGCAATTGTTGGTTGGTCATTGGGCTTGCTAGGGCCAAATTTGATTATCTATAGAAGTGATGAATGCCTAAGCATTCATCACTTTTTCTTTTGGCAGGAATACTTCAGCCATCATATGACGGACACTGCCTCCACCACAGGTTTCAATGACATGTAAATCTTGATGAATGATTTTGCCATGTTTTTCCAATTGTGCCGTTTGGTACAGTGTCAATGACGACAATGCTTTATCACTTAGGACAATAAAGCGATTTCCATATTTATTTCTCACCTGAAGGCAATTAGCCGCAAAATTTTCCAGTTGATTTTCGTTGATCTCGATGATTTCCTTACCTGTTTCTTTTAATTTCTTTAGTAGCGCATCACGCTCAGATGGATTATCAATCGCAGTGGGGCATAAAATTGCAAAATCTTCTCCCACAGCCAATACTACGTTGGTATGGTAGATAGGTCTACGTTCACCATGGACTGTCTGAAATGCATGAAAGACAACAGGAGTGTAATTTTCCGTTTTACAGTATTCTTCCAACATGGCTCGATCTGCTCGTTCAGATAGGGCGCAATAAGCAATACGATGTGTACGATCTAGTACAAGAGCACCTGTTCCTTCTAAATATTGTCGATTATTTTCGGACTCGCTGAGATCTTTAATCAACTTTACATAATAACCATTTTGCTTCAATGGCCCCTCAAAGTCCAATAGATGTTCTTTTCGACGGTTAGGGGCAAACATCGGATAAAAGATAATTTTACCATCCTGATGGAAAGAGACAATATTGTTCGGAAATATACTGTCTGGGCTTTCGGATTTTTCATCGTCTTGAATGACGGTCACTAAAATACCATGTGATTTCAATTCCTTGACAAGGGCATCAAATTCACCTTGTGCTTCTCTATTTACGTCTTCGCCGCTTAGATTTTCAATATCCTTTTGGAAAAAATTATTGACTGCGGTCTGTTCATTTTTGCGGAAGACAGAGGGTCTTACTAGAAGTACGCTGTCTGTTACCTGTTTTCTCATGATTTATAATCGTTACTTCGCTGGTTTATATTTGTTAAAAAAGAAATGATATTCTTACTTGTATGAGTCCTATTGTAGGAAAGAGAAAATACCTGTTCGCGATATTTTTAAGCGAATCAGCTATTCCAGAATATGCGTGACATTCGTTTTGAATATTTTCGTTGTGTCAGCAATCAATTACAATTGGTACTTATACTAATGTATTGAAAAATCAGCGCCATTGCAAAAAGAATATCTTTAAAAAGAAAAAATGATGGTTGAAAAATAGTAGCATAATCTTTTGTTTTTTGTCATTGTGTCAACCTATTTTCGGATTGATTGGTATATTTTCAATATGAACTGACATTGATTGTCTTTATTTTAATTTTGATATAGAGAGGACAATCGATTGCATATTCGCTTGTACTTAAAACTGACTTTTTATCCACTTTTTTGCTTCGTTTTCAGTCATTTATTTTGCTATCTTTGCTCATCCAAAAAACGACTGTTTATAAGAGAGTTAATTACCTAATTATTATGTCGCTAACTGTCTATAAGCGTTAACTTTTTGCACACATGAGCAATATACACTTCCAAGAAAAATTCGAAAGTCGCCACAATGGCCCAAGTCCAGTTGAAGCGAATGAAATGTTGGCCAAATTGGGCGTATCGTCAATTGACCAACTAATTGACCAAACGGTCCCTTCTCAAATCCGCGCTCCAAAACCTTTAAATCTTCCAAAAGCATTGTCTGAGGTTGCTTATTTAAAGCGGATAGCGGAAATCGCAGAGAAAAATAAAGTTTTTAAATCTTTTATTGGTCAAGGTTACTATGACGTGATCCTTCCAGGTGTAATTCAACGGAATGTGTTTGAAAACCCAGGATGGTATACACAATATACTCCTTACCAAGCAGAAATTGCACAAGGTCGTTTACAGGCACTGTTAAACTTCCAGACCGTTATTTCTGATTTTACTGGATTGGAAATTGCAAATGCTTCATTGTTGGATGAAGCTACAGCTGCTGCTGAAGCGATGTTTATGCTTTACTCAGCGCGTAAAAACAAAGATGCAAATGTATTCTTGGTTTCTGAAAATGCTTATCCACAGACGATCGACGTGTTAAAGACGCGTGCGCTTTCTTTCGGTATCGAGCTGAAAATTACAGCTATTCAAGAATCTGAATTAACAGATGATGTTTTTGCTGCATTTGTACAATACCCAGCGGCGGACGGATCAATCATTGATTACAAATCATTTGCTGACGCTGCACACAGTAAAAATATTACAGTATGTGCGGCTGCGGATCTAATGAGTTTAGCCTTGTTGACTCCTCCGGGAGAATGGGGGGCAGATGTTGTTGTTGGTAACTCACAACGTTTTGGTGTACCAATGGGATTCGGTGGTCCTCATGCGGCATTCTTCGCTACACGTGATAGCTTCAAACGTAATATTCCCGGACGTATCATAGGTGTAACATCTGATTCAAATGGAAAGTACGCTTTACGTATGGCTTTACAAACTCGTGAGCAACATATCCGTCGTGATAAAGCATCTTCGAATATCTGTACAGCGCAAGCTTTATTGGCTATTATGGCCTCTTTCTACGCTGTTTATCATGGTCCGGAAGGAATCAAAAATATTGCATCCCGTATCAATGCTTTAGCAAATTTATTGGATCAAGCTTTACAGTCTTTGGGTTATACTCAATTGAATAACGCTTACTTTGATACACTACGTGTAGATTTAGGTGGACATGCTGGCGCTTTAAAATCTGAAGCGTTGAACAACGAATTGAACTTCTACTACAACGGTTCACAAGTTTCTATCGCTATCGATGAAACAACAACATATGAGGATATCAAAACGATCGTAAAAGTGTTTGCAAAAATTCAAGGCAAAACATTGAACGATGTAGATTTCGATACGCTAGAAGAAAACTTAAGTTCTTCGATTCCTGCGGAATTGGTTCGTACTTCAGCTTACTTAACTCATCCAAACTTTAATAGCTACCATTCCGAACATGAAATGTTACGCTATATTAAATCGTTGGAGGCGAAAGATTTATCGTTGTGTCATTCGATGATCCCATTGGGTTCATGTACAATGAAATTGAATGCGACAGCTGAAATGACTCCGGTTACTTGGGCGAGATTTGGTGGATTGCATCCATTTGCACCAACAGATCAAACTTCAGGTTACATGCAGATGATCGGTGAGCTGAACGATTGGTTATCAGAGATCACCGGTTTTGCTAAAATGAGCTTTCAGCCTAATTCAGGAGCGCAAGGTGAATATGCAGGTCTAATGGTTATCCGTGCTTATCATGAGAGCCGAGGCGATCATGGCCGTAACATCTGTTTGATTCCAGCTTCTGCACATGGTACAAACCCTGCATCGGCTTCCATGGCTGGTCTGAAAGTGGTGGTCGTGAAATGTGATGAACTTGGAAATATTGATATCCCAGATTTAAGAGCAAAAGCAGAAGAGCATGCTGCTCACCTGAACTCTTTAATGGTAACTTACCCATCTACACATGGTGTATTTGAGGAGTCTATCATTGAAGTTTGTGAAATCATTCACGCCAATGGTGGTCAGGTATATATGGATGGAGCAAACATGAATGCACAGGTAGGTTTGACTAGTCCGGGCCATATTGGTGCTGACGTTTGTCACTTAAACTTACATAAAACGTTCTGTATTCCACATGGTGGTGGTGGTCCAGGTATGGGGCCGATCGGTGTTGCTAAACACTTGGTACCTTTCTTGCCAAACCATCAAGTTGTTTCTACTTCAGGAGAAGAAGGAATTACGGCTGTTTCGGCTGCACCATTTGGCTCAGCATCAATCTTGATTATCTCCCACGCTTATATTTCGATGATGGGTGGTGAAGGGTTGACCAATGCTACACGGACTGCAATATTGAATGCAAACTATATTAAAGCGCGTTTGGAAAATGCCTACCCAGTACTTTATTCTGGTAGCAATGGTCGTTGTGCGCATGAGATGATCTTAGATTGCCGTGGATTCAAAAATGTAGGTATCGAAGTTGCTGATATCGCAAAACGTTTGATGGACTACGGTTTCCATGCACCAACAGTTTCTTTTCCTGTTGCGGGAACATTGATGGTCGAACCAACAGAGTCTGAATCTAAAGCTGAATTGGATCGTTTCTGTGATGCATTAGTTGCCATTCGTCAGGAGATTGCTGCGGTTGAATCCGGCGAAGTAGAACAAGCAAATAACGTATTGAAGCATGCTCCGCACACAGCAGCAGTGGTTACTGCAGATGAGTGGGATAGACCTTACAGTCGTCAAACTGCGGCTTATCCGTTGGAGTACGTAAGAGAACGTAAGTTCTGGCCTTCTGTAGGTCGTGTAAACGATTCTCAAGGAGACCGTACATTGATCTGCTCATGTCCTTCTATTGAAGAATATGCTGAGGCGTAACAGCCTTAAAAAATATATCCTTAAAGCCTCTCCACATCGGAGGGGCTTTTATTTTTACTGAGAATTTAGAAAAGGTCATTATATTGTTTTTATACAAAATGTATTGGCTGTTCGTGTGAGACGATTTTAGGGCTAGGTGAATAAAGCATTATACCGTAAAAGGCTTAATCCACGCGACAGGAGCCTGGGAATATATTTAAGGCTTTTAAATGAAGCCCTTATAAACCAAAAGGATAGACACGAAAGAGTATGTAGTATGATGATCCCAGAGATTCTTAGATAAGTTCAGGAAAAACGAATAGGACTATTTTACTGCTATATTTTAAATAGTTGCGCCTATTAAATCATTTTTTTATCTTTCTAACGTTTTATCTAAAAAACTGATAATCATTCAAGAACAATTGGCCATTTCATTGGAGCGGCCTCTGAAAAGGAAGATTATTGTATCATTTTAGGGTACAATCACACCGATATCCTGTTTTGGAAGTATATTTGTGTTGTAACATTTCGATATGAGGATAACATCACGATTCAATCTTTTTATTATTGCAGCATTGATCACATCTTGTGCTGGCAATAAATATGCTAAGACCGAAAAGGTATATAAAAACCAAGCAAAAGAGTTTTCTAAGCTGTATCGCCAGTCTCCTGTATCTGGGCAGTTGGAGAAAGTAAATGTCAAAGATCAGCAATGGATCGCCTCCATCAATTTTGGTATCCGAAAGCCTAATTTTGTGATCATTCACCATACAGCTCAGGATTCGTTAGGACAAACAATTCGTACCTTTCACTCTGCGAAAGCCGGTGTAAGTTCACATTATGTTGTGGGACGGGATGGCAAGGTGGTACAGATGGTAAATGATCTATACCGGGCACATCATGCAGGTCTGGGTAAATGGGGGAATGATACCGATCTGAACTCCTCATCGATAGGTATCGAGTTGGATAATAATGGGACAACAGACCCCTGGACAGATGCACAGATAAATGCGTTGATTCAGCTGCTGAACTATTTGAAAAATACCTATAAGATTCCACAGGCAAATTTTATCGGACATATGGATCTGGCACCTTCGCGTAAAAATGACCCATCACGATTCCCTTGGAAAAAATTGGCAGATCAGGGATTTGGCTATTGGTATGAGGAATTTTTAGAAACGCCGCCAACCGATTTTAATCCAAAAATGGCTTTGCGTATTATTGGCTACGATGTCCGTAATCTGGATGCAGCCATAAAGGCTTTTAAAATTCACTATATTCAACAAGATGTGAATACCGCATTTTTGAATGAAAATGACCTGAAGATTATGTATTCCATCTATAAAAAATACTTATAGTGGGTTCTTGATCTGTATAAAAATGAGAGGAGCAGTTTGTGAAAGAATTGCTCCTTTTTATTTGCAGGGCTAGCGGACCCTAGAGCTTCTATTATAGTGCTGTTAATGGAGTTTGGTCGTGATAAGGAGGACGTCGATGTGCTTTTACCAATACAGCGCTTTTTTGATGATCTTATTTCTTGTATTTGTCCAAATAGGTTTCAAATACACGTTGATAGATTAGTTTGAACCAAGGGGTAAATTTCTCTGGAAAGTGCGCAATCTCATCTTCGATCTGTTGCTGATCCATATATTGTATGGCAGCTACTTCCGCAACATTAAAATTAGACTCACCGTTGAATTTTCCAATCAGCACGTGATCAAATTCATACTCCGTAAGGCCATTGTCAAACTCGGCTTTGTATACAAATGAAAATGAATCATATAGGTCTGATGCACTGATCCGGAGTTCTTCAATCAGGCGACGTTCGGCGGCATCCAAGTTGCTCTCATCAAGGCGTTGATGAGAACAGCAGCTATTGGTCCATAAGCCACCGCAATGATATTTGTCCAAAGCCCTTTGTTGTAAGAGTAGCTGATCCTTGTCATTGAATAAAAAGACACTGAAAGCGCGATGTAGCAAACCCTTTTCGTGAGCTTCGTATTTTTCCATACTCCCAATGACAGTGTCATTGGAATCGACTAATATTACATTTTCTTGCTTCATAAGGCTCAGACATAAATATAGTCCAATTTAACCAAATTGGACTATATAATAAATTATCGCGAAGATTTGTGTTATACGGTTTTTACAAATTTCTCATCGTAATTTTCAATATCAATAATATAACCGTTTTTAATTAAGAATTCAAATAGCGGTTTGGCTTCTTCCGAAACGGGCATATTTTGCGTTGTGATGATTTTATTTTCCTTTTTCAATAGATATGGATAAGCATAAAGCTTTACATTCTTATTGAACATACCTGATATGTAGGATAATAATTCGTTGGTGTAGAGTTCTTTATTGTAATTGTCCGAATTGAAGATGTTTTTTAAGTTATAAACGTTTGTTGCAATCCCGATATTTTTGGGCTTGAAGTTGCTTATAAACTCGGCTAAATGGTTGTTTCTACGGAAGTTGCTGACGATAATGTTATTGCCTGTGGCACATAATTCATCTGCTCTTGACGCAAATTCCTGTAGATCTTCATCTGTGATCTCATGTGTATCTTCCAATACATTACCCATTAACACCTCAATCAATACAATGGTATCGTTGTCCGTTGCCCCTGTATTTTTCTTGAACTGCTCGACAGCAAGGTTAAATAGGTCAAAGTTAGGAAGTGATTTCTGACGGTATTTTGTGCGAAGTAAGATGATATTCTTTTTGTACAAATAATCCTTGATCTGTACCGCTTTACCATCTGGTTGGAAAATAGCTGCCTTTGCAAATCCTTTGGCAATGAGATATAAGTTGATCAGTCGTTGGCTGACATTTTCAAACAAAGGACCATTTAACTTAACTAAATCAATTTCGACCGATCCGACCGATAAATTATCAACCAAGGATTCAATCAGGGTCTGCACATCTTCTGTGTAGTAGTAAGCCGCAAAAAGCAGGTTTACCCCGATAATGCCCAGTACTTTTTGTTGCAGCTGATTGTCACTGTCCAAAAGTCTGACGTGGACAATAATATCATTTGTTGGGCCACCGACCTCGTGCTGAAACCGTAGACCAATCCAGCCATGAGGCTCATTGGTTTTGGTGAAGTTAAGCGTGGTAACGGTGTCCGCAAAGGCAAAGAATTTTTTGTTGCAATACTTATCGCCATGTAGTCGTTGCGTCAGTAAGTTAAATTCATGGGAAAGCATCTTTTTTAAGCGGGTTCTGCTGACATATCTGCCGTCTTCTTCCTCTCCGTAAATCGCGTCACTAAATGCCATGTCATAAGCCGACATTGTTTTTGCAATTGTGCCTGAAGCGGCCCCTGCATTGAAAAAGTTTCGTGCGACTTCCTGTCCAGCACCGATCTCAGCGAAGGTTCCATAAATCTCGGGATTTAGATTTATTTTCAGGGCCTTGCGCTTGG
>Ga0213826_1001149_pt1 | contig 11746 bp, 17 predicted proteins | sample MC6MC0899MG_FD_180668 | JGI IMG/M metagenome (GOLD analysis project Ga0213826, IMG submission 180668) | Enriched soil aggregate microbial communities from Iowa State University, Ames, United States - MC6-MC0899-MG | ecosystem: Environmental > Terrestrial > Soil > Unclassified | place: USA: Iowa...
AAGGTGATGTGCAATTACCGCTGTGGAAGTTTTTCTACACAGAGCGCGGCTTTGAGCTGAGCGATCCACAAGTATTGTCGGTGGCTATCGATGTGAAGGGCTGCGTCAGCGATTTTGCTCTGGTCTAGTTAACCAGGAATAGATCACCCCTGGCTTCGTATACCCCCGCAAGCCTAACCGATGCACCGGCGTTTAGCTGAGTCGGCCTCAGTGGGAAGGGGCTGATGTCGATATCAATCCCCTCTTGCATCATTCCTCAAACAGTCTCGCCTCGAACGAGACCTTTTCGAAGGGAAGGTGCGTGGCCGTGGCGCTGAATTGATCACTTGGGTGCTGGGCCCCCTCATGCCTGTGGTTCAGGCCTGATGGGGGGCGGTCCGCCCTCAGCATTGATCCCAGCTTCTCTACCTGGCAGTCAAGAAGCACAGGAAGGCCAGTGCCATGGCGGTAAGTAGCACGACTCCAAGCACCGTATATGCTGGCAGGACAAGCAGATTGCCGCAGGTGATTGCCAGGGCAGCGCAACCCATTTGCATGAAGCCCAGCAACGCGGAGGCTGCTCCAGCTTGCTTGGCAAACGGATGCAGTGCGATAGCGGTGCCGAGTGGGTTGAACAGCCCCATACCGAGCAGAAAAATGCTCAGCGCGAAGCAGAAGTATTTGAAGTCCATTGGCCCCAACAGCAGCATCACGCTGGCAGCAAGCGCGACAACCAGGCCGATCCGGGCAGCTGTTATTTGACCAAAGCGGCTGGCCAGGCGAGGTGCTATCAAGCCTGCGGTGAAGACGATCACCACAGTCGTCGCGAAAAACAGTCCGAACTGCAGCGTTGACAAGCTGAACCCTGTTAGCAGCACCGCTGGAGCCATCGCGAAGAACGCGTACAGTGCGCCGATCACCAAGCTCACTGCCAGGGCTGGGGACATCAGGCTGCGGTTGCTGATCAACGATGCGTAGCTGCGAAACACAGCTGCCACGGACAGCGGCGAACGCCTGTCCGGCAAATGCGTTTCTCCCAAGCGCGTGCGATAAATCAGCGCGAGTATCAATGCCACTGTCGCAATGATGATGAACAGGGCTCGCCAGCCCAGAGCGCTACTCAAAATGCCGCCGATCAGCGGGGAAAACCCCGGAGCAGCAGCCATGGCAACCATGGTCAGGGATAGCGCGCGTGCCAGCTCGGCACCGTCATACAGGTCACGAGCAATGGCACGCGACAGAACCGCTGTAGCGCACACGCCCAGTGCCTGAATGCTTCGTCCAGCGATGAGCGCCGGCAGCGAATCAGCCAGTGCGCACACGACGCTTCCGAGCATGAAGATCGCCAAGCCGGACAGCACCAGGCGCTGCCGCCCAAAACGATCCGATAGAGGGCCCACTACCAGCTGCCCCAGTCCGAACACCAGGAAAAAACTGCTCAGAGTGCCACTCAGCTGGCTGATCGATGCCCCGAGGTCGCGGGCCATGGCGGGGAACGCAGGCAAGATGATGTTCGTGGCCAGTGCCCCCATGGCCGCTAGCGCTGCCAAGAGCAGAACAGCGCCAGAGTGCAGTGTCGTGGCGTTCGAAATGCGGCGCGAGCCGTCACATCTGAATACGATTATCTGCGGCATTTTGTCGTTGCTCATGCGCTGTCTGTCTCAAAGAAGTGAATTGGGTGCCTGCGCCAAGGCGTCCTTGAAAGCTGGCCATGCTGGCCGTCGACGCCCCACGGCGGGCTGCCCCTTCGTCGGCTCACTGCTTGGCGGGAGCAGCTCAAGCCAGGAAGGGCTTGCTGCGATGCTTTTGCTGGATTATTGTATCTACAACATTTGCATATGCAACTATTAAGGTGGAGGTAAGCGATGGGAGGCATCGACCAATGCGCACGCTGGCTTGCAGAAGAGGAGAGGGTTCGAGCCCGCCTCTTGCCTCCTGGCGTGGCATCCGCCGAGCAGCTCGCGGGCGATTCCGGCATGGAGATGTTCAACGCGATTTTCGATGGCGTACTCCCACAGCCTCGGTAGTGCGGGCCGAAGGGAAAGTGATACAGGTAGGGCGGCAAGTTGCTGTAGCAGAGGGTCGCACTGTTGGCCCTGACGGCAAACTTTATGCGCACGCAACTACAACGTGCTTGATATTTGAACACCGGCCCTGAAGCACTTTGGGCTCAGTCGCGCAGCTTATTATTAACTTGGAGTGTCATATGAAGTACGTAGCCTTTGGAAATACCGGTCTGCGGGTTTCCCAAGTAGCCCTGGGCACTGGTAATTTCGGTACTGGCTGGGGTCACGGAGCGGATGCTGAGGTTAGCAAAGAGCTCTTCAATGCCTACGTTGAAGCAGGCGGCAATTTTATTGATACCGCTGACATCTATCAGTTTGGTCAGTCCGAGCAGATTCTAGGCAATTTGCTGAAAGGCCGTAGAGAAGACTTTGTGTTGGCCACAAAATATACAAACGGTGCTGAGCCCAACGCAAACCTACTGGTTACAGGCAATAGTCGAAAGGCGATGGTTGCATCCGTTGAGGCGAGTTTGAAGCGTTTGGGTACAGATCGCATCGACATGTACTGGGTGCATCACCCGGACGGTGTGACGTCTGTTGACGAGATCCTGCGTGGTCTCGATGATCTCGCCCGGGCCGGCAAGATCCTGTACGCAGGCTTGTCGAATTTCTCGGCATGGCAGCTCTCAAGGGCTGTGACGATTGCTGAGCTTACCCGCTCCCTGCCAATTGCTGCGGTCCAATTTGAGCATAGCCTGGTGCACCGCGAACCCGAGGCGGATATTTTCCCCGCATCCCAGGCATTCAACCTGGGCATGGTGACGTGGTCACCTCTGGGTGGTGGGTTGCTTACCGGGAAATACCGCAAAGGCGAAGCTGGGCGGGCTGAAGCCCTAGGGGGGAAAGTCTTTCAGCCGGAAAACTCTGCTCAGCGAACACAGGTGCTGGACACCGTGATCAAGATCGCCGATGAGCTTGGCACCACCCCAGGCCAGGTTGCACTCGCCTGGGCCGGTACTCATGGCTCTGTACCTATCATCGGGCCACGCTCGCTGTCTCACATGGCCGATAACCTTGGCGCTTTGAGCTTGGCCATGTCGCCGGAACAAATTGATCGGTTGGATCTGGTGAGCAGCTTGAACCCTTCCGCGCCAGCAAGAACTCCAATCGCATGGGGTGGGAAATAATTCAACGCCTACTGTTTCAGCGTGAGCGCATCGGTCGGTGGTTGCTTGTTGCTCAAAGCGTTCTCGGATATATTTGCATATACAACTGTTGTGGGTGCAAGTTTGTTCTATGGAAAACATCCGTAAGCCTCAGGGCTGTACCAACCTGAAACTTAGGCAGCTCACTCGAATGGTGACGCGCCATTACGATGGCTACGTAGCTGCAACGGGTCTGAAAAATACCCAGTATGCACTGCTGTCTTATGTCGCAAGGCTTAGCCCAATCCGGCCAGGTGACCTCGCTAAACGCATGCAGATGGATGCATCGACGCTGACTCGTAATACTCAGCCTTTGGTGGCGCATGGGTGGATTGAAGTCCAACCGGGTACGGATGCCCGGAGCCGTGTGGTTGTCATCACTGAAGCGGGCCGTGAAAAGCAGGCAGAGGGTCAGCGGGCCTGGAGGAAGGCTCAAAATGCGCTCAACGATAAACTCGGATTAGAAACTGTCGCAACCTTGCACGAAATATTAGATGCCGGCATCCAATGCCTGGATGACGACGAAAGCTCTGAATAGGGGCCGGGGCGGCAATCACCGGCCGCCACCCAGGTGATTCCATCCGCTGTACGCCGACTTCAGAATGTGGGTAGGCCATTACGTCAGCCACGCGATCAGCCACGGTCGCGAACGGGGCTGGAGCTCCCTCGACTCTCCGCTCGGCTTCCCAACTGAATTTTCCCAGCAGTAGACACCTCCATAATGCATCGACTAGGGGGCTTCTTCTTTCAGTGCTTCAGCTGTAGGTGAAGGCTATGGCGGAGCCGGAGTTCATAACTCAACCTGTTGATTTCAAGAAGTTCGCTGTAGGGGCGGGTGGCGCATAGCCTAACGCCGATCAATTCTGGAGAGTGACTATGCAACCCAAGACTGAGGGCTCGGAAGAAAAAGGGCCAGGCAATGTTCCATTTATCAACGACCCGGAAAAGCCTACGTCGCCGCCTATGAATGATGCCGATGCTACGGAGGCCGCCGAGGCGGAAGAAGACATTCAAGACGACGCAGAGTCGATCTAGAGCGAGTGACGCATGAATACCTGACACTTGCGCTGGGAACGCAAAAGCTGGCGCGGCATGTGCTTCGAAGCGTGCCGCCACCAAGCTCTGTCTGGTCAGCTTGGTCCTGGATGTTTTCTCAGGTTGGTTGAAGAAAATCGGAATTTCGAGGTGCCGCTGAACTCTCAGTCAATGGTATGCGTGTTGTTTTCCCGGCTCCAATCCTCCCAACCAACAAGACCAACAGGGGGTTTTCATGACGTGTCTGATTTGCGCAGGGCATGCGCACACCGTGGAATGTGCGACGGGGTGGGAGGAGCGGCATTGTTCGGAGTGCGGCGGCTATCGCATGTCCCAAACACTCATTCTGGCGATGATGGAGCAGGGGCAGATCTTCGACACCCCCAAAATGCGAGCATGGCTGAGCACTCGGCGCACGGTGGTGCCGATACCCACAATCGAGTCCCAGCACGCCATCCTCGTCAGGTGAATTGGTGGGGCGCCTAGCCTGTTTCCTTCAGGCGCGCTCCCCACGAAGCCAGCGCTCGTGATAATGCATCAGGCGGGTCAGCCCATAGACGGCGCCGTCGTGCATGACTTGCGCTCGCTCTCCAAAAAAACGCTGGGTACGGGTAAACACGGCAATCGGCTCGCCGGCAAATGCCCAGGCAAAACACAGCGTGCCGGGTAACACCCCAGATGTTGGGCTTGGCCCGGCTACACCGGTAGTCGCAATAACGACGTTGGCATCGCTATCCTTCAACGCCCCCAAGGCCATCTCCCAGGCGACGGGTTCGCTAGTCAGCCCGTACCGTTCGATGGTTTGCGCGCTTACACCTAGCAGGCGCTTCTTGGCGGAGGGCGAATACACTACGTAGCCGCTTTCGAGTACCTCGCCTGTACCGGGGAAGGCAGCTAGCAGAGCCACCATACAGCCTGCAGTGCAGGACTCGGCAGTAGTCAGTACCAGATGGTGGTCTTTGAGGTAGCCGAGCACGGCCAATACGGGATCACTTGCCATTATCATGTCGACTCGTTGTTCTTTTGCGGTGGACGTGTCGGCTATGTAAATGGTTCACCGGTTTAACGCAGCTTCGCTTTGTAAGGATGCGCAGGGGCCGTTGGCGCGTCAGGCACTGATGATGAGCTCCTCCAAACGCAGCGATGCCTGCCACGGTCGTATGCAGCTCATACCACTCATGCTGGTCTGCTGAACCTCTGAGGCATTGATGACTCAACCGGGCATCGACGTATGGGGCAGGCTGATGCGAACGTTTGAGAAAGACCTCTCTGCACCTCAATTGCTGAAGCTCAATTGCCTGGCCCGGTGGTTCCAGGTATTCGAGGATAGAGCATTGCGGATGGAGTCGCCGGACGACTATCACGAGGAACTGCTTCGCCAGGCCGATGAGCTGGATCGTCAAGGGCTCATCACCTGGCAGGAATGGCGTGATCTTCGTCTAGAGGCTGACGCTGCTTACCTCAGAGCGGTAGCAGGGGATGATTACCCGTCAGGGTTTCTTTCGAGATCGATGTAGGGGATTGCGCTAAGGTGCGTCGAAATCCTGCATGGGGATGAAGTGGGTACGTGGGGTCGTTGATCCAGGCCGGTTGACTCAGCGCTGGCCAATAAGCGCTGCGGCAGGCCAGCGTTGGCCATGAATGCCTGGGGCCGCTTTGCGGCCCATCGCCGGTAAGCGCGGCTCCCACAGGTACTGCGCTGGCCCGGAGACTGGTTATATCTCTGTGGGAGCCGGCTTGCCGGCGATGAGGCCGGTACTGATTACACAGCGTTGGGGGGGAGGGCAGCAGTTACCGGCCGCCACCCAAGTGATTCCATTCGCTGTACGCCGACTTCAAAACGTGGGGAAGGCGAGGCAGCTCTCGTCTGATTTCGCTCAACGCGTCAGGGCTTCGAATCCACTCCGTCAGCCACGCGATCAGCATCGGTCGGGTAGTGGGGCAGGGTGCGACCTGGCGTTCAAGCTCGTCGGCTATTTGCCCCAGAAGCTCCAGATACGTGTCCAATTCGGCAATTTGATCGACCATGGTTTGCGACCTCTCTCAGCTTTGGATGAGTGCTGGCTCTGTTGCCCTCACTGCTCCAATGTCAGCAAGCGCGCGTCCTCTTCCCGCGCCCCAGGCCATGGCCCTCGTCGTCGTCTCGCCGGGCCGCCTGGCGTAAGCCTCTTCAACCCGGGCCAGGCCCGAGGGTTCGTAAATCCCGATGAACAACTGGGTGTCGCCTGTGCGAGCTAGCCTGGCCTGAACATCAAGCCGTGCTCCGTCCGCGAGCACCTCCTCATGGGAATGGTGCTGCAGGCATGGATCGGCCCAAGCCCAGAATACTGCTCCACGATGTCGCATCCTTGCCTCCTGATCAGATCTTCCTCAACAGAGCCTAGCCCTTGTGGTCTTTTTTACCTGCCCCAATCATTTCTGAACATTCCAATGTCAGCTCGACTACGAGTTGCCTTGATGCTTTCACATAGTCGGACTAATACTAAAGGACTGCCAAGAAGAGGGATGGTCATGCAGACACGCTTCGTTGTAATTCCCGCCTTACCTCTGCAAAAAGAACAGCTCCCTCGCCGCATCGGCGTTCCTGTTGCCTTGGCGGCCGGGTATGACCTGTACGACACCCACTGCAAGATGCGGCTATGCCTCAGCTATCCCACTCGTGCCGAGGCGGATTACCAGTGTATGTGCCGCAACAGCCAAGAGGGAGCAGACGGGGCGTGCGTCGCTGCCCAAGGCTAAAGCAGAGCTATCCGTCATTCTTGGGCTTGGCGATGTAGGCTCCCACCACTGTTCAGCTGCCGCCAAGCCGGTGGCGCCGTACCATCGCTGCGCGAAAACGATTGCCTGCTTTCAGTCAGCCGAATTGACTTGCCGATGCAGTCGCTCGACTGGGTTTCTTCAATCGGGTCAACGGGTAGGCAATCCCCAACCAGACAAACCAGCTTGGCATCACCATCAGGGCAATGCGGGTGTCTGGACGCAGCGCCAGCAGGCAAAGCACAAAGCCCAGAAACGCCAGGGACAGCCACGCCATTGGCACGCCACCGGGCATCTTGTAAGCAGACTTCGCGTGCAGCTCCGGGCGCTTTTTGCGATAGGCGATGTAGGACACCAGGATGGTCGACCAGGTAAAAATCACCAGAATCGCCGAGACGGTCGAGACGATGGTGAACGCGGTCATGACTTCCGGAACAATGAACAGGACCAGCACCCCGATCAGCATCAGTAGCGTAGTGAACGCCAAGCTCGACAGCGGCACACTATTGGCCGACAACCGTTGGAAAAGTCGCGGTGCGTTGCCCTGATTGGCCAGGCCAAACAACATGCGGCTGGACGAAAACACGCCACTGTTGGCCGATGATGCGGCAGACGTCAGCACCACAAAGTTGACGACGCCTGCTGCCGCTGGAAAACCAGCCACCAGAAACAGCTCGACAAAGGGGCTCTTGACCGGAGAAACCTGGTGCCAGGACGTCACGGCAATAATGCAGGTTAACGCCAGTACATAAAACAGGATGATCCGCAGTGGAATGGAGTTGATGGCCTTGGGCAGCGTCTTTTGTGGAGCGCGCGTTTCGGCAGCGGCAGTACCAATCAGTTCGGTACCCGCAAAGGAGAATATTGCCATCTGGAAGCCGGCGAAGAAGCCGAACAGGCCATTGGGAAACGCGGCCTGTTTATCCACCAGATGGCTCAGCGATGCGGTCACCCCGCTTGGCGAGACGAACGAGGTGGCGATCAATACCACGCTGACGCCAATCAGCGTGACGACGGCGATGATCTTGATGATTGCGAACCAGAACTCCACCTCTCCAAAAAGCCTGACAGTCAGGACATTCAGGGCGAACAGCGTTGCCAGCATGCCGACGGCGGGTATCCACGCCGGCACACCAGGGAACCAGTACTGGAAAAAACCGCCGACCACCACGGCATCACCTATCACTGCAACGCTCCAGCTCAGCCAATACGACCAGCCGAGGAAGAATGCCGCGCGTGGGCCGAGGTAGGCACCGGCAAAATCTGCAAAGGTTTTGAAGTTCAGGTTGGACAGCAGCATCTCGCCCATGGCACGCATGACGAAAAACACGAACAGGCCAATGATCATGTAGATGAAGATGATCGAGGTGCCAGACAGGGCGATGATCTTACCGGACCCCATGAACAGGCCGGTGCCGATCGCACCACCCATGGCCATTAATTGAATGTGACGATTGCTGAGGGTGCGCTGCAGCGCGGGCTGTTCAACCAGCCCGGACGGGTTCGATTTCATTTCAAAACCTCTTGATTTTATGTTTTTTGAGTTTTGGCAGAAAAATAGGGGCGTAAGGTTCTTGTTAGAGAAGCGGTGGCTGATGACGGCTGAAGGTAGGTTGCTGGTGGGCGGTGAATAGCGCCCGCGCATCACTGGCGATCAACCGACGCTGCGCAGACGCGAGTTTTATGCCCGCGGCTGCTCCAGCAGTTGGTCCTATTGGCCGGTGTCGGCACCAGGTGGATGCGCTGGCCGATTTGCTCCGGTAGTAATTGAAAGGCATTGAGGCAGAGCAGGGTCAGGCGCGTTTGCTCTCGAAACCATGCAGCACGTTCACCGCATTGATGCCGATCTCATCAACCATGTAGCCGCCTTCCATCACGAACAGCGTGGGGCAGCCGACGCTCGCAATCAGCTCACCCATGCCGATGAAGTCGTCACTTTCCAGCAGGAAGTGGCTGATCGGATCGTCCTTGAACGTGTCGACGCCGAGCGAAATCACCAACACCTCAGGGGCGAACTGCTGCAGTTTTTTACAGGCATGGAGGAGGGCGTTGCGATAGCTTTCCCAGGTGGTGTTTTTCGGCAGTGGGTAGTTGAGGTTGTATCCCTCACCCGCGCCGGCACCCACCTCGTGACTGAAACCTGAATAATACGGGTAGGACACAGCCGGTTCGCCGTGCAGCGAGACAAACATGACGTCACTGCGCGCGTAGAAAATGTTCTGCGTGCCGTTGCCGTGATGGAAGTCGACGTCCAGCACTGCGACTCGTTTGGCGCCTTGGGTTATGGCGTGTTGTGCGGCAATGGCTGCGTTGTTGAGATAGCAATAACCGCCCATGTATTCACGGGCTGCGTGATGGCCAGGCGGTCGACACAGGGCAAAAGCGCTGTCATGGCCTTCATCGATCAACGCTAGCCCTGTCAGCGCGATATCAGCGCTGGTTTTTACCGCTTGCCATGTAGTTGCGGTGATAGGTGAACCGGCGTCCATTGCATAGAAACCAAGCTTGCCGTCGATGAATGTTGGCACCTGCTGGTTGGACAGGTCGCGAACTGGCCAGACCAGTGGCAAGGCATCGTGGGTACGCCCAGTCGCGCACCATTCGGCCCATGCGCTTTCCAGAAACCCGACATAACGCTCGCTATGCGCGTTGACGTAGCACGAGCGGTCAAACACCCGCGGTTCGACGATCTGTCCCAGACCTACCTGCTTGACGCGGCCATGGACGGTATCGGCTCGACTCGGTTGTTCGAACGACGGTTTGAGCACGCCATCTTTCAATTCGGTGCCATGGTGCAAGCGGTGGGAGTCGCTGAAAATTGTGAACATTCTATGCGTCCGTTGATGAGGTCCAGTGCAAGCATTTTGTTCTGGTAACGGTGCGATTTCTTTGCTTTATGTTGAGCGTTTGCTAGGTTGATCGAACTTATTTTTCTGAAGTGAATCACGTGAAGAAAAAAAATTCCGACCAGGTTGAGCTGGATGAGACCGACCTAGCGATCTTGCGATTGCTCCAGGAGGACGCAAGCATTTCCAACGCTGAGCTCAGCGAGCGGCTTGCGCTGAGCCTCACCCCCTGCTGGCGACGTCGCAAAAGGTTGGAAGAGGCCGGCGTGATCAAGGGTTACCAGGCGAACCTGGATCGACGCAGCTTGGGGCTCGATATCATGGCGTTCGTGAGTATTCGCTTCTCTACCCATGCCGATCACGCTCCAGACGCTTTCGAAGCGGTGATCGCGCAGATGCCGGAGGTGTTGGCGTGCCACAAGATCACCGGCGATGCCGATTACCTTCTGCAGGTCTTGGCCGAGGACCTGGATAGCTACAGTGATTTCATCGAGACGGTACTTCGGCGGCAGGTCGGCATTGCGTCCATCCAGTCCAGCCTGGCGTTGCGTGAGGTCAAGAACAGTAGCCGTATTGCGATACCAAAATGCAGAAAGGACTGAGAGGGCGTTGGGCCAAGGCCTGGGACGATGACGAATTGCAGGCAAAAGAAAGCCCGCTGCTAGACGGGCTAATGGGAGCTTCTATCACTCGTAGGGATAGGGCGAGTGTCGCCTGGATGTCGTGAAAATTGGGTGAAAGAAAAGTCCCGACAATGTCATCAAAGGGGCGAATGCTATCGACCAGGCCAGGAGAGATGCTGATTAGCTTCTGTGAAAAGGCCGCCCGTCAGCATGGAGTGGCCGCTGTTCATTTGTATACCAATGCAAAAATGAAGGACAACCTCGCGATCTATTCGAGGCTCGGCACGTGAAGGTAGCCCAGCGCACGCAGAGGGTTTCAATCGCGTTTACTTCGAAAAAAAACCTCAGCTGATTGACCGCGGCTCCCCGTGGGCCGCCTGGCATTCGGCCGTGTGCTTGTGTGAGTTTTTCTCTCTTTGGCGCGAGTTTTTATCCATTGCGCAACGGCCCTGTCAACTCTAGCCTTCAGCGATCCGACAAGGTTCGGGCGATCAATAACAAGAGAGGGTTTCAATGAAGTACGCAGACAAGAAAATCGCTGTGGTCACGGGCGGCGCGATGGGTATCGGTGCCGAAGCTGCCGTTTCACTGGCTAAGGACGGTCATCATGTTGTCATCTGCGACATCAACGTTGATGCGGCGCAGCGATTTTCGCGACAGCTGCGGGAGCAGGGTTTCACAGCAGATGCTCGTCAGGTTGACGTAGCATCGGTGGCGTCCGTTTCAGACGCATTTTCCTGGATCGATAACGAGTTCGGCAGATGCGATGTACTGGTGAATTCCGCAGGTATCGCCAAGACAATGCCCTTCCTGGGATTTGATCTCGACGTTTTCAACAAGACCCTGCACATCAATGTCACTGGCACGTTCATGTGCTGCCAGGCTGCCGCTCGAATCATGCAAAAAAATGCCTTCGGCAGGATCATCAATATCGCGTCGGTCGCCGGGATGCGTGCAGTGGGCAAGGGCCGAACTGCGTACGGCACCTCTAAAGGTGCAGTCATTGCGCTGACCCGGCAAATGGCTGTGGAGCTCAGCGAGTATGGTATCACTGCTAATGCCATCGCACCGGGCCCGGTCGATACGCCCATGACCCAAGAACTGCACAGCGACAGCTTTCGCCAAGCCTATAGCAATGCTATCCCAGCCAGGCGATACGGTACGACTCAAGAGATTGCCGGGGCCGTCAGCTATCTCGCCTCTGACGTCGCCGCTTACGTGAATGGTATTGTTCTGCCTGTCGATGGTGGATTCATGGCCTGGGGCGCAGGGGACCTGTAAGCGGCAAGATCACA
>Ga0213826_1001152_pt1 | contig 11738 bp, 10 predicted proteins | sample MC6MC0899MG_FD_180668 | JGI IMG/M metagenome (GOLD analysis project Ga0213826, IMG submission 180668) | Enriched soil aggregate microbial communities from Iowa State University, Ames, United States - MC6-MC0899-MG | ecosystem: Environmental > Terrestrial > Soil > Unclassified | place: USA: Iowa...
ACGTGGTGGCGCGCGCGCAGTCGGAGAAGTGGATGGACTGGACCACCTCGACCTTCGCCGGCGTGTTCCGCGATCTGTTCTGGGGCACGCTGCGGACCGCGCCGGCGGATCGGGACGAGGCGCGCATCGCTGCCGCACTGGTGCGTTCCGGCGAGCTGCTGGCGATGGCCGATGAAGCGCTGTCGCGGCAGCCGTATCTGTCCGGTGAGCAGTTCGCGATGGGCGATATTCCGCTGGGCGCCTTCATCTACGCCTGGTTCGAGATGCCGATCCAGCGCCCGGACCTGCCGCATCTGGCGGCCTGGTACGAGCGGTTGAAACAGCGTCCGGCGTACCAGCGTGGGGTTATGACCGCGCTCACCTGAGCAACCGTGCCGCGCTAATACAGATCCATCGGATCCACATCCAACGACCAGCGTACCCGGCGTGCCTGCGGCAAGCCGGCAATCTGCGGCGTCACCTGGTCCAGCACGCCATGCAACGGGCGCCGCGCCGGTGAGGACAGCAGCAACTGGGTGCGCTGGTAGCCCGCGCGGCGCGGCATCGGCGCGGGCATCGGGCCATAGCGTTCCACCGCCGCATCGTCGGGAATCAACGCGCGCACGGCACTGAGCATCGCGTTGGCATGCTCCACCTGCTGCGCTTCGGCACGCAGCAGTGCCAGATGCGCGAAGGGCGGAAAACCGGCCGCCTCGCGCTGCTGCAGTTCCGCATGGGCGAAGGCGTGGTAGCCGCCGTTGACCAGTGTCTCCAGCAGCGGATGCCCCGGGTGGTGGGTCTGCAACCACACCTCGCCTGCATCCACGGCGCGCCCGGCGCGGCCGGCGACCTGGATCAGCTGCTGGGCCAGCTTTTCACTGGCGCGGAAATCCGCCGAGAACAGGCCTTCATCGATGCCGACCACGACCACCAGGGTCAGTTTCGGCAGATCGTGCCCCTTGGCCAGGATCTGCGTGCCGACCAGGATGCCCGCGCGATCGCCGAGCGAGGCCAACTGGGTCTCCAGCGCGTCGCGCTTGCCGGTGGTGCCGCGGTCGATGCGGATCACCGGAAAATCCGGGAAGGCTTCGACCAGATGTTCTTCCAGCCGCTCCGTCCCGATGCCCTGCGGCTGCAGCGCGAGGCTGCCGCAGTCCGGGCAGGCCAGCGGCGCGGACTGGCGTGCGCCACAGTGATGGCACTGCAGGCGGCGGCCGCCGGCGTGCACGGTCATCGGCGCATCGCAGCGCTGGCACGGGGCGGTCCAGCCGCAGTCATGGCAGAGCAGCACGGGCGCATAGCCGCGGCGGTTCTTGAACACCAGCACCTGGTGCCCGGCCTGCAGATGCTGGGTGATGCCGGCCAGTACCTCCGGCGATAGCCCATCGCGCAGCGGCCGTTTGCGCACGTCGAGTACGCGTACCACGGGGGGCCGCGCCGCTCCCGCGCGCTGCTTCAGGCGCAGGTGCGTGTAGCGGCCGGCCTGCGCGTTGTGCAGCGATTCCAGCGACGGCGTGGCACTGCCGAGCACCACCGCCACGTCCAGTGCCTTGGCGCGCACCAGCGCGAAATCGCGCGCGTGGTAGCGGATGCCGTCCTGCTGTTTGTAGCTGCCATCGTGCTCTTCGTCGATCACGATCAGGCCCGCATTCGGCAGCGGGGTGAACACCGCCGAGCGCGTGCCGACGATGACCTGTGCTTCGCCGCGCGCGGCGGCCGCCCACACGCGGGCACGCTCGTTGTCGTTCAGGCCCGAGTGCAGCACGTGTACCGGAATGCCCAGGCGGTTGCGGAAGCGCGACAGCGTCTGCGGGGTCAGGCCGATCTCCGGCACCAGCACCAGCGCCTGCTTGCCGCGCGCAAGGCACGCCACGATCGCCTGCAGGTAGACCTCGGTCTTGCCACTGCCGGTCACGCCATCGAGCAGGTAGGCGGCAAAACCGTCGGCGGCGGTGATCGCGGCGATCGCGTCGGCCTGTTCGGCGTTGGGCGCGGGGCCGCCCGCGGGCGAGGCCACCACCGGCGAATGGGCCAGCGCGATCCGTTCCACCAGCCCGCGCTTGGCCAGCGCGCGGGCGGCGCTGCGCCAGTCGTCCATCAAGGTGTCCAGGCGGTCTTCGTTCACCACCCCCTCGGCCAGGCACTCGGCCAGGCGTTGCGGTCGGGTGCCGTTGCGCAGCCTGGGCTGCGGGTCGCGCCCGGGCTCCGTCAGCTGCCAGCCCCACTGATGGGTATCCGGCACCGCCTCGCCCCGCCGCAGCGGGCCAGGCAGGGCCGTACTGATCACTTCGCCCAGCGGCGCATGGGTGTAGCGCGCCAGCCACTGCAGCGAGCGCCACAGTTCGCCGGTCACCAGCGGCGTGGTGTCGATCCATTCAATCGCCGCGCGCAGGCTGCCGGGATCCTCCACCTGGCCGATGCCGGCCACCACCCCGACCAGCTCGCGGGAGCCGAACGGCACCCGGATGCGCTGCCCGGTCATCGCCGGCGCTGGAGCCGGCCCGGGCGGCGGGGCGTAGTCGAACAGTTGCGGCAGCGGCACCGGCAGGGCGACGCGCAGGGTCGAAGACGAGGAGGTCATCGGGTCAGTGTAGCGGGGCGGGCGGACCCGGATCACGCCCATTCACGGTCTCAACCGGGTACGCGCCGAATCATAAATCCCACCTAAATATCCGAGTTGATTGGAGATTCGGGCTTATCCACATCTTCTGTGGATAAGTCTGTGTGCCACTGCGTATGTGACCGCCTTGCGTCAGGAACTTCCGACGTTCTTCTCAGGTTGGTCAAAAAATAGCCAAGAAACAATGGTCAATAAAAACAACGAGATAGCTGTGAAACAAAGTTGAAACAGACTTGACGCGGGCCTCACCTGCGGTTCCACCCCGGTTTTGCGTGGTGCTGTGCACAACCTTTTGCGCCGGAAGGCTTTGCGGACCGTGGCCACTCACAGGAAATGAACATCCGCGCGCCGCTGGAGTGACGCAATCGCTATCATTTCCACACAATGATGGAGTTGCTATGACGGCTGCGCCCGCCCCTGTTTCCTCTACCGCAGCCGGCGCGCTGTCGGCATTTCTTCGTGGCGTTGAACGCCGGGCCCTGGTCGTGGCCGAGCTGCAGTGCGGCGACCCGACCGTGGCCGAGCAGGCCCTGGTCGCGGTCATGCGCGCCTTTGCCGGGATCGCCAGCGACCTGCCCATGGCCCAGTGGCCGGAACGCTTCTGGTCGCTGCTGGTGCACCGCGCGCCCTTGCGTGAGCCGACCGCCGGCCATTGGCCGGCGCCCTTGGAGCATCTGGCCGGGCTGACGCCGCCGGCACGTCTGGCGTTCGTGCTGCGGATCGGCGGCGGGCTGGATGAAGCCGCTGCCGCGCAGATCCTGGATCTGCCGATGGCCGACTACCAGCACGCCCTGGCCGATGCCTGCCCGCGCGATGCCCACGGCAATCCCGACGCCGCCGGCTGGCGCGCCCTGGCCGAGCAGGTCCAGCTGCGCATCCGGGACCTGCCCGCGAGTCGCCTGCAGCGGCTGCAGCAACCGGTGGCCGCCCCAACCAGCCAACAACCGGACGCGGCCTCCTGGCGCACCCCGGCCAGGTCCGATGCGCCCGCCCAGCGCCGCCCGGTCAAGCGCCAACGCGGCCGTCGCTTCCCATGGAAGGGCGTGCTGATCGTGGCCGTCACCGTCGGCGTGCTGCTCGGCGGCGCGGCCTGGTGGAAGCACGCCCGCCAGGCCGGCGCGGCCTTGGCCGATACCCCCGAAGGCGCGGTCGCCGACGCGGGCCCGGTCAAGGTGGAAGCGCTGCCGACGGACGACCTGCCGACCGTGGCACCGACCGCCTCGCCGTTCGCCGCCAGCGACGCGGCGATGCTGGCCGACCCGGACCTGCCGACCGCCCGCGATGCCGATCTGTACGCGTGGTTCGCCGCCGGCGGCCCGGTCCCGGTCGATGAATCGCAGGCCCAGCCCAGCCGCCCCGAACCCGCTACCGCCGGCCTGGAGACGGCTGCCGCCGATGAGTAAGCCTGCCTTCCTGCTGATCGCCCTCGGGCTCTCCAGTGCGGCCATCGCCGCCCCCAACCGGGTCGAGGTTCCGCTGGCGGTGCCCGCACCTGCCAGTGCCACCGCCCCGGCGATCCCGGCCACGCCTGCGGCGCTGGACCCGGCCCAGCTGCGGGAGCTGCGCAGCCGCTATGCCGCCTGGCAGGCCATGAGCGAGGGCGAGCGTGCCCGCGTCCGTGCCGCGGCGGCGCGTGTGGCGGCATTGCCTCCGGCCCAGCAGCAGGCGTTGCGCCAGCGTTTCGCCGAGCAGGACCAGCGCTTCCGCGACGGCTGGCTGCTCGGCCCGCAGCTCGGCCATGAGTTCACCAAGCTGCAGGGCCTGTTCGGCTATCTGCCGGCCGAGCAGCGTCCCACCGCGTTGGCCGTGCTGCGCCAGCTCACGCCCTCCCAGCTGACCCAGCTCACGCTCGTCGCCCAGCGCACCCCGCCGCAGGACCGCGACCGTGTGCGTGCCGAGTTCCTGGGGGTCGCACCGACCGCACGCGACACCTGGCTGCGCGAGCACGTGGGGCACTGACGGGTTCGTCTCCGTTTACCTGAAAGCGCGGCTTTTCCCCCGCCGCGCGCGTAAGATGGCGGGCCGCAACCCGGTGCCTGTGCCCTCCGCGCGCGACCGTAGTTGCCGTCTGTGACTCCCATGTCTACCGCTTCCTCCACGCCGCGCCTCTCCCGGGAAGTGCGCGCCACCGGTCTGCTCGCGCTGCCGCTGGTTCTGGGCCATGTCTCCACCGGCCTGATCTCCTTCGTCGACAACGTGATCGCCGGTCACCACGGCACGCACACGCTTGCGGCCGTCACCATCGGCACCGCCCTGCTGTGGCTGCCGATGCTAATCCCGATCGGCACCCTGATCTCGCTGACCGCCTCGGTCTCGCAGCTGCACGGCGCGGGCCGCGAGCGCGAGATCGGCCCGCTGTTCCGCCAGGCGCTGTGGCTGGCGTTGGGGCTGGGGCTGATCATGTTCACCTTCCTCACGGTGGTGCCGCCGCTGCTGCCGGCGTTCGGCATCGCGCCGGACATCGTGCCGGGCGCGACCGCGTTCCTGCACGCGGTGCGTTGGGGCGGCCCGGCGCTGACCCTGTATTTCTGCATGCGTTACCTCAGCGAAGGCATGCACTGGACGCTGCCGACGATGCTGCTCGGCTTCGGCGGCCTGCTGGTGCTGGCACCGCTGGGCTATGTGCTCTGCTACGGCAAACTCGGTTTCCCCGAGCTGGGCGCCGAAGGCCTGGGCATGGCCTCGGCGATCATGATGTGGCTGCAGGCGCTGTGCTTTGCCGGTTATCTGTGGAAGACCAAGCGCTTCGCCCACCTGCAGCTGTTCTCGCATTTCGAAGCGCCGCGCTGGTCGGCGATCTGGGACCTGCTGCGGACCGGCCTGCCGATCGGCATCACCGTGCTGATGGAAGGCGGGTTGTTCATCGTCACCGCGCTGCTGATCGGCCGCCTCGGCGCCACCGAAGCCGCCTCGCACCAGATTGCGATCAACGTCGCGCAGCTGTGCTTCATGATCCCGATGGGCGTGGCCGAGGCCACCACGGTGCGGGTCGGCCATGCGGTCGGCAGCGGCAACGGGCTGGGTGTGCGCCGCGCGGCGATCGCCGGGCTGGTGATCATCCTGGGCACGCAGACGCTGTCGGCGCTGGTGCTGCTGCTCGGCCATGACGCCATCGTCGGCGTCTACACCGCCGACATGGGCGTGGCGGCGCTGGCCTCGACGCTGCTGCTGTACGCGGCGGCGTTCCAGTTCCCGGATGGCATCCAGGTGCTCTCGGCCGGCGCATTGCGCGGGCTGAAAGACACCCGCGTGCCGATGTTCATCGCCATGTTCTCGTACTGGGGCCTGGGCATGCCACTCGGCGCAGGGCTGGGACTGGGGCTGGGCATGGGCCCGCAGGGCATGTGGCTGGGCCTTATCCTGGGCCTGACCGCCGCCGCGATCCTGATGGCCTGGCGCCTGCGCGTGAGCAGCGCCCGCGCCGGTCTCCCTTCGACACCCTGACTTGTGTCCGATGCCGGCGAGACCGGCACCGGCTATTCTGGCACCACGGCAAGAAGCCACTCTGGAGTTACCCCCATGAACCAACCCGCGCGTCGCAATCCCGTCGCCAGCTTCTTCATCGGGCTGTGGGATGTGATGAACTTTACCCGCCGGCTCATCCTCAACCTGGTGTTCTTCGGCCTGCTGTTCCTGATCCTGATCCTGTTCATCGTCGCGATGGGCAAGAGCGCGACCTCCAAGGCGTCGCTGCAGGACCGCACGACCCTGGTGATCGCACCGGAAGGCCGGCTGGTCGAACAGTTCAGTGCCGATCCGGTCAGCCGCGCGCTGGGCAAGGCGGTTGGTGACAAGGGCGCCGATGAGATCCAGCTGCGCGATCTGATCCGCGCGCTGGAGGCCGCCAAGACCGACAAGAAGATCGAGCGCGTGGTGCTGGAGCTGGACAAGCTGCAGCCGAGCGGCTTTGCCTCGATGCGCGAAGTGACCGTCGCGCTGCAGGAGCTGCGTGCCGCCGGCAAGCAGGTCGTGGCCTTCAGCGAGAACATGAGCCAGTCGCAGTACCTGCTCGCTTCGCAGGCCGATGAGGTCTATCTGGACCCGATGGGCGGCGTGGTGCTCGAGGGCCTGGGCCGCTACCGCCAGTACTTCCGCACCGGCCTGCAGGACAAGCTGGGCGTGGACGTGCACCTGTTCAAGGTGGGCGAGTACAAGTCGGCTGCCGAGCCGTATGTGCTGGATGCCGCGTCGCCGCAGGCCAAGGAAGCCGATCTGTTCTGGATGAACGATGTGTGGCAGCGCTACCTGGCCGACATCGCCAAGGCACGCAAGCTCGACCCGGCACAGCTGGCCGCCGGCATCGATACCATGCCCGAAGGCATCGCCGCCGCCGGTGGCGACCTGGCCAAGTTCGCCCTGCAGCAGAAGCTGGTGGACGGCCTGAAGACGCGCGAGGAAGTGGACACCCTGCTGACCGAGCGCGGCATCGCCGACGATGACGCCGACGGTGGCTACCGCAACGTCAACCTTGATGCCTACCTGAGCGTGCTCGACAGCCGCCGTTCGCCGATGGATTCGCGTCCGCAGGTGGCGGTGATCGTGGCCTCGGGCGAGATCTCCGGCGGCGATCTGCCGGCCGGCCGCATCGGTGGCGAGTCGACCTCGGCGCTGCTGCGCGAAGCCCGTGACGACAAGGACGTGAAGGCCGTGGTGCTGCGCGTGAGCTCGCCGGGCGGTGAAGTGTTCGCCTCCGAGCAGATCCGCCGCGAAGTGGTCGCGCTGAAGGAAGCCGGCAAGCCGGTGGTGGTCTCGATGGGTGATCTGGCCGCCTCGGGCGGTTACTGGATCAGCATGAACGCCGATCGCATCTACGCCGATCCCTCCACGATCACCGGCTCGATCGGCATCTTCGGCATGATCCCGAACGTGGCCCGCTCGCTGGACAAGATCGGCGTGCATACCGATGGCGTGGGCACCACCCGCTTCGCCGGTGCGTTCGACATCACCCGCCCGATGGACCCGGCCGTGGGCCAGGTCATCCAGTCGGTGATCAACAAGGGCTACGCCGACTTCACCGGCAAGGTCGCCGCCGCGCGCAACAAGCCGGTCGAAGCGGTCGATGAAGTCGCCCGCGGCCGGGTGTGGAGCGGTGCGCAGGCCAAGGAACGTGGCCTGGTCGACGACTTCGGTGGCCTGAAGGCCGCGGTGGCCGATGCCGCCAGCCGCGCCAAGCTTGGCGAGGCCGGCAAGTTCCGCGTGCGCTACATCGAGAAGGCGGCGACGCCGTTCGCGCAGTTCCTCAGCGGCTTCGCCAGCAGCCATGCCGGTGCCTGGATGCTGGGCGAATCGGGCATGGCCCGTCTGATGCTGGCCCGTTCGATGCCGGAGCTGGACACCCAGCTGCGCTTTGTCGAAGAGGCCGCGCGTGACCCGCGCAACAATGCCGCGCCGGTCAAGATGCTGGTGTACTGCTTCTGCGGTCTGTAAGCGGCCTCAGCGGTTCCGTGTGACACCCGAACGCCCGGCTTCTGCCGGGCGTTCTGCTATCGGGCCGATGCGGTCACGGGGTCGGCGGTGGCGCATCACCGCTGGCGCGGTCGGCATCGGCGGCGCGGGCATCGGCGGACTGCTTCAGGGTGTCGCTGACCGCTTTGGCGCGGTCGATCGGTTTCTGGAACGCATCGCGCAGTTCGGCTGCCTGCGGTTCCGGCGGCGTATCCGGTGCCGGGGGCACCGGCCGGTTGCAGGCGGCCAGTACCATCATCGCGAGCAGCGGCAGGGCAATTCGGATCGTCATGGCAACCTCCCTCGTTGAGCCGGTAGCGGAGCACCAGTGTCCCACCGCCGCGCGCCTCGTGCGTGATGGCGTCCGGCGTGCAGGCCATCGCGCGTTATCCTATCCGGGCAGCACGTTCGGTGCCGCACCCCATGGATCACCGCAGGAGAAGCACGTGAGCGCGCAACGTTGGCGACTGGATGGACAGACCGCATTGATCACCGGCGCCAGCGCCGGCATCGGCTTGGCGATCGCGCGCGAACTGCTGGGCTTCGGGGCGGACCTGTTGATCGTCGGCCGCGATGCGGATGCGCTGGAGATGGCGCGCGACGAGCTGGCCGATGCCTACCCGGACCGCGAAATCCATGGCCTGGCCGCCGACGTCGCCGATGACGAGGACCGACGCGAAATCCTGGACTGGGTGGAAGACCACAGCGATGGCCTGCACATTCTTGTAAACAACGCCGGCGGCAACATCAGCAAGCCGGCCACCGAATACACCGAAGACGAGTGGCGCGGGATCTTCGAGACGAATCTGTTCTCGGCGTTCGAACTGTCGCGCTACGCACACCCGCTGCTGGCGCGGCATGCCGCTTCGGCGATCGTCAACGTCGGCAGCGTGTCCGGCCTGACCCACGTGCGCAGCGGCGCTGTGTACGGCATGACCAAAGCCGCGATGCACCAGATGACCCGCAACCTCGCCGTGGAATGGGCCGAGGACGGCATCCGCGTCAACGCCGTGGCGCCGTGGTACATCCGCACCCGGCGCACCTCAGGGCCGTTGTCCGATCCGGATTACTACGAGCAGGTGATCGACCGCACCCCGATGCGCCGCATCGGCGAACCGGAAGAAGTCGCTGCCGCCGTGGGCTTCCTGTGTCTGCCTGCTTCCAGCTACGTCACCGGCGAGTGCATCGCGGTGGATGGCGGCTTCCTGCGTTACGGGTTCTGAGCCGGCGCGGTAAAGGTGCTCGGCACTCTCGTTACGGAACCGGGCAATCGCTGTCGGCCAATACTGCTTCCAGGCGCGCGCGCTCGGCGGTCGCAGCGGCCTGATTCTCCGGCGCCGCAAAGCGCTCGCGGCCACGCGCGTCGCGGAAGCGCTGCTGCCAGCTGCTGCAGCGCTGCTCCTCGGCCACCGGCTCGCAGGCATCGCGGACCACTTCGCAGCTCGCCGCGTTGCTTGGCGCATGGCTGCCGCCCAGGCCGGTAAGGGCGAGGGATTCGCAGCGTGGCGGCGCCGGTTCGCGCTCATGCAGGTAGCGACCGCCCTCTGCCGAGACGCACTGGTAGATCTCCGGCAGCGGCGGCTTGGGCGGGCCGGCGTCATCAAGCGCCGCCACCGGTGTTTCCGGGCGTAGCGCAGCACTGTCGAGCAGGCCGCTGTCTTCGTCGCCCTCCTGCGGCAACGGTGGCATGCGGTAGTCAGGGGTGGGCGCAGCCGGTGCATTCTCCACCGCGGCCGGGGCACGCACCGGCGCGCTGATCCGCTGGATGCGCTGTTCGCTGCCGGCCGGGCAGGGCACGCTCTGGATGGTCAGGCTGCCGCCGGCATCGGTGCAGCGGAAGAACACCGCTTCGTCGGCCGCAGCGGGTAGGCTCACAAGCAACAGAAGCAGCAGATACTGTCGTTTCATGGCATCAGTGTAGGGCGCAGCGCGCTCAGTGGCCGCCGCAGTCCTGGTCCAGGCGCGCGTCGATCCCGCGCTGCTCGCGGGTCAGCGCATCGCGCTCGCTCTGCAGCGCACTGTTGTAGCGGCGGATCAGGTCCCAGCGCCGGTCTTTCAGCCGCGAGCAGACTTCCTGCGCGGGCAGCGCATGGCATTCATCGCGCACCAGCACGTTGCCGGCCGGCACCACCACGCTGTTGCCCAGCCCGGGGTGCGGATACCCGCCGCCCTGCCAGTGCGAGCTGCCACCGCCGATGCTGATGCTGCCGCCCACCCGCGCGCCGCTGCCGCTCACCGAGACCGCGCCGCCACTGCTGCTCACCGAACCGCTGCCCATCGGTGCGATCGGTGGCAGCGGTCGCGAGGGAGGATAGCCGCCCGACGGCGGTCTCGGGCCAGGCGGGTAGGGCAGATAGGCGTCGGTCCAGATCGGCACCCAGCGCGGATTGCCCTCGTTGCTGTCGCTGACGTAGCTGTCGCCATCGCTGGTGGTGCACTCGTACATCGGCTGCGGCGGCTGCACGTGCACGTAGCGCACCTCGCGCTCGGGTGCGCGCGGTGCGGGTGTCGGCTCGGGCGCGCGGTCGCTGCGCACGACCTGCGGGGCCGGGTCGCGCGGGCGCTGCAGGTCGCGGACTTCCTGCCGGCCTTGGCGGCACGGTGCATCCTGCAGCGACACGGCGCCATTGCTGCCCACACAGCGGTAGACGCGCACGTTGTCGCTCTGCGCCGCAGCGGTCACGGCGGGGCTCAGCAGGGCGAGCAGGGACAACCACAGGGCAGGGCGCAGGGTCATGCGGCCAGTGTGCGGGTTTGCCTGCCTGCACGCAAAAGGCGGCTCAGCTGCGCAGCACGTGGCCGCTGAGCGCATCGCGGATCGGCGTGGGCTGCGCCAGGCCCCCGGTCTGGCCATCGATCAGGCCATCGAGCAGGGCCAGCAGGCGCGGGTCCAGTTCCGCGCGTGTGCGTGCCGGTGGCTCACCGGCGAGGTTGGCGCTGGTGGAAACCAGCGGGCCGCCCCAGGCGCGGCACAGCGCGGCGACCAGGGGGTGGGCACTGATCCGCACCGCGATCCCGCTGTGCTCGCCGGTGATCCAGCGCGGCGCACGAACGCCGGCGGGCAGGATCCAGGTGTTGGCGCCAGGCCAGCTGGCCAGCACCGCGCCTTGGCGTTCCAGCGGCAGGGCATCCATCCGCACCCAGCCCTCCAGCTGGGCCGGGTCGGCGGCGACCAGGATCATCCCCTTCTCGACCGGGCGCTGCTTGAGCTGCAGCAGCTTCATCACCGCAGCTTCGTGCGCGGGATCGCAGCCCAGACCCCAGACCGCTTCGGTGGGATAGGCGATCACCCCGCCGGCGCGCAGCGCAGGCAGGGCGGTGTCCACAGTGAATTCGTTCATGACAGGCGGGCCGGATGCATGGCCCGCATTATCCTCCCGCCGTGGCGGGAGGGGTCAACCCGGCGGCGGGTGGGAGCAGCGCCCCTGCGCAGGGGCGTGAGCCGCCCGGGGCGGTCAGGACGTCTTTTTGACGGCCTTCTTCACCGCTTTCTTGGCCACCTTCTTGGTCGCCTTCTTCGCCGTGGCTTTCTTGGCAACCTTCTTCACCGCCTTCTTGGTGACGGTCTTCTTGGTCGCTTCACCGGCAGCGGCTTTCTTGGCCGGTGCCTTCTTGGCCACGACCTTCTTGGCGGCCTTCTTGCCGAAGCCCTTGCGCACCGGCTTGCCGGTTTCTTCCATCAGCTTCTGCACCT
>Ga0213826_1001155_pt1 | contig 11718 bp, 10 predicted proteins | sample MC6MC0899MG_FD_180668 | JGI IMG/M metagenome (GOLD analysis project Ga0213826, IMG submission 180668) | Enriched soil aggregate microbial communities from Iowa State University, Ames, United States - MC6-MC0899-MG | ecosystem: Environmental > Terrestrial > Soil > Unclassified | place: USA: Iowa...
AGCTACCATTTACAAAATAAGCGAAACCAAGCGCACACCTGTCTTTCGGTGTGCGCTTGGTTTATGCTTAATATAGTTTCTATAGGTGTTGGCATAGGTGCCAAGCGAATTGTCCAGCTCCTTATCGCTATTAATTAAAAATCATAACCATATAAAAACACGTTAAGTTTTTCCTTTGTTGAATCAAATTGAATTTCTTTTTCACCTATACGATCGAAGTTTTGACTGTCATAATATCCATAGTTACATCTATTATCTGTATATAAATATAAAGATTTCACATCCATACTTTGCGTATAATTAAACAAATCATTCATTAGAGCCTTGCCAACCCCAAGACCTCTAGATTCCCCCGATACAATAAATAATTCTATACAACCTTGAAAATCATCTTCTTTTCCGTGTATCAGTTCTTTATATGCCTTTTGAACCTTCCCATACTCTTTCATAAATTTTTTATTTTCCTTATTAGTTAAGAGTACTTTTATTATGGAATAGGCAAAACTGAAAATATTATGCGCTTTTTTTAAACGGTTTTTGTCCTTTTTCGCATGGCCCAAAATAATACCAATAACCTTATTGTCTTTTTCTGCTACTTTGCTAAATGAGCTTTCTAAAATGCAACCGTGTAAGTAGATGTCTAATACTGAATCTAAAAATTTCTTATCCTTAATAAATTCATTGAAACCAAATGCTTCACCAATCAATTCTTTAACCGCTTCGTAATCTTCTTTAACTAGACTTCTGTATATTACTTTTTCCATATTTAAAAACTCCCTGTTATATAAGTAAATTTATTTAGTATTTCTGATAAATACCTTATTATGATCATAAGGTCTCCCCTAAGAGGAGAGTCAACGATTCAGTAAGAAAAAATATAAGGAAGTGATGATGGTGCAACACTTATTTTCTATTGGGGAAGTTTCGAAAATGAAGGACATTACAATAAAAGCTTTACGCTATTATCATAAAATGGGGATTCTTATTCCAAAATATATTGATGAAACAACAGGCTATAGATATTATTCTATAGATCAATTTATTCATATAGATATAATAAAAAGCTGTAGAGAATTAAAAACAAGCATTGTCGAACTTCAAGAAATTTTTAAGAACTGTAATACTGATGAATTACTGGCATTTTTACAATTAAAAAAATATGAAGCTGAAGAACAAATAAAGAAAATGCAGGAAGTCATCAAAACCATTGATCGTTTAAATATAAAGGTAGAGACTTCTAAAGATATTTTAATTAATGATGACATATCTATTCAGTTCTTTGAACAGCGGTCTGTAGTTGTAGCTCCATGTAAAGAAGTAGGAAGTTTACAGGAGTTACTATATTATTCAGACTTAGAGAAGAGCATACAAGATAAAGGCGGAAAAATGTCACTTGAAAGAGGGATCCTCTACAACGTTAATGCAGAGTCGAATGTAATACCAATGTATGTTTTTAGTAGACTTCAAGGAGATGCTGCTTTAGAAGCTGAACAAAATATAAAAACATTACCAAAAGGAAAGTACTTAACGATAGCTTATAGTAAAGAAAATGAAGAGGAGCGTAGAAATAAAATAATTAAATTTGTAAAAGAGAATAAGTTAACAGTAAGAAGCTTCATTGAAGTAGAGTTATATAACGATTTCTTTAATACAGCATCTTATAGTTGTCAAATTCAAATATTTATAGAAAATAACGAAACTGTTGATTGTTAGGATAATTCACAGGAGATGGCAGCAACTATTGGTATTAGTGAATTTACTTTACAAGATTATGTTCGTTCTGCCATTCCCATTCGCAAACTGATGCATTCAATCGTGTCCAAGGAGTAACCCATACCTGATTTTGCGCAAAAGTAATAAAGTAGTGTTTGATAAAGCAAAAAGAGATTTAGATCACCTAAATCTCTTTTTTGATATCTTATGATAGTAATCTACTTCAATAATGATGATCTATAAAATAATTCTTTTTTCAGTTTGAGCATCAAAATAATGAGCTTTTTCCATATTCAACATAAGGTCCATCTTTGATTGGCTTTGCACATCGGTTGAGGAGTCAACACGTGCAACGAAAGATTGACCATCATGATTCGAATAGAGATATGTTTCCGAACCCATTAATTCTGCCACTTCAATATGGACTGTTACCTTCGTTTGATGTGGGTAGTCTTCAGATGTTTGACTAACAGAGAAGTCTTCTGGTCGTATACCTAAGATGATTTCTTTATTCATATACCCGTTATTTCTAAAGCACTCTAGCTTCTCTTCTGGCACCTGAAGATTCCAATCTCCAACAATAAAAGCACTTTCCGTTAATGTACCTTTGAAAAAATTCATTCCAGGAGAGCCAATAAAACCTCCTACAAATACGTTCGCTGGTCTATCATAAACTTCTTTAGGTGTACCCACTTGTTGGATGATGCCGTCCTTTAACACAACAATACGTGAAGCCATCGTCATCGCTTCGATTTGATCGTGCGTAACATAGATCGTTGTTGTTTGCAATTGGTGGTGTAATTTTGAAATTTCAGCACGCATTTGAACACGAAGCTTTGCATCTAAGTTTGACAACGGCTCATCCATTAAAAAAACTTTTGCATTTCGAACAATCGCACGTCCTAATGCCACACGCTGACGTTGTCCACCTGAAAGAGCTTTTGGCTTTCTCTCCAAATATTCCTCAAGCCCAAGGATTTCCGCTGCATGTTTTACACGTTCTTCAATCTCTTTTTTGCTATACTTTCTAAGTTTTAAACCGAATGCCATATTTTCGAAAACCGTCATATGTGGATAAAGAGCGTAATTTTGGAAGACCATTGCGATATCTCGATCTTTAGGTGCAACATCATTCATCCGCTGTCCATCAATATAAAAGTTTCCATCTGTAATCTCTTCAAGACCTGCAATCATACGTAATGTCGTCGATTTCCCACAACCTGAAGGTCCTACAAAAACGATAAATTCTCCATCCTGCACTTCTAGGTTAAAATCTTTTACGATTGTTGTATCATTATCATATTTTTTATAAATATGTTCGAATAATAGCTGAGCCATCATTGCCTCCTAATATTGTGATTTTCAAGTGAAGATTAGCTCATTACCATAATGTTGGGTTGATTTCCGTTCCGGCTGGGCGCTTTGTAGCTGACGCTTTGCTTTCGCTACAGATAAAACATTGCCGCTGACGCTTCGCTTTCGCTACAGATAAAACATTTGCCGCTGACGCTTCGCTTTCGCGCAGAGCAGAGCTTCCTGGGGGCGTCCGATGAGCCGCTTGGGGCAACAGGATGTTGGTCACGAAGGCGTTATCACAGGACGTGATGGTTTTAGCCTTCGTTCCTCTGCCTGCTCGCTGCAGGGTCCCGGGGCAACAAATGTTTTCTGTGCGAAAGCGTAGTGCAAACGCAGCGTCAGCAACAGGATGTTGGTCACGAAGGCGTTATCACAGGACGTGATGCTTTTAGCCTTCGTTCCTCTATCGCTGATCCCCAAGGAGTCGCCCAGCCTCCACTCCAATCAACTTATAGACATTGCATATGTTTCAACAAATATGATTCCTAATTTTTGGTGATGAGATTAAAAATTGACGTTATCTACAATACTTATCTCTTAGCGTTATTGCATGTTTAATCGATTGTTCAGCACCTTGAATTTGTTTTTCAATCAGCTCTTCTAAATGTTCTTCAGCAGGATAATAATAATTTTCTGGCTCGATAACATTTCGATCAAATGGAGGATCCTCTACTTTAAACGCACCTTCTCCTACTTCAAATATACCTCCAGTACCTTTTTCCCTTTTAAACTGAGCTACATATGGATAGCACATTTCAATATTAATTCTTGTTAACGGAGAATGCTCCACCATAATTTTAAAGATTTCATCTAAATCAATATTCCCTTGCCCTGCTGGAACACCGCACACTTTATAACCATCTTTTGCTTCGATGATAATATGATCTTTAAAGTGGGTTGTATACGTATACGGAGCAAGCTTTCTTGCTGCTTCTACCGGGTCTTCCCATGCCATCATTGAATTTCCAAAATCACAATGAGCGCCTACCCAATAGCTGTTTACTTCATTGACAATCTGAATAATTTCGTCAGCTATTTCTTCCTCGTGGTTTTCAACAGCAAGTTTAATTCGATATTTTTTTAGAAGTGGCACAACTTTTTTTATATTATTTGGCGCTTGATCTAGTAACTCTTTATCATATTTCCCTGGACAGCAATACGTCCGAATCACATCTGCCCCAATTTTATGTGCTACTTCGATAATCTCTGATAAATGGTTAGGTTCTGTTCCTCTTGCGTCAATCTCAGCGTATAATCCATATTTTTCGATTTCCTGACGTACCTTCTGTAAATGATCCAGTTCAGCGCCACCAAGAGCTCCCCACTTAGGATGTAAATATTTATCGCCAGGATAAGCAATGACATTAATCATGACGCCATCTAAACCGTGTTCTGCTGTTGTTCTAATAAAATCAAAAATATCCATTCGACCATTTTGAAAAAGTAAGTGATAGGTTTCCGTTTCTAAGCCTAATTTCATCCGTTTCACCTTCTGTGTAATAAAATTTTTGAATTTCAGACAATAACCCAATACATTTACTAAGGGGGTGATTAAAGTACTCCTAATCCCTTACTATTTTGCTGTCTTTCTAGAAAATTTAGCTTCAGCCCATTGTCTAGCTTTTTCACTTTTAGAGGTGGGACACTTCTGTAGCTGACGCTTTGCTTTCGCTACAAAGACCATTTGCTGAAAGAAGTTAAAATAGTCATTGTTTTTAGGTAGATTGACCTCGCTCGTTTGTTAACAATGTGCTATAAAATCTTTTGAATATCTTTCACACTATCTATAATATAATCCGCTTTTCCTTCAAGATCTTCCTTCCTACATGCACCAGAAAGAACTCCAGCAACTTCAATATTACTATTTCGTGCAAATCGAATGTCAGTTAATGTGTCACCTACCATTAAAACTTCTTCATCATTCAGTAGAAATTTATCTTTGAACATATGATAACAATCACTAGAAGGTTTAGGTTTATTGATTCCATCTTCAGCACTTAAAAAATCTATATACTCGTAAAGCCTAGTCATTTTAAGCGAATGAACCGCTGCATCAATATCATCTGCTGTCACAATACCGATAATGTACTCACGATCTTTTAAATATTTGAGTGTTTCTTGTGCACCTTGTACTTCTGTAAATACGAGGTCATCTGATGTTGAATGCTTTTTGAATGATGCACACACATCATGTATAAATTCCCCTTTTTTTATATTCTTTTCTTCTAATAGTGAATACCATGCCGCTGCAATAAAGGAATTCGTTTGACTAGCTAGTAAGCTCGTACTCTCAAAATCATTATTGTCCATTCCAATAATCTGCAAGTATTCATTTCGTTTGTTCTTTTCATTCGGATACTTTTGAAATACGTCATGAAGTACACAATCAACGATTTTATACCAAACCGAATCGAGCTGTATTAATGTGCCATCCTTATCGAAAATGATTCCTTTTTTCATTTTTTTGCCTCCTCTAACTTAAAGCCTATTATTTTGTTCTTTCTGTAAGACAAAAAAGGTACTTCTTCCATTCAAAAGAGAAGCACCACCATTTCTCTTCGAAAAGTTTTATTTATTTACTTTGTCTAATTCTTGCTGGGCAATTGTTGCTGCTTCATCTAATGCTTCCTTAGCAGAGATCCCTTCGATTTCTACTTTATCTTTCGCTATATCTAGTGCATCATAGATTTTTCCGCCTGTTGGATCAATAAATGGTGAAACTCCATATTCATTCGCTTGCTCTAACGGAACTAACGCCTGTGGTTGTTTTTTTACGAATTCTGCATAAGGCTCATAATCAGTGACATTGTTTTGAACTGGGATATAGCCTGTTTCCATTGACCATTCAGCTGTTTTTTCAGTAGTTGTCGCAAATTTCATAAACTCATATGCACCTTGTGCTACTTCTGGATCAATATTTCTAGTTAATGTGAAAAAATAAGCTTCTAATTTCGGTGCTGGCTTATGATCACCCCAGCCTGGTTGCGGAACTGCTCCAAACGTAGCCAGTCTTTCTGCCTCATCCATCCCTTCACCTAACGATTTATAGACAAATCCTTGGTCACCAGATGAACCTGTATATCCTAACGTTTTACCTTCAACAAAATCAATAATTGTGTTATCCCAATATTCCCATCCAGTACCACCTGTATGAATGTTCATGATTTTATCTTCATGAAGCCATGTGCGGTATTTCTCCCATACATTTACCCATGTTTCATCATTAATCAAAACTTTTGTTCCGTCTTCACTTAATACATTTCCTCCAGCACTTCGAACCGAATCAATTAGATTTGTCGTACCCCAAATTGGCATCCACCCTGCATATTGAACGTTGCCATTTTCATCACGTTTTGATACTTTTTCAGCTACCTTCTCTAGCCCTTCCCATGTCTTTAAGTCATCCGTAGTAAAGCCATTTTCCTCTAATACTTTTTTATTATAATAAAGTATTTGAGTTGTACCATATAAAGGAATTCCATATATTTTCCCATCAACTGTTGCTTGACTAACAAAACCTTTACCATAATTCTCTATTTTCAATTCTTTATCATTATTGATAAATGTATCGATTGGCACAACTAAATCTTTGTTAATGTAGTTTTGAATAACATCTGAACCTAGTAAAGCAATGGCTTCTTGATTGTTTGCCGCAAATCCACTTTGAAGCTTTTGATAAGACTCATCGTAGTTGCCTGCTTTTGTCGTTTTTACAACGTACTTGTCCTGACTTTCATTGAATTCCATCACAATCTTATCTAAACGATCCGCAAGGGACCCCCCAACTCCGTTAATAAATGGGACAACGATTTTTTCCCCTTCTTTCGTTACCTTAACTGTATTTCCTTCTCCTCTAGAACAACCTGCTAGTACACTTACAAATAATGATACAACCATAAAAAGCGTTAATAATTTCTTCATCATGAAATGCCCTCCTTTAAAATTAGTTAACCTTTTATTCCAGAATCAGAAACACCTGAGAGGAACCATTTTTGTAATACTAAAAATACAAGTAAAAGTGGGACTGTAGCGATTGTACTTGCAACCATAATGTGTGACCAATCCCTACCTAATGAGCTATTAATGAAATAATCAGCAATCCCATTTGTGATTAATTTTTTATCGTTATCTTTTAATACTAGCGCTGGCCAAATATAGTTATTATAGTTTTCTATAAATGTCACTAAACCTAGTGTCACAAATGATGAACGTGTCACCGGAAAGACAATCTTCCAAAGAATTTTCCAATCACTAGCTCCATCAATTTTGGCTGCTTCTACAATTTCATAACCAACTTTAAGGAACGCTTGTCTTAAATAAAAAATCCCAAATACACTAACTGCTAAAGAAATAATATATCCGAAATGGGTATTAAGAATTCCCATTTTTGCTAACATCACATAAACAGGAACATACGATACAGCACCTGGAATCATATATGTTGCCATGACAACGCCAAACGTTAATTCTTTCCCTTTAAATTTATAAAATGCCAACATATAAGCAAAGAGCGCTGACGAAATAAGAACATAGATTGTAATCAGCAAAGAAGTATAGAAACTGTTAAAGATATACGTGTGAAAAGGAATGATTTCTAATACTTCAGAATAATTTTCCCAATGAAATTCTTTAGGCCAAAAACTACCTTGTAGTACTTCACTGGATGTTTTAAACGAACTAAGGATCATCCATATAAAAGGAAAGACAAACAAGATACTTGATACAGCTAAAAAGAGATGCTTGAAAATCAATGGCGTCTTTTTTCGATTACTCATGTCTTAATAATTCACCCACTTGTCACCTATTATCTTGTTTAAGAACGATAGTAGGATTGTAATAATTAATATGATAAATGCGATGGCTGTCGCTGATCCCATATCAAATTGTTCAAATGCTTGTTCAAAGAATAAATAGAGTAATGTTCTTGTCGAACCACTCGGCCCACCTTGTGTTAAGATTTTAATTTGATCGTATGCTTGCAGCGATACAATTGTATTCACAACAATTAAGAAAAAAGTTGTTGGTGAAACCATTGGGAGTGTGACATGTCGAAACTTTTGCCATGCATTTGCTCCATCGATACTCGCCGCTTCATATAAACTATCAGGTACTTTCTCTAATGCACCAATATAGAAAATCATTGTCCATCCAACTAGTTTCCAAACCGTTACAATAATAACTGCTAACATTGCGGTTTCACTGCTCTTAAGCCATTCCAAACCAGGTATTCCTACTAAACCTAACAGCTTATTGATAACACCTAGTTCCGGTTCATATAGAAGTGACCATACAATCGATACAGCTACTGTTGGTGTTACCCATGGTGAAAAAATCATCAATTTATAAATGGCTGAGCCTTTGAAATTTTTTCTAAAGAACAGAGCAAAACCTAATCCTAATACAGTTGTTGGAATAACTGTCCCAAATCCAAAATAAAGAGTGTTTAACAATGCCTGCTTAAATGATGACTGGGTAAATAAATTGAAATAGTTATCTAAACCAACAAAATGAAAATCATTTGTCATGAAATCCCAGTCTGTAAAACTAATACCTAAACTAAACAAATTCGGAATAATCCAAAAGAGTATAAGAGGTATTCCAACCGGTAATAAAAAGAACGCAGCCTTTGAAAATTTTATTTGCATTCAGTGTCACCTCCTGTTTCACATTGTAAAGCCAAATTATTAATCAGATGTTGTACTTTTATTAACATGTTGTAAAAATAAACATATAAACAAAGTAAAACAACACAAAAACCAATTTTTATCATAAAAAAACTATTTCTCGTTTTCATTGAGAAATAGTTTGATTGATTATTAGGTGTAGTTTTGTAATAAATTTTGATTATTTATAAAACCGTTGTTGCACTACCGATCAGTTGTAAGTGAGATTAATCGAAAAATTTAGAGACGCACACTATTTCTTCAGTAGGCGTCAGTGTCGCTTCGGCAATGCTCTTGTTACTGTTAGCCAAGTATTTCTTAATCAAGTGGTAACCAATAGTATAACCTGCATTCCCTGATAAACCAACTGGACTATACCCCTGTCTCTTAGCAACCTCATCACCAAACATATAAGCTGATACTTCTCCAAAACCTTTCGTCTTTCGTCCTTCTTTTATCACTTCGATTGAGTACGCCATCTCTTCTTGATCAAAATCTTCAATCCAAGGTCCGATCAATTCTTTCCCATACATTTCTTCAGCAAAACATTCAGCTAAACCTTCCAATACTAAATATTCTTCTACAGTCACGTCACCATGATTAAATGGTTCAAATGTAAAACGAACATTATGATTAAACTCGTGAGCTAAAGCGGATTTTAATCGTTTCTTATTAAAATCATTAGGAACAGCCATTAGCAAAATATATCCCGGTATTCCACCAAAACCTGAATATCCTTTGTTTACTTTCATTTCTTGACTATCTTCATCCCCTAAAAGAATAGTTATGTCGATTTTTTCTAGTGGAATAGAATAACCGATCTTTTCAAATTCATCGATTCCTTTTGAGATCACTTCCTGATATTCATCAAAAATTCTAGATTCGATAAGATCTGGAAGATTATCCTCAACTTGTTGAATAGATTTTCTAGGAGTCCAAATCCCTAACATCTCTGATGCCATAACAACATCGTATCCATTAGGTTGCGTTGCTTTTAACGGTACATTTAAATAATCCCACATTGTTTTCATTGGTTGCATCAATTCATAGCGGAATGCATTCTCATTAACATTTCCTAGTAAACATTTTTCATAGAAATCTAAGCTATTGATTAAATTGATTCTTACTTTTCCCATGATATCACCCCCTTTTCTAAAAGCTTAATCCTTTACGCAACGTCAATGTAAAGCTTTTAATGTTTACTATTGCATTCCATGTACTTAGTCCGTTTCTTAATCATTCAACAAAAATATGCTTACTTTAATAATCTTCTTCTAACTCTGCAGCCTTGTCGATTGTGGTGATCTATTGATTCAGAAAGGGTTTTTCTCGCTAAAAATTTTATGGTATGATGTTCAGGTTGTGTATTTACTCTGTGACACATTTACATACATCTAAGAAAAGAGGTATTTATGCACCCCACAAAATTAACCAAGCGACATTGGTTGCTCATTTTAACACTTTCTTTATTAACATTTGTACTCGGGACAAGCGAATTTGTTATTGTCGGAATTTTAACGGATATTTCTTCGAGCCTTCATATGACAAATGCAAAGGCAGGCACACTCGTTTCTGCGTTTGCCATTACGTTTGCCATCGCCACACCCCTAGTGATGTCAGCAACAAGTCATTTGCCAAAGCGTAAATGGATGTTGTTTTTGATAGGATCTTTCATCGTCCTGAATGCTTTGTGCGTCATTTCGACGAGCTACATCATGCTCCTTGTACTTCGGATTATGACAGCGATTGTAACAGGAGTATTAATCTCTCTAGCTATGATTGTTGCAAGTGAAACCATGCCGATTAAAAAGCGCGGACTTGCGATATCATTCGTTTTTGGTGGTTTCACACTTGCAAATGTCGTTGGCGTGCCAATTGGTATTGTCATCGCCGAACGGTACGGCTGGAATGCCACTTTCATGTTAACCACTTTCCTAGGAGGATTGGCGTTTTTGGCATCCTTTTTTGTCTTACCTAATGGTCTCAGCCAAGAACGCAGCTCGATACGAGATCAGTTTTCTTTAATGGCCCAGCCACGAATTTTGATGGCTTTTTTCATTCCTGCTCTCGGATTTGGCGCAACTTATGCCGTCTTTACTTACCTTGTTCCTATCTTAAAGGGAATGGGTGCACCCGATCATTCAATTAGTTTAATCTTATTTGCTTACGGGTTTATCTCGATTTTCAGCAACATCCTTGCCGGTAAAATTGCCAGCCACAATCCAATCGGTCGCCTTCGGTTTGTTTTTCTCGTGCAGGCAGTTGTTCTGACAAGTTTATTTTGGACAACAAATCATTTTATTTTAGGACTGGTAAACATTGGCTTCATGTCGTTAATGGCCATCCTCTTAACAACATCTACTCAGCTATATTTAATAGACCTCGCTGGAATTTATCAGCCAAATGCTACAGGACTCGCGGCTTCACTTATGCCAGTGGCAAGCAATGTAGGCATCGCTTTTGGTTCTGCATTAGGCGGAATTGTATACCATCAAGGGAATTTGATGAATGTAACATGGGTCGGTGGAATAGTTGCAGTCTGTGCAAGTTTACTAACTTTCTTTTGTCATCTTTTAGACCAAAAACAAAAGAAATCAGCCTAAAAATGAGCTGATTTCTCTTGATTCATCTGACTAACACTACTCCGATTGTTAAATTTTATATCCCTCAAGAGACCTCCCCGAGTAAGTGCTACCACTTTCCTCTCATGCAACTGCCAGATTTACTGTGTGAGACTCGGGGAGTATTAAACTTTGTATTGTGATGAAACTCGTCCATCCCAATTCAGCCTTATATCTGATTTTTGGTCGTCAATCCGAGATTTGGCGTCCTACTTCCTTCAAATTCCACTTCACCATGGACACCCTTGACTTTCTTTAACAGTTCCTACCGCCAAGCTTGTAGTGGACTTTCAGCACCGAGTTGTTGTGCATGGCGGGTGCACATCTTTGCTTTAAAAATCACTATGTTTTAGGGTCGATATAAT